>Ga0187786_10000415_pt1 | contig 12356 bp, 10 predicted proteins | sample 0815_BV2_10_20_M_FD_132449 | JGI IMG/M metagenome (GOLD analysis project Ga0187786, IMG submission 132449) | Tropical peat soil microbial communities from peatlands in Department of Meta, Colombia - 0815_BV2_10_20_MG | ecosystem: Environmental > Terrestrial > Soil > Wetlands > Peat | place...
CCTGAGGGACTTTCAGCAGCGCCTCCCAGACTTTGATCTGGAAGTTTGTGCCTTTCACATGCAGCGGGCTCTCTCCGCGCTGGCTGGTGCCGGCAAATATCCTGTCAACAAGGCCCTTTGTTCCCTTTTGATCCTGGATTAACTTGGCCTTCTGCCATTGTTCGGCCAAACTTGCAACCGCTTCATCTCTGTTGCCTCCGGTGAATTCGAGGCAACATATGCCTTTGTCGGTGATCGCTATGAAACACTCTCCGAAGGGACTTTGGTGAAAGCCGTATCTGATAGTAAGTTTGTGCCCTTTTCCCCTGACTTCTCCAGGTGTTGCGGCCTCAATATTGATAAAGAGATCGTGAAGACGACTTGCACTCGATAAGCCGCTTCCATACGCCACATCGACAAGGCCGCGCCGTTCCTTCAAAAGCTTTTTTGCATGGGCGGCAGTAATAAACTGGAGGAAACGCTTTGGGCTGATGCCGGCCCATCGCCTGAACAGTCGCTGAAAATGATACTCGCTCAGGCCGATGGCGCGCGCTGTTTCCCCAAGAGATGGCTGTTTCTGAAAATTCTCCTCTATGAAATGGATAGCCTGCTCGACAAGCTCATAATCGTTCGTTGCTTTCTTCATCGGGACCTCCTGTCGTCATCATAACCTATGACGACGACAGGATCAATCCGATTCTTGCTCCAACAGCTCAGGCCTTAAGCAAATCGGCCCTGATCGGCAAACTGCGTATGCGCTTGCCGGTTGCGGCAAAGATTGCGTTGCAGACTGCAGGTGCAATCGGCGGCACGCCGGGCTCTCCGATGCCGCCCGGGGCGTCTTTGCTGTCCACTATGTAAACCTCTACAACCGGCATTTCGTTGATGCGCAGCATCGGGTAATCGTGGAAATTGCTTTGCTCCACGCGGCCCTGCTTTAATGTGATCTCGCCATAAAGGGCAGCGGTAAGTCCAAAGACGATCCCGCTTTCCATCTGCGCGATAATCGTGTCGGGATTAACGATCTTCCCGCAATCGACTGCACACACTACTTTATGAACCTTAACCCTGCCCTTCGAATCTACCGATACTTCGGCTACCTGGGCGACATAACTTCCGAAGGATTCATGCACTGCAATTCCCAGTCTGCGGCCTGCAGGGAGGGGTTTTCCCCATCCGGCCTTATCAGCCGCCAGCTTCAAAACCCCCAGATTGCGCGGGTGCTCCTTAAGCAGGTCGGCCCGCAAGTCGTAAGGATCCCGCCTTGCAGCATTCGCAACTTCATCTATAAAACTTTCCACTACAAAGGCTGTATGCGAATGGCCGACTGAGCGCCACCACTGCACCGGCACACCGAGTTTCGGACTGTGGAGCTCCACAAGAATATTCGGGATCGCATACGGCGTGTCTGCAGCCCCTTCCACGGAGGTTTCATCGATTCCATTTTTTGCAAGCGCTTTCTCAAAGGGCGTGCCCGCAATTATGGACTGTCCTACAATCGTATGATGCCATGCAACGAGCCTTCCTTCTTTGTCCAGGCCCGCGGAAACATTGTCATACCACAATGGCCTGTAATATCCTCCCCTGGTATCATCCTCACGGGTCCAGATTACCTTGATCGGTCTCTGTATCCCGGCGTCACGCGCGGCTTTGGCGACATAGGCCGCCTCCGACACAAAGTCGTTGTGCGGATTTGCCTTGCGACCGAAGCCTCCCCCAAGATATGTAGTGTTGAGCTTAACCTGCTCAGGCTTAAGGCCGACTATCTTCGCCGCCGCGTTCCGGTCAAGAGTCTGAAATTGGGTAGGCACCCACAACTCACAGCTGTCGGCGCGAAGATCTATCAGACAGTTCAGCGTCTCCATCGTGGCGTGGGCGAGATAAGGTACAGCATATTCAGCGTTTATTGTCTTTGCCGCGTTTTTGAGAGATGCTTCTGCATCGCCCTTTTTCATGGCAGCATTGCCCGGCTTCTTTGCCATTTCGGCGTAGTCCGACAACTGCTTCTGGGTCTCCAGCGAGGCCAGCGTTCCTTCATCCCAGACAATCTTCAGCGCCTCGCGACCCTGATCTGCAGACCAGAAATCATCCGCAATTACGGCGACCCCTGTGGCGACAGGCAATACTGCTTTCACACCGCGCATCTTTTTTGCTTTGTCGGCGTCGAAGGTTTTCATTTTGCCGCCAAAGACCGGTGGACGAGCTACAACAGCAGCGAGTATTTCAGGGGCCTTTGAATCGATTCCGAAAACGGCCTTGCCGTTGACTTTGTCGGGAGTATCGAGACGCCTGACGGGTTTCCCCAGGAAATCGGGGCGGCTGGCTTTTTTCAGGACTACCTCTTTAGGCGGTTGAAGAGCAGCGGCCTTTTCTGCCAATTGCCCGAATGACAGGCGCTGGCCCGCCGGACCTATGACAGCCCCTTTTTGCGCAATGCAACGGTCTGCGTTTACCTTCCACGTTGCTGCCGCAGCATCTATAAGCATCATTCGCGCTGCAGCCCCTGCTTTGCTTAAGCGGTCCCATTCACTTCTTACGCTGGAGCTTCCTCCCGTTCCCTGTATAGGCCCCCACTGCGTGTGATCGTAAGCGTGGTCCACCGGAGCGGGCTCAACGCGGATCCTGGACCAGTCGGCTTCTAGTTCCTCTGCTACAAGCATAGGCAAAGAGGTGTAAACGCCCTGGCCCATCTCGGACTTGTTGACGATAATAGTCACCGAATCGTCAGTACCTATACGGATAAACGCATTGGGTGCAAAAGCGCCCGGTTTGACGCCTGCCTCGGAATCCGATCCGATGGGATGCAGAGATATGCCGAGAACCAATCCGCCCCCCAGGATCGCTCCTGTCTTTATGAAATCGCGCCGGCTCATGTTGATGACTCCGTTCATGATTTCCCTCCTTTGTCCATCACTTCGTCGGCTTTTAGGGCAGAAGCGCGATGGATAGCGCGGCGGATTCGTTGATACGTTCCGCAGCGGCATATGTTGCCGGTCATGGCGCGGTCTATGTCCTCATCTGTGGGAGCAGGAATTTTCTTTATCAGGGCCACGGCAGACATTATCTGCCCCGGATGGCAATAGCCGCATTGCGGGACATCGTCTTCAATCCAGGCCTTCTTGACCGGGTCGCTTTCAGCAATACCCTCAATGGTTGTGATCTTCTTTCCCTGTGCGTCCTTTGCCGGAATCTGGCATGACCGCTCGGGCTGCCCATCAATGTGGACCGTGCAGGCCCCGCACTGTGCAACGCCGCATCCGTACTTGGTGCCGGTAAGCCCGATCTTTTCCCGGATAACCCAGAGAAGAGGCTCGTCCGCAGCCGCATCGACTTCGTACTTCCTGCCGTTAACTTCCAGAGAGATCATAGAGGCCTCCTTGTTTAGCCGAAGAAATAGCAATTGTTTACGATAATTCTTATAGTAAAGTTTAACAGTGAATCGACCTGTAAGCTACTGTCATCCCATACCGGTTTCATGTAAAATTGGAATCAGGCTGTCTGACAGGAGGACAAGCTATGAACAAGCCGGTGTATCTGGACTATAACGCTACAACGCCGCATGTTCCCGAGGTGATAGAAGCTATGAGGCCCTATCTTGAAGAGCATTTCGGCAATCCGTCGAGCACTTACTCGTATGGACGGAAGACACGCAATGCGATTGAGGCGGCACGCTGGCAGGTTACGTCTCTGCTCGGATGCAAAGCTGAAGAGATTATTTTTACAAGTGGCGGCACCGAATCGAACAACAATGCCATAAGGGGCATTGCGTCGGCATTGCGCGGTAGGGGAAATCATATCATAACCACCCAGGTCGAGCACCCCGCCGTGACCCAGGTCTGCAGATACCTTGAGGGCTTTGGGTTCGAGACCACTTACCTACCAGTCGACGGGTACGGGCTTGTGGATGCGTCAGATGTCGAAAAGGCTATCACGCTGAAGACCATCCTGATCACGGTGATGCACGCGAACAACGAAGTCGGCACGATCCAGCCTATCGAGGAGATCTCGAAGATCGCGCGGAGCAGGGGCATTGTACTGCATACGGATGCGGCCCAGTCGGCAGGCAAGATCCCGGTTGACACAGGGCTGCTGGGCGCCGATCTCATTTCGATTGCCGGCCATAAATTATACGCCCCGAAGGGTGTCGGCGCGCTCTACATCAGGCGGGGGCTTGAATTGGGCAAGCTCATGCATGGGGCAGGGCAGGAGGGCGGCAGAAGGGCGGGCACAGAGAATGTTCTCGAGATCGTCGGCCTTGGGAAGGCCTGCGAGATTGCAGCGCACAACCTGCAGGAGAATATGCATTCGATGAGAGAGACAAGGGACCGGCTCCATCGCGGTCTTGTCGAAAGGCTGAACGACGTGGTGCTAAACGGTCATCCGGAGCGTAGACTGCCAAATACCTTGAATGTGACTTTGCCGGGGGGCAATGCTCACGCCCTTCTCGCAGCAATCCAGGACCATGTTGCAGCTTCGGCAGGAGCGGCATGTCATTCAGGAGAAGTCAGGATATCGCCGGTTCTTAAGGCCATGAACGTCCCGGAAGAATGGGCTCGCGGCGCTGTGAGGCTTACGACCGGAAGGATGACGACGTTTGAAGAAGTCGATGAGGCTATAACTGTAATTTCGGAGGCGGTGAAACGCCTGAAATCGAAGGCCCGGCAGTAACGACCTTCGCGGATGCATTTTTTCTGAATTGGGGTCTGTTGTGTTAGAATATCCAAGCCGCGCCTGTAGCTCAGTGGATCAGAGCATCAGCCTCCGGAGCTGAGGGTCGGAGGTTCGAATCCTCTCAGGCGCGCCAACGTCCTCGCCCCGATCAGGGCAAAATATCCGTGTTATGGTGGAACTGAAATTTTTTTATAAGGAAGGGTGCTGGTTTTGCGACATGGCCGAAGAGATGCTCAACGGGCTGGTTGATAGGCACGACCTGAGGATCGAGAGAATTGACATCACATCGAGTGAAGAGCTTTACGATCTCTACCGGTTCGACATCCCGGTAATGGAATTCGCAGACGGCTCAGCGCTTCACGGCCGCATCAAAAAGAAAGACCTGCTCGAAAGACTCGAAGCGAACTCAGAGTAAGCCGGGACACGGTACCCCAGCAATTTATACGTTCTCCAGCAGGTGACCGAGCTTCTTCTTTTTTGTTTTCAGATAGAGGATGTTTGCCTCGGTGGGCTTCGTCTCTATTGAAACCCTCTCGACGACTTTAAGCCCATAGCCTTCGAGGCCGACTATCTTCTTTGGGTTGTTTGTTATCAGCTTCATCTTTCTGATGCCCAGATCAACCAGTATCTGAGCGCCTATCCCGTAATCCCTCAAATCGGCCTTGAATCCAAGCTGAAGATTGGCCTCGACCGTGTCGAGCCCCTTATCCTGCAGCTCGTAAGCCTTTAGTTTGTTCGGCAGGCCGATGCCGCGGCCTTCCTGCCGCATGTAAAGGATCACTCCCTTGCCTTCTTTCTCAATCATTGTCATGGCCTTATGGAGCTGGTCACCGCAGTCGCAGCGCTTGGAGCCGAAGACATCGCCGGTCAGGCATTCCGAATGCACCCTGACAAGCACCTTGTCTTCCGGCGTGATCTCGCCCTTAACCAGCGCTATGTGAACGTTTTGATCCACCAGGTTCGAATAGGCAATGGCAGTGAAATCGCCACCATAGCGAGTCGGCATATTGACGGTAGCAACCCGCTTTACAAAGCTTTCGGTCCTCATGCGGTACTGGATGAGGTGCTTGATCGCGATGATCTTCAGTGAATGCACCTTTGCGAACTCAAGCAGCTGAGGCATCCGTGCCATAGTGCCGTCGTCATTCATCACTTCGCAGATGACACCCGATGGATTCAGCCCCGCAAGCCTGGAGAGATCCACAGAGCCCTCTGTCTGTCCCGCCCTTTGGAGCACGCCTCCCGGTTTGGCCCTCAGTGGAAAGACGTGTCCCGGACGCGCTATGTCTTCAGGCTTTGATTTCGGATTGATGGCAGTAAGAATGGTCACGGCCCTGTCATGTGCGGATATGCCGGTTGTGACCCCTTTCTTCGCCTCGATCGAGACCGTAAAGGCAGTGCCGAAGGACGAAGTATTGTCGTCTGTCATCATGGGGAGCTTAAGTTCTTCGACCCTCTGCGGCGCAAGTGAAAGGCAGATCAGGCCCCGGCCATATTTAGCCATAAAATTGATCGCTTCGGCTGTTATCTTTTCCGCTGCCATGCATAGGTCGCCTTCGTTCTCTCTGTCTTCATCATCGACCAGAATGACCATTTTGCCGGCGGCTATATCTTCAAGGGCCTCTTCTATAGTGTTCAACTTGTATTTATCCATGCACTCCCTCCATCAGCAAGAATATGTCGGCAATCGGCAGTCGATCATTAGTGGAATAGCAGAGCTTGTTGATACGGCTGAGTTTTTTTGCCTAAATACAGTGTAAGTATAGCAGAAACAAAAAAGTACTTTCCACTCGTGCAATGACCGAGGGCGTTCTTGTGCGGCCCAGAGAACCCAGGCGCCGCATCTAGAAATGACCAACCAAGATCGCTGCAGAACCTGTGCCGACAGTTCACCAGAGGCGTGAGTTTGACTAGGTCGGCGTCCGGGCGTGTATTATTGAGTATGGCATTCAACGTTGACCTGCATGTGCATTCGCTAGCAAGCGGAGATTCGGACGCAGGCCCGGAAGATTTGGTCCTTCAGGCAATTGAGACAGGCCTTCACGGGATTGCATTTACGGAGCATTATTCATATGAGGCATCCGAGCCTGCAGAACTGCTTGCCGAAAAGTATAAAGGCAAGATAGTGGTTCTGCGGGGCACGGAGGTGTCGGCCAAGGACGGACACTGTCTGGTCTTCGGAGTGGACACCGACCGTTTGCTTTCTTTATACATGCCGATGGCCGAAGTTGTTGCGATTGTGAACCGGCACGGAGGCGTTGTCATACCTTCGCACCCTTACCGGGGGGTCAACAGCATAGGCGATACACTTAAGACGATGAAGGGCATATGCGCCCTGGAGGGCTACAATGGCTGCAATGCCCATGCATTTAACGTAAGGGCTATTGAAACAGCTGCTGCGCTGCGACTGCCATTCACCGGGGGCTCAGATGCACACGATTACATGGATGTTGGTCTGTGCTACACGTCATTTGCAGAGCCGGTGACAAGAGAAAATTTGGTCGAACGCCTCAAATCGGGCAACTACCGCGGGATCGATACCAGAAAGATAAGCCGCTTTCCATTCTTTTAACAATGACTGCAGCCGAACAATCAGGCCAGTCCCGCTTCTTTGAGCTTCGCGAGGAATGGATCTCCGTCCGCTGACGCCGATTCATCCGCCGGCGCATCTTTCTGCAGAAACTTTGCTACATACTTGGCAAGTATGTCGGGTTCAAGATTCACAGTATCTCCGGTTTTCTTGAATCCGATGGTTGTCAATGATGCCGTATGTGGAATTATCACGAGGCTAAAGACATCCTTAAGCACATCGACCACGGTGAGGCTGATGCCGTCCACTGCGACCGATCCTTTTTTTACCAGAAAATGCAGAACAGAGGCCGATGCTTCGATCTCGATCCTCTCGGCATTGCCTTCTGTCCGTCGGGACCTGATCCTGCCGACGCCGTCGATATGGCCCGTTACGAAATGCCCGCCCATCTTCGAAGCGGGCCTGAGAGAAGGTTCAAGGTTCACCTTATCTCCCCTTTTCAGTTCGCCGAGATTCGTGCTTTTGAGCGTCTCGCCCGACACGTCGAAAGAAATCGTTGGTTTATCAATATCTGTCGCCGTCAGGCATACGCCATTGACCGCGATGCTGTCTCCGATCGCTACGTCCTTGAGGATTTCGCGGCCCTTTACCGAGAGCACGGCATTCTGCGTGTGCCTTTGGATTCCTGAAACTTCGCCGAGTTCTATGATCAGTCCGGTGAACATAATTTTCGTTACGGCAGGGACAATTTATAAAATGCCCTTGCTCTTAGTTAATGTATCAGTTTTCCCATGCGATCGAACCGCGGCATATGCTTCTCGCTGTCCCACGACCAATAGATAATCATGGCCTTTCCAAGTACCTGCTTTACATCAACATATCCCCAGAATCTGCTGTCATAGCTCTGGTCCCGGTTGTCTCCCATCATGAAGAGCTTGTCTTTTGGTACAAGATATGGGCCGAAATTGTCCCTCGGTTCCAGCTGACCCAGGCGAACAGTGGCATCAGTGTGCTGAACGTACGGCTCTTCAACCGGCTTGCCGTTGACGAAAAGTTTCTTGTCGATCATCTGCACCGTGTCGCCCTCTGTTGCCACGACTCGCTTTATGAAGTCCCTTGTCGGATCTTCGGGATACTTGAATACGACTATCTCACCCTTTTTCGGCAGTCTGAGGCCCGGCATATGGAAGATGTTCACGCTCGTAAAAGGGATATCCACCGGAGAGCCGTATATGATCTTGTTCACCAGCAGATGATCGCCGATCAAGAGCGTAGGTATCATGGAGCCGGACGGGATCTTGAACGCCTGAATCACGAAGGTCCTGATAATCAGCGCAAGTATAAGCGCAGTGCCGATCGCTTTTGCGTACTCAAGGACCTTATCGGTTGCTGTTGTCTTGAGTCTCGTTTCTTTTTCCATCTATTCCTTCACCTTCAATACCGAAAGGAATGCTTCCTGCGGGATCTCAACGCGTCCGATCTGCTTCATTCTCTTTTTTCCTTCCTTCTGTTTTTCCAGCAGCTTCCTCTTTCTCGTGATGTCGCCGCCGTAGCATTTGGCGAGGACATCTTTCCGGAGCGCCTTGATGCTCTCCCTGGCAATGACTTTACCGCCAATAGCTGCCTGGATTGCTATTTCGTACATTTGGCGGGGGATAACCTGCCTGAGCTTCTCGGCAATCTGCCTGCCCTTATAATAAGCATTGTCTTTATGGACAATCAAGGAAAGGGCGTCCACGGATTCGCCGTTGAGCAGGATGTCGAGCTTGACGAGGTCCGACTCCCGATAACCTGCAAACTCGTAATCCATTGAAGCATATCCCTTTGACAAGGACTTCAGGCTGTCATAAAAATCCCACAATATTTCGTTCAGCGGAAGCTCGTATACTATCATTATGCGGTCCTTGCCGACGTAGTTGAATTCCTTCTGTGAGCCGCGTTTTGACTGGCAAAGTTCAAGCATATGCCCTACAAATTCCTGGGGCACAAAGATCGAGACCTTTACATACGGCTCTTCGATGCTTTCGAAATGGTCCGGGAGGCTGCTCGGGTTGTCCACCGACATCTCGTTTCCATTTTTGTCCCTCACTTTGTAGATGACGGTCGGCGCAGTGCTTATTAATGAGAGCTCGAACTCCCTCTCGAGCCGCTCTTTGACTATCTCCATGTGCAGCAGACCCAGGAATCCGCACCTGAAGCCGAAGCCCAGCGCAGATGATGTTTCAGGCTCGTAATTGAAAGACGAATCATTCAGGCGCAATTTCTCAAGGGCGGTCTTCAACTCCTCATACTGGTTAGTCTCAACCGGATATAGGCCGCAAAACACCATCGGCTTGATCTCTTTATAGCCGGCCAGCGGCTCTGTAGCCGGCCTGGAGGCATCGGTGATCGTGTCGCCTATCTTGGTGTCGGATATATTTTTAATGGCGGCAATAATATATCCGACCTCGCCGGACCGCAATTCAGGTACTTCCAGCGGCTTGGGAGTCAGGACGCCTGTCTTTGTTATCTCATATTCTTTCTTTGTTGCCATGAACCTGATCCTCATCCCAGGTTTAATACGGCCGTCAAAGACCCTCACCAGAACAATGACGCCCTGATAGTTGTCAAACCAGGAATCGAAGATCAAAGCGCGGGTGGGGGCATCATCGTCGCCTTTGGGGGCGGGAATTTTAGTGACTATGGCCTCCAATATCTCTTTAATGCCGATACCCTCTTTGGCGCTGGCGAGCACGGCGTCGGAACAGTCTATGCCCACAACCTCTTCGATTTGCTGCTTGACCCGCTCCGGCTCAGCGCTCGGAAGGTCTATCTTGTTGATGACAGGTATGACTTCATGGTTGTGGTCAATAGCCAAATAAGTGTTTGCCAATGTCTGGGCCTCGACGCCCTGCGTAGCATCTACTACGAGCAGGCTGCCCTCGCAGGAAGCAAGGCTTCGCGAAACCTCGTAGGAGAAATCCACATGGCCGGGGGTGTCGATCAGGTTCAGGATATAGTCCCTTCCATCCTCTGCCGTGTAGTTGAGCTTCACTGCATGGGCTTTGATAGTTATGCCGCGTTCCCTTTCGAGGTCCATCGAATCGAGAACCTGCTCCATCATCTCGCGCTGACTCAGCGCCCCGGTGTATTCGAGTATTCTATCGGCCAGTGTGGACTTGCCGTGGTCGATATGGGCGATAATCGAGAAATTACGGATATTTTTTGTCATCGCCTTATGCCGCGCATACCTTTTGAAAAGCCAGAGCTGCAACGCCAACCGTCCCGGCATCATCGCCTAAAGAGGACTGCACTATCTTTACCTTTGAAAATAACACCGGGAATGCCCTTTTGGATGCCTCGGCAATGGCTGCTTCGATATAAATATTCCAGGCCCCAAGCAGGCCGCCTGTCAGAATAACTGCATCTGGGCTCATGATATTGACTAAGTTTGCAATGCCGACGCCCAGGGACTTGCCGGCTTCTCTGAGCACTGAGCGGCTGAGCGGGTCTCCCTCCAGGGCCGCTTTGTAAATGTCTTCCGCTGTCATCTTGTAGAAATTGCCGTTATAGCAATCCTTCAATATGCTGGCAGAGCCTTTTTCTATTGCACCCACTGCATTTCCGATAATCGCAGTCGCAGATGCATAAGCCTCAAGGCAGCCGAGGTTCCCGCAGCTGCATTGAGGCCCTGTCGTGCTGATGGTTGTATGTCCGATTTCAGCGGCCACGTTCAGCAATTTATCGTCTGCAACGATGCCTCCGCCTATGCCTGTGCCCAGGGTAAGCATGACAAAATTTTTGAAGTCGCGTCCCGCGCCCGCGATTTTTTCACCAAAAGCGGCAGCGTTTGCATCGTTTTCTATTATTGTGCTGATGCCGTAACGCCTGGCCGTTTCGCCATGCAGGTCCAGTCCGGTGAACGAAGGGATGTTTGGCGCCCTGAGTACAACCCCGCCGACCCGGTCAACGGCCCCTGCAACGGCCAATCCGATTCCGCAGAGCTTCCTGCCTGCAGGCTGTTCCGACATGGTCCTGTCTATCAGCCTGAAAAGAACGGAAAGGGGTTCCGCTCCGGTCGGTTCCTTTAACTTCGATATTATTCGATATTCCGAATCCACCAAAGAGACCCGTATGTTTGTGCCCCCGATGTCTCCGGCTATGCAGAAACTTTCAGTCATGCCTTATGATTCCTCCGCCACAGAAAAATGCAAAAATATATTATAACAAATTGCCTCCAAGGGCATATTTTTCAGCTCAGGTCCTGATGCAACGCATAAATATATTGTGGTATACTAACCTCCAGCCTGAAGCGGGGTTGCTGAAAAAAGATAATAAATAAGAAAACAGGAAGGACGTTATGAACAGAAAAGCAATTGTCTTGGCTTGTCTGAGCATTTTTCTGTTGATTGCCATAGTCGGAGTTGCATTTGCCGAAAACCTACCGATAGTTACGACCATCGAAGTCAGCGGCCTGCGGCGCATTGAGGAAGGTGCGGTTAAGTCGAAGCTTTCCCAGAAAGTAGGAGAGCCGTTGTCCCAGGAAAAGACGACTGCGGACATTAAATCGATATATAAAATGGGGTACTTCGATGATGTCAATGTCTCTCTGGAGCCTTTCGAGGGCGGAATCAAGGTTATATATGCGGTCAAGGAGAAACCTACAATAATCAAGGTCGATTTCCAGGGCAACAAGGAATACGACGACAAGAAGCTGAGAGAGCATGTCGCGATAACCCCCGGCGCTATTTCTGATATCACACTCATAAACGACAATGCTATCAAGCTTAAGAATTTCTATGAAGACGAAGGCTACTATCTTGCCAAGGTTGTGCCCGTAGTCAACAAGACGGACGAAGGCGAGGTTGTTGTTACGTATCAGATCGATGAAGGTGACAAGGTAAAAATCAAAGAGATCCGGATCGAAAACAACAGGGCCCTTTCTGCCGGCAAGATAAGAAAGGCCATGAAGACAAAGGAGCGGGGTATAATCTCTTTCATAACCGGCACAGGATATTACAAGAAGGAAGAGATGAGGACCAGCCTTGAACAGATCAGGGATCTTTATTACGATAACGGCTATCTCAAGATTGTCGTAAGCGACCCGGTAATCAAGCTGACCGAAAACAAGAAGGGCATGATTATCACAATTGCCGTCTCGGAAGGCGACCAGTTTACCATTTCCTCTGTAGGCATA
>Ga0187786_10000416_pt1 | contig 12346 bp, 10 predicted proteins | sample 0815_BV2_10_20_M_FD_132449 | JGI IMG/M metagenome (GOLD analysis project Ga0187786, IMG submission 132449) | Tropical peat soil microbial communities from peatlands in Department of Meta, Colombia - 0815_BV2_10_20_MG | ecosystem: Environmental > Terrestrial > Soil > Wetlands > Peat | place...
CATCATGAGAGAGAATATATTCCAGAAGAGACTCTGGATTAGTATATTCACGATCAATTAAAGCAACCCATTGATCTTTTTCTATCCAGGAGTTTAACTTGTACTTTTCCAAGAATTTTTCACCATGGGCTTGATTCCACACTTTGGGGCCGGAGTGTTTCTTAACTACTGGAAGGTCCCATACTTCTATCTCCAGGAGGATAAGCACTGTTTTATCATCTTTAACTGAGTCACTACCCATTACCCAAAAACCTTCTCGATTTAAGATATTAACCATTGAATTTTCTGTTTTTTGTATCTGTGGATAAAGGGCATCTTCCGGAATATTCGGTGCTTCAAAGTTTAAAATTAAAGTTTTAGTCCCTCTACTTAGGAATTTATCAATTAATGATTTTCTATCAACTTTGCGCTGTTTTTGATAGAAGAACATATCGTCGGGATTTTTCATGTAATGAGATGCTGCTACTTTAAATTCAGCCATTTTCTGAAGAGTTAAAGCCGCAGCTACGTTCCGGTTTTCATCCACAGGATCTACCACCACCAATGGGTCAGAGAAGTTATCAGCAGTATTGTAATCTTCCAGATCAATCTGGTATCCTGGTTCCCACTCCAGAGCAGCTGCTTTTATGACCTCCAGGAATGTTTTATAGTGGAGTATTAAAAGTTCGGCCAAGTAACCTGCGAAACCACTTACCTTAAACTCGGAACCATAACAATCTGCTACTTGCATAAATTTTTTAAGAAGCAGGACTTCATCGGTCTGTTCGGATTTCAAATGTTTCTGCACATATTTAGTGTGGAGGACAGTCCGGTCCACAGCGGACTTCAACTCATCACCACAACTAATATCATAGCAGGGTACAAAATCTACTTGATAACCACTTATAAAACCAGTAACATAAGGATGGGAAGCGTAACGTTCATCAAAACCACTTTCCATTTCTCGAATACAATTATGGGCTAAATTTAGTCCTTTTTCCTTTAACAAATCCTCAGGATAATCCAGAGGAAAAGTGATGAATATATCCACATCCGCCTTTCCTGCCAGACGGGTTTCTTTAGCCACGGATCCCACCAAAATTGCCTGGGCCGGCATATTCTCTTTTTTAGCATCTTGATTTATAATTTCAATTAAATGCTGAGCCAGGCTTTTCACCTGACTTTCTTCCTTTTTAGAAGGTCGGATGTCTTTTAAGATTTTATCAAAATTAGGCAAAGATTTAACACCTCAAAATAATGAATTAAACTTATATTAATTGCAATTATATAAATTGGAATTATCCCAGTGGGAATTCATACATATCTGTATACATGGGCCCCACAGGAGTTAAATCACTTTTTTTAAGAATCAGTTTTTCTACATTTAAAGGGCCGATCTCCACGTTTTCGAGTTCCTTTATTTTATGTATGAGGTTGTTCCTGTTACGGGGACCTTTAATTCTTCCAATTGTAAGATGGGGTATGTAATCACGTTCTTTTCTAAATCCCATCCTTATCCAGTCTTGGTCAAGGGTTTCCTGTAATTGAGAAAAACGTTCCGGATTTTCCACACCCAACCACACCACTCTGGCACGTTCAAGGTTAGGAAATACTCCGGTGCCCTTAACGTACATGGGAAAAGCATGCTGGTCTTCTAAGCGGTGCTCTGTGATCTGGGTTATCTGTTTGGCTTGTTCAGGCGTTATATCCCCAAAAAATTTAACAGTGAAATGTAAGTTTTCTCCTTCTACAAACTTCACATGGGCATCAGCCATTCCTAATTGCTTTTGAACATTTAATATTTTGCCTATAATTGCAGAAGGCACTTCTACAGCCATGAATGCTCTCAATCAAATCACTCCCCACTTTTATTAATGAACTTGTACTTCACCATACCTATTGATTAATTATCGGGCCAGGTTTATTATCCGATCTAAACTTTCCGATGGTGTTTCAATGGTGTTTAAGAGGTAAACATCAACTTTACGGAATAATTCACGGAAAAAATTTTCTCTAAGTTCCAGTTTTCTTTTATTGAGTATCAATTGATGAGGATTACAAAAATTTCTCTTCAACATGAATTCCAGGGCTTCCTTGGCATCTAGCTGCCGAAATGGTATATGATCTGGGTCTCGCTCTAAAAGGATGACTGTTTTAAGGGTAGAACTTTCGCGGATACGTCCATTGAAAAGAGTGTTGACATCAGCCAGACCCCGATTTTTATTATCTAACTTCACTTTACTAACTTCAAGGGAAAAATCTTTCCAGACATCAGCCAGGTCGTCTCTAATGTAGGAGTTCTTCTCAGAAGAATAAATCACTACTGCATTGGAGAATAGGCGATTGAAGTACCAGTCATCAGATATATAGTTAAAATCCGGATCTTGCAATAATCCATATGTTAAAGTGGTCTTACCCGTGCCTGGGGTGCCTATAATGGCCATGGCATGACCGCCATAATCTACTACTGATCCGTGGACTGAATATCGGCGGTGTATGGAATGGTAGTCTTCGAAAAAGTCAGAGATAGCTGCCAGCGCCAGACTCTTAACCCAACCATAGTAGTCGCAGTTTAGAACTATACATGTCTTGGAGACTGGTTCGTATAATACTTTTAGAGGCCTTCCATTAGATAGTGAAAAGATTTTGGCATGTGGACGAATGTCTTCGTTCATAAACTTGAAGTTATCTTCCCATTCCTCCTTAAAATCCTCGTTATCAGTTAGAAGCTTAACACAGGCACCGTGAATGTTTGCTTTTCGTTCGTAGCGGACTTTAGTTAGTAATTTTTGGAGAATATCATCTTTCTCTTCGGGGTTTATTATCTTCACCTGGTAGCTTTCCATTCCATTACCCTCATTTTATAGATGCCCAGTAACCCTTATTTTTTTAAAGTCGTAAAATGTAGGATTAAATCAGTAAAATGTAAAATTATTCACGTCTATTTTTCGATAATGGTCTCTTCAATGGCCATACCAAAGTGTCGGGCCGATTCATCTAAGAATACCATGATTTTGTTACCTACTTCCAAGTCTGCCACGGAGATGGGCTTACCATCTTCTCCAACTAAGCGGATGGTTTCTGCATTTTGTAGTAGGGTTCGGAGTACCACTCCATCGTATTCAGCTTCCACCAGCATGAGGGGCCTTTTTTCGATTTTAACTCGGCCTACAATAACGTTTCTGGAGTTGCCCTTCTGGTCTACTGCCAGTATTTCATCTCCAGTCTGAATTTCAGAGAGATATTTGGTGCGGTTGCCCGGTGTCATTACGTAGGCATGCACTGGACCGGCATTAACTCTAAATGGTCTTGAGGCAACATATTCACTTTCTAATGATTCACTGTGAACTAAAAAGAGACCATGGCTGTAAGATCCCACCAGCATACCTTCCCCAACTGGCATCATGCTGCAAGTGTCCACACACACCCGGTCGCCACTACCTACTGACTCCACTTTTGTAACGGTAGCTGCTTTAAGGGAGTAAGACTCGGATTCTATTTTATCTATAAATTCTGCTACTTTTTTTATTTCACCCATTTCTTTGGGGCAGAGCATTATTCCATCTGTACCATATTCTAAAGTTTCTAGAGCCAGTTTAGCCTCATCGTAATCTGTTACTGAAGCAATGAGTTTCACGTCCTCTTTTTGCAAGTCAGCAATTATATTCTCTAAAGGAATCACTGTCCAGTCCTTTCCCAGAAGTATCAAGTAATCAGATTCTCTTCCCAGTTGGGAAGCTAATTGTTCGTGTTTTTTACTGGTGATCTCCACGTAGGCTGCAGTGGTTTTACCTCTCCTTTTGAGACGTTTTAAAGCAGCTAGATCCTTAGAATCCGATAATTGCTCAGGTAGGGGTAATGTACTGTCTCCTTCTCCATTGCGACCCACCATAACTATATCTGAATCTTCTGTATCTGAGATTAGTGTAATATTTCCGAGTTTGCGGATGTTATCCACATCAGTGAAGTCCACCACGTGGTCTATCCCTGATTCTAAAGCAGTGGTGATGAAGTTTTTCTTATTTTCCCACTTCATTCCTTCGGCCATTATCCAGGCAAATTTCATAGTATTTAACCGTCCTTAATATTGTTTAACCATCTTATTATTGCCCATTGAATATTTTCAGGGCTTCATCCACTTCTAAATTGTTGTGAACAATTTCAGCAATGGCACGAGTAGTTTTCTGTGGTGATTCAGCCTGGAATATATTTCTACCAATGGCTACTCCGGCACCACCCACGTCCACTGAGTTTTTAACCATTTCCAAAAGTTCTCGGTCTGTTTCTACTCGAGGACCTCCAGCTATTACTAGGGGTACAGGGCACCCTTCAATAACTTCTTGGAATGTTTCGGGGTTTCCCGTGTAGTTAGTTTTAATTATATCTGCTCCCAATTCCGCTCCGGCTCGGGCTGCAAGTTTAACCACATCAGCGTGGTGTTCATCTTTGATTTTTTTGCCTCTAGGGTACATCATGGCGATAAGGGGCATTCCCCAGTCATCGCAGATCTCTGATATGCTTCCCAGGTGCATGAGCATTTCAGGTTCTTTTTCTGAACCAACATTAACATGCACTGAGACTGCGTCTGCTCCCAGTTGTATGGCTTTTTCCACCGAGGTTACCAACACTTTATGATCAGGGTCCTGCCCCAAGGAGGTACTGGCTGAGAGATGGATGATCAGACCGATATCACTTCCGTATCCTCTATGTCCAGTTCCAACCATTCCTTTATGCATTATCACTGCGTTAGCACCGCCACTGGCAACTTCATCGATGGTTTTAGTCATATCAATGATTCCCGGCACAGGTCCTACGGAAACTCCATGGTCCATAGGTACAATTACGCATCTTCCGGTTTTTCGGTCTATTATTCTTTCGATCCTGATTCGTTTGCCGATCATAAACACCCTCCTTATTTAATGTTGGTGGACCAGAGATGGAGCTCCTTTAGTCGGGGGGGCACGCCGTCCCCACCAGAGGATTCCAACCAGCCCTCCGGGGATTTTATAAGTTCTGAGCTTGATGAGGAGTGCAGAAAATCCAACAGTCCTCTATTTCTAATTATGGTATCTCGAGGTCTTAAAGTTGATGACCAAATGAAGAACACTTTGAATGTGGTGTCAGGATAATGACCTCCTCCAAGATCCACAGATAAAACATCACAACCTCCCTGGTCCTTTAATTTTAAAGCCACATTTTCCAGGGTCTCGTGAAGCCTAACATCTGATTGTATGAATTCTATGTTAGATTTAAAAGCAGTTAACTCCTTCATGGAACTTGCTGCTTCATCACTTTTATCCAGGGCAATTATTTGTCCATCATGGGCCATTTCTGCCATGATCCGTGTGGAATTACCAAGATGACATCCTAACTCCACCACTACATCGTCCTGTTTTATAATATTTCTTAGAACTTCCCTATAAATTTTAATATCGTACACTACTTTAATCATATTAGCTCCAGATGGAGTTTTTTTAAAAAGAAACTCTAAAAATCTTTGATAAAAACCATAATGCATCTTCTTTTTTTCTTAAATATTTACCTCATTTAAAGAATTTCACCTATTTAAAGAATTTTTAGCATCATCTCTTATAAACTTAAATAATAGTCGTGACATAGTTAATTTTAGTCTTTATATTTCCAGGGGGGCTTAAGAATGATTGAGACTGAAAGGGAACAACTGGAAAGACAGGTAAATGAACTTCAACGTCAAAAGATGGATCTGGAGCATCAGATTCAGGAGCTTGACCTGGAGAAGCTTAACAAGATTGAAACCTTAAAAAACGACTTGGAACGGCAGGTTGAATGGTTAGACAAAGATAAAATTAAGCTCACTAAAGAACGCGACAATTTACTTAGAAAAATACGCATATCCAATGAGAAAAAATGGAAAAATGCCCTTAAAATGATCGTAATCCTTATACTGCTGGATCTGGTCATTATACCCCTATTGATATTTGCACTGGGCGTTCCTATCTACTGGCTCTTCATAGCTTTGGGACTGGTAACCTTCTTTGGCATGATAGTACTGGTAAACTACATGTCTGGAACTGCTCCATTAAACACAGGAGAAGTAAGAAAAGCCTTGACTGTGGCATTCATCACTGTTTACTTTGCTATGATGCCATTAATGGTCTTTGGGGGGGCTAAATACTTGCCAGGTCAGTCAGTAAACATTATGGTTGAAACTTTTACGGCTTTACTATCCATCATAATTGGATTCTACTTTGGAACCCGGGCCATTGAAAAGTACGTTAAAGCCAAAAAAGGACACAAAATCAGGTAGATATCAATAACTGCCTTATTTTTTTTTATTTTATTTTTTTTAAATTCAAAAAAAATATAGTCAATTAAATAATAAAGATACTTAGGATACTTAAAACGCTCAGAACTTATATGGGCTTACTATGGGGCTTATATGGGCTTACTAGCGGATTTCCCTGCCAGAAAACCAGTAGAAAAGGCTTGCTGCAAGTTATATCCTCCTCTTTGACCACACCCTGCAATTATCTCTCCTGCAAAGTATAATCCCTTAACTAACTTTGATTCCATGGTTTGGGGATTTATTTCCTTTTTTGATACTCCTCCGCAAGTAACCATGGCTTTATTAAGAGGCAGATTTCCAATTATAGTCATGGTCGTAGCTTTCAATGTTTCTTCTAACACTAATCTCTCTTTTTTCGTGATTTGATTCAACTTTTTGTGAGGATCAAGATTTATAGTCTTTAAAATAGGTTTAATAGTACTGTTGGGAAGATAATTTTTTAAATAATTGCTTAAGCTCTTTTTACTATTATTCTTGAAATCTTCCATTAGTTGGACTTTTAAGGATTCTAATTTTATTCCTGGTTTAAAATCGATGTAAAGCTTTAAATTTCCATGTTTGTCCATAAGTTCGATAATATAACGGCTCATGTCAAGAATAACTGGTCCAGAAATACCAAAATGAGTTAATAAAAGGTTTCCGTTTTGTAAGAATATTTTTTTACCACCATATCCAATATTTAGACCTACATTTTTCAGAGTAACTCCTTTTAAGTGATGTACCCATTTGTCACTGACAATCAGTGGAACGCCACCAGGTTTAATTTCAGTAATTTGGTGGCCCAATAATTCTGCAAGGGTAAAACCATCCCCTGTTGATCCTGTAAATCCGTAGGTTACCCCACCGGTAGCGATTATAGCATTATGTGCAGTAATTAACTCATTTGTTGTTGAGGATAATTTGAAAATTTTAGATATCTTATGAAGATGTTCCAGACGATAATTATAAAGGATATTTACTCCATAATCATCTAAAACTTTTTTTAAGACATCTACTACTGATTCGGCTTTTTCAGTTATGGGAAATATACGTCCTTCTTCTTCCTCTTTTAATTTTAGGCCATGGTGTTCGAAAAAATTCATTAAATCCTGGTTGGAAAATTTACCAAATGCATCCCAGTAAAATGAACCTCTCCTGCCAAATTTTTCAATGAAAACTTCTAAGGGTGCAGAGTTAGTAAGGTTACATCTGCCATTAGCAGTTAAAAGTAGTTTACGGCCTATTTTATCGTTTCTTTCAAGTAGGATTACATTTTTACCTTGTTGTGATCCTTGAATTGCGGCCATGCACCCTGCTGGTCCGGCACCGACGATGGCTATGTCGTAGATTTTCATTTAAACCATTCCTACTGGTTTAGGATTATTTTAGGAATTTTAATAGTTTTAGGATTCTCTTAAGACTTATTAATAGTATTAGGACTTTTTTTAGAAGAATTGGTGAGAATAAATGGAGTGACAATTAAAAATATAATTAGATCAAATTGGTTTGGTTCCAATTTGATTCAAATTGTATCAAACTATATTAGCAGTCGATTTTAGGGAGTTAACCTTTAGGGAGTTAACCTTCGGCGGTCCCTTGGGAATAAAACTGTTTCCCTAACATTTTTAGCGCCAGTCAAGCACATCGTAAATCGCTCTGCACCCAAACCCCAACCAGCATGAGGAGGCATACCGTACTCAAAAGCTGCCAGATAACGGTTGAAAGAGTCAGGATTTAGCCCTTTACCCTTAATACGCTCCACTAACAGATCATGGAGGTGTACTCGCATGGCACCAGAGGATATCTCCAGGTCCCTGTACATCAAATCAAAGGCATGGCTAATTTTTGGGTTTTCACTGTTAGGCATGACGTAGAATGGTTTGATTTCAGAAGGCCAGTTGGTTATAAAGTAGTAGCTGTCCATAATTTCTCCCAGAGCCTTCTCCGCAGCACGGGATAAATCTTCACCATGACGCATGTTAACTCCCTTGGAATTTACCATGTCCACGACTTCTGCATAGTCTAAACGGGGGAAAGGAGTATCTGGAACTTCAAGTTCCATTGCTATGGTTTCCAACTCCTCGCTACAATGTTCTTTAACATCTCTAATGGCGTTGACAACCAGATTTTCTAATAAGTTCATTACATCATCCTGGTCAGCGAAGGCCACTTCCACATCAATGGAGATGGCTTCGTTCAAGTGACGCAAGGTATCATGTTCTTCCGCCCTGAAGATAGGGGCAATTTCGTACACTTTATCCAGACTGGTGGCCATCATCATCTGTTTGTAAAGTTGGGGGCTTTGACCCAGGAAGGCCTCCCTTTCGAAGTAGGTTATGGGGAAGAGTTCTGTACCACCTTCGGTGGCAGAAGCCACCAGTTTGGGAGTATTAATTTCAATAAAATCTTGATTTTCCAAGAAAACCCGCACTGAATGAAGCATTCTACTTTTTATCTTGAAAATGGAGTTAATACTATGTTTTCTGAGATCCAAAAATCGAGAGTCCAGTCTGGTGTCAATTTCGGCTCGTACCTTCTCCGTGGGGTCCAGTGGCAGAGGTTGGTTGGACTGGTTAAGGAGTACAATCTCTTCTGGTATTATTTCCACTCCACCTGGGGCTTTGGGTGATTCCTGCACAGTACCCTTCACAGCCACTACTGATTCTTTTCTGAGTTTCCGAATTTCTTCAAAAAGTTCAGTGGAAACTTTCTTGCTGGGGGCGGTTATTTGGGTGATACCATCTCGGTCTCTTAGAAGGAGGAATATAATTCCACCTAGATCTCGGATTTCATGTATCCATCCCATTAGGGTTACTTTTTCGCTGTTCATTGTTGGGTTAACTTCTCGAGAATAATGAGTTCTTCTCCAATCTCCTAATGAATCTATCAATGTAATTCACCTCGTTATGAATAAAAATGACATTATTTATTAGTATGTGAATTTCACTATCGTGGAATTCTTCACAAAAATATAATTCACTATCAATCTTGAATCCGCTAATTTATATAATAATTCCTTATTTTAATTTTTTAAAGTTGCACTTCAAGATCGTATTTTCAAGATCGTCAATCCAGGAATGGCATGTTTAGTTCCGGAAAATTCTTCTTTTAAATGATTCAGCGTGAGCATAAAGGCCTTCATACTCTGCAAGTGTGACTACAGTTTCTTCTAAATTTTTTAAACCTTTGGTGGTTAATCTTTGGACCGTAGGCTTTTTGAGGAAAGACTCTGTGGATAATCCGGAGTACATCCTGGCACAAAATGAAGTAGGAAGAACGTGGTTGGTTCCAGATCCGTAATCTCCTGCTGCTACAGGAGTAAGTTCACCCAGGAAAATGGAACCCGCGTTTGAAATTTTTTCTAGATCCTTCTCTGGATCTTCAGTCATGATGATGAGATGCTCCGGTGCATAGTGGTTGGTGAAATCTATCGCATCTTTCATGGATTCAGCTATTATTATATGACCATAATTTTCCAGAGACTCTTTAATTATCTCTTTTCTCTTCATATTTGGCATTTCATTCAATATATGGATATGAACTGCTTCTGCCAGCATCGAAGAGGTGGTTACCAGTACCGATGCTGCTTCTGGGTCGTGTTCGGCCTGGGCTAACATATCCAAGGCAATATATTCAGGATTTCCACTTTCATCGGCTAAAATAAGAACCTCTGAGGGCCCGGCAGGAAAATCAATGTCCACGTCTCCGTAAACCTGTTTTTTGGCGGCGGTTACATAAATATTTCCAGGACCAACTATTTTATCCACGTTAGGCATTGTGTGGGTTCCGTAGGCCATAGCAGCAATGGCTTGAGCTCCTCCCACCTTATAAATCTTATCTACTCCTGCGATATGGGCTGCAGCCAGGACTATATCTGGTACATTTCCTTCTTCATCGGGAGGAGTGCAGCAGATGATTTTCTTCACTCCTGCCACCCTGGCAGGGATTACGGTCATGAGGATGGTGGATGGATACGCTGCTCTACCTCCGGGAATGTAGCATCCTACCTTTTCCAGAGGACGGATGATCTGTCCTGCGGTTATTCCCTCATCCACTGTGATGGACCATTGCGAAGGTAGTTGGGCCTGGTGAAACTTTTTTATATTTTGTGCTGCCTTTTTTAGGGCCAATATCACTTCCGGCTTTACCCGCTTTAGACATCCTTTTTGTTCATCATCTTTAACCAGGAAGGTATCCAGATGGGGACCGTCGAACTTTTTGGTATAATGTTGAAGAGCCTGATCTTTGTCCTTTTTTACAGCTTCTATTATTTCCATGACTGGTTTTATTACTGTATCGGCATCAATTTCGGACCTTTTGAGAATTTCAATTTCTTCCTGGTCTTTTAAGGTTATTATATTCATTTTTTCACCCTTTTGGAGAAATTTGTATTAACTAAATAAGTATTTGTTCTTTTTTGGTCATACTTTGATCATTTTTGACGGATGATGGTATGTGATTGGTCAAAAGATTTATTTGCAATGATACTAAATGATTTACTTGGCGTGTGCATAATCATTAGTATAATATGTTGATAGAAATAATACCCTCTTTGTGACTTTTTTTATTAAATAATGGGTATTCAAAAGTTATATATGCATACAAAAAAATCTTAATACACTTAAACAGTAGGTGTCTGATAGATATGTATAAAGACGAGCTCATACAGCTACATCAATTTCTGGTATACGTTTTAAAGCATCTTGAAAATGAATATGAGGTTAATGACGAATGTAGGGAGTATCTGTCCTTAAATATAAGCCCTCATCACATCCATCGTACTAAAGCCGAACATAAACATGCTATTTTTGTCCTGTCCACTTCCATCTCAGAAGTGGTGGCTTCTAACAACGGTGGAACGTCATCAAACATTTCTAATGGTCTGTCGGAACTGGTTAAGCGATCCAGGAAGGAGCTGATCCGCTACCAGAATGAAGATGCACTAAAATACGAAAAGAAGTACCAGAAAGTAACGATGTAAATAAATAATCTGACCGGAATGTGAAATCATGGACGGATTAAGGAAGATGATATGCCTAATTGATGGTGAACATTATTTGCCGGTCACTCGATCTGCTCTGGAAACTCTGGACAGTATCGAACACAATGAAGTGGTGGCTGCTGTTTTTATTGGGGGCACAGAAAAATTACGTGATGCCACACCTCAATCAATTGAAGAAAAATTGGGAGTGCCCGTTTATTTTGGTGACCTGCACCACAAAATACCTTATAATCTTATTTCTCAAAGTTTAATTGACCATCAACCTGATGTGGTTATGGATCTTAGTGATGAACCCGTTGTTGATTATTCTAAACGGTTCAAAATAGCTTCCCTGGTTTTAGAGATGGGAATACCTTATGAAGGACCAGATTTTCAATTCCAACCTTTAGATATACATGATGTACTGGAAAAACCATCCCTAAAGATTTTGGGTACTGGAAAACGTATCGGTAAAACTGCCGTGTCTGCTTATGCTGCTCGTTTAATTCATAAAAATGATTACAATCCTTGTGTCGTGGCTATGGGTCGAGGAGGCCCTGAGGAGCCTGAAATAGTTCGTGGAGATCAGATAGAAATTACTCCCCAATTTTTAATGGAACAGTCTGATAAGGGAATCCATGCTGCCTCTGATCACTGGGAAGATGCTTTAATGAGCCGCATACTTACCATTGGATGCCGTCGGTGTGGTGGGGGTATGGTGGGTCAGGTATTCATCACTAATATGAAAAGAGGAGCACAGATGGCCAATGAAGTTGAATCAGACTTCATAATAATGGAAGGAAGTGGAGCTGCCATTCCTCCTATTAAAACTGATAAACACATTGTTCTGGTTGGTGCTAATCAGCCTATCATTAACATTGAACGTTTTTTCGGACCGTACCGGATAAATTTAGCTGACATGGTGGTTATCACCATGTGTGAAGAACCAATGGCTAGTCCTAAGAAAGTGGAAGTCATTGAAAACTTCATAAAGAATCTGAATCCAGATTCTACTATAATTCCTACTGTGTTCCGTCCTAAACCCTTAGAATCAGTGGAAGGTAAGAAAGTTCTCTTTGCAA
>Ga0187786_10000417_pt1 | contig 12299 bp, 20 predicted proteins | sample 0815_BV2_10_20_M_FD_132449 | JGI IMG/M metagenome (GOLD analysis project Ga0187786, IMG submission 132449) | Tropical peat soil microbial communities from peatlands in Department of Meta, Colombia - 0815_BV2_10_20_MG | ecosystem: Environmental > Terrestrial > Soil > Wetlands > Peat | place...
ACAGCGCGCGTATATCGAATGGATGGCCCCGGCCTGGGATAGGGCACGCGCGGAGGGGATGACCGAGGAAACTAGATCCGCGATCTTGGTTCGGGGCCTTACGATCACGATCGCCCTCGCCGCCACGGCTCAGTATTACGGGCCGGACGGCCCCCCGGGAGTGCCCGAAGCGGTAGCGGGGATCGCTAAAGCTGTGCATAAGCAAATGGTTAGGGAGCGGCCCCATAGAGGGGCCGTGCCGAGCCAAGGAGAGCCCAGCGCATGACGTCCGTCGAGCTGACGCGAGTACGCGAGTGGTCCCAGATCGCGGCCGCGGTAGTCCAGATCATTGGCATGCTGATCTTGCTCGGCTGGTTTGCCTGCCAGAGTCGGCGAATGAAGCGGGAGCGGGAGGAGCTACGGCGGGAGCAAGCCGAGGCGCGTGCGTCGCTGACGCGAGCGCTGGAACGAGCGGAGCGGGCACGTGCCTATCTGGCCCAGGCCAGCAGAGCTCCGGATGCGTGAGAGGACGAGGAGGGCGAGCCGAGGGCTTGAAAGGGGCTCCAAGGAGTGGCCCCGGAAGATTCGTGAAAATTCAACGATTTGCGCTGTTACGTCGAGATAATGTGTCCTTACCGTGACTAACGATGGGCGTGGGGACTTCAGGCGCGTGATGATTCCCGGCGCCATCGATCTGGGGCCCCAGCGGGACGGCCTCTACCGCGTGCGGACCCCGTACCTGTGCGCGGGCTTCGAGCTGAAAGCCGGGCGAGTGGTGCGGTGCGCGCCGATTCTCCTCGGACGCCTGGCCTACTGGCGATCGATCGCCACATGGATCGCGCCGTTGGAGGGGAAGACATGAGCTCCGACAAGTCTCTCCCCAGGCGCCCGAGCGTCAGGTTCGAGCTGGTCAAAGGCGTCGGCGGATTCGCGCTGTACCTGAACGACAAGCGGATCGCGGGCGAGAAGCCACGGGGTTGCGGCAGTGTCGTCGCGAACTGGACGGTTGATGCCGCCTCCATCCGCGCGGCGGCCGGGGACGAGCGAAGGGCGGCGGAGGCCCACGCGCGGCTGGTGGAGGCGCTGACCGACGCCGAGTCCCGGGCCGAGCGCGCGGAGAGGGAGCGGGACGAGGCCGAGCGGATGTTCCGGTCGACGACCCGCGCCGAGCTGCACGAGCGCGCGTGCACCGCGGAGGTCGAGCGCGACCAGGCGAGGGCCGACGCGGAGGAGGTGAGGAGGGAGAGGGACGACGCGATCCGGGGTGAGCGCCAGGCCAGGGGGGCCGTGGACGAGGAGCGCGATTGGGCACGATACCGAGAAGAGAAGCTCGCGGCGCTGGAGGGGGCGCTGCGGGCTATGGTTGCCGACGCTGACAAAACAGGGCTGCGCGGCTCGCTGGGACGAGAGTGCGAGTGGTTCACGGTGGAGCGGAGCCTGGTTGATTCCGCCCGCGCCCTCCTCTCCCCCGCCCCGTCTCACGCGGGGACCGGTTCACCCGTAGCACCGAAGGAGCAGCCATGAGGATATACGTCGCGTCGTCCTGGCGGAACAAGGTGCAGCCCGACGTGGTGGCTGCGCTCCGGCGCGCCGGCCATGACGTGTACGACTTCAAGAACCCACGCCCCGGCGACAACGGGTTTCATTGGAGCGAGATCGACCTCGCATGGAAGGCGTGGACGCCGGAGGAGTACCGGCGCGGACTTCAGCATCCGATCGCGCAGGCTGGGTTTCGCTCTGACATGGACGCGCTCCGCGGCTGCGAGGCGTGTGTCCTCGTCCTTCCGAGCGGGCGCAGCGCTCACTTGGAGGCTGGCTGGGCGGCTGGAGCCGGGAAGCTGACCGTCGTGCTGATACTGGAGCCGAACGAGCCCGAGTTGATGTACCTCGCGCTGCACCGTGTCTGCACCTCGATCGCGGAGGTGATCAGATCGATCGAACGGTACTCCCGCGCGCTGTCCGAGATCGCGAGCTGCACACCCCATGCGCCATGCGATGTAGTGGAGATCGCCCGCGAAGCTCTCGGGGAGCCTCCGCGGGCGTGCGCCAGCTCCTACGACGGGGGCACCGATGGCCACTGACGACGAAGCAATCGCGATCCTGCAAGAGGTTCTCTCCGTCCCGTTCACATGGCGTGAGGAGACGACGCCCGAGGGGACGCGCGGGTTTGTCGGCACGGCTCCCGGGGGCTGGCGCTGCGCGGTGGGGATCACCCGGGATGGTGTTCACCTGGGCGCGGTCGGCTCCGGAAGCCTCATCGTCTTGCTTCCCGCCGCGGTCGCTGCAGAGCTCTTCGAAAAGGCCCGACGCTCGATGTCAAGCGACACATCCCCGGGGGAACTGTCGTGAGCGCGCCGGAGCGGGTGGTGAAGGTCTCGATCCTCATCACCGAAACCGAGCTCCGCGCGCTTTCGTTCGCGCTCGTGAACGCGATGGAGGGATGCCACACCGAGCACATGCGCGGGCTTCTCGTATCCCTTCAGTCCAAGATTTTCGGCCCACGAACTAAGGATCGTGTGTGAGAAGAAAAGGCCGTGCCTACGAGGCTCTGTTGAAAGAGGCGTGCCGCAAGGCGATCCTTTCCCTCACAGAAGATGAGTGGATCGGCACGGTAGAGGCCAACGGATACGCCTGGGATGTGTATGTGCACAGCATGCCCATGGAGCATCGCGTGCCGGCTGTGACCGTGAGCCTGCGCACGGAAGCGGACGAGCGGGGTGAACCGACCGTGATCGTCGGATCCTTTCTGCTCGGTGCGCTGACGCTGGAAGAGGTGCGGGAAACATTGCGGGAGGAGGAGATCTTGCAGTGAAAAGTGTGAAAAGAGCGATCGTCATGAGCCCGCCAACTTCCTGGACCCACGCACTGTGCGGGTTCTGCTGGGATCTCCTGTGCACCGAAGCGGGGCAGGTGGGACGGGAACCCGTGCGAGTGGTGCGATCACGGATCGTCCCGTGCTGCCGCTGCGGTGAACCCACCGACTCGGGGATTTTTCTGCGACGCCCGCCGGAAGCCTTCCCCTGCCATGGCCGAGCCGGGACCCATGAGAAGGGCTGAAAGGAGGACGAATGATTTGGCTACTCCGTTTAGTAGTGAGCACGGTTGCGGGTGTCCTTGTCGCGCTGATCGTGCGCTGGGCCTATCTAGTCCGTGTTCTCACGGAGAAACGCCGCTTGATGGACAAGATCCTAGCCAGGGCCCAGGAATGCCCTCGGTGCGGGGCGCAACTCGGACCTGCGAACTGGATCGCGATTCCGCCGGGGGGCATGCTCGATCTCGACGTGATCGTACGGCCCCGCGGCGCGCCACGCGCGCCGGATGAGCCGAAGAACTAGGCGGCGCGCGCCGCGGTGCGGTACTACGAGGAGCACCATGGAGAGCGAGACCGAGACGAGTAGCCCGGCCGCGGGAACGCTCGCGCCGCGCTCACCGCTCGCCAGGCCCGAGCTTGCCGAGGCGCTGCGCGCCGCCTTGCGACGGCGCGCCGCCCCCGCCACCCTGGCCGCCCACACCTACGATCTCGCGGCCTGGGCCCGCTGGTGCGGCGCCAACGGCGTTCCGGAGCCGCTCGGCGAGGGGCACCCCGCCGATCTCGATCTCGACATTGCCTGGACGCTGGATCAGTCCCGCGAGGGCCATCGGCTCTCCTCGATCCGCCGTCGCCTCGCGTCGCTCTCCTGGGCCCACCGTGCCCGCGGGCTCGCCTCACCGTGCCGGGAGGACCGCGTGCGGGCAGTTCTTGAGGGGCTCGCGCGCGACCCGGAGCGGCCCCGCGAGCGCCAGCGCGCGCCGCTCGGCGTCGCGGAGGTCCAAACGGTCGTGTCTGCGGTGGTTGCCACGATGGCCCGCGGGGAGTGGAGCCTCGCGGAGGGCACGCGGGCGATCGCCGCGGTGTGCCTGGGCCTCGCCACCGCGCTCCGCTGCGATGATCTCGCGCGCCTGCGGCTCGAAGACGTGACGGCAGTTCCCTGGGGCCTCTCGGTGCTCGTCCGGCGCTCGAAGACCGATCAGACCGGCGCGGGGCGCGCGGTGGACGTGCTCGCGCTCCCCGGGGAGCTCCACGATCCCGTGTCCGCGCTCCTCGCGTGGAAACGCGCCGCCCATCTCGAGGGGTGGGGCGAGGAGCTACCCGCGCGGGGGCTGCTCTTCCGCGCGACGCTGCGGAACGGCCGGTCCTTCCCCCGCTGCCCCGGGATCGCTGCCGCGAGCCTGGCGAAGGAGATCGCGCGCGCCGCGGAGCTCGCGGGCCTGCCCGTGCCCCCAGGCTCCGCGGGCTACGGGGGACACTCGCTCCGCGCTGGTTTCGTGACCGAGGCACGGCGCAAGGGCGTGCACTGGGTAGAGATCATGGATCAGACCGGGCACAAGCGGATCGAGACGGTCAAGCGCTACGACCGCACGGGAGCGGAGAGCCCGGCCCGCCTCGAGACGCTGCGGCGCGTGTTCACCTGACTTCCTCACGGGAACCGCGGGGATGCGACCGCGTTCCACGTCCCTGCGGGCAACGCCAAAGGATGATTCGTCCAGGTAATTCCGTCCGGGGACGTGCCCACGGATGAAGATCCCCCGAAGATCACGACGAACACGCTACCGGTCCATGTGATCGATGATGCTACTCCGACGTTGAATGGGGTAGACGTCCACGCCACGGCATCAGACGAATACGCCGCGTCTCGGTTGGAAAGCGCAGCGTATACATTCCCGCTCCACGCCATGACCGGATTGTTTCCGCTAAGGGGGAGCACGTTCCCCTGGTTCGTCCACACCACGGCATCGGGGCTAGTCCAGATCCGTTGCAGCGAGAGCGCAGTAAATACGCTCCCGTTATACGTCATGGTGTTAATCCCCGGAGCGTTCGAATTGTTCGCCCCGCTATTCCGCTCGGTCCATGTGGCACCGTCAGGAGAATCGGCGTTCCCTGACTGTGCGATGAAAGAGAAGAGGCCCGCGCCTGCGCCGAATATCCCTCCTACAGCTACGTTCGTCTTGGTTCCGGCGTGCGTGTCCTGCCAGGTGACTCCGCCGTCGAGAGAGCGTACGAATTCGGCTGCTGTGTCATTCCCAGACGCAACGACTACGGAGTTGTTCGCGGCGATCCCCAGCCATGAGCTGTTGTTAGGGAGTGCCCCGCCAAGAGTCCACGTCAAGCCGTTGCGTGAAAACGCACTCACGTTGGCATCGCCGATCGCGACGTATCCGAACGGCCCAGCCCAGGCAACCGCCTTCCAGTTGCCCGCTGGTATAGTCTGCGACGTCCAGGTCAACCCGTTGTCGGCGGATGAGGCCGCTACATTGTTTCCCACCGCTACGATCGGGGCCTGGAAAGTGTACGCATTTAGGAGCGACGCGGACTGCCCATCAGGATTTGTGACAACGACGGGAACGGTGCCTGGCGCGTGGGCAACTGTGGTCACACTGATCGAAGTGGGACCGTTTACCACGGCTCCCGGAAGTGGCACCTTGGATCCGAACCGGACGACGGCCCCCGGTCGGAAGTTCAAACCCGTAATGAGAACCGGCGTTCCCCCCGAAGAGCTGCCCGCGTTGGGCGTTACTGCAATAATACTCGGAGGAAAGAACAAGGGATGGATGTCCTGTCCGCCGGACATCCACCCGCCTAGTGCACGAGCTGTTGCAGCGTCTCGATCGGCGGGGCCGAAGAACAGGCGCCGGCCTGCGGGGCTCTGTCCTGGAGGATGCCCCCGCCGTCCACCGCGTGGCATGTTCTCGTCTCCCTAGGCCGGCGTGACCGGAGCGGACAGGTCGATCGAGGCGGATCCGGCTGCGCCCGTCACGGTGAGATCAGCCGAAGCGGACACGCCATCTCCTGACGCTGCAAGCGTGACGTCGCCCGGGGCGACCCCGGTCACGGTAGCCGTCTTCGTATCTACTGCAACCGCGAGGCTCGCGATTCCATTCGCGGAGAGGGACCAAGAAATCGGACCCTTCACAGGGAAAGGCGAGAAGGTCGAATCCTGCTCAAGAAACGTGGCCGTGATCTGCTGCCCTACAGGAAGGGAAATGCCCATGGCGCTCTCCTTTTTGTTGCTACGTCAAGATCGGCTGGCTCGTAAAGCCGAGGATGAGGAGCCGCCGTCTAGCGGGGAATGGCGGTAGGACGCGGCGGTGATGTTGGCTCATTAGGCGCCTGCGCTGGCCGCGGGCCCGCCTAGAAGATTCTGGAACTCACCCGCGTAGGAGGTCGCGGAGGCGTACACGGTAGCGCCGTAGCTCCCGGTAGCCGTCACGGAATCCGGCGAGTCCCCGCCCACGATCGCATTCCACACTCGGCCGGGGCCGCCGTTGTAGCCCGCTAGCGCGGCCTGGATCGCGGTGTCCCCGGCGAGCCCCTTTTTCTGGAAATACGAGAGGGCCTGTGCGAACACCTTCGCGCCTTGGCTCACGTTCGTGTAAGGGTCCGTCCAGTCATACGTGCTGATCCAGTCACCGAAGGTGCGATCGTCGATCTGCATGAGGCCGCGGCCATGCTGATCGGTACCGACGATCGAGGGGCCAGTAGTCCCCTGGTAACCCACGGCCGTCCCCCATCGGCTTTCCTGTTCACCGAGCGCGACGATCACGAATGGATCTACCCCTTGCTCTGCCGATACCTGTTTGATGATATCCGCGTACTGCTGGGCCTCCTGCGGGATCGAGGCGTGGAAGATCTCCGCGTTCACGTCGCGCAGTGCCGCCGCGGCCAGATCGGAGAGCTTCTTTTTCGCGAAGAGAAGGAAGCCCCCGACAAGCGCCGCACCCGCGGTGAATGGATCCATCGCCTCTCCTCTCACAGGAAGCGCTGATAGGCCCCGTTTTTGTAGGTGCTCCACGGTGTGAAGTCACTCCCCGAGTGGCTCACCGCGTAGCCCGCGACGAACGCGGCCGCGGGATCGAACGCCTCGTCATCCGTCACTTCGGGATGCCACCGATCGTTGATCTGAAGGATCCCACGATCGGAGCTCGAAACGCCCTCGGGCGGGGGGTCGCCTCGGTAGCGCACCGACGCCTCTCCGCTCGTGAGGTTGTCGGCGATGACGAGCGGGCGGAGCCCCGACTCGGCCTGTGCGATGGCCACAACGATCGCGAGCGCGTCTCCTTGGAAGCCCGCAGCGGTGGCGTAGCGCGTCGCCTCGTCGCGCGAGATCCGGGAGGAAAGGAGCGACTGCCAGAGAGATCCACCTTCCGCGACCTCGCGCGGGCGCGTCATGAGCCAAACGCCGAAGGCGCCCAGGGCGAGACCGAAGATCGTTGCCTCGCGGTCCGTCACGCGCCCCTCTTCCTCCGGCCGAACGCGAGATAGAGGCCCACCCCCAGGACAGCGAGTCCGAGGAGCACGATCGTGGGGTCGCGGGGGACCGTCGAGCCCGGGGGTGGGGAGATCTGCGGGCGGGGGCTGGCCGCGGCGCTTGGCTGCGCGCCCGTTGCCACGGTAGCCCCACCCCCGCCCGTTCCCGCGGGAGCCTCGCTCGGCGGGACGACCGAGAGGTCCAGCCCCCCCGACTCGGCCGCGTTCCGGAGCGCGACGCCGAACGAGCTCGCCTGATTCACCGCCTCGGCGAGGGAGTGCACCGGAGTGAGGCTCTCGACGCTGGCGAACGTGTTCGCCGCAGCCTCGGTGCTCGGGCCCCATAGCCCGTCAAGCGGGCCCGGGTCATACCCGAGTCCTTGCAGTATGTACTGCACGAGCCAGAGATCGGGCGAGTAGTCACCGAAGCGAAAGCGCGTCAGCATAGGATCTCCTGTCTCATCCCCACGATCCGGCGGGCACGGTCGTTTCAGTCGGATCGTACTGGCCCGCGAATGCGACCCACTGTGCGGGGCTTCCCGGGATGGGCGGCACGTTCGCGTCGGACTCCCACGGGCCATGCACCGTGTTGTCGGTCCCGAGCTTGAAAAGGATGTCATTTCCCAGCGCGCCGCGGAGTGTCGCCGCGTCCGAGGGACGGGGCATCTCGATCCCCGCGTCGCGCAGATCGGCCACGCTCGTCACGGGCGTCCCGATCTTGGGCATCATGGCGAATACTTCCCAGTTGACTGCGATAATGTCCCGGTAGGAGTAGCCCGCGGCGTTCACCTCGGCTTGTAGCGGATGCAGGTATCCGCAGGAGTCGAGGGCGTAGATCGGCTCGCCCTCGATCGTGTTATTCCGCTCGGCGTAGGCATACGGCTGTTCTTGGATCAGGATGTGAACTACTGGATCGAGGGGCTTTCCCTGGAAGATCGAAAAGAGGGTCCCCGCGACAACGCTCGCGACGCCTACCACCGCGCCCGCTACGGGGTTCACCGCCGATGCCACCGCGGTGGCGCTCGCGCCTACCGTCTTGATGATCGCTCCCGTGTTCGGCGTCGATCCGGGCGGGAGGGCTTTCACGGCGGCGGCCATCTGCGCCGCGAGCCCGGTAGAGCACTGCCCCGCGCCCGCGACAGTGCCCGAAGCGCTGGCGGCGGGTCCGCTCGCCGCGAGCTCCTCAGTGCGCCGCCAGTAGAGGTATGCCGCGAGCCCCAGCACCCCCAGCCCCACGATCGTCCGGTTCGATGCCATGGAGCCCGCCTCACTTCTCCCCAAAGAGGAGAAGCACGCCCACGAGCGCGATCCCGCCGTAGAGGACGAGCTCGGAGGTCGAGAGTCCGAGGAGCGTGGGCGCGCCGCCCGCGGCCGCGTTCGCCGCTTGCTGCGCGGCGCCTTCCTGCGCGGCCTTGAGCTGTGCGGCGGCCGCCTCTTGCTTCTGGATCTCTACTTGGGTCGCGGCCATGGCCGCGTCATACGCGGCCGCGTGCTGGGCTACAGTCGATTTCGCCGCGTCTACCGCTTGCTGTACGGCGATGGCCTGTGCTGCGACGCTCGCCGCTGCGGCGGCCGCCTCGGGCGTCTCGCTTCCCACGGCGCGCGCCGCTGCGATGGACGCTGCCAGCGCGGCTTGCTGGGCCTGGTATTGCTTCAGCGTGTCCAGGTACGACTGCGCGGCAGAAAGTGAGGCCGCGGACTGGGCCTGTGCGTTCTGTGCGATCTGGGCTTGCTGCGCCGCCGCGTCGACATTCTGTGAGAGGACGAGGGCCTGCGCGGCGGCGAGGTCGGCCTGGGCCTGTGCTCCTGCGGCTGCCGCCTGGAGTTGATCGTACTCGCGCGCTCGGTCGTCTAGGACCACGGACGAGGGGCCAACCGTCGTCGCGGGGATCGGCGCGGCGCGGCATTCCTTCGTCTGTCCCCAGGCCGGATCGGGGCCGAAATAGTAGTTCGTGCACTCGTAGCTACCCGGATCGACCTGACGCGGAGCCCACGCGGATCCCGCGCCGTAGTAGACGATCGAGGGGTCTTTCACCTGGAAGGCGCCACCCTGCCCCGCGACTCGCACGGCGTTTCCCGGGGGAATGGCCGTGGGCGGGGGCCCGAGCACGTAACAGGCGCGGCCCGCGGCAAGGTTCGCGGGAACGCCGAAGGTATCCGCGGTGCACGGCGTCGATCCCGGGGAAATCTGCGCGGTCGCCACTTGCCCGGGGAGGTTCCACACGCTTGGATATCCGAAATACACCGTGATCGCGGCGTCGGCTCCGTTGAAGATGGGGCCGCCTTGATTGGCGATCTGCCGGTAGTTGGGGATATTCGTGCAACTGAGCCCCGTCGGATCGCTGCACGCGCCTCGCGTATAGAAGGGCTGTAGCTGCCCGAAATGGCCCCGCACGCGACCCCGGCGCTGGAACGGAGGGGGAAAGCGCGTGGCGCCCATCATCCAATCGGATCGGCGGGTCAACATGCTTAGGCCCTCCTCGACATGAGGTAGACGAGCGCTGCGCCGGCCAGCACGAGGGCGATGGTGGTGCCGGAGAGGCCGAGCCCCGGCGCGGGCGCGGCCGCGGGGGTGAGCGGGACCGCGGTCACGACGGGCACGGGCGCGGCGACCGCCCCGCCCCCGCCCCCGCCACCGCCACCGCCACCGCTCGGCATGGGCGTAGCTGCGACGACGGCCGCGGTCGCGAGCGGGGCGAGGGCGCACGCCTTCGCCACGCCGTCCCAGGTGCCGCCCACCGTGGTGCAGTTCGCGGCGCTTGTGATGACGGGCGTGCGCCCGGCCTGGATCGCCGCGAGCGCCGCCTGTAGCTCGGCTGTCGCTTGCTGCGCCCCGAGAACTTGCGCCTGCGCGGCGGCCGCTTGCGCCTGCGCTTGCGCGGCCTGTGCCTGCGTTTCCTGTGCCGCGGCGGCCTGCTCCGTCTCGAACGCCTTCGCGGCGGCCGTCGCCTGATCAGCGGAGCTCGTGGCGTGCTCCGCGTCGAGTTGCGCGGCCTGGGCGTGGTCCTGCGCGGCGTTCATGGCCGCGACGTCGCCTGCGGCGATCGCGTGCTGGATCGCCGCGACCTCTCCATCTGCCGCCGCGGCGGCGCTCGCCGCTGCTCCCGCGGGGCCCTGTGCGTTCGGGGCGCCTCCCCTCGCGGCCGCAGCGGCGCGGTCCGCGTCAGCGTGCGCGCTCCGGGCAAACGTCTGGGCCTGTGGGAGCGCCTTTCCCGCGATGGCCTGAGCGGCGGCTAGGGCCCGCGCCGTCGCGTCCAGTTGCGCTTGCGTCGCTGCGGCGGCCTGGGCCGCGGCCACGGCATGGAGGACGGATCCCACCTCCGGACCCCAGGGCGGGCCTACGCCCTGCGGAACGGGCGCGGAGGTGCCCGCGGTATTGGAGGCCCACAGCGCGCCGTGCGAGCCGTTGTAGACCACAAGGTTCCCGTCGTCTTGCATCTCGACGTACTGTCCGCCGCGCCCGTTCGTGCCCGAGGCCCATTTCGCGTGGTTCGCGGCGTCATACGCCACGAGGTTTCCATCGCCCTGCATTTGCACGTAGGACGCGGCGCCCCCACCGCCGAGTACCTTCACGAGGGCGAGAGCGGGATCGTCGGCCTTGTGGATGTAGAAGTTTCCCCCCGTGAGACACGCGGCGAAGCTCCCCGAATTCGAGACGATGCATTGCCCGTCGTGGATCTGATCTCCCACGTTCAGCCGATTTCCGCCCACCGCGCCGAAGGCACCGAAAGGTGGGGACCTGATCCCGAGGCTCGCCCGCTCCCACCACCCATCGAGTCGAGTCAGCATGTGGGCTCCTTAGGTCTCCATGCGCTTCAACTCCACGTGACAGGCGATCCCGTCGTAGCGGCCCGCCTTGAAACACCCGCGGAGGAACCGATCGGTCTTGAGGTGCGCGCGCATGATGCCCCGCGCCTCCCGCTGGGTCTTCCCATAGAAGACGTGCCGAACGACTGGCGTCCGGTCGCTCCCCTCGTAGGTATCGGCGATGATCTTCATGAGCTGGCGGGGCTCGAGGTAGGGCTCGCGGTGGTCTTCTTTCCCACGATCTTGGGCACCACGATCACCGCGGCGATCCCGAGCGCGCCCAAGACGACCATGAGCGCAAGTGACTGCCAGAAAGTCATGGCACCGGGGGGCGTCACATCGGGGCCCGAGGGCGTGATCCACTGGGAGAGGGTCTGTCGCCACTTCGCGAGCTGGGCGATCTGATCGTTGATCGCGGACATGCTCACCGCGCTTGCGGAGAGCCAGTCACCGACCCCGTGGCCGAAGAGCCAGCCCGAGGTTCCCGGGCTGTCCGGATCCTGGCCCGTGAACTCGAGCCACTGCGAGTAGAAGAGGGCCCATGACTGCGCGGTGTCGGTGGGGATCGCGGTGCCCGCGTTCGTCACGTCGGCATTGAGGCTCTTCACGGCCGCGTCGATGGGGAGCGCGGCTGCGGTCATGTCCGAGGGGAGGCACAGAAAGCCGCAGTCCGCACCGAAGTGGGGAACGTCGTACGGGATCCGCTGGTAGAGGGCCATGGGTCGTGCCTCCGTTCACAGCTCTTCACGCCAGGAGAGGGAAAGATTGGGAGCGACCGCAGCGCCGAACGAGGCACCCGTGCATGCCAGCACATCCCCGGGGTTGAGCCGGATCTGTAGATTCGAGAGGTCCTCGGAGAGTTGGTAGTTCCCCGTGCTCGGCCCGCGACGGATCTCCCTGCCCCCCGTGACCGTGGTCCCCGCCACATCGAACGCGGCGATCGACTGGGTGGTTGAAATGTCGGTGAAACTGGGGGTCCCGCCCAGCGTGGGGTTGAGGATCAGGCGATACTGGCCGTCCTGGGTGCCAGCGATCGCGGAGCCGATCGAGTCGACGTGGATCCGCGCGCGGTTGGTGATCCCGTTGAAGGTCGTTTTGTTTTGCAACGCGAAGATGCTCGTCTCTGTGGTGATCCCCGTCTTGCGGTTGCCCACCGACCAGCGTACCCCCGTCTCGTTGGCTGGGCCCTCCGCGTAGATCCCCATCGACGCGGAGAGGAGCGTCAGAT
>Ga0187786_10000418_pt1 | contig 12297 bp, 10 predicted proteins | sample 0815_BV2_10_20_M_FD_132449 | JGI IMG/M metagenome (GOLD analysis project Ga0187786, IMG submission 132449) | Tropical peat soil microbial communities from peatlands in Department of Meta, Colombia - 0815_BV2_10_20_MG | ecosystem: Environmental > Terrestrial > Soil > Wetlands > Peat | place...
GAGAATCAGTAAGGCTTATTATGTGTGATGAGGAATTAAAAATTTTCTGAATTTTTATTAAGTATTCCATGTAATATTGGAACCTTTTAGATGCAATTGGATGAGCTTCTACAATTAGCGGTTTATTATATTTTTTTGATAATTTATAGGCTGCAACGATATAGGGTGGCATGCTACGCGATTGAATTAAATCAAAATCTTCATTTTTGACTGAATCAAAAATTATTTTTTCATGGTAAAAATAACGAAATATCGGTAATTTCCAAAAAGAATTAGGAGAAAGAGCATTAACTCGTTTAACGCTAATATTGCCTATTTTTTCATTTTTTAATTTAAAATATTCTCCGGTTGATTTTTTTTCAGGTGTTACGACATTTATATTGTATGGAATTCGATATAAAAGGTTATATAGCCGAATACTTGAACCACTGTTATCTGGAATGAAAGTGTTATGCAGAACTAAAATTTTCATGGGATCACCAGTAATTAATGGTATTTCACACGTTTAATCCAGTCAACAGTCGGAGACACATCTTCAATCTCTATATGTGTAGCTATGGTGGGAATAGGGGTCCATAATGTCCACTTTTTCCCGAATAAGTTTTGTATAAATAAATAACGCCAGGATTTATAGAACACGCCCATAAAATAGGGCTTTTCAGAATATTTAAACAGTTTAAATGGATTGAAAATATTATATTTGGTTAGGCTGGCCCAGATACTGGTATCATAGTTTCCTCTGGTGTAAGTTTTGAAAATATCTTTAGTTTTGTTTAGTGTTTCTTTAGTAGTTAAAAACGTCAAACAGGTGGTGGCGACATTTCTCCAGTGTTTTTTTTCACTGAATTTGATTTCGCTCTTATAATTATGGAAATTGTATTTGTAGTAATCTATATGATCAAATGGGGAAACAAAATCTACGTCATCATTATTTTTTAAAAATTTTAACATTTCTTCGAATTGATCAGGTAAATAAAAGTAATCATCCTCTGCAAAATACACCATATCTGAAAAATCTTGCTCTAAAAGTAAATCAATTTGCATACCGAAGGTCGCAAAATTGCCAATTCCGTTTAATTCTATTAATTCCAAATCTTCATCATTAAAATATTTTTTAAATAGATCATTATATTCTGAGGGGCAATTATCTAATAAAACAAACATTTTAGCCTTTAGGTCTCCTAAAGACTCTTTTAATGACCTTAAACATAACTCTGAGAGTTTATATTTATCATCATTAAAGACTATAGGATTTTTTGATACTCCGGGATATATGCGGTAAGCAATGGTTAAATCATATTTTTTGACCATCTTAATCATCCGAGAAATATTGAATTGTTTTTTTTAAGCCTAATTCCAGGGAAGTTTCTGGTTCCCATCCAATTAATTGTTTAGTCTTTGTGATATCCGGGCGTCTTTGTTTTGGATCGTCTTCTGGAAGTGTTTTGAAGGTTATTTCCGATTTAGAACCGGTTTTTTCTATAATCATTTTAGCAAAATCAATGATTTTATATTCTTCAGGGTTTCCCAGATTCATCACTTCTCCCTTAAGATCATCATTATTGGAAATTTGGAATATTCCCTGGATTAAATCATCAACGTAACAAAAACTCCGGGTTTGATTTCCATTTCCATAAACCGTGAGATTTTCATTGTTTAAAGCCTGTGTTATAAAATTGGGTACTACCCTACCATCTGCCGATTTCATCCGCGGACCATACGTATTGAAAATTCTAACTATTCTGATGTCCAGCCCATATTCCCTAAAATAAGACATAGTAATTGCTTCTGAGAATCTTTTAGCTTCATCATATACAGATCTGGGCCCCACCGGGTTAACATTACCCCAATAATATTCGGGTTGAGGGTGAATTTCAGGATCTCCATAAATTTCAGAAGTAGATGCAAAAACATATCTTGCATCATTAGTTTTTGCTATTTCTAGAGTGTTTAAAGTCCCAATTGAGTTTACTTTCAGTGTTTCTAGCGGGAATCTTAAATAATCAACAGGGCTTGCTGGGCAAGCAAAGTGAAGTATTAAATCTAGGTCCTCTTCTATGTTGAGGGGAATGGTGACATCCTGTTCTATGAATTTAAAATTAGATTCAGCATTTAAGTGTTCTATATTTTTTGGGTTGCTGGTGATGAAGTTATCGATTCCAATTACGTAGAAACCTTCTTTTATAAATGTATCACATAAATGGCTTCCTATAAATCCTGCTGCACCAGTTATTAACACGGTTTTCATTTGAGTATCTCCGAATCAGAAAACTTACCCCTACCAATACTGTAATATTCAAATTCTCCCATATCTCGAATTTTGTATATATTTCTCCCATCAATGATTATAGGGAGTTTCATTAACTTCTTAATTTTATCCAGATCAGCGGTTTTAAATTCGGCCCATTCTGTAAGTATTAATAGCGCATCAGCATTCTCAAGAGTTTTGTACATATCTTTAAAATATTGAATATTCTTACTTTCAGGGAAGACTAATTTGAAATTTTCAGCAGCCTGTGGGTCGTAAAGTCTTAAATTGGCACCCTTTTTCAATAGTTCATTTACTATATCTAAAGATGGAGCTTCTCTTATGTCATCGGTCTCTGGTTTAAAAGACAAGCCCCAAACAGCTATATTTTTATTTTTATTAATCCAGAGAACCTTCTCTACCTTCTTTATGTAGTTCTTTCTTTTTTGGTTGTTTATTTTTTCAACTTCTTTTAAAAGAGTAAAATCAGTACCATGTTCTTCTGCTATTTTAATAAATGCCTTAATATCTTTGGGAAAACAGGATCCACCATATCCTATTCCTGCATTAAGAAAATCACGCCCGATCCGTTTATCATATCCTATTCCATCCGCCACCATATTAATATCTATATCTGTTTTCTCACAGAGTTCTGACACCATGTTGATGTATGATATTTTAAGGGCTAAAAATGAGTTTGCGGCATGTTTAATGAGTTCAGATGCAGCAGGAGTTGTAATTAAAACTGGGAAATCTTTTTTTATGAACGGAGAATATAACTCTTTAAATATTTGTTTTGCTTTCTCACTTTCAACTCCAATTACTATCCGGTCTGGATTCATAAAATCAAAGACTGCAGAACCTTCTCTTAAAAATTCAGGATTTGAAGCAACATCAAATTCTAAATCCGTGTGAGCATATCTTTTAATTGTTTTTTTAACCCATTGGTGAGTGTTAACTGGCACCGTAGATTTTTCTATTATTAATTTGTAGGATTTCAATCTCTTGGCAATTTGTCTTGAAATATTCTCAACCTGTGAAAGATCGGCTTTTCCAGAATCACTTTGAGGTGTTCCAACACAGATAAAAATAACATCACTAAAATTAATGGCTTTATCAAGGTCGGTTGTGAAACTTATTCGATCTGCTTTGATATTTTTATTAAGTAATTCATTTAATCCCGGTTCATAAAAGTGTGAAATTCCATTTTTTAAGTTAGTTAAATCGAAAGAAGGCCTTTCGACACATAAAACGTTGTTTTTTAACTCAGAGAGACAAACAGCAGTAACCAAACCTACATAACCTGCTCCAATAACAGTTATCTTCATTTAAACCACCCTATATAATAGTGTCAACTTATGATATTAACATATATCATGATATGGCATTGAATAAACCCGTATAATACGCTTTAAAGAGGCCTAAGTTTCTATAATATATGCTCAAAGATATAGGAAATACTACAGCACCCATAATCTGATAAACTACAAAAATCCAATAATCACTCCTTTTAGCCCATTTTCGCATAAAAATCCAGCGATTTCGGGTAATGTAATATAAACCAATTGGTTTAGAAATTCCTCCTCCAGATTTAGAAACTTTATGCCAGATTTTACTTTTAGGGACATAAAGACTTTTAAAACCGGCCTGATTTGCTCTTAAGGTCCAGTCTGATTCTTCAAAATATAAAAAGTAGTTTTCATCCATCAATCCAATTTTGCAAATTACGTCAGTTTTTATAAGAAGGGCAGATCCACTGACATATTCTACTTCCTTTTCATCATCATACTGGCCCTGGTCCAATTCTCCACTGCCTATCTGGATACCTCTAGCAAGTTTCCATGATATCCTGCACCCTGCACTCCATATAACGTCAGGTTCGGTATAGTAGTATATCTTAGGGCCTAAGATTCCAATCTGTTTATTAGATTCACCCTTATTAACTAGTTCATTTAAAAACTTCTTATCAACCACAGTGTCATTGTTTAAAAGTAAAACATAGTCTGGATCCAAATTTTTAATGGCAAATCTGATTCCTACATTGTTCCCACCAGGAAAACCATAGTTTTCATCATTTTTTAGGATTATAAGATTAGATTTGCTGACACTTTGCAAATCGTCAATATTTTTCCAATCTTCACCATATTCTTGAACTTTAAGGGGCTTATTACCGGGATTATAATCGAAAAAATCAGATATTACTTCCAATTCACCGGAGCAGTGGGCTCTAATTTGTTCTAAAGATTCATCTTGAGAATGATTATCCACCAAAAGTACATCAAAATTAGAATAATCAATTTGATATACAGATTCTAAACATTCGATGGTGTCTTCCCATCCGTTCCAGTTTAAAATAACAATAGAAACTCTGGGAACCATAAAAATCACCAAAAATTATTCATCTCAGTTTTTTGCGAAGCAATTTATTCTCTTTCTGAACAATGTAGATCTCTCTTTTCAAAAGACTGATCTGGGTCGCTACAAAACCAAAAATAAGTATCTGTATCCCCGAAATTATCATCAGGACCATGAAGATCATTAGTGGTCGGCTAGGGTCTAATTGTCCTATTAAATATAAATAAAAAAGATAAATTGCAGAGATTATTCCGATAAAACATAAAATCAATCCTACGAATCCGAAAAGGATCATGGGTTTCTCGTAGAATGTTAAAAGAAGATGTGAAATTGTAGTAGATTTAAATTGAACCTTGGATTCTCCTAATTCTCGTCCTTTTAGAGTTACGGGTATTTCTTTAATTTTAAAACCTAATGCTATGGATTTAGAAAGAATTTCAGGATTTATTTCAGTCCCGTTGGAGTCAAGTTCAATAGAATCAAGAACTTCTTTTCGATATGCTCTTAAAATACCAGTAACAGTACTGATATTATCACTCATTGCGTAACCAACAATTCTATTGGCCATCTTGCTAACAAAGAGCCTTAAGAAAGGTATATCTTCAGTTTTACCCCCTTCCATGTACTGTGATCCAATGACAATGTCTAAGTTTTCTTCATGAAGTTTTTGAACCAATAGTGGAATATAATTAGGATCATAACTTAAATCTGCGTCCAAAGTAATTAAAACGTCACCTTCAGCATTTTCAAAACCTGTTCTTAAAGCTTTGCCCATTCCCATATTAACGGGATGTTTTAAAACTGTTAATTCCGGATTATTCGACGCGTAATTATTTAGCAATTTCAAAGAATTATCAGAACTACCATCATCAACAACAATTATTTGGTATTGGTCGTAAAGTTCCAAAACATTCTTAACTGACTCCAAGCTTTTGAGGACGTTTTCTTCCTCGTTGTACATGGGGATGATTACTGAAACTTCCATAGTTTTATATTTAAGGGAAGTGGAATATAAAACTTTATAAAAAGACACTAATTAGCGAAAGTGTGTGTATTAGGAGCATTCATGTGGAATAAGAAATTTTTCATTACAAATATTGATTTAATTTTAATATTAATCACATATTCTTTATTGGCAATTTTTTCTATGAAATACTACCACTTCATACTCGGTGGTGATGGAATTTCATACATCAACACTGCAATGGAATACTTCAATGGTGACTATTACAATGCAATAAACGGTTATTGGAGTCCATTATATTCTTGGTTGGCGGTTCCTTTTTTATATTTTGGCCATTTGCCCTATGACGCTCCCTATATCCTTCGTGCAGTGTCATTTATAGCAGGATTTTTCACTATAATCAGTATCAGCAGACTAGCTACGATTTTCAAATTTAATAAACTTACCAAAAGGGCATTACTACTCACATCTATTCCAATGGTCTTGTTTTTTTCCATATTTTATGATACTCCAGATGTGGTGGTCACATTTATTTTATTCTTTTATCTGAGCGTTATTTTTGATATCAAATATCCCAACACATCTTTAAATGGAGTTTGGAGTGGAATTTTTGGTGGCTTAGCCTTTCTTGCCAAAGCATTTATGTTTCCATTTTTTGTGATACATTTTATCATATTCAATATCTGGCATTATTTCAAGAATTTTAAAACGAAAAGAAATATTCTCAAGAATTTAGCTATAGGATTAGGAGTATTCTTACTTATCAGTGGATTATGGATTGGTACCTTAAGTTATAAATATGGGGAACTGACCATCAGCACATCGGGAAAATATAATTATGCTATGGTTGGCCCAGAATATCAGCACCATCCCCTTTACTTTGTGGGGCTTGTTAACCTTCCTAATCCTAATGCATCCAGTGTGTGGGATGATCCATCATCAATAAAACTAAATAGTTGGAATCCTTTGGGCTCAGTGAAAAATTTATCTTTTCAACTAAAAATAATTGGAAATAACCTTTTCCGTACAGTGGTAATATTTGAATACTACTGCCTGTTATCTTTATTGATATTAATCAGTGCATTGTGGTTTGCATTAAAGAAGAATGTAGAAATATCTTTTAAAAGTAATTTACAATACATCTTAGTAACTATATTCCTTTATTTAGGGGGGTACTGTCTTGTAGCAGTAGAGGAACGTTATTTATGGCCTATAATAATTTTAATAGTTTTCACTGGCTTTTATATGATAAGTAAAACTTATGATAATAAGATTATCAATTCTAACCTACGAAATGTATTTTTAGTTCTTTTAATCTTTTCTGCAGTTTTTTCTCCTATTTACGAGCTGACAATTTACCCCAATTTTGATGATGATTCCCGTTATTTAAGTAAATTTTTAATAAGTGAGTATGGAATACATGGTAATCTGGCTTCTAACAAATGGGAAAAGACACAAAGTCTTTCTTATTATTTGGGCACTAAATTTTATGGGCTGCCTAAGAAAACAAATAATAGTAATGAATTGCAAGATGAATTAGAGTTGTATAATATAGATTATTATTTTGTCTGGTACAATTCTACTAATATTAATTTATCTAGTTATAAAGAAATCACTGGGGGGCGGATAGAATTTCTGAGGATATATTCAAGGATTTAAAAGTATTCTATCGTTACAACTGTAGTAGGTTTTAAATGTCCAGAAAGGAACTTCTGATTCAACTGGGAATAATATTGTTAATATTTTTAGTTGGTTTTCTCATTAGGATGGAAAATTTCCATAATAACCCTGTTTCCGTGGAAGAACAAGCTTTTCAGTATCAAAACGGCATTTTTTATATGCATGATATGGATGCATACTATAATTATCGTTTAACTCGGAATTTATTGGATCATGGTTATTTGGGTGATGAAAAACTAAATGGACTGGAATGGGATTCTCATTCTTATTATCCGCCAGGTGTTCCTCTAGATTATCCTCCCTTAATTGCATATTTATCGGTTTTTGCATATTATCTAGTTAATCTGTTTAGTAAAATTCCACTTTTATGGATTTGTTTTTGGTTACCTGCTTTCATAGCCCCCTTAGCAGGAGTAGTAGGTTACTTATTTGTTAAAAGAATTACCAACAATTACGGTGCTCTTGCAGCAGGATTACTAATAGTTTTAGCTCCCCTATATTATATAAGAACAGTCCCGGGGTTTTTTGACACGGACATGTTTAATTTGGTCTTTCCCCTGTTGATTATGTGGTTTTTTTGGGAAGCTATTGAGAGTAATAATCTTAAAAATCGGTATATTTTTTCTATTTTAGCAGCCATTTTCATGTTTATATTTTCCCTGGCCTGGAACGGATGGCAGTACCTTTTTTATCTAATCTTATTATTTTGCATCTTTTACAGTATTGTTGCTTTAATAAAAGGAATGCAGTTGAAAAAATTTTTATATGTATCTGGAATATTCTTTGCCATTTCCATTATTCTGATAGCAGCTTTAACTGGATTTATTAATATTATAAAGCTTATAATGGCTTTCACTCAATTTTCTGTTCTATCTACATCCAGTTTATGGACTCCATGGCCAAATATATATTTAATGGTATCAGAACTACAAAAACCATCCTTAATTGATATCGTGGCTGGTACAGCACCTGGTTTATTGATTGCACTCCTGGTTGGAATTCTATTGATACCATTAAAAAGATCAAGAGACTTATTAAAACCAATACCTAAAAATAAGCGTTTAACCTATTTTTTTATACTATTCTGGACGTTTGGCTCTTTTTTAGCACTTTTGGGGGGTATAAGATTTTTAATATTATTAACAGCTCCCTTGGCAATAATATCTGGTATTGTGGTTGGCTGGATTGTTGATTATTTTAGTCAAGAACACAGATGGCATTTAAATAGTTTCATCCCAGCATTACTGGTGGTTCTGGTCATAATACCCTCTTTATTCATTATTTATGATAATTACATTGATCTAAAACCTACCATGAATGATGATATGTGGAATTCTGGAGAATGGATTCATAATAACACTCCAAACAACACGGTGGTGATTTCTTCATGGGTTTATGGTCATTTCTTTTCAGCCATTGCAGATAGACCAGTTCTTTTTGATGGACGCTTGGCTTATGTGGAAACAGTTCCTACACGTAATTGGAGTGGAGGATACCCTTACGGTGTCAAATCACCCAGTACATCGCGGGAATATTGGATAAATCATGCCCTATCAACTAGTAATGAAACATTATCCATTGGAATCTTCCGCATGTTAACTTCAAGTGGGGATCAAGCCGGGCTAAAACTGGATGAAATCACCCAAAATACCACTAAAAGTGTTGAAATCCTTAATCAAATATTAGGTGTGGAAAAAGAAACAGCTAGGACTATCCTATTAAAAAATTATACAATGAGTAATGCTGAGTCTGAGGAAATTCTAAGATATACCCATCCTGTGAAAACAACACCATGGGTCTTGGTAACATACGATTATATGATTGGTGCCGGTTATTGGATATTAAACAGCGGAGAATGGGATTTTAATCAACAAAGGTTCAAAAACTTCTTTTATTCCGATGGAAATATAAAAATAGATGGAGGTTTACTCAAAACCGATGACGGTTTTAGTATGGATCTGACAACCTGGAACTCAACTTGGAATGATAAAATACCCTATGGAGTTATAGTAATAAAAAATAAAACAATTGAAAAGCGTTATTTGGATCAAAAAAGTAATTTTATAGTGTTATTATTGCTTGATGTAGGAAGATCTGTAGTAATGGACAAACGTTTTGAAAATTCTACCTTTACTAAATTGGTATTAGAGAGAAATAGCTCCCAAAATTTTAAAATACTTTATGAAAATAATAGAACCGTAATATGGGGAGTCAATGAAGCTTAGTGGTGTTTAAAATGTCCAGAAAAGAATTCCTGATACGGTTTGGAATAATATTATTAATATTCCTAGTCGGGGTTTTTGTTCGAGTTGAATCTTTTCATCCTAATGATATTTCACCGGAAGGGCAGTTTTATCAGGATCAGAATGGACTTCCTTACATGTACGAGCTTGATTCGTACTATAATTATCGTTTAACTGCCGATTATTTAGATCATGGTTATTTAGGAGATAAACTAGTTGGAGGACACCCCTTTGATTTGCATTCCTATTATCCGCCCGGTAGATCAGCAGATTATCCTCCCCTTTTGATCTATGTAACTGCCTTATTTTATAAATTTGTCAATGTTTTTTCTCACACGCCTCTTTTAATAGTTTGTTTTTGGCTTCCTGCGTTTATAGCACCTCTGGCAGGGATAGTAGTTTACTTTATGGTTCGTAGATTTACTAATGATTATGGGGCTGCTGCTGCAGGATTTTTGATGGTGTTAATCCCCTATTATTTCCTCAGAACAATACCTGGCTGGTTCGACACGGATATGTTTAACATTACACTTCCATTATTGGCTGTTTTTCTTATTAATGAATCATTACTGGTTAAAAATATTAAGAAAAGTCTTTTAATAATGAGTTTATCTGGATTTATCATGTTCTTATTTTCTATGGCCTGGCAAGGATGGCAATTTTATTTTTATTTTCTTGTGATTTTCAGCATTTTATATGGAATCGGATGCAAGATACAAGGTAATGAAGTAAGAAATTTTTTTGCTAAAATTTTTGCCTTTATTTTTGTAACAATTCTTTTAGTTACAATTTTTAATGGATTTTCTTATATTACTGGATTATTCCAGGGATCTTTAGATTTCCTGAAAATGTCACCTATTACTACTTCAACCGGGAATTGGCCTAATGTATTAATTACTATCTCGGAACTAGAACCACCTTCATTAAATAAAATAATCTTGGCACTAGGTTTCAGTTTATTTGGAGGTATTTTAGGATTTTTGTGGATATTTAGAATATTAATTGATAAAAAACTTAAGGAAATTTATCTAGGTAAAATGAACTGGTTTTTCTTTTTCTTATTGGTTTCTTGGACTTTAATTGGTTTTTGGCTGTTAAAAGATGGTTCTAGATTCATTATGATAATTATTCCTCCTTTAGTAATTAGTTCAGGAATAATGGTTGGGCTTTTAATAGAATACTTGAATTTATTTAATAACACTAAATTTCCGAGCTTAAGACGAAGAAAGTACATTAAAATTGTGGGATTTATAATTTTAGCGTTGATTGTTTCTTCAGCAGTGGCAAATGTTTATACGGGTATTTCTAAAATTCCCGCTGTTAATGATGATATATGGAATGCTTCAGAGTGGATAAATAATAACACAGCTCCTAATACGGTTGTTATTTCTAGTTGGAGTTATGGTCACTTTTTAACAGCTATATCCAATCGTGCGGTGTCTTTTGATGGTGGATCTCAAAATTCACCTCGTGAGTATTGGATTGATCGGGCATTTTTTACAGACAATGAAACATTATCTTTAGGTATCTTCCGCATGTTATCATCTAGCGGGGACCTGGCTTACCAAACATTGGATGAATATACTGGAAATACTTCTAAAACCGTAGATATATTAAATAGCATATTGGGAGTTGATAAAAACACTGCAAAATCGATTTTGTTAAATAATTATCACTTTAATAGTGGGCAAGCTGATAAAGTTTTAAACTACACTCATCCTAATAATTCCAATCCCTTTGTTCTTTTAACCTATGATGAAATGATTAATGACGCATTCTGGGTGTTCTACTTTGGTGGATGGAACTTTAACACTTCTCAACCAGGAAATTACACCTACAACTATGGAACTATTCACGAGAATAATGGGTACATCAACACTTCTAATGGGGTGATAAAAGACCTTAAAACTGGAAAAACCATTGTCAAAGGAAAAGAGCCGTTCCTGGTCATGACAGCTCAAAATGGGCAAGTTGAGAAAAAATATCTTAATATTAGCAGCCATATAATGGTTATAATCCTGATGGACCAGAATGAGGCTGTTGTTATGGATAAATCCTTTGAAAATTCTTTATTCACAAATTTAGTATTGTTGAAAAGAAAAACAAAGTATTTCATTCCCCTTTATGAAAATAAACAGGCCGTAATTTGGAAATCAAATTCTTTTTATTAATATTTTTTAATTATTATGAAAAAAATATGAATTACATTTTATTAATACTATTGTCTCGTGCAGTATCTACTACTTGGGTTATGTTACCAGCCACTGCTTTGGTTATACCCATTATGTATCCCCCTGCAACAATGACTATAATTAGTAGAGCACCAATTAAGAGGATCATTTCAGCACTTATCTGCCCCTCTTCATCTAAGAAGCTATATTCTTTCATATTAATACTAATTATTTTTTTACTATATATAAACTTTAATTTTGTTTAATAATATTAATAATTTATTTTCCTACTGTGCTGCCTCGTACTGCATTTAAATCTTGGGATGCTTTTAGGCCGCTTTGGCCTTTGAAATAGCCGTTGTAGATTAGTAGGGCTGCTACTGCTATGACTATCACACCACCAAAGAGTAGTATGTATTCTGCTGCGCCTTGTCCTGCTTCATCTTTTAAAAAATTCATTTTATCCCCCTAACTTATTATTGATATCCCTAACTTATTATTGATATGAATATGATTATTTTACGCTGCCTCGTACTTTGTTTATGTCTTGTGTTGCTGCAAGACCGGCGTTACCTTTGAAGTAGGCGTTGTAGATTAGTAGGGCTGCTACTGCTATGACTATTACACCACCAAAGA
>Ga0187786_10000419_pt1 | contig 12293 bp, 9 predicted proteins | sample 0815_BV2_10_20_M_FD_132449 | JGI IMG/M metagenome (GOLD analysis project Ga0187786, IMG submission 132449) | Tropical peat soil microbial communities from peatlands in Department of Meta, Colombia - 0815_BV2_10_20_MG | ecosystem: Environmental > Terrestrial > Soil > Wetlands > Peat | place...
CTGCCTGTGTGCTTCTGCGAGCCCCTTCCCGGTCCTTACTATTCCCGCATTTTTCCACATGAGTTTTTTGAGGGACTCGCGAAGCTTTTCCGCTGCCATGCTGTTGGACTTGGATCGATCCGCGTGATGTCCCGCTGAGATTGCATGAAAACGGATCGCCGGCGGTTTTTTCTGCTTCCGTGCAAACAGTGCTGCCGCCCTGCCCGCCCGCTCGCCGTACACCAGCCCCTCCAGCAGGGAGTTGCTTGCGAGCCGGTTTGCGCCGTGGACGCCGGTGCAGGCGGTTTCGCCGGCGGCATAGAGCCCCGGCACATTCGTGGCGCCCCACAGGTCGGTCTTTACGCCGCCCATAATGTAATGCGCGGCCGGGGAAACGGGGATCGGGGTTTTTGTGATGTCCACGCCGAGATCCTTGCATGTCCGGTAAATGCGTGGAAATCGCTTCCGTATGTACTCAGCATTCAGGTGCGTCATGTCCAGATATACATGGGCGGATCCCGCGGCAACCATCTCGGCGTGAATAGCGCGCGTGACCACGTCGCGTGGCGCGAGTTCGCGCGCAGGGTGGTAGCGGTCCATGAAGCGGAACCCGTGGATGTTTCTGAGCATGCCGCCTTCGCCGCGCATTGCCTCGGACAGGAGGAACTGGGGCGCGCCCGCGAGATAGAGCGCCGTGGGATGGAACTGGACGAATTCCATGTCCATGATCGCCGCACCCGCGCGATACGCCATGGCCATGCCGTCGCCGGTCGCTACGGCAGGGTTTGTGGTGCGCTCGTACAACTGGCCCGCACCGCCGGTCGCGAGCAGCACGGCACGGGCGGAAATGATCAGCACTTTCCTGAGCGGCTGCTGGCAGACGACGGCACCGACGCAGCGGCCGCTGCGAACGATCAGATCGCGCGTGAATGCGAAATCGATCTTGGAAATGGTGTCGAAGGAACGGACCTTGTCGATCAGCACGCGCATGATCTCCTTGCCGGTGGAATCACCGTGTGCGTGGAGAATCCTCCGCTTGGAGTGCGCCGCTTCCTGCGTGAACGCGAGCCTGGTGCCTTCCCGGTCGAACTCGACGCCCCACTCGATGAGCTCCCGGATGCGCGATGGTCCTTCCTCCACGAGCGTACCCACCGCTTTCCTGCGGCAGAGCCCGTCGCCCGCGCGTATCGTATCGTCGAAGTGGATCGAAATTTCATCCTCATCCGAGAGGGCCACGGCAACGCCGCCCTGGGCGTATTCGCTGCTGCTCTCCGTGGGCGCATCTTTGGTCACGACAAGAACGCGGCCGTTCTGCGCGAGTTCCACCGCAGCCCGCAGCCCCGCCACACCACCGCCGATGATCAGGAAATCCGTTGTAAGATGCTCTTCGGCATAGCGCATAGTGAATAAAGGATGACGACACGGAAGATGCGCACGAATCCGGGACAAAAAGCGGAGAGACGAACGAGAGGGATGTGCTTCCAAAAATCCGTCGTCGCCCGAATCAATCTGTGTCCTGACCTATTTCGCCTCTTTTCCCGGCGTTGTTCCCGGCTGCGGTATGAAGGGATTCTTGCCTTCGACGGCAAGGAGTTTGTTATCTTTCTGATCAAAGACCAGGGTTCCCCTCGCGCCGTCCTTCACTGACAGTCCGCCTGCGGTTTTCCATTCCGCCTCCCAGGTGAAGATTGCCTTGGCGCGTCCGGTCGTGTCGATCATGATGACCATCTTCGTGTACTGGGGGGTAAATTGGATAGTATCATATTTGGCGAAAACTGCCGAGATATTTTTCCCAAAGACTTCACGGTCGGGATACGTCGGCGCTAGGGCCGCCATGAAGGCCGGCAGGTCTCTGCTTTCGTACGCACGACAGAGATCGCGCAGCGCCGAGAGGGTGCTTTTTGTTCGCACCGCCGCGGGCTCGGGCGGCTTCTTGGCGCTGCAGGCGATAAACGAGAATAGTATACTCCAGACGGCAATCGCGACGACGATGCGTTTCATGAGACCTCCTTCTCATACTCATTGCAAAAAGCAGATTATCCCGCGGCAGCGCAGAGAAATACTGATGAATGGTTTTATAGCTGTCGGGACACTTTTCAATGTGTCTTCCCCGAATGTTTCTGCCGGGAATCTGATGTAAGACCAGATTTGCGATTACAGCCTCGGGGGTGACGGCTTTTTATGTCGTTTCTATTTTGAGACCACTACAAAATAACCCGATGACAGGATAAACAGGATTTCATCAGATTGGGATCCTGTAATCCTGTCGATTATCCCGTCCTTAATGTTCTCATCGCATGCGCCTCAGCGGCGGATCCTACAGAATTTTCGTCAGGAACTGCCCTGTATATGACGTGCTGACCGCCGCCACCTCTTCCGGCGTTCCCTGGGCCACGATGGTGCCGCCGCGGTCGCCGCCCTCGGGGCCCAGGTCGATGATCCAGTCCGCAGTCTTGATCACGTCGAGGTTGTGCTCGATGACCACGACCGTATTGCCTGCCATAACGAGCTGGTTCAACATGTCGAGAAGCTTTTGCGTATCGGCAAAGTGCAGACCGGTGGTCGGCTCGTCGAGAATGTAGAGCGTTCTGCCCGTGGCCCGTCGCGACAGCTCCTTGGAAAGCTTGACGCGCTGCGATTCGCCTCCTGAGAGCGTGGTTGCGGATTGTCCGAGCGTGATGTAGCCCAGGCCCACATCCATGAGCGTCTGGAGCTTCGATTTGACCGGAGGCACATTCTGAAAGAACTCATGCGCCTGCTCCACGGTCATGGCAAGCACTTCTGCGATGTTCTTGCCCTTGTACCGCACATCGAGGGTCTCGCGGTTGTACCTGCTGCCGTGGCACACGTCGCAGGTCACGTACACATCCGGCAGGAAATGCATCTCGATCTTGATGAGACCGTCGCCTTCACACGACTCGCACCTGCCGCCTTTCACATTAAAACTGTAGCGGCCGGGCTTGTACCCGCGCATGCGCGACTCCGGGAGCTGCGCAAACAGATCGCGCACCGGGCCGAACACACCCGTGTAAGTTGCCGGGTTCGAACGCGGGGTCCTGCCGATGGGCGATTGGTCGATGTCGATCACCTTGTCCACATGCTCCAGCCCCTTGATGTCCTTGTGCCTGCCCGCGCGCTCCGTGGAGCGGTAGAGACGCTGGGCAAGCGCGCGGTACAGGATGTCAACCACGAGCGTGCTTTTCCCCGATCCGGACACCCCCGTGACGCACGTAAGAACGCCGAGGGGAAACGGGACGGAGATGTTCTGGAGATTGTTCTCCACGGCGCCGACGACGGTGATTGACTTGTCAAATGACCTGCGGCTCCGTGGTACTTCAATGAACGCTTTCCCGGAGAGGTATTGGCCCGTGAGTGAAGCCCCGATTTTCTGGACTTCTGCCGGCGTCCCCTGGGCGACGATCTCACCTCCATGCACGCCGGCGCCCGGGCCCATGTCGATCACGTGGTCCGCGAGCCGGATCGTTTCTTCATCGTGCTCCACGACAAGAACCGTGTTCCCCAGGTCCCTGAGACGGACCAGCGTGTCGAGCAGGCGCCGGTTGTCGCGCTGGTGCAGGCCGATGGATGGCTCATCGAGGATATACAGCACGCCGACGAGCGACGAACCGATCTGCGTGGCGAGCCGGATGCGCTGTCCTTCACCGCCGGAGAGCGTCGCTGCGCCGCGGTCCAGGGTGAGATAGTCAAGCCCCACATGCACCATGAACCCGAGCCGCTCGCGGATTTCCTTCAGAATGCGCTGGGCAATGGCTGCTTCCTTGTCCGAAAGCGCAAGCCCGGAGAAAAACGCAAGGGCCTGTTTGATGCTCATCTTGGTGATGTCGTGGATGTTCATGCCCGACACCTTGATCGCCATCGACTCCGGACGCAGGCGGCTGCCGCCGCAGTCCGGGCAGGTCTGATAGCTCATGTACTGCTCGAGCTCCCATTGCGTGGCAAAGGAGTCGGTCTCGTCATAGCGGCGCTTCAGGATTTCAAGGATGCCTTCGAAGGAGTGGCAGGAAGCGCTCCGGCCGGTGCGGCCGGTTCCTTTTTTCTGGCCGTTGCCGTCGCTCCCGTGGAGCAGGAGCTTCTGCTGCGCCGGCTTCAGGTCACGAAAGGGCGTATTCACGTCAAAGCCGCAGTTTTTCGCCAGTGCATCGAGCATCTGAAAGTACTGGAAGGACGTGCGCTTGGCCCAGGGCTTGACCGCGCCCTCGCGGAGCGACAGGTTGGGGTTCGGAACGATCAGGTCCTTGTCGAATTCCAAAAGCCCCCCCAATCCGTCGCACGTGGGGCAGGCGCCCTGGGGGCTGTTGAACGAGAAGCTGTTCGGTGCGATCTCGGGGTAGCTGATATTGTCCTCGATGCATGCGAGCTTCTCGCTGTAAAGCTGGTCCGTCTTTTTATCAACATGGTTGACCAGAACGATGCCGTCTGCCTGGCGGAGCGCCGTTTCAATGGATTCGGCGAGCCTCCGCTCCACGCCGGGCTTGACCACGAGACGGTCGATTACGATCTCGATGTTGTGCTTTTTTTTCTTGTCCATGGCAACGGGCTCGGAAAGTTCCCTGATCACGCCGTCGATGCGGGCGCGGACATATCCCGACGCGGCCGCAGCCATGAGTTCCTTCTTATATTCACCTTTTCTCCCGCGCACGATCGGGGCAAGCACCTGGATGCGCGTGTCCTGCGGCAAGGCCATGACCGCATCGGTGATCTGCTGCACGGTCTGGGCTGCAATCTCCCGGCCGCATTTGTAGCAATACGGCTTTCCAATGCGCGCGAACAGAAGGCGAAGATAATCGTAGACTTCGGTCACCGTGCCGACGGTGGACCGGGGATTCTTGCTCGTGGTTTTCTGCTCGATGGCGATGGCAGGGGAGAGCCCGTCGATGGAATCCACCTCGGGCTTGTCCATCTGGCCCAGGAACTGGCGGGCATATGCTGAAAGACTCTCGACGTATCTTCGCTGACCTTCGGCGTAGATGGTATCGAAAGCAAGGGAGGACTTGCCCGAACCAGACAGGCCTGTAATCACAACGAGTTTATCGCGCGGGATCTCGAGGTCTATGTTCTTCAGATTGTGCTGGCGGCAGCCTTTAATGATGATTTTGTTCATGGTCGTTTACTATTTATTAATATACTGAAATATTACTAAGCCAGTCGTGTCTCCGCTGAAAATGAACGTTCATATTATCACCACGGCAAGACAGAGTAAAGCCTTTTATAACCCATGGTCATGGAATACCCCGTGCAGAACCGCACTTCTGCATGATGCGCGGGCGCTAAAGAGTGCATAAAAAACCGGTAAAATGATTGTTACGGAATTTTGTTCGCACCGGCGGACGATCTGCTGCAGAGGAAATGCCTCGTTGATGATGTCTCTTCGTTCCTTTCCAAACCCGTGTCTCCCCGGGAGCTGCTCCAAAAGGTACATTCGTTAGTGAACAGCATCGCAACGAACGTTACGAAGCGGTCGGATCCCTAAGTGTTGTCGGTCATCACGTTGTTCCTCAGCGTCTGCCGCAGTGCTCCCCCGCGGACTATGGCGGGAACCTCAGGACCCTTTCACTCCGCATTTTCTATAATCAAAAAAAAGGCCCTCATTTATATTATTTATAGGCAAAATTCTTGACAAGGGTTTTTCATTATGTTAACGTTTTTTCACTTTTCTGGCTGCAGAAGCGTTTCTCCTTCTCCGAGAGGCAATCGAAAAATGATTGACATCAATGTCTCGCTTTTCATGCAGATCGCGAACTTCCTTGTACTTCTCATCGTCCTTCATTTCATACTATTCAAACCCATCCGTCAGGTCATGAAAGAACGCGAGCAGGGCATCAGTTCCGCGCTCGGCGACGCGAAAATCGCGCAGGAGCGCATGCAGAGCATGCTTGACGAGTACAACAACGCGCTGGCTGATGCTAAACAGAAAGCGACCACGAGCTACAACACCATCTACCAGCAGGGGCTGGACGCCCAGCGCGACATGGTTGCAGCTGAACGCACAAAAGCGGGAGAGGCGCTCGACAAGGCCCGCGCGGAGATCGCCGCTGCGTCTGCGGCTGCGCGTACAGATCTCAAGAAAGAAGCTGAGCGGCTTTCCCAGGAGATCACGACAAAACTGCTCGGAAGAGCTGTCTAGAATTTCGTCCGGAGTCGAGAGAAAAGACCTTACTTATGAAGATACTCGATACCATCAGAGGGGCAGTAAACGGCTTGGCTTGCGTGATGATGTCCGCAGCCATCGCTGTTGCAGAAGAAGCAGAGCACGGCGGTCATGAGGAAGCGATCACCTTCATGGGCGACTGGCTGCCGCGGCTGGTTAATTTCGCTATCATCGCGGGTGTTGTCGTTTATTTCGCGAGAAAACCGATACGTGATTTCTTCGCGAACAGGACGAACGAGATCGCCAAGGCCATGCAGGAATCAAAGGAAGCCAGGGAGCGGGCCGTCGCCGCGCTCGCTGACATGGAACACAAGATCAAGGACATGAAGGCCGAGACGGACCGCATGATCGCGGAGGCGCAGGCGCGCGGTGAGAAGGACCGGCAGGCGCTCGTCGAGGAAGGGAAAAAGATTGCGCAGGATGTTCTGGGTCAGGTCAAGGAAGGCATCGACATCGAGGTGGAGAAGGCGAAAACCACGCTTGCCGCAGAAGCCGCCCTGCTTTCGCTCGATCTCGCGGAAGGCAGCATCAAGAGCAAGATAGGCGCTCAGGATCATGAGCGCATCGTGAAGGAATATATCGCCAAAGTGGGAGGCCGGGGTTGATACGGGTTATAGCCAAGCGATACGCAAAAGCCCTCGTGCAGCTCGCCGAGGAAAAAAAGATCGTGGACAAGACCAAAGCGGACCTCGCTGCGTTCGTTGCAGCGGTGGAGTCGGTTCCTGCATTGCAGAAGCTGCTTGCCAGCCCTATATTCACGCCGGAAGACAAGAAGGCGGTGATCAAGGACCTCGGCGGCAAGCTCGGTATGCAGCCGGTAACGCAGCGGTTTGTCGAGCATCTGGCCGAAACAGGCCGCATCCGGTATGTCAAGGACGTCAATGAGGCGTTTCTGGAAATCCTGGCGGAACGGACCAATCGTGCAATGGCGAGGCTCACCACGGCTGTCGCGGTAAACCCTGCCGACCTTGCGGACATCAAGAAGAAACTGGAAGCGCTCACGAACAAGCAGGTCGACATTGAAGCCGTGGTGGATGCCTCCCTTATCGGCGGGGCAAAAGCCCAGATCGGCAGTACGATCTACGACGGCACCATCAAGAACCAGCTGGCAAAGATGCGTAGTCAGCTGATGAACTGAAAGATAATCCTCGGGACGCAAGAAGGAGCGCAGCAATGCAGATCAAGGCACAGGAAATCAGCGAGATCATAAAAAAGAAAATATCCGATTTCGAGAAAACCGTCGAGGTCGCCGAGGTCGGCACCGTGATCACGGTCGGCGACGGTATCGCCAAGGTCTTCGGACTCGACAACGTCATGTCGGGCGAACTCCTTGAATTCCCGGGCGGCATCATGGGCATGGCCCTGAACCTCGAAGAAGAAAACGTCGGCGCCGTGATCATGGGCGACGACTCGAAGATCCGCGAAGGCGACATCGTGAAGCGGACCAAGAGGATCGCCGAGGTTCCGGTGGGCGACGCCATCATCGGCCGCGTGGTGGACGGCATCGGCCAGCCCGTTGACGGCAAGGGCCCCATCGTCTCGAAGGAGTTCCGAAAGATCGAAGTTATCGCGCCGGGCATCGTGAAGCGCCAGCCCGTGCGTGAGCCCCTCCAGACCGGCATCAAGGCAATCGACGGCATGATTCCCATCGGCCGGGGCCAGCGCGAACTCATCATCGGCGACCGCCAGACCGGCAAGACCGCCGTCGCCATCGACACCATCATCAACCAGAAGGGCCAGAACGTCGTCTGCATCTACGTGGCCATCGGCCAGAAGCGGTCGACCGTGGCCCAGGTCACGAAGACCCTCGAGGAATACGGCGCAATGGAATACACGATCATCGTGTGCGCCACGGCGTCCGATCCGGCTCCTCTTCAGTTCATCTCGCCCTATACCGGCTGCACGATCGGTGAATATTTCCGTGACAGTGGAAAGCACGCACTGGTCATTTATGACGACTTGTCGAAGCAGGCAACGGCATACCGCCAGCTGTCCCTGCTCCTGCGGCGCCCCCCGGGACGCGAGGCGTATCCGGGCGACGTGTTCTATCTCCATTCCCGTCTGCTGGAGCGCGCCGCAAAACTGTCCGACAAACTCGGCGGCGGATCACTCACCGCGCTGCCGGTCATCGAGACCCAGGCAGGCGACCTTTCAGCATACATCCCGACGAACGTGATCTCCATCACGGACGGACAGATCTTCCTGGAAAGCGATCTGTTCTATTCAGGCGTGCGGCCGGCCATCAACGTGGGTCTGTCGGTGTCACGCGTGGGCGGCAACGCGCAGATCAAAGCCATGAAGCAGGTGGCCGGCACGCTCCGTCTCGAACTTGCGCAGTACCGTGAACTAGCGGCCTTCGCCCAGTTCGGTTCCGATCTCGACAAGGCTACGCTGGCCCAGTTGAACCGCGGTTCGCGGCTCACCGAACTTCTGAAGCAGGATCAGTACTCTCCCATGTCTGTCGAGCAGCAAATCCTCGTGATCTTCGCAGGCACCAACGGGTTTGTGGATGATATTCCGAATAATGCGGTCAAGAAATTCGAGCAGGAACTCCTGCGGTTCGCCACGAGCAAATATGCAGATCTTCTCAAGGATGTTGCCGCAAAGAGGCAGCTCGACGATGATCTTAAATCGCGGCTGAAGGCTGTGATCGAGGAATTTAAGAAGACATTTACGGTGTAAAAGGCAATTCAAAATTCAAAACTTAAGATTCACAAGGTTCACGCAAGCGAGTCTTAAATTCGAGGCGAATCAATGCCGAGTCTGAGAGACATTAAAAGGAAAATCACGAGCGTCAAGAAGACCCAGCAGATCACCAAGGCAATGAAGATGGTGGCCGCTGCGAAGCTGCGGCGCGCACAGGACCGTGTCATCGCGGCGCGTCCTTACTCGCGCAAGATGCTTCAGGTGATCGCGAATCTCGCCGGCCGGGTGGAACGCGCCCAGCACCCGCTTCTTGCCAAGCGCGAGCCGAAAAAAGTGAAGTTCATCGTTCTCACCTCCGACCGCGGGCTGTGCGGCGCGTACAATACGAACATCCTGAGGCAGGCCGTTGTCGCCGTCAGACAGTTTCAGAGCGAGGGCAAGGAAGTCCGCGTGAACGTCGTTGGCCGCAAAGGGCGCGATTTCTTCCGTAAACGCTCTCAATATTCCCTCGGGAAAGTGTGGGCCGAACTCGGCGCGATCGACTATGACAAGGCCGCGGATGTGGGCAAGAATATTGTGGAACGCTTCGTGGCAGGCGAGACCGACGAAGTCTATCTCCTGTACAACGAGTTCAAGAGCGTGATCCAGCAGAAGGTGACGCTGGAGAAACTCCTGCCCGTCGAGCCGCCGGCGGAGGCGGATCCGTTCATGGCCGCAGTGGATTATCTCTATGAGCCGAGCCCCGAGGCGATCCTGAGTTCAATCCTGCCGAAGCACATCGAAGTGCAGGTATACCGCGCCATGCTTGAGAGCCAGGCGAGCGAAATGGGCGCGCGCATGACGGCCATGGATTCAGCCACGCGCAATGCCAAGGATATGATCGAGCGGCTTACGCTCAAGTTCAACAAACAGCGCCAGGCGGCAATCACGAAGGAAATCTCCGAAATCGTGGGCGGTGCGGAAGCGCTCAAATAACAGTACAACGTATAGAGGACAACGTTCACCGTTCAGAATCATACAGTATCCATAATTCAGGTTTGGATTCAACCACAGGGGGTTACAATGAGCACAGGAAAGATCGTACAGGTGATGGGCGCCGTGGTGGACTGCGAGTTCCCCGTTGGCAGCCTTCCCCAGCTGATGAGCGCGCTCAGGATCGACCAGGCCGAGGACAAGAGCCTCGGAACGCCAGAGACCCATCTGACGCTTGAAGTCGCGCAGCACCTCGGCGAAAACCGCGTCCGGACGGTGGCCATGTCGTCTACGGACGGTCTCATGCGCGGCATGAAAGTGACCGACACCGGCAAGCCGATCTCCATGCCCGTGGGCAAGGAAGTGCTCGGCCGCATCATGAACGTCATCGGCGAGCCCGTCGACGAGCTGGGACCGATCGAGACCAAGGATACGCTCCCCATTCACAGGCCTGCCCCGAAGCTGGAAGAACTTGATCCTACGAAACAGCTCTTCGAGACTGGCATCAAAGTCATTGACCTCCTAGAACCGTATACGAAGGGCGGCAAGACAGGCCTCTTCGGCGGCGCCGGCGTGGGCAAGACCGTCATCATCATGGAACTCATCAACAACGTGGCAAAGCAGCACGGCGGCTACTCGGCGTTCGCCGGAGTGGGTGAGCGTACCCGTGAGGGAAACGACCTGTGGCTCGAAATGAAAGAGTCGGGCGTTATCAACAGAACAGCCCTGATCTACGGCCAGATGAACGAACCGCCGGGAGCCCGTCTCCGCGTGGGCCTGTCCGCCCTGACCGTCGCAGAATACTTCCGCGACACAATGGGCCAGGACGTGCTGCTTTTCGTCGACAATATATTCCGTTTCACCCAGGCAGGCTCGGAAGTGTCCGCTTTGCTCGGCCGTATGCCGTCGGCCGTGGGTTATCAGCCGACACTGGGAACGGAAATGGGTGCCCTGCAGGAGCGCATTACCTCCACGAAAAAGGGATCCATCACCTCGGTGCAGGCCATCTACGTGCCAGCAGACGATCTGACCGACCCGGCGCCGGCAACAGCCTTCGCGCACCTGGATGCGACAACCGTGCTTTCGCGCCAGATCGCGGAACTGGGCATTTACCCGGCGGTGGACCCCCTCGACTCCACGTCACGGATTCTCGATCCACGCATCATCGGCGAGGATCACTACACCGTGGCGCGCAGGATCCAGGCCGTGCTCCAGCGGTACAAGGAGCTGCAGGACATCATCGCGATTCTGGGTATGGACGAACTCTCGGACGAGGACAAGCTTTCCGTGTCGCGGGCCAGAAAGATCCAGCGCTTCCTGTCGCAGCCGTTCCATGTGGCGGAGGCATTCACCGGTACACCGGGGAAATACGTGCCCATCAAGGACACCATCAAAGGCTTCAAGGAGATCGTCGACGGTAAGATGGACGACATTCCGGAGCAGGCATTCTACATGGTCGGCCCGATCGAGGAAGTATACACGAAAGCTGAGCAGCTTGGGTACAAACGCTAACGGTGGCGGACTCAACACTCAGGCCGAGATAAATCATATTTGAGCGCCGAGGAACGGAAAAAAACAATGGTTGCTGAAAAAGGGAAAATGCTCCTTGAGATAGTTGCACCGAGCCGCCAGGTAGTGCGCTCGGAGCGTGTGGATGAAGTGATTGCACCGGGCAGCGAAGGTGAATTCGGCGTTCTGCCGGGCCACACGCCCTTCCTGACAACGCTCAAGGTGGGCATGCTGTCCTATCGCGAGGGAACGGAGTGGCACCATCTTGCCGTGGACTGGGGTTATGCGGAGGTGGGGCCAGACCGGGTCGTAATCCTTGCGGAAGGCGCCGACCGGGCCTCGGAAATTGACATTGCCGAAGCGCGCCAGGCCAAAGAGCGGGCGGAAAAGACGCTTGCAGAAAAACTTGAGCAGAAGGACTATGAAAAAGCGCGCATCGAACTGATCAAGGCGATGATCCGCATCCAGGTGGCCGAGAAACACGGCTCGAAGTAATATCAGCGCACGATTGTACATTGATTCCCCACAAGGCAGCCCGCAGAGGTCTGCCTTTTGTTTTTCGGACCTCCCGGGGAAGGGAAATCCCTTGACAGGGCGGAACCGGTAAATTATATTGCTTCTATTATTGTAATGAAAGTATTCCTGCTCCATGAGTGAATTTCCCAAGAAAAGCGACGGTGCACCGTTTAAAAGGACGCCCCAGCGGCTTGCCATTCTTGACTATCTGGAAGGCAATACCTCTCATCCGTCTGCAGAGGATATTTTTCGTGAAGTTTCGAAGGTGCACCGTTCAATGTCCTTTGCAACGGTGTACAACACTCTCCATACGTTGACCAGGGCTGGAGCGCTGCGGGAACTGACCATCGATCCCGAGCGGAAGCGATACGATCCGGATACGAGCAATCACCATCACCTGATTTGCATCCGGTGCGGCGCCATCGTCGATATAGCAGGCGGCGTCAAGATAGATTTATCGCCGGATATGGCGAGAGGATACACGATTCTCGGCAGCAATGTC
>Ga0187786_10000420_pt1 | contig 12226 bp, 12 predicted proteins | sample 0815_BV2_10_20_M_FD_132449 | JGI IMG/M metagenome (GOLD analysis project Ga0187786, IMG submission 132449) | Tropical peat soil microbial communities from peatlands in Department of Meta, Colombia - 0815_BV2_10_20_MG | ecosystem: Environmental > Terrestrial > Soil > Wetlands > Peat | place...
CTGAAAAAAACAACAGCCAAAAAGAGTTCAAAAAAGCGTGTTACCGTAAAAGGCTAACCCGCATTGCCGACAACCTTGACGGCGGCGCGCCGCGTTCTTGGTCCGTCGAATTCACAGAAAAAGATTGACTGCCACGTTCCCAGTATAAGCTTGCCGTTTTCAACCGGACAGGAGGCTGAAGTGCCGACCATGGTTGTCTTTATATGTGCCGCCGAATTCCCCTCGCTGTGTTGGTAGTCTCCCTCGAAGGGCACCAGCTTGTTCAGTGCGGCCAGGATGTCGCGCTTAACGGCAGGATCTGCCCCTTCATTTATAGTTACCCCCGCTGTCGTATGCGGAATGTATATGCAGCAAAGGCCCTGGCTTATTCCGGTTGATCTGACTGCGTCGGCTACCTGTTTCGTAATATCGATAAATTCGGTCGTGGACTTCGTCGTGATCGACAGATTAATTATCATCGCCGTTCCTCTTTTGCAAGACTATTGACTAGTTGTCTGATTGACGCCTTCAAAACAGGGTGAAGCAAATCCGGTGCGATTTCAAGCAGAGGGAGAAGGGCGAATTCCCTCTTGTGCATAAGAGGATGCGGTATTTCAAGTTCGGGTAGCGATATGATACTGTCTCCATAAAAAAGTATGTCGAGATCGATCAGACGCGGTCCCCAGCGTTCGCCGGCTTGCCGCCCCATCTCGATTTCAATCTTCTTCAAAGCGGACAGCAGCAGTTCAGGACTCAGGTCGGTCTCGGCCTCGACGGCCATATTTACGAAATAGGGCTGGTCTTCGACGCCCCAGGGTTTTGTGCAATATGGCCTTGATATTTTCCGGACCCTGACGCCTTCCGGCGCCATTCGTTCAACCGCATCCCGGCAATAGCCTTCTTTGTCGCCGAGGTTAGACCCGATGCCGATATAGACGACAGCCATTAAAGGACGTTCTTGATTCGCGCCACAGCTTCTTTTATCCGGTCCGAATTCTGGGTGAGCGCAAACCGGATGTATCCTTCGCCCGGCGCGCCGAACCCGACTCCCGGAGTCCCAAGCACCCCGGCCTTTTCAAGCAGATGCTGCACAAAACTCGCAGACGTATATCCCGATGGGACCTTCGTCCATACATAGAAAGTGGCCTTCGGCTTGCCTACGCTGAGACCTATTGAGTTCAGCCCGCTGCAAAGAAGGTCCCTTCTGTCCTGATAGATATTTCGGATTCCGGCAAGCAGGCTATCTTCCGTGGCCAGCGCCGCGATAGAGGCCTCCTGCACCGCCTGGAAAATCCCTGAATCAAGGTTTGACTTGATTTTGCCCAATCCGGCGATGACATCTTTATTCCCGGCTGCGTATCCGATCCTCCAGCCCGTCATGTTGTATGTCTTTGAAAGTGAATGAAACTCGATGCCCACCTCTTTTGCCCCGTCGATTTCAAGGAAGCTGAGCGGCTTTTCACCATCGTAATATACTTCTGAATAGGCCGCGTCGTGGCAGATGATGATATTGTATTTCGCCGCCAATTCTATCGCCTCGCGATAAAATTCCTTTGGCGCAACGGCCGCAGTCGGATTGTTGGGATAATTGATAAACATCAGCTTCGCCTTCTTAAGCACGGACTCCGGTATCGCCTTGAAGTCCGGCAGGAAGGCGTTGTCCTCCGTCAGCGGCATAAGATGCGATTGTCCCCCGGTGAAGAGGGTTGCTACCGGATATACAGGGTATCCGGGAGAAGGCACCAGCACTACATCTCCGGGATTCACGAACGCAAAAGGGATATGCCCTATTCCCTCTTTGGACCCGATCAGGGACAGCACCTCCGTCTTCGGATCGAGGTCGACATTGAACCTCCTTCTGTACCATCCGGCAACGGCCTCGCGATACGAAAGCATCCCTTCGTAGGACGGATATCGATGGTGCTCCGGTTTTTCAACAGCCTTCTTCATTGCCTCTACGATATGGGAAGGAGTGGGAATATCGGGATCTCCGATGCTCAGGTCGATGACGTCCACTCCCTTTGCAAGCGCATCCTGCTTCATTTTGTCGATGGCGGCAAAAAGGTAGGGCGGCAGGTTTTTTACTCTGTCGGCAAGTTCGATCCTGATCATGCGGGTCCTCCGAAATATTGAGAAATTTTGACGCTATAAGACATCCGGAATTATTATCAAGAGTTAATATTTTATAGCAGCTATATTCGAAAGGTCAAAGCCGATGGGAAAAGAGGACGCCCAGCCGGAAGGACGTCCTCTTTAATGAAACGATACTGTTTGCGTTAACAGCCTTCGATGCCCTTTTTCTTTTTGGCAGGCTTGCTGTCGGTGGCCGGTTGCGGCGCCTGCTCAACCTTTTTTTCCGGAACAGGTTGTGCCGCGGGCTCGGCTTTCTTTTCGACCTTCTTTTCCTCTTTCTTGACTTCCGCCTTCTTCGGCGACTTGACGGGCTTTATGCCTGTAGCTGTGGCTTTACCGTCAGACTCGGTGTATGTAACGACTATCTTGTCACCGATCTTAACATCCTTCAGCATATTTTCATCGGCGGCAAAGGTCATCTCCTTCTTGCCTTTAATGGTCACGGTTGCAGCCTTCGCATCGACTGCCTTTACCTCTCCGGTAAGCTGATGCTTCTTGGCTGCAGATTTCTTGGCTGCCTTTGCCGGAGCGGGCTTGGTTTCTGCAGCCTTGTCCGCGGCGACTGCTACGGACAGCGAAAAGACGAACACAAAAGCGAATACCAGTACAAGAAGCTTTTTCATTGATACGACCTCCCTGTGCGATTAATTTGGAGCTGCGCCTTTAGGCAACGTTATGGTAGCATTTTGAGTAGTTATCAGAAAAGGGCAGGGAGATCTCGATGTCAGGGCAAGCCGAGAACGGGTCCTACTTTATATCCGCTGTGCCTTCGCCGTTTGCAGAATTTTCGTTCAACCCGAACTTTTCAAGCCGGTACCAGAAGGTCTTGTAGCTCATGCCCAACAGTCTGGCCGCTTTGGCAGCGACATTGCCCGACTTGGCCATTGCCTTCTTGATAAGCATTTTTTCCATCTCTTCGAAATTGATGCCCTCATCCGGTATCTCGAGATCGAATACCCCTGCTGTGCCGGGTACCCTTAGTTCTCCCTTGATATCTTCCAGCGAAATTGTCTCGCAGTCGCACATGAGAACGGCCCGCTCGACAACGGACTCAAGCTGCCTGATATTGCCGGGCCAGTAATATTCTTTCAACGCCTTGATTGCTCCTTCGCCGGCGCCCTTGACTCTTCTACCGAACTCCAGGTTGTACTTTCTTATAAAATGATCGACCAGCAGAGGGATATCCTCCTTGCGATCCTTCAGCGACGGCAGTTTGACGGAAACCACCTTCAGGCGGTAAAAAAGGTCCTCCCGGAATTTTCCCGCCGAAACTTCTTTTTCGAGGTCCTTATTCGTGGCCGCGATAATGCGGACATCTACCTTGATGTTTTCGTGGCTCCCGATCCTTCTGATCTCCTTGTCCTGCAATACTCGCAGCAGCTTCGTCTGGGTCAGCAGAGGAAGGTCGCCGATCTCATCAAGAAACAGGGTCCCCTTATTGCTGGCCTCGAAAAGCCCGTTCTTTCTGTGGGACGCGCCGGTGAAGGCGCCCGGCTCATAGCCGAACAGCTCGCTTTCGATGAGTGTGTCGGGAATTGCCGCGCAGTTTATTGCAGTAAACGGCCCGCTTTTTCTTGTGCTGTTGTAATGGACGGCCCTTGCAATCAGTTCTTTCCCGGTCCCGCTTTCTCCGTAAATGAGTACGGTGACCGACGTTGGCGCAACCTTCTTCACTATTTCCATGATCTCCTGCATCCTAACCGAGTTGCCGATGATGCCGTCCATGCTGAATTTTTCATAAAGGGCATTTCGAAGACTGATGTTTTCGCGTATAAGCTGCATTCGTTCAGCCGCCTTCTGGACCGTCATGACTATGGCGTCTTTTTCAAGCGGCTTGGTCAGATAGTCAAAAGCACCCTTTTTCATCGCCTCGACCGCGGAAGATATTGTACCGTATGCCGTCATTATGATTACCGACGGCTTGACCGACCCTTCCGGCAATACATCCAGAAGTTGCAGGCCTGACATGCCGCCCATCTTGAGGTCCGTGAGGACTACGTCCGGATGGTACAGCTTGATCAGCTCCAGCCCTTTCTCAGCTGAAGGCGCAGCGTAAACCTCATATCCTTCGTCCGATAGGATGGTTTCCAGAATATTTCTCTGACGCTGTTCGTCGTCGATGACAATTATGACCGGCATGGCCGTCCTTTCTTACAGTACCGCATATTTTTTCAATGGGAGCGAGAAGGTCATTTCACTTCCCTTGCCGGGCTCGCTCCTGAAATCTACGCGCCCGCCGTGCTCTTCAATGACGCGCCTTGTCAGCGGCAGTCCGAGACCCAGTCCCGTTTCCTTGGTAGAGAAAAAAGGCTCGAATATCTTGGAGAGGTTTTCTTCAAGCACGCCCTCGCCCTTATCTGCTATTGTAAGCACGAAAATATCTTTGTCAACCGCTGTCCTTATCGTCAGTGTCTTTTCCCCTTCCGGCGAGGCCATGGCATGGAATGCATTCGTCACAACGTTAAGGACGCAAGTTTTGAACAGATCGGGATCGAGATACAGCTCGACCGGGGTATCGTAGTCCTTGATGATCTTTATCCCCTCGACATCTGCCTTTGCCCAGATCAGGTCGATTATGTCGTCCAGCAGCTCCTTGATATTGACCATCTGCCTGTTAAGCGAAAGCGGCCTGCTGTAGTCGAGGAAGTCGTTCACCAGTTTATCGAGCCTGGTTATCTCCTGCTTTATGCCGCTTATAAGGCTGCTGAATTTTTCATCCATGCCCTTTTCATCGGGTCTGTACTTGGTGGCGATATGGTCTATGCTAAGGCTGATGAAGTTGAGTGGATTTCTGATTTCATGGGCCATGTGCCTGGACAGCTGTCCCAGGCCGGAGAGGTGCTCGGCCTCCCTCAGTTTCTCTTCGAGGCTGCGGGCCGTCCTGAGCTTAGTAACCATGAAATTGAAGCTTTCCGCGAGCTTCCCGATCTCATCCTTGCTTTCGACTTTGATATGCTGGTTCAGGTCTCCCGCTGCAACGCGCATTGCTGCGTTCACGACCTTTTCAATAGGCCGGGTGTATTGTCTCGAAAGTATGAGCGTAAACACAATGCCGATGCCAAAGACGAAAAGAGTTGCCAGGACCCTGCTTATTGCGTTTGATCGCAGCACGTCGGAAAAATCATCCTTGTTGATCCTCAGATGAATATATCCGTATTGCGTATCGCCGGCGACTACCGGCAGGATGACATTAAAAGTCTTGCCTTCTTCGGATACAGGTTCACCGAGCTCGGCCTTGATGATCAGCTCCTTCCTCTTTCGCGTCATCGACTCGCCGACCCGCTGAGGGTTCGTGCTCGCTACAATCTCGTCGGCGTTGCTTATGATCGATATCTCCTTGACGCCCTTTGTATTCAGCTTTTTCAGGTACTGTGCGAGCCGGGCCTCGTCGGATTTACCCTTGCCGGTAGTGACCTCTTCAACGCCGATCTGGATCGCCTTGGTGAGTTCGGTTGTCTGCTTTTCGAGTTCCTTGAACAGTTTCCTCTCCGATTCCGAATAGAGAAACATGAGTATCGATATCAGTATGAAACTCAGGAAGAGCATTATCAAAGTCAGGCGAAGGTTCAGGGAAAAGCTGAATTTGAAGTTGTTGAGCATGATTTATAATATCAGAAAGAATGCTGCTTTTCATAACCGCGCGTTTTGGCGCAATGCCTTCAATTGTCACGAATTTCAAGGAGTTGGACCTTGTACGACGCCTTGCAATTAATTACGGGTAGAGACTACTATAAAAGACTATGCTGCTTGAAAATACCTCCGCCGTGTTCAAGAAAATGAGCCATGCAGCCATGCGCGCAGGCAGAAGGCCGGAGGATGTCAGGCTTGTGGCGGTAACAAAGACAATAGGCATCGATCTGATCAGGCAGGCGTGCGATGTCGGGCTCAGGGTCTTCGGCGAGAACAAGGTGCAGGAGGCGCAGAACAAGGTTTCTGCGCTGAGATCTGAAATGCCGGATATCAGAATCGAATGGCACATGATCGGCCATCTGCAGAGAAACAAGGCAAAACCTGCGGTCGGGCTTTTTGACCTTATACATTCGCTTGATTCCGAGGAGTTGGCAGCAGATCTGGACAGGGCCGCAGGCAGCCTGGGCAAGGTCCAGCGAGTCTTGATACAGGTTAAACTATCCATGGAGGAGACGAAAAGCGGGGTTGCCGAAGAGGGGCTTTCCCCACTCGTCGGAAGAGTGGCGAATCTCCGTAATATAAAACTTGAGGGATTGATGACCATGCCTCCTTTTTTTGACGACCCCGAGCTTTCACGGCCTTATTTCAGGCGCCTTCGGGAGCTCAGGGATGAGCTGGGCAAAAAGGGGTTTGCTCTGCCGGAACTTTCGATGGGCATGTCGCATGACTTCGAGGTTGCGATCCAGGAGGGCGCGACTCTTGTGAGAATAGGTACAGCCATTTTTGGCGAAAGGAGAGCTGCATGATAGGTTTCATCGGTGGCGGCAATATGGCCGAGGCCTTGATCAAGGGGATAGTGTCGGTCGGGAAAAAGGATGTCATAGTGTCTGAGCCGAGGGGGGACCGCCGCGACTTTCTCAGGACATACGGCGTTGATGTTACTGCATCCAACGCAGAAGTTGCAGAAAAGGCTGGCATCATCATACTCGCGGTGAAGCCACAGATTATGTCCGACGTGCTCAACGAGATATCAGGCGCTGTGACTTCGGAGAAAACGGTCGTCTCTATAGCTGCCGGGATAACGCTTGCTTTCCTCCAGTCCAGGCTCAAGACCGATAAACTCATAAGAGTCATGCCCAACACGCCTGCGCTGGTGCAGGAAGGCATGTCGGTGATTTCGCTGTGCTCATGCCTTCCCATCAGCGTCGTCGAACCGGTAAGGGACATCTTCAGTTCCATTGGAAAGGTGCTGACCCTTCCGGAAAAGCAGATCAATGCTGTTACGGCGCTCTCCGGCAGCGGCCCCGCCTTTTTCGCCCTCTTTGCCGAAGCCATGATATCCGCTGGGGAAAAGATGGGATTGACCAGGGACAACGCCTTGGAACTCGCTATTCAGACCCTGATCGGCACTGCAAGGATGCTTGAAACGGGCATGCCCCCTGAAACGCTGAGGAAGATGGTGACTTCGCCCGGCGGCACTACGGCTGCAGGTGTAAAAGCCTTCGAGGAAAACGGGCTTTTCGGGCTGGTCGGCCAGGCCCTGGATGCAGCCAGAAAAAGGGCGGAAGAGCTGGCGTCATCCTGATTTAAGATGGCGTTATGATAAATTATATTCGGGAGGAGGACCTGTGTTTATATTCGGCAATCTGATTATATCAGTCGCTCAGATACTCAATGTATTGCTGGACATCTATTTCTGGATAATCATAATAGCGGCGCTTATCAGCTGGGTGAACCCCGACCCTTATAATCCTGTCGTGAGATTTTTATACAGAGCGACGGAGCCCGCACTGAACCCGATCAGAAGGATAATCGGCAACAGGCTCGGTCCCATCGATATATCACCGCTGGTTGTTATACTGATCATCACCTTTATACAGAAATTCCTTATTTCGTCTCTTATAGAATTAGGCTACAAGTTTAAATGAAGGGGGCCCGAAGATGAGAATTACACCGCTGGACATTCAGCAAAAGACTTTTCCGACGCAGATGTTGAGAGGGTTCGATCAGGAAGAGGTGTATTCGTTCCTGGAACTGGTGCGGGAAGAAATGGAGGAGCTCCTCAGAGAGAATGCGTCCCTGAAAGAGCAGCTCAGCCGGGCGGACTCGCAGCTTCAGGAATATAACAACATGAACAATACGCTCAAGGAAACGCTCATCACGACTCAGCAGATGGTGGATGAATTCAAGGCCAATGCCAGGAAAGAGGCTGAACTTATCCTCAGGGATGCGGAGTCAAGGGCTGACGATGTCGTCAAGGCCGCCCAGGAAAGGGCCGTAAAGATACACGAAGACATTGTAGAGCTGAAAGGCATTCGGCGCCACTTCAAGGAAGAGGTCAAGCGCCTGATCGAAAGCCATATGAAGATGGTCGAGTTCGACAAGGAACGGGAAGAGGCCGAGTGAAATATAGCGGTCTCAAGGGCATGGAGGACATCCTGCCTCCAGATATCGCGGTATGGCAGTCAGTCGAAGCGGCCGCCCGCAGGATTTTCAGGCTGTATGGATTTCATGAAATCAGGGTCCCGATTCTCGAAGCCACGGATATCTTCATACGCGGCATCGGGGAAGCTACGGACATTGTCGAAAAGGAGATGTACACCTTTACGGACAAGGGTAATCGCAGCGTGACTATGAGGCCCGAGGGCACGGCGCCCGTTGTTCGGTGCTTTGTAGAAAAGAGTCTTCAGACGATGCCATCCCCTCAGAAGTTCTATTATTCCGGTCCGATGTTTCGTTACGAACGCCCGCAGAAAGGCCGCTTCCGCCAGTTCTATCAGATCGGCGCCGAAGCATTCGGCGTTGCCGGGCCGTCGATGGATGCCGAGCTCATTATGCTTCTGAAAAAACTGCTCGAGGAAATCGGTCTGGGCGGACTTAATTTCGAGATCAACTCGATCGGCTGCGCTGAATGCAGGCCTGCATATCGCAGGGCGCTGCTGGATTTTTTCGGCGGCAAGCTTGAGGAGTATTGCCCTGATTGCAAAAGGCGTTACGAAGCCAATCCTCTTCGCATCCTCGATTGCAAGGTGGAGCGCTGCGTCGAGCTTAGGCAGGGCACGCCGGTTGTTACGGATTATCTGTGCGAGGATTGCAGGGACCATTTTAACGAGCTTCTATCGATCCTCCGCACATTCAAAGTGTCCTGCACTATTAACCCTAATTTGGTGCGCGGGCTCGATTATTATACGAAGACAACGTTCGAGGTGACGAGCGAGCATCTGGGCGCACAAAAGGCCGTCGCTGCGGGCGGCAGATATGATCGTCTCGTCGAAGAGTTCGGGGGCCCGGCAACGCCAGCTATAGGGTTTGCGATAGGGATGGAGCGTCTGGTTACGCTTCTGAAAGATATATCTCCGGCAGACGCTCCGGCGCCGCGGGTTTTCGTAGCGACGCTTGGAAAGGAGGCCGAGCTGGAAGGCTTCAGGGTTGTCGAAATGCTGAGGTCGGAAGGCGTGTGGGCGGAGCAAAGCTATGGCACCGCTTCCCTTAAAAGCCAATTGCGGCGGGCCGACAGGCTGAACGCAGAAATCGCAATCATTATCGGCGAAAACGAGCTCAAATCAGGTAAAGTGCAGTGGAAGAACCTGAAGAAAAAAGAGCAGGGCGAGATAGCCGTCTCTGATATCCGTACGCTTTTCAGTTAAAGGCTCGTTCGTGTCTATCCCACGACATCCAATTTTCTCACACGCAATTTGACGCCCAAATCATCTGTTATCTGCCTGCATTTTTCGATGTCCACGCCGTCCATTTCTACAACTGTAGCTTGCACATCAGGAGTGAACTTTTTTGCCTCGCGCATGAAATTTACAACCGCAGCGAAGGCGCTATCGAACGAAGGCTTGCAGATTTTATTGTAAGTCGCTTCATCCTGCGCATCCAGGCTTACGGACACCGAATCGACCATCCCTTTCAGTTCAGGAAGGATATTGCGATTGTAAATGAGGTTGCCCTGGCCGTTCGTATTGATCCTGACTCTTCCGCCGCGTTCCTTTATCCATGCAGCAACGGCTTTGACCGTATCAAGCCTAAGCATGGGCTCGCCATATCCGCAGAAGACGACTTCACTGTACTTCGACGGGTCGCCGATAGCGGCCTCGAGCTCCTGCTCAGTCGGTTCGCTTTCGAGGCGAAGATTATGGCCTTTTACAAAATCTGATTGATAGCGTATGCAGAACGAGCATTTGTTCGTGCAGCGGTTTGTGATGTTCAGATACAGGCTGTCCCGTATTTTATACGCAATTCTGGCCTTATCCGCAGCGCCTATTCCGAAAAGCCTTTTGGCATTGAGCGTAGTCATCCTGTTGATATCGTCGAAGGTAATTTCTCTAAGCTGCGCGATATGTCTTGCCGTATGGACGATGAATGCCGGCTCATTCCGCTTTCCCCTGAGGGGGGCCGGCGCCAGATATGGAGCGTCGGTTTCGATCAGAAGGCGCTCGTCCGGCACCATTTTGGCTACACTCTTAAGGTTGAGCGCTTTCTTGAATGTCACCGTTCCCGCAAGCGATATGTGAAATCCCAGGCCTAACGCACGCTCTGCCATGGTTGTGTCGCCGGAAAAGCAGTGCATTACGCCTTTGCGCATGCCCGATTCATCGAGGATCGCAACCGTGTCCTCCCATGCGTCGCGGCTATGTATTATGGCCGGAAGTCCGCACTCTTTTGCAAAATCGAGCTGCTTCGCAAATACCTCCCGCTGGATTTCGCGAGACGAATGATTATAGTAATAATCGAGGCCTATTTCACCTATGGCAACAATTTTAGGCGCAGCAGCTCTAGAGCACGAATCAGCGCCATTTCTGCTTTTATAAACCCATGACCTGATCTGTCCGAAGACTTCCTCAGAGAAATCCTTTGAGTCGTGAGGATGGATCCCGACAGCGCAAAACACATTATCGTAGCCGGACGAGATGTCCACTGCTCCTTTGCAGCCCTCAAAATCCGAACCTATCGTTATAAGCGCCTCCAGCCCGGCAGCACGCGCCCTGGCGAGCACATCCTGCAGGTTTTCTTCGCGCTGAATCATCTCCAGGTGACAATGCGTGTCTATCATTTGCCCGTCCTTTTTGGGAAATAAGCTGAAATTTCATTTTAACCCTTTTTGCCCGCATGTATCCAGAATGCCGGTTTTAGTATGAAATATTTTCATTCAGACGCCGGATGATCCGGTTTCAGTGATCTGCCCCCTTTTAAAAATAATCAATTTGACGTAAACTCTATAGTGTGGACAAAACGTTGCTGGGTCAACTCCTGGTCAAAGCCAGGCTGATCAACGAAGGACAACTTCAGGATGCGCTTTCCATTCAGAGGGCTGAAGGGAAGAGGCTCGGCTCGGCGCTGCTGAAGCTGGAAGCGGTTTCGGAAGAGAGCCTTATCACCTTTCTCAGCAGGCAGTATAATGTGCCGCCGATAAACCTTTCAGATTTCAAGTTCGACCCGGCCGTGTTCAAGTATATCCCATACGATATAGCCAAGAGGTACCATTTGATCCCGCTGGCCCTGATGGGCGGAAATTTGAGGATAGCCATTGCCGATCCGTCCAACCACTTCGCCATCGAGGACATCAAGTTCATGACGGGGATGAACATATCCGTCTATGTGGCCATGGAATCTCTGATAATGGATGCCATTGAAAAGAATTATCCGGAAACAGAGAAAGCCAAAAGCAATGCAGAGGCAAAGCCTGAGCCTAAACGGGAAACGGTCAAGATTGAAGAGGTCGACCGCAGCCTCAATGCAGGGATCGACGAGGTGACGGTATCGGAAACTGTGAAGGAAGAAGAGCAGAAAGACCTGACCGCCCATGTCGAGAAAATGCTGAAGGGCATTATTATCAATGCCGTGAAGTACAGGGCGAGCGACATACATATAGAGCCGAGCGAAGAGATACTGAGGGTGCGCTACCGCATAGACGGCGTGCTGAAGCCAGTACTCAAGCTTCCGGTGCAGATGCGCAATATTATGGCCGCCAAGATAAAGATAATGTTTCATCTGGATGTCGCCGAGAGGAGGTTGCCGCAGACAGGGCGGACGAAATTCCGTTTCGGTGCGGACAGGGAGGTCGACTGCAGGGCGTCCACCTTCCCGACGATGTTCGGGGAAAAGATTGTGATAAGGGTGCTGGACAAGGCCCATATGCCTTTCGATGTTTTCAAGCTCGGATTCGATCAGGCGCAACTGCTGGACTTCACGGATGCGATCGAGAGGCCGCAGGGCATGGTTATAATATCAGGGCCCGCAGAGAGCGGCAAGACGACAACCATCTATTCGGCCTTGCTTCACCTGAACAAGCCCGGCATCAACATAATGACCGCCGAGGACCCGATCGAATTCAATCTGTATGGTCTTAACCAGGGACAGATAAAGCCGGATATCGGTCTTACCTATGCGGCGGCGATGGAGTCTTTTGTCGGCCAGGATTCGGATGTGATAATGCTTGGAGAGATAAAGGATCACCTGACTGCAGAGCTGGCGGTCAAAG
>Ga0187786_10000421_pt1 | contig 12226 bp, 15 predicted proteins | sample 0815_BV2_10_20_M_FD_132449 | JGI IMG/M metagenome (GOLD analysis project Ga0187786, IMG submission 132449) | Tropical peat soil microbial communities from peatlands in Department of Meta, Colombia - 0815_BV2_10_20_MG | ecosystem: Environmental > Terrestrial > Soil > Wetlands > Peat | place...
CCTCGTCCGCGGCGAGACGTTGCCGGCATTCATCGGTCTACTGATCTATGCGTTGTCTTGCACCGCGATTGGGTTTCTTGCGCCCTGGAGGCATCCCGGGACAACCTATCGACGACTCCTGGCGCCGCTCTACGTGCTTTTGTTTTCCGCAGTGGGCTGGGGAGCATGGTCCTTCGGGGGGGCGCGCGAAATTGGCATCAGTTGGTGGTTCCTGTTCCTCTTGATGCCGCTCATGCTTCCTTTGTGGATGGGTGGCCATCGGCGATGGCAAGACAATGACGCCCAACCACCACATCCAGCGGACGGCACTTCGCACCGCCGCCGATGCTGAGCGTTGGGTGTCATGAAATCACGCACTCTGGTCTCTCTCGCACGTTGCTTTAGGGTGTCTGTATCCGCATCAAGAGCGCCATCGACAATAGGCTACTGTCGTGAAGGTAAAGTCCAATGAAGCTATACGGTTTTGCTCCGACTCGCGCCCTCCGTGTCCAGTGGATGTTGCAGGAGTTGGAAGTTGATTTCGAGTACGTCCGGGTGGACCCCACGAAGGGCGAGCTCCGCCGGCCAGAGTTTCTAGCATTGAATCCCGCTGGCAAGCTCCCAGTCCTTGTCGATGACGACTTTGTGTTGAATGAATCGATTGCAATCGTGCTGTACCTTGCGGAGAAGTATCCGCAGAAGGGGTTTCTCCCCGCTAACCTACGAGCCCGTGCGGACGTGTATCGCTGGCTACTCTTCACGGCGACGGAACTCGAACAACCGATCTGGCGCATTGCACGCCACACGCACCTGTATCCGGTGGAGAAGCGGCTGCCCGCCGAAATTCTCCTAGCGAGCCAGGACTTTCTCGACATGGCCGCAGTCATGGAGAAACACCTTGAGGCGCGCCCTGTCCTGGTTGGTGAAAGCGTGACCGTTGCAGACTTTGTTGCTGCATACACGCTCGACATGGCGAGCATGGTCAATCTGCTTGAGTCATTACCGAATCTGAGTGCGTACATGGAGCGGATGTACGCAAGGCCCAAGGCTGCGCCACGCATCGCGCAAGCGTTCGCCAGTCTCAACCTCTGAGGGACCAGCGCGAGGCTGTTGGGGGATTTTGAATCTAGTGTATGGAGGCCTGCACGAACATGACACCCAACCATGGCATCCAGCCTACGCATTTGCTTTCGCTTCGCTACGGCAAATCCGCGGCTGATGCCGGGCGTTGGGCGTCAAGAGCCGATGCCTGAGAATTCCATGTCGTATATACGCATAGCCGCGTTAACGTCATTGGCCATGATTGCATTTGCTTGCAATTCGTTGCTGTGCCGTGCTGCCCTGAAACACACCGGCATTGACGCTGCAAGCTTTACCACAATCCGACTGATCTCCGGTGCAGTAATGCTTTGGCTGGTTGTACGAATAAGTCACAGCGCACAAACTGGCAGAGGCAACTGGCCATCGGCATTTGCATTATTCGTTTATGCGGCGGGCTTTTCCTTCGCATATGTAAGTCTGCCCGCGTCCTCGGGTGCACTCCTGCTCTTTGGCGCGGTTCAGGCAACGATGATCGGCCATGGTATTTGGGCGGGGGAACGCTTGCGAACCATACAACTTGTAGGGCTTATCCTCGCCCTCGGAGGGTTGATTGGTCTATTGTCACCAGGTCTATCTGCGCCACCCCTGCCGGGTTCACTCTTGATGTTGAGTGCCGGAGTTGCATGGGGCATCTATTCCTTGCGTGGAAAAGGTGCAGGCGACCCTACCAGGGTAACGGCGGGGAATTTTCTGCGTGCCGTTCCCATTGCTGCAATTTTGGGCATCCTAATGCACCGTGGCATTTTTCTGGACAGCGCCGGAGTGTTATACGCGATTGCATCGGGCGCAGTGGCATCTGGGATAGGCTACGCCATCTGGTATACCGTATTGCCTGTGTTGAAAGCCACCAACGCCGCTACAGTGCAACTCAGTGTTCCCGTGATTGCGGCCCTTGGTGGCATAGTTTTCCTCGGTGAGTCAGCGACCATGCGCCTCGCTTTGGCGTCCGTAGCAATACTCGGTGGAATCGGACTCGTGATTCGCGAGAAATGAAACGCAGATGACGCCCAACCCATCAATCGAGTGGACCTCGCGCGAAAAGCCGCGCGAGGCCGCTCGTTTTGAACGTTAGGCTTCATGAGTATCCACTCGCTCCTGACCGGTCCGAATGCCCGCACACGTATTGTGCTTGTAGGTGTCGGCGTCATTCTGCTTGTGCTGACCATCAATCAAGTCATGTGGCAACGATGGGGTTTTGCGGCAACACAAGGAACTGTTGGACTCAGTCTTTTGCTCGCAGGAGTCCTCTCATCAGACGCGACACTCATGAACATGGCGACTAAGGATATTCTCAAGACCGCCTTGTGGAGTGTGTTGCTAATTGCAGGCGTCGTTGCAGGTGCAGCTACATCCGAGTTCATCGGCCTGTCGATACCCTACATTACTGCCCTCTGGCTGCTCGCGGTCGGCGCTCGCTTCGCCCAAAGGCGCCTGTCTGTCATAGCCATAACGATTATTGCCAGCCTTCTTCTTTTGCTCCAATGCGGCATATTTGCCGTTGGCATCCTTCTGAGCCCAGACCACTTCGCGCATCGAACTCAGTTTCAACTTCTACTTGCCGCCGTAATAATCACGGGGGTGGCTCTGGTTTTTTGGTTCGCATATGCCAAACGACGTCACACCAAGGCGTCGGCCTAACCATGCGGTCGACCCCGTTCCCTTCTCACTATGCATGGTTGCTCTTCTCCGCTAACCCGGTTGCGTGCTTCTACAAGTAAAGTGGCGCTTGAAGCACTACCTTGAACGGTATGCACCCTCCAATTTCGACCAGTTGAAGCTAATGGCAAACCAATTCTTCTTCGCATGTCTCATGCTTGCTACCGGCATTGGTATCCCTGTTATGGCCGCGCTAAGCGCAACTCTTGGCACTAAGTACGGAAGCCCGGCGTTCGCTGCCTCTGTCTTATTTCTGGTTGCGCTATCTATTTCTGTTGCCTTCCTTTTCGCCGTAGAGGGTGGCCTGAAGCCATTGCCGAAAACATCGCTGCCGTTCTATTTCTACTTAGGCGGCGTTTTCGTAGCCTTTTACGTCCTCAGCGTCACCTGGGTTGCCCCACAATTCGGCGTGGGCAATGCCGTGGCTTTTGTACTTCTGGGCCAGCTCATATCCATGGCGGCCATAGACCAATTCGGCCTGTTGGGTGCTCCAGTACATGCCATCACCTGGCAGAGGTCTATCGGCCTGATTCTGATGTCAGTCGGTGTGTTTTTGGCCGTACGCCGCGGGTAACATGCGCCGGGCGCCGACCAGGTGGAAATCAAATGGAATGCATTCCAGCGTTTCTGCCGGCGAGGCCCAACTCGAACGTCGGGCGTCTTCATCCATGAGCCATGGAGCGCAATGAAGAACTACGCAATCTTTCTGCGGGGTGTTACTCCCACCGGCAAGAATCGTGTGCCGATGGCTGAACTGCGCGCCGCCCTGAGCAACTCCGGACTGTCGGATGTGCAAACATACATCCAGAGCGGCAACGTCGTTGCGAAGTCGGCCCTCGATCAAGTGTCTGTGCAAGCTCTCGTACATGATGTCATTGCCCGCGAAATTGGAGCCGACATAGCCGTGATCGCACGGACGCACGGTCAACTCAAGCGAGTCATGGAAGGCAATCCGTTTCCCTTGAGTGCGGCTTCTCGCACGTACTTCTCTCTGCTCGCCGTGCCTCCTACAGCGCATCTAGCCGGAGAACTGTCCCAACTCGACTTTTCACCCGATAGTGTGAGGGTCGTCAACGATGGTATCTACACCTTGTACGCCACAAAACACAGCGACTCGAAGTTCAACAACAATTTTTTCGAGCGAAAGCTGAAGGTTGCGGCGACTACTCGGAACTTCAACACTATGTCTCGTTGTGTGGAGCTAAGTGCGTAGCCAATTCCCCAAGACGCCCAACCCTGCTGTCAACCGGACCGTGCGCATGAAGCCGCGCAAGGACGGTTACCTTGAACGTTCGGCCGGGAGCGAGACCTGAATGGGCAAGAGCAGATTCGAAGCGTTCAGCGACGGTGTGATCGCCATCATCATCACCATCATGGTGCTGGAGCTCAAGGTGCCGCACGGCGAGAGCATCGATGCCCTGGCGCCGTTGATTCCGGTGTTCCTGAGCTACGTCTTGAGCTTCGTCTACGTCGGCATCTACTGGAACAACCACCACCACATGCTGCACACGTCACACAAGGTGACGGGACCGATGCTGTGGGCCAATCTGCATCTGTTGTTCTGGCTGTCGCTGTTCCCCTTCACCACGGGCTGGATGGGCGAAAATCATTTCGCCGCTGCGCCTTCGGCCATCTATGGTGTAGTGTTGCTGATGGCCGCCATTGCCTACTGGCTACTGCAACAAACCATCATCGCGTCACAAGGCCGCGAATCCTTGTTGAAGAGGGCAGTCGGCAGCGACTGGAAGGGGAAGATGTCGCCGCTGATCTACCTCATCGCGATACCGACGGCGTTCTGGTCGCCATGGCTGTCGCAAGCTCTGTACGTTCTGGTGGCGCTGGTCTGGCTGGTGCCGGATCGACGCATCGAGAATGCTCTTGCCGGACTCAATCGGGAGTGAGCCATGAAAACGAAGAAGATCGTCTTCATCCACGGCATGTACATGACACCCGCGTGCTGGGAGCCGTGGGTCAGGCGCTTTCGCGCCAGCGGCTACGATTGCCTGGCGCCGGCCTGGCCGGGGCGGGATCAGCCGGTGGCGGTATTGCGGCGAAACCATCCGGACCCGAAACTGGCAGCTTTGACGCTGACGGCGGTGCTGGAGCATCTGTCAGGCATCATCAAGGCGCTCGGCGAAAAGCCCATCCTGATCGGCCACTCGATGGGCGGCCTGATCACGCAGATCCTGTTGCAGCGCGGGCTGGCCTCGGCGGCGGTTGCCATCGACTCCGCGCCGCCACAGGGTGTATTCACGACCAAGTGGTCCTTCATCAAAGCCAACTGGGGGCATATCAACCCGTTTGCCTCGAAGCGACAACCGGCGACGATGTCCTTCGAGCAATTTCAGTTTGCGTTCGTCAATTCCCTGCCCTTGGCAGAGCAGCAGGCTGCGTATGAAACTCTGGTCGTGCCGGAGTCGCGCCGCGTTCCGGCGGAGTCGCTGACAGCCACCGCGCGCATCGATTTCCGCAAGCCCGGCGCACCGCTATTGATGATCGCCGGCGGCAACGACCACATCATTCCGGCGTCCTTGAACCACAGCAACTTCGCCAGATACCGGCGGCCCGGATCGGTGACCGACTTCAAGGAATTCCCCGGGCGCACCCATTTCACCATCGGGCAAAGCCATTGGGAAGAAGTCGCCGACTATGTTTCCTCCTGGCTGGAGAACCAACCATGACCCTGATTGCCAACGTCGCCGTCACGCTGGTCGCGCTGCTTCATCTCTACTTCATGGTGCTGGAGATGTTCTTCTGGGACAAGCCGCGGGGCATCAAGGCCTTCAGCCTGACGCCGGATTTCGCGCGCGCCTCGAAGGCCCTGGCGGCCAATCAGGGCCTCTACAACGGCTTTCTGGCCGCGGGGCTGATCTGGGGGTTGCTGCTCGGCGCCGGGGGCAACGCCATCAAGCTGTTCTTCCTCGGCTGCGTGATCGTGGCCGGTGTCTACGGCGCGCTGACGGCCAGCCGGAAGATCCTGTTCGTGCAGGCCGTGCCGGCAGCGGTGGCGATGCTGCTGGTGCTGCTCAATTGCCGTTGATCCAGAGCCGAAATACCTTCTCGGCCCGATTCGTGTCAGACCTCGAGCCGAAATAGCCTTCGGTGGTCTTGAACACATACCGGCACCAGTCTTCCGTTGGAATCTTTTTCCATTCGATGGTGACGCAGTAGCGGCCGTCAGGCGAAATGTGCCACTTCCCCGGGGCAGTCGCAGCCCCCGTGCTCAGATACGAGACCCCGCCAAGCGCTCCGCGGTTGTCGCTCGAGATGACGAAAGCACCATCCTTGTCATTGGTCCAGTAACGGGTACTGCCGGTGGACGCCACCTTTTGGCTCATCTTGGCGCCGGTCATCAGTTGTTCAAGCTGTTCCCTGGACAACTTCTCCGGACTCAGCGGCTCAAGATCGCCGAAGAGCGTCGGCGGCTCGGCCAGCGCAACGCCGGGCAGGACAAACGATACGCACGCAAGAAACGAGTAACGCGATACGAATCCACTTCCGTTGCGGTTGCCAATGGCCATGTCTGTTTCCTCCGTTGAGGTTCAACATCGACTACTGCTGGTTTCTTGATGACCCGTTCATGGCCCGGGAGGTTGGCCGGGGCCGTGCTCACTCGCCGACGACGTCGGCACCCTTGGGCGGCGTGAAGCGGAATACGTCGGCCGGCAAGGCGCCATTGACCTCGAACTGATTCAACAATAGCGTCGTCGTCTGACCGAAATTATCGCGCACTTCCATGACGCGCGGCAACTTGTCCTTGAAGCCGATGCGCACGCGTTCGAAGGTGCCGTCCTTGGCTTTCGGCGTCGCATCGACGAACTCGAAACCGTCGACGGCGTCGCCTTCCGCGAGGACGAAGTTTTCTTCCAGCGCATCGCCGGCCAGGAGCGCCGCCGGGCTGGAGCCGAGCGCCTTGCCAAGCTTTCTCACCGTGACCTGGTTGAGGTCGGGGTCGTAGCTCCAGAGCTTCTGGCCATCGCTGACCAGGAGCTGCTGATATGGCTTTTCGTAGCTCCAGCGAAACTTGCCGGGCCGGGCAAAGGCGAAGAAGCCGGCCGACTGCTGCGGCTTGCGCCCGGCCTTGCCGGCAACGCTCTGCGCGAAACTGCCGCGGGCGTGTTTGGTCGTTTCGAGGAAGGCCTTGAACTGGTCGATGCCGGAGGCCAGGGCGGAGGCGGGCAGCAGCCCGCAAAGGAGAAGCAGGTAAGTACGCATGGAGCCGGATTATCCCCGACTCTGGCGGAGCCGGCTATTCCCGTGTCTCGGGGACCAGCACCTCGCGGTTGCCGGCGGCATTCATGGCCGAGACGAGACCGGCCTGTTCCATCGCCTCGATCAGACGGGCGGCGCGGTTGTAGCCGATGCGCAGGTGCCGCTGCACCAGGGAGATCGACGGCCGGCGCGTCTTCATCACCACTTCGACGGCCTGGTCGTACATCGGATCGGCCTCGGCATCATCCGGCGCACCACCACCACTGACTTCCATATTTTCCGCCACCGGCGCGTAGAGCACATCGGCGATGTATTCGGGCGTGCCCACCTTGCGCAAATGATCGACGACGCGATGCACTTCGTCGTCGGCGACGAAAGCGCCATGGACCCGCGTCGGCAGGCCGGTGCCGGGCGCGAGGTAGAGCATGTCGCCCTGGCCGAGCAGCGCCTCGGCGCCCATCTGGTCGAGGATGGTGCGTGAGTCGATCTTGCTGGACACCTGGAAGGCGATGCGCGTCGGGATGTTGGCCTTGATCAGGCCGGTGATGACATCGACGCTCGGCCGCTGCGTGGCGAGGATCAGGTGGATGCCGGCAGCGCGAGCCTTCTGCGCCAGGCGGGCGATCAGCTCCTCGACCTTCTTGCCGACCACCATCATCAGGTCGGCCAGCTCGTCGATCACCACCACGATATAGGGCATGGTCGTCAGCGGCTCGGGCGATTCCGGCACCAGCGGAAATGGATTCGGCACGTGCTCGCCGGCCTTCTCGGCCTCGCGGATCTTGCCGTTGAAGCCGGCCAGGTTGCGCACGCCCAGTGCCGACATAAGCTTGTAGCGGCGCTCCATTTCACCGACGCACCAGTGCAGCGCGTTGGCCGCCTTGTTCATGTCGGTGACGACCGGCGCCAGCAGGTGCGGAATGCCCTCGTAGATGGACAGTTCCAGCATCTTCGGGTCGACCATGATCATGCGCACGTCGCGCGGCTCGGACTTGTACACCAGCGACAGGATCATGGCGTTGATGCCTACCGACTTGCCCGAGCCGGTGGTGCCGGCCACCAGCAGGTGCGGCATCTTGGCCAGGTCGACCACCACCGGGCCGCCGGCGATGTCCTTGCCCAGCCCGATGGCCAGCGGCGAATGCATGTCGTGATAGGCCCGGGAACCGATGATTTCCGTCAGGCGCACCGTCTGCCGGCGCGGGTTGGGCAGCTCCAGCGCCATACAGGACTTGCCGGGCACCGTCTCGACGACGCGGATGCTGACCAGCGACAGCGCGCGCGCCAGATCCTTGGCCAGGCCCACTACGACGGCACCCTTGACGCCGGTGGCCGGTTCGATTTCGTAGCGCGTCACCACCGGACCGGGGTGCGCGGACAAGACTTTCACCTCGACGCCGAAGTCGCCGAGCTTGCGCTCGATCAGGCGCGAGGTAAATTCGAGCGTTTCGGCAGCCGGCAGGTCCTCCGGCTTGTGCGTCGCCTCGTCGAGCAGATGCAGGGGCGGCAGCGCGCCGCCAGGGGCATCGAAGAACAGCGGCGCCTGCCGCTCTTTCTCGATGCGTGCCTCGGCCTTGGGCGCGCGCGGAATTTCCAGTTCCACCGGCTCGATACGCACCGGCGGGGTGATCTCGAACTTGCGCCGCACGCCTTCGACGGTAGCCTCTCGCCTTTCCGCCACGGCGCGGCCGTAGCGGCGATCCTGCCAGCGCTGCCAGAGCTCGATGCCGCCGAACCAGATGTCTTCCAGCAGGGCACCCACACGCTCGGCAACGCCAAGCCAGGAAACACCGAGGAACAGCGTCACGCCGGCCAGGCACAGGGTCAGCAGGGCCAGGGTGCCGCCGGTGAAACCGAGGAACCTGGTCGCCAGTCGGCCGATTTCCAGCCCCAGCATGCCGCCGGGCACCAGTGGCAGGGCGGCCTTGAGGCTCCAGAAGCGCATTGCTTCCATGCCGCTGCTGGCCAGCAGCAGGACGGCGAAACCGAACAAGGCGATAGTCAGCGGTCGCCGGTCGCCGCCGAACAGGATGTTAAGCCGCCGGTAACCCCAGGCGACGAGGAAGAACAGCAGCCCGACGCACCACCACGCCGAGAGCCCGAACAGATAGAAAAGCAGATCGGCCAGCCAGGCGCCGAAGCGGCCGCCGGGATTGGCGATCTGCTCGGCGCGGGCGGCGTGCGACCAGCCCGGGTCGGCGCCGTTGTAGCCCCAGAGGATCAGCGCCAGGTAGATGCCGATGGCAGCCACCACCAGCCAGCGCACTTCGTGCACCAGGGCGGCGATTTTTTCGGGCAGCGGGAGGGAGGGATTTCGCTGTGTCAAGGCAATGGTCATGACGCCGGACGCTCGAACGGAAACATATCGATTCTGCCGCCGGCGCGGGAAGGCAAACCAGCGAGCAGGGGGCGGTTTTCTTTGCTATTGACCCGATAGCAACCGGCAATGGGGTGTGGCCGGGCCGCGGTCTTATAATCCACGCAATACAAGCACCTCAATGGAATTGAACCCCGACCATGACTACCCGCCACGCCAAACTGCTGATCCTCGGCTCCGGCCCCGCCGGCTACACGGCCGCTGTTTATGCCGCCCGCGCCAACCTGAACCCCGTCCTCGTCACCGGCCTCGCCCAAGGCGGCCAGTTGATGACGACCACCGATGTGGACAACTGGCCGGCCGACGCCGACGGCGTCCAGGGCCCGGACCTGATGGCGCGCTTCCAGAAGCACGCCGAACGCTTCAATACCGAGATCATCTTCGACCACATCCATACGGCGAAGCTGACCGAGAAGCCCATCCGCCTGATCGGCGACGCCGGCGAATACACCTGTGACGCGCTGATCGTCGCCACCGGCGCCTCGGCCCAGTATCTCGGCCTGCCATCGGAGCAGGCGTTCTCGGGCAAGGGTGTCTCCGCCTGCGCCACCTGCGATGGCTTCTTCTACAAGAACCAGGATGTCGCCGTCATCGGCGGTGGCGACACCGCGGTCGAAGAAGCGCTGTACCTCGCCAACATCTGCAAGCATGTGACGGTCGTGCATCGCCGCGACAAGTTCCGCGCCGAGAAGATCATGCAGGACAAGCTGTTCGACAAGGAGAAAGCCGGCAAGGTCACGATCCGCTGGGACTCCGTGCTTGACGAAGTGCTCGGCGACAAGACCGGCGTCACCGGCATGCGCGTCAAGAACGTGAAGACCGGTGCGACCGAGGACATCAAGCTGATGGGCGTCTTCATCGCCATCGGCCACAAACCCAACACCGACATCTTCGAAGGCCAACTGGAGATGGAGAACGGCTATATCGTCACCCAGGCCGGCCGCAAGGGAAATGCCACGGCTACCAGCATCCCCGGCGTCTTCGCCGCCGGTGATGTGCAGGACCCCATCTACAAGCAGGCGGTCACCAGTGCCGGCAGCGGCTGCGAGGCGGCACTGGACGCCGAGCGGTATCTGGACAGTCTGGGCCATTGAAATGGCCAAGGGTGCGCAGGCTGAAGACGATGCCCGCGCCCTGTTCCGGGCGGCGGTCGGCGATGCGCGACCGCTGACTTTCGACCGCGTCCACCACGAGCCACCACCACCACCGCCGATTCCCCGCCAGCGACAGCGCGACGAGCAGGCGGCGCTGGCCGAGTCGATCTCCGCGCCCGAACTGCTGGACCTGCACCTGGAAGGCGGCGACGAGGCGGCATGGCAGCGACCCGGCATGTCGCCGAACGTGCTGCGCGACCTGCGCCGGGGCCGCTGGGTGGTGCAGGCCCATCTCGACCTGCACGGCATGAACCGCGACGAGGCCCGCCACCATGTCGCGCTGTTCCTCGCTGAATGCATGGTGCGCGAACATCGCTGCGTACGCATCGTGCATGGCAAGGGCCTGCGCTCACCCGGGCGCGAGCCGGTGCTGAAGAAGCTGGTGTTCGGCTGGCTGGCCCAGCGCAAGGAAGTGCTGGCATTCTGCCAGGCCCGCGCCGCCGAAGGGGGCGCCGGGGCGGTGCTGGTCTTGATCGAGGGCAAGCCCACGCACCGGCCTTAGTGGGATAATCCGCGGCCATGACTCGACTCCCCCCCACCATCCGCTGCCAGGGACGCAGCAATTGTTTCGACTGCACGTTGCGGCACGAGATGGTTTGCTCGGAAGTCACGCTCGACGAGCTGATCGACTTCCACACCGGCATCGAGGATTTCGATTACGGACATGGCGCGGCGCTCTTCAACATGGGCGCGCCGACCGAAGGTGTCTATTGCATCCGCCACGGCGCCGTGAAGATGGTCAAGTACGATCAGGCCGGAGGCCAGCGCATCATCCGCGTGCTCAAGAAGGGCGACGTCGCCGGTATTGAATCCGCCTTCGGCGAAAACTACGAGCACACGGCGGTGGCTGTCGGCGAGGTACGCGCCTGCCGGGTGCCGATCGACTACTTCCGCGACTTCGTGTCCAAGCATGGCAACCTGCAGATGCGCCTGTTGCGCACCTCGCAGGACACGCTGCGCGAGACGGAAACTTGGCTGTCCGAACTGACCGCCGGCAACCTGCCGGCGCGCACGCGCATGGCCCGGCTGCTGCTGAGATTACGGGTGACCGAGGACGGCGACCGCATCCACCGCTTCGGCGTCGAGGACATGGCGGCCATCCTCGGCATTGCCGCGGAAACGGTCAGCCGCGTGGTCTCGGATTTCGTGCGCGAGGGTATCCTCGTCAAGGGCGGCAAGAGCTTCGCCACCCGCTATTTCCGCGGCGACCTGCCAGCCCTCGAAATGGTCGCTCGCGAAATTTAGATTGCGGCTTCGTTCGTCTCGCCGGTGCGGATGCGAACGATCTGCTCGACGGTGGAAACGAAAATCTTGCCGTCGCCGATCTTGCCGGTGCGGGCCGCCTTGACGATGGCCTCGATGGCCGGCTCGACGGCCTCGTTGGCCACCACCACTTCCAGCTTGATCTTGGGCAGGAAGTCGACCACGTACTCGGCGCCGCGATAGAGCTCGGTGTGGCCCTTCTGGCGGCCGAAGCCCTTGACCTCGGTGACCGTCAGGCCGGTGACGCCCATTTCCGAAAGTGCCTCGCGCACTTCGTCCAGTTTGAAGGGCTTGATGATGGCTTCGATCTTTTTCATGTCCAGTTCCCCGTTACCATTCGTCCGAATAGCGTGATGTTATCGGATATCGCCAATCTTTGCCGAATCCGCGCTGGGTCACCCGGATGCCGACGGGCGCCTGGCGGCGCTTGTACTCGTTCCTTTTCAGCATGCCCACGACCTTCCGGACATCCGCCTCCGCGTAG
>Ga0187786_10000422_pt1 | contig 12212 bp, 12 predicted proteins | sample 0815_BV2_10_20_M_FD_132449 | JGI IMG/M metagenome (GOLD analysis project Ga0187786, IMG submission 132449) | Tropical peat soil microbial communities from peatlands in Department of Meta, Colombia - 0815_BV2_10_20_MG | ecosystem: Environmental > Terrestrial > Soil > Wetlands > Peat | place...
CGAGGAAAAGATTCACCACCTGGTCTTCTATGATTCGCTGACGCAACTTCCCAATCGGCGCATGCTCAGCGACCGCCTTCGCCAGGCAATGGCCGCCACCAAGCGCAGCGGTCGTTTCGGCGCACTGATGTTCCTCGATCTGGACAACTTCAAGCCGATCAACGACGCGCACGGACATGTCGTCGGTGACCAGCTGTTGAGCGAAGCGGCGCAACGCATCGCGGGGTGCGTGCGCGAAGTGGATACCGTGGCGCGGTTCGGCGGCGATGAGTTCGTGGTCCTGCTGAGCGATCTGGACACAACCAAGACCGAGTCGGCCGCCAATGCCGGCATGGTGGCGGAAAAAATTCGTGCCAGGATGGCCGAGCCTTACGTGCTGACCATTCGCCACAATGGAGATGCCGGAATCCATGTCGAGCATCAGTGCACGGCAAGCATCGGTTTGCTCCTCTTCATCAACCATGAACAAACCGAGGACGACCTGCTCAGGTGGGCGGACATTGCCATGTATCAGGCCAAGGACGATGGCGGCAACCGGATTCGCCTCATTGATCCGAAGGCCGGCACGACAGCGGCAGGCCGAGACGTGTAGTTCCTGCTGCGGCCGACCCGGATTATTTCTCCTGCAGCCGATAGATGTACTCGACCACCCCGAGAATCCGCGCCCGGACGAATGCTTCCGGGTTATAGGGAAAATCGTCGTACACGGGCGCGCCTTCGATGGAGTAGCGCTGCCCCCAGATCGGCATCTCCCGCATGCCATGCGCCTTGATATTCGCGCGGCCGTCGATCGTTTCATACACGCGCGCCATCGGGAAGACCCCGCCATTCTTCTTTGCCATTGGCCGCAATTCCGGCGGCGCGACCTTCAGGATGTCCTGTGCCTGCGTCTGCCCCCTTGCCATCGACGCCCTGACAGACCGCGCAACTATTCACATATTCACTCTTGCCGAGATCGGTCTTCCTGCCGTCTGCGCCGGCAATTCCGGGGGCGCAGCATAGAACCGCATGCACACAACCCCCTCCTCTTGGCTTCTCAATCCTTGGGTTTCTTTATGGTCCACGCTACTACGTGCCACAAGAAAAGAGCAATCGCCCATGGCCAGGTTTTCGGCGATGTGCGATGGGAAACGGCCACCCGGTTCCTGCTCGGCAGCCAGGAAAGTCGGTCGTGGTGGTACGGCGGTTTGCGGCAGTGCCGTTGATTATCGTGCCCCCACCTTGGAGAACGGCACATGTCCTATACTGAACCGTGGTCTTGCGCTAGAACGTGTAAGTGTTGTTATTCATGATCGGGAGGACAACATGAAAACCAGTGTGTTGCAGGCGGTGGGCTGGGTGCTGGTAGGCATGGTTCTGATGGGACTCATCGTATGGTTCACGATGCCGTCGTTGATGCTGATCAAGCACCAGAGCAACCGGGGTTACGATGAGACCGTTGCCGCGTTGAACGAAGCCATCAAGGACAAGCAGGACTGGCGCGTGCTGACCGTCAATGACTACCAAAAGAGCACGGCGGAGTTCGGTAAGTTGGAACGCGTAGGTAGCGTCACGATCTGCAATCCGCGTTACGCCTCCAGGATTCTTGCCAATGATGCCGACCGCGGAGTGACCGCCTTTATGCCCTTGGGTCTTGGGGTCTATGAAGACAAGAAAGGCCAAGTATATGTTTCGCAGCTGAATGTCGGGTTGTTAGGTATTATGTTTTGCGGCACCATTGCGGATGTCATGGGTTCGGTCGGCAAAGACCTCGATGAGGTCGTTACGTCCGTTGCCGCCAAGTAGCCTTGACGCTGCCAAGGAGCACGGCTTAAGACCTGGGCGGGTGACGGCTCCGGATAAGCCAGAGTGGAGCTGCGTTCGTTGGTGCGTTCATGCGTCGCGTTACGTCACGATACTTCGAGCTGAGGTGTATCACCCCTTGATGCAGACCAGTGGCGCCAGGCGCGCCACCTTGCGTGCCAGTCCGGCATGGTCGGAGGCGTCGACCACTGCACCGACATCCTTGTAGGCGAGCGGCGCTTCCTCGGCGACGCCGCGCCAGCTTGGGCTGCGGATCAGGATGCCGCGCGCCGCCAGCTCGTCGATCAGCGCGCGGCCATGCCAGCGCTTGGTTGCTTCGTGACGGCTCGTCGCCCGGCCGGCGCCGTGGCAGGCCGAGCCGAAGGCTCGTTCCTCCGTGCCGGCCGAGCCGGCGAGAATCCAGGAGGCGGTGCCCATGCTGCCGCCAATCAGCACCGGCTGCCCGATGCTGGCGTATTCCTGTGGCAGTTCCGCGTGACCGGGCCCGAAGGCGCGCGTCGCGCCCTTGCGATGCACGAACAGCGTGCGCTTGCCACCGTCGACCTTGTGCATCTCCTCCTTGCAGGTGTTGTGCGAAACGTCGTAGAGCAATGGCAGCCTGGCGCCGGGAAATACATCGGCGAAGGCTTGCCGTGTCAGATGGCTGAGGATCTGCCGGTTGGCCAGCGCGCAGTTGATGCCGGCGCGCATGGCGCCGAGGTAGCGTTGTCCCAGGGCTGACTTCAGCGGCGCGCAGGCCAGCTCGCGGTCGGGCAGGGCGATGCCAGCCGCCGGCGCCGCGACCACCATCTCGCGCAGGTAGTCGGTGCCGATCTGGTGGCCGAGGCCGCGCGAGCCGCAATGGATGCTGACGACGACATCGCCGGCCGTCAGGCCGTAGGCCCGCGCCGCGGCAGCGTCGAAAATCTCGCCGACCACCTGCACTTCGAGATAGTGGTTGCCGGAACCGAGCGTGCCCATTTCGTCGCGCTGGCGCTTTCTGGCCTGTTCGGAAACTGCGGCGGGATCTGCGCCGGCGACGCAGCCGTGCTCCTCGATGCGGGCTAGGTCGGCCGCATCACCGTAACCTTCCTGCACTGCCCAGCGCGCGCCGCCCTTGAGCATCGCCGTCATGGCCGCGGCGTCGAGGCGGATCGTGCCGGTGCTGCCGACGCCGGCCGGGATGCTCGCATAGAGCACGTCGGCGAGGCGAGTCTGGTGCGCTTCGATGTCGGCGAGCTTCAGGCCCGTGTGCAGCGTGCGCACGCCGCAGGAAATGTCGAAGCCGACACCGCCGGCCGAAACCACGCCGCCATCGTCGGCATCGAAGGCGGCGACGTCGCCAATCGGGAAGCCGTAACCCCAGTGCGCGTCGGGCATGGCGTAGGAAGCGGCGACGATGCCCGGCAGTCCGGCGACATTGGCGACCTGTTCGCGCACCTTGTCGTCCATCGCCTCGACCAGCCCGCGTGAGGCGAAGATGATGCCCGGCACGCGCATGGCGCCGGATTTGGGCAGTTCCCACTCGAACTCGCCGCGCTGTTTGAGCCGCTTCAGGTCCATGAATTCCTCACACGTCCACCACGCACTGCGCCAGCCAACTGCCGTCCGGCTGCTGCCGCACCGCCAGCTCGCAGTAGGTGACGCCCTTGACCTCCGCCGCCGGCCGGTGGCGTGCCGCGACGATTGACTCTCCCCATGCCTTCGCTTTCAAGCGATGACCTGCGATATTTACCTCGAAGCGCGAGAACAGCATATGCCGCGTTGCCATTTCATAAACCAGGGCGTTGAGCCAGTCGACCAGCAGCAATTCGTCGTCGGGCGCGGCGCACTCGATGCTCACCGCCTCGCGCGCCATCACTTGAGCCGGATCGCAGACTGCTGCGATCATCGCCGTTGCCACGCCGGCAAAAGCCTCCGCCAGCGTCACGCCGAAACCGCGCACGCCGATGTCGGCTTCGTGTGGAAAGGTCTCCCAGGTCATGTTGGTCCAGCATAGGCGGCGCATCGACGATGGGCAAGGCCGATCACCGTTGACGACCATCAACGCACGCGACTGCCGATGGGTGCAGAATTTCTTTCAGAGCGGAATGGGCTTTTCGCCCCCGCTGCATTCACGGGAGGTAATCATGAGCACCTCTGTTCCTGTTCCCGGATTCCGCCCCGTTCGACGCGACGAGTTGCGCCCCGAGCGAATCCATGACACCTACAAACTGACCCACAAGCTGCCGGAGCCGGCCGTCTGTCCGGGCTGCGGAGCTGTCTATCATGCCGGGCGCTGGCAATGGCTGGCCCGACCCGCCGGCGCAGGCGAAGTGATGTGCCCGGCCTGTCACCGCATCAAGGATTGCTTTCCGGCGGGTTTCGTCCATGTCGGCGGCAAGTACTTTGCGGCCCATCGCGACGAGTTGCTGCATCTGCTGCGCCATCACGAGGAAAAGGAGAAGGCGGAACACCCGCTGGCGCGCATCATGGCGATCGATGACGAAGCCGGCGGTATTCTGGTGACGACGACGGACATGCATCTGGCCCGCGATCTCGGCGAGGCCCTGCATCACGCCCATCAGGGTGAGCTCGAATACCACTACAACGAGGGTGAGAATCTGCTGCGGGTCCATTGGCAGCGTTAGGACTGAGCAGGCTGGACGCTGCAAGGTCAAATCCGGATAATCCGGCTTGTTGACTTGCATCATTACGGCTAACCCGTGCGACGGGTTAGCCTTTTTTGATCCTAATAACGAGAGTGTGAGAACCCCATGGCAGCTGTGATGCCCGCGCCGAGCAATGCTCGCCTTTTGCTTTCCGGCAACGAGGCCGTTGCCCGCGCCGTCTGGGAGGCCGGTTGCCGTGTCGCCGCCGCCTATCCCGGCACCCCGTCCACCGAGATGCTGGAAGTCATTTCCACCTATCCGGACATCTACGCCGAGTGGTCGGTGAACGAGAAGGTGTCGCTGGAGGTGGCCATCGGCGCCGCCTTCGCCGGTTCGCGCTCGTTCTGCGCCATGAAGCACGTCGGCATGAACGTCGCCTCCGATGCGCTGATGACGCTGACGCTGACCGGCGTGGTCGGCGGCCTGGTGATCGCCATCGCCGACGACGTCGGCCTCTCCTCGTCGCAGAACGAGCAGGATTCGCGCTACTGGGGCCGCTTTGCGCACCTGCCGGTGTTCGAGCCGGCCGATTCGCAGGAAGCCTACGAGATGACGAAGCTCGCCTTCGACTTCTCCGAAAAGTTCCAGGTGCCGGTCATCCTGCGCATGACCACGCGCATCAATCACGTCAAGGGTCTCGTCACCGTCGGCGAGCGCGTGCCGCATGCCGCGACCGGCTTCAAGAAGGAGCCGGCGCGCTGGGTGATGACTCCCGCGGGGGCCGGCAAGCGCATTCCGCTGATGTTCGAGCGCGACAAGGCGCTGCGTGCTGACGCGGAATCATCGCCGCTCAACCTGATCGAGAATGGCAAAGACAAGCGCGTCGGCTTCGTTTCCTCCGGCCCGGCCTGGATGCACGTACGCGAATCCTTCCCAGACGCGCCGGCACTGAAGCTGGGCTTCTCCTGTCCGGTGCCGCTCGAGAAGATCCGCGCCTTCGCCGCCACCGTCGACCAGCTGGTGGTCGTCGAGGAAGTCGAGCCGCTGATTGAAACCGAACTCAAGGCAGCCGGCATCGAATGCCGAGGCAAGGACATCCTGCCGCGCCAGGGCGAGCTGGCGCCGAACGTCCTCAAGCCGGCCATCGCCAAGCTGCTCGGCGAGCCCGAGCCGCAAGGCCTCAAGCCGCTCGGCCGCGCCACGCCCGTGCCCGCCAGCGTGTTCCCGCGGCCGCCGACGATGTGCGTTGCCTGCCCGCACCTCGGCGTCTATTACACGCTGTCGCAGCTGAAGAACATCACCATCTCCGGCGACATCGGCTGCTACACGCTCGGCGCCGGCCACCCGTGGAACGCGCTCGACACCACCATCTCCATGGGCGCCTCGATGGGCATTGCGCTGGGCCTCGACAAGGGCCGCGCCGACGCCGACAAGGACAAGCGCATCCTCGCCGTGATCGGCGACTCGACCTTCCTGCACATGGGCATGCAGGGCCTGCTCGACATCGTCTACAACGGCGGCAACGTCACCGTGCTGTTGCTCGACAACCGCGCCGTCGGCATGACCGGCGGCCAGGCCAACCCAGGCTCGGGCAAGGGCATCCATGGCCAGGAGACGCCGCGCGTCGACTTCGCCAAGCTGGTCGAATCGCTGGGCGTGAAGAAGGAACGCATCCACGTCGTCGATCCCTACCAGCTGCCGGTGCTGTTCAAGACCATCCGCGAGGAGATCAAGGTGCCCGAGGTCTCGGTGATCATCACCGACCAGCCCTGCGTGCTGATCGACGACTACAAGAAGCAGCAACCGTTCGAGGTCATCGACGACAAGTGCACCGGCTGCGGCAACTGCGTCGACGTCGGCTGCCCGGCCATCCACGTCATGCGCCGCGAGAAGGTGGTCAAGCCGAGCGGCAAGGAAGTCGAACTGCAATTCGTGAACATCGAGACGACGGCTTGCACCGGCTGCGGACTGTGCGTGCAGCCCTGCGCGCCGGAAGCCATCGTACACGCCGATTTGACCAGGCCGATGCGCCTGGTCCGCCACTGAGAAGCCACCATGTCAGACAGCAACGTAACCAACATCCTCGTCGTCGGCATCGGCGGCCAGGGCGTCATGACCGCCACCGAAATCCTCGCCGAGGCGGCCATCGCGCTCGGCCACGACGCCAAGAAAACCGAAGTGGCCGGCATGGCCCAGCGCGGCGGCGTGGTGTCCTCGCATCTGCGCTTCGGCCCCAAGGTGCTGTCGCCGCAGATCATGGCCGGCACCGCCGACCTGCTGGTCGGCTTCGAGTCGGCCGAGACGTTGCGCTGGTGTCACTACCTCAAACCCGGCGGGCTGGTGCTGATGAACACCGCACGCCTGGTGCCGCCGGTGGTCGATCTCGGCCTTTACGATTACCCGGACGATCCCATCGCGGAAATCCGCGCTCGCGGCTACCGCGTGCATGCCTTCGATGCCATGGCCATCGCACTGGACCTGGGCGACATTCGCCTGGGCAATACCGTGATGCTCGGTGCCATGGCCGGCCATCTGCCCTTTCCACCGGAAGTGCTGCTCGACGCGATTCTCAAGCGTTTCTCGGCGCGCAAGCCGCACATGGTCGAAGTCAATCGAACGGCCTTCGAGGCCGGTCGCGCCGCCGACGCGGCAGCAACTCATTCCGAGGAGGTAGTGGCATGACAGCACGCATCATCGACGGCAACGCCCTCTCGGCGAAGATCCGCGAACTCCTGGCGGTGAGCGCCAACGGCATGAAAGTCAGTCACGGCGTGACGCCGTGCCTGGCAGTGATCCTGGTCGGCGAGGACCCGGCCTCGCAGGTCTATGTCCGCAACAAGGTTGCCGCCTGCGAGAAGGCCGGCTTCCGCTCGATCAAGCAGACCTATGCGCCGACTGTCGAGCCGGTGGAAGTACTGGCGAAGATCGCCGAACTCAACGCCGATCCGTCGGTGCACGGCATTCTGGTGCAACTGCCGCTGCCGAAGCATTTCGACTCCGAAGCCGTGCTCGAAGCCATCGCGCCCGAGAAGGACGTCGACGGCTTCCATGCCGAGAATGTCGGCGCGCTGATGCAGGGCAATCCGCGCTTCATCCCGTGCACACCCTACGGCGTGATGAAGATGCTCGAATCGGAGAAGGTGCCGCTCAAGGGCGCCGAGGCCGTCATCGTCGGCCGCAGCAACATCGTCGGCAAGCCGATGGCCATGTTGCTGCTCGCCCAGTCGTGCACGGTCACGGTCTGCCATTCGCAGTCGAAGGACCTCGCCTTCCACACGCGCCGCGCCGACATCCTGGTGGCGGCGGTTGGCCGCGCGAAGATGATCACCGGCGACATGATCAAGCCTGGCGCGACGGTGATCGACGTCGGCATCAACCGCCAGGCCGACGGCAAGCTCTGCGGCGACGTCGACTTCGAGTCGGCGAAGGAAGTTGCTGGCCTGATTACCCCAGTACCGGGCGGCGTCGGCCCGATGACCATCACCATGCTGCTGGCCAACACGCTCGAATCCGCCGAGAGGACCTTGAAATGAGCAAGAAAACTCCCATCGTCGGCGTCGTCATGGGCTCGGATTCCGACTGGCCGATCATGAAGGCCTGTGCCGAAACGCTCAAGCAGTTCGGCGTCGCCCATGAGGCCAGGGTGCTGTCGGCCCATCGCACGCCAGACGCGGCGCTCGACTATGCGGCGACGGCGCAGCAGCGCGGCATGAAGGTGCTGATCGGTGCTGCCGGCGGCGCGGCGCACCTGGCCGGCGTGCTGGCGGCGAAGACCGCGTTGCCGGTGCTGGCCGTGCCCATGCCATCCAAGCATCTGGGCGGCTTCGATTCGCTGCTGGCGATGGTGCAGATGCCCGGTGGCATCCCGGTCGCCACGTTTGCGATCGGCGAGGCCGGTGCCACTAACGCGGCGCTGTTCGCGGTCGCCATGCTGGCATTGAACGATGGCGAGCTGGCGAAGAAGCTGTCGGCCTTCCGCGCCAAACAGACCGAGAAGGTTTTGGCGAAAACACTGCCGGAAGTTTGATGGTTCCGGAAATCGAGCGCGCCGTCGCCCTGCTTCGGCAGGGCGAACTGGTTGCCTTCCCGACCGAGACGGTCTACGGCCTTGGCGCCGACGCCTCGAATCCGGTCGCGGTGGCGAAAATTTTCGCGGCCAAAGGCCGGCCGGCCGATCATCCGCTGATCGTCCATGTGCCGGGTGCGGAGCATCTGCAGCGCTGGGCGCGCGAGATCCCCGAAACGGCCTACGCGCTGGCCAAGGTCTTCTGGCCCGGCCCGCTGACGCTGATCCTCAAGCGCCGGCCGGAGGTGCTTGACGCCATCACCGGCGGCCAGGACACGGTGGGCCTGCGCGTGCCCAACCATCCGCTGGCGCTCGAACTGCTCAAGGCCTTCAATGGTGGCATTGCGGCGCCTTCGGCCAATCGCTTTGGTCGCATCAGCCCGACGACGGCGCAGCATGTGCGCGACGAGTTAGGCGATGCAGTGGCGATGATTCTCGATGGCGGCCCGTGCCAGGTCGGCATCGAATCGACCATCGTCGACCTGACGGGCGCGCGCGCGACGATCCTGCGGCCCGGCATGGTCAGTGCCATCGACCTTGGCCGCGTGCTTGGCCGCACGCCGTCGGCAGGGGCGTCCGGCGCGCCACGCGTCTCGGGCTCGCTGGAGGCGCATTACGCGCCGCGGACGCCGCTGGCGCTGCTGCAACCTGACGTCGTGATTTTCGCCGTGCGCGAGTCGCTCGCCGCCAACGAGCGGCTCGGCGTCATCGCGCCCATGCCGTGTCCCCTTTCGGACGAGCGCATCGTCTGGCGGCAGATTGCCGGCGAGCCGGCACCATTCGCCCATGACATCTACGCGCTGTTGCGTGAGCTCGATGGTTTGAACTGCACCCGCATCGTTGTCCAGAAGCCGCCGCAGGCAGAGAACTGGAGCGGCATCAATGACCGGTTGCGGCGGGCGGAGGCGGGCTCGGGAAATACCTGAACGCTGGCCGGCTCAGTGCAGGTGATGCTCGGCCAGCAAGGTGTGGAACGGCAGGTCGCAATCGACGATATGTCGACCGAGCCATTCGCTGACCAGATCATGGAGAGCCTTGGTGCTGGTGCGGATGGTATCGGGATGGGCGGCCTGCACGAGCCGCCGCAGGCGTTCGGCAATGTCGGCATGGGCGACCTGGTGATTCTCGCGGTGGGCGTCGGTTGAGCTGTTGTCGGGCAACTTGCGCATCAGCAGCTCCTCCTTGCGGAAATGGTCGATGACCAGTCCAAACAGCATGGTCAGAATCTCGTCCAGGTCGGATTGGCACTGGTGGCGATGGTGCAGGGGGCAGTCGGTGCAGGACCGGAGCGGCGTAGCGCAACCGGAGTCCAGCCGCTCAAGCGCCTGTTTGAGCGGACGGTGCTCCTCGTCGAGCAGGGGATGCCCGGTAATTAGGGGATCGTCGTTGGCCATCGGGTCCGTTCTTCGTCGTGTCGGCAAAAATTGGATACGCTATGCTCGCGACAAGACAAAGTCGAAGCGAAGTTCTCTATCCGAGCTGATAGACCGAGGTTATCGGCGCCCGGCAGGGTCAGCCCGCCATAATCAGACGCAGGCTCCGTCTTCGGTCATGCCTTCCGGCTTGTCCTTCTTGGCCTTGATGAACTGTTCGCGCGAGACACCCATCCACATCACCAGCGGGCTGGCGACCAGGACCGACGAGTAGATGCCGAACAGGATGCCGATGGTCAGCGCCAGCGCGAAGTAATGCAACGCCGCGCCGCCGAAGATCAGCATCGAGGTGACCATCATCTGGGTGCAGCCGTGGGTGATGATGGTGCGCGAGATGGTGCTGGTGATGGCGTGGTTGAGCACTTCCGGCGTGGTCAGGCCGCGCTTCTTCTTGAAGGTCTCGCGCACCCGGTCGAACACCACCACCGACTCGTTCACCGAGTAGCCGAGCACTGCCAGCACCGCCGCCAGCACGGGCAGCGAGAACTCCCACTGGAAGAAGGCAAAGAAGCCGAGGATGATCACCACGTCGTGCAGGTTGGCGATGATCGCCGAGATGGCGAAGCGCCACTCGAAGCGGATGGCCAGGTAGATGACGATGCCGATCACGACCAGCAGCAGCGCCATGGCGCCATCGGAGGCCAGTTCCTTGCCGACCTGTGGGCCGACGAACTCGACTCGCTTCAGGCTCGGCGTGTCGCCACCGCTGACTTTCAGCAGCGATTCCATGACCCGCTCGCCGACCTTGGCCGTCTCGGTGTCCTTGGCCAGCGGCACGCGGATCAGCACGTCGCGCGAGGAGCCGAAGTTCTGCACCTGGGTGTCGACGAAGCCGTCGGCGTCCATCTGCTTGCGGATCTTTTCCAGATCGGCCGTCTGCGCGTAGCTGACTTCCAGCAGCGTGCCGCCGGTGAATTCGATCGACAGGTGCAGGCCCTTGGTGGCCAGGAAGAACACGGCGGCGATGAAGGTGATCAGCGAGATGATGTTGAACACCAGCGCGTGGCGCATGAAGGGGATGTCTTTGCGGATGCGGAAGAATTCCATTTGTATCCCCTTACTTGGCCGAATCGGCGGCGATGCCGGGCTTCCACACCTGGCCGATCGACAGCGATGCGAGTTTCTTGCGGCGGCCGTAGATGAGGTTGATCAAACCGCGCGACAGCACGACGGCGCTGAATAGAGACGTCAGGATGCCGAGGCAATGCACCACGGCGAAACCGCGCACCGGGCCGGAGCCGAAGATCAGCAGCGCGACACCGGCGATCAGCGTGGTGACGTTGGAGTCGAGAATGGTTACCCAGGCGCGTTCGTAGCCGGCCGTGATGGCCGCCTGCGGCGTGCTGCCGCCACGCAGTTCCTCGCGCACCCGCTCGTTGATCAGCACGTTGGCGTCGATGGCCATGCCCAGCGTCAGGGCGATGGCGGCGATGCCGGGCAGCGTCAGCGTCGCCTGCAGCAGCGACAGCAGCGCCACCAGGAACAGCAGGTTGGCCGACAGCGCGATGACGGAGACGAAGCCGAACAGCAGGTAATAAAGTGTCATGAAGATCGCGATGGCGACAAAGCCCCAACTGGTCGAATGGAAGCCCTTCCTGATGTTGTCGGCGCCGAGGCTCGGGCCGATGGTGCGTTCCTCGATGATCTCCATCGGCGCCGCCAGCGAACCGGCACGCAACAGCAGGGCGACGTCGTTGGCCTCGACGGTGCTCATGCGGCCGGAAATCTGCACCCGGCCGCCGCCGATCTCGGTGCGGATCACCGGCGCCGTCACCACCTCGCCCTTGCCCTTCTCGATCAGCAGGATGGCCATGCGCTTGCCGACGTTGTCGCGCGTCACGTCCTTGAAGATGCGGGCGCCGGCAGCGTCGAGGGTGAGGTGTACCGCCGGCTCATGGGTCTGGTTGTCGAAGCCGGCCTGGGCGTCGGTGAGACGCTCGCCGGTCAGCACGACCTGCTTCTTCACCAGCAGCGGCCGGCCGCCGCGTTCGACGTAGTACTCGGTGCCCACTGGCGGCTGACCCTTGGCGGCCTGTTCCATGACCGAGGCGTTGGCGGAGTTTTCATCGTCCACCATGCGCACTTCCAGGGTGGCGGTGCGGCCGAGGATGTCCTTGGCCTTGGCGGTGTCCTGCACGCCCGGCAGTTGCACGACGATGCGGTCGGCGCCCTGCTGCTGGATCACCGGCTCGGCGACGCCGAGTTCGTTGACGCGGTTGTGCAGCGTCGTGATGTTCTGCTTCAGCGCCGCTTCCTGCACCGTACGTGCGGCCTTCGGCGTCAGCGTGCCGGAAGCGGCGCTGAAGCAGAACATCACGACGCTGCACAACCGCGTCAACG
>Ga0187786_10000423_pt1 | contig 12150 bp, 11 predicted proteins | sample 0815_BV2_10_20_M_FD_132449 | JGI IMG/M metagenome (GOLD analysis project Ga0187786, IMG submission 132449) | Tropical peat soil microbial communities from peatlands in Department of Meta, Colombia - 0815_BV2_10_20_MG | ecosystem: Environmental > Terrestrial > Soil > Wetlands > Peat | place...
ATGAAATGGACCGACATCAACGAGATCGCCGTCGAGTTGTCCGAAGCGCATCCGGGCATGGATCCCACCCGCGCCAACTTCAAGGACCTGATGGACTGGGTGATGGCGCTGCCTGGCTTCGCTGACGATCCGAAGCATTGCGGCGAAAAGATCCTTGAAGCCATCCAGCAAGCCTGGATCGACGAGGTCGAGTAGGTGAATGTGCGTTGGTGGGCAGCCCTGACGGTTCTGCTCGCGGGCCTGGCGCAGGCCGACGGCAAGCCGGTCGGCATTACGGCCACGCAGCCCTATGTCGACGTGCTCCACGAAGGCCGCTTGTTCCGCGTCCAGCGCGATCAGGACAACGACGCCGAGATCGATCCCGATTATGCGCTGACGTCGAGACCCTGTCCGCCGTTCTGCGTGCAGCCGATGCAGCTTGCTCCCGGTGTCGAGACCATCGGTGAACTCGAACTCCTCGACTACCTGAAACGGATCACGAGCCGCGATGGCGGCGTCCTGGTCATCGATTCACGCGATTCGGAGTGGCTTGTCCGTTCGGGGATCATTCCTGGTGCCATTCACATCCCCTGGATGCGCCTCCACCCGGCCCACGCCGAGCCGCAGGCGGTGGCGGAAATCCTGGAAATGCAGTTCGGCGCAGTCCGTACGGGGCCGATGTGGAATTTCGAAAACGCCAGGACTCTCGTGCTCTACTGCAACGGCATCTGGTGCGGTCAGTCGCCTACCAACATCCGGCAATTGCTGGCCGTCGGCTATCCGCCTCACAAGCTCAAGTGGTATCGCGGCGGCATGCAGTCCTGGAAGAGCCTCGGCCTGCCCACCGCTCCGGTCAAGAAGCCCTGATGCTGATAGACACACACTGCCACCTGGACGCCGCCGAATTCGACGCCGACCGGGAAGCGGTGGCAAGCCGTGCCGGCGCGGCGGGCGTGACCGCCATCGTTGTGCCCGCGGTCGAGCGCGCCAACTTCGGCGCCGTTGCCAGCGTCTGCCGGGAATTCGGCGCGTGCCGGCCGGCATACGGCATTCATCCGATGTACGTGGATCGGGCGCGCAAAGAGGACCTCGATGCTTTGCGCGAAACGCTGCAAAGGGAGCCGGCCGTGGCGGTGGGAGAAATTGGCCTCGACTTTTTCGTCGAACCCCGCGACGAGCAAAGTCAGTCGTGGTGGTACGCCGAGCAGTTGAAGATCGCTCGCGATCTCGATCTACCGGTGCTGCTGCATGTGCGTCGGGCCGTCGATGCCATCCTCAAGGGCCTTCGGAGTATTTCTGTTCCGGGCGGCATTGCCCACGCCTTCAACGGTAGCCGGCAGCAGGCGGAGGAATTCATCAAGCTCGGTTTCAAGCTCGGCTTCGGCGGCGCCATGACCCATCCGCGCGCCACCCGGCTGCGCGAACTCGCAGCGACGCTGCCGATCGACAGCATCGTGCTGGAGACCGATGCGCCCGACATTCCGCCCGAATGGCTTGGCAAGGGGCGCAACGAACCGGCCGAATTGCCGCGCATCGCGGCCGTGCTGGCCGAGCTGCGCAGCGTGGAAGTTCGCGATGTCGTTGCGGCGACGACGGCCAATGCACTCGGCGTGCTGCCACGACTGACTTTGGGCTGATGCATCGGGTATCCTAGCGCCCGATGCTCGCCTACATCGTTCGCCGCCTGCTCTACGCCATCCCGATCCTGGTCGGCGTCAACCTCATTACTTTCGCCCTGTTCTTCGTCGTCAACAGCCCCGACGACATGGCGCGCATGCAACTAGGCGTCAAGCGGGTGACGCCGGAGGCCATACAGAAATGGAAGGCCGAGCGCGGCTACGACAAGCCGCTGTTCTGGAATGCGCAGGCGGAGGGGGTTGGCAAGGCGACGCAGACGATCTTCTATACGAAGTCCGTGCGCATGTTCGCCTTCGATTTCGGCCGTGCCGACGACGGTCGCGACATTGCCCGCGAGATTGCCACCCGCATGAATCCGTCGCTGGCGGTGGCGGTGCCGGTATTCGTGCTCGGCCTGTTTGCCACCATTTCCTTCGCACTGCTGCTGGTGTATTTCCGCGCCACGTATCTCGATGTCGCCGGCGTCGTGCTCTGTGTAGCCATGATGTCGATTTCGGGCCTTTTCTACATCATCGGCGGTCAGTGGCTGGTCAGCAAGGTCTGGCATCTGGTGCCCATTTCCGGCTACAGCGAGGGGCTGACGGCCGGCAAGTTCCTCATTCTGCCGGTGATCATCGGGGTCATCGGCGGCATCGGTTCGGGCACGCGCTGGTACCGCACCATCTTTCTCGAGGAGATCGGCAAGGACTACGTGCGCACGGCGCGCGCCAAGGGACTTTCCGAGCGGCTGGTGCTGTTCCGACATGTGCTGCGCAACGCCCTGATTCCCATCCTGACCGGAGTCGTCGTCGTCATCCCGACGCTGTTCATGGGCAGCCTGCTGATCGAATCGTTCTTCGGCATTCCCGGACTCGGCAGCTACACCATCGATGCCATCAACGCCCAGGACTTCGCCGTCGTCCGCTCCATGGTCTTCATCGGCTCCTGCCTCTACATCGTCGGCCTGATGCTGACCGACATTTCCTACACGCTGGTCGACCCGCGCATACGATTTCAATGAAGCCGGTCCTGCTCTGGTCGGATGCGCTGTTCTTCCTGCTGATCGCGGTGACGATCGGCGGTGCCTGGTGGGGACGGCAGCAGGATCACCTGCGTGCCGGCTGGGTGCGCGTTTGGGGGCACCGCCGGACGGTGGTCTCGGCGTCGGTGCTGGCCGTCTTCTTTGCCATCGGGCTGGTCGACTCGCTGCACTACCGGTCGCAACTGCCACTGGAGGAGGGCAAGCCGCCGGCCTGGTCGGTCGAGGTGCTGTCGGCGCTCGATGCGCTGCTGATGCCGCTGAAAACGAATACGGAGAAGACTTATTCAGCGCCGCTGGCGACCGAACTCTTCGCCAAGGAGACGCTGGAGGAAGGCGGGCGCGGCTTTCCGCCCCTGAAGTATCCGGGCACGCACCTCTTCGGCACCGACAAGGTTGGCCAGGACGTGCTCTATCTCACGCTCAAGAGCATCCGCACCGGGCTGCTGATCGGCACCCTGACGACGCTGATCATGCTGCCGGCCGCCGTCCTGCTCGGCATCGTCGCCGGCTATGTCGGCGGCTGGATCGATGATGTCATCCAGTATCTCTACACGACGCTCAACTCCATTCCCGGCGTGCTGCTGATCGCCGCCGCCGTGCTGATGATGCAGGTGATCATCGATACCCATGCCGGCTGGTTCGCCACCGCCGCCGAGCGCGCCGATGCGCGGCTGCTGGCGTTGTGCGCGATCCTCGGCATCACCAGCTGGACGGGGCTGTGCCGGCTGCTGCGGGGCGAGACGCTGAAGCTGCGCGAGATGGAATACGTGCAGGCGGCGCGGGCATTCGGCGGGCGGCCGCTGGCAATCATGCTGCGGCACATCCTGCCCAACCTCATGCACATCGTCCTCATCGCCATCGTCATGGACTTCTCCGGCCTGGTGCTGGCCGAGGCGGTGCTGTCCTACGTCGGCATCGGCGTCGATCCCAACACCATCAGCTTCGGCACCATGATCAACGCCGCGCGCCTGGAATTGGCGCGCGAGCCGATGGTCTGGTGGTCGCTGGCGGCGGCCTTCTGTTTCATGTTCGTGCTGGTGCTGGCGGCCAACCTGTTCGCAGACGCGGTGCGCGACGCCTTCGATCCGAGGGCGGCGGGATGACGTTGCTCGCGGTCCAGGGGCTGTCGGTGGCCATCGGCAACGCGCGACCGGTGGCCGAAGTCTCCTTCGAGATTGCCGCCGGCGAGACCTTCGTCCTGCTCGGCGAATCGGGTTGCGGCAAGTCGATGACGGCGCTGGCGCTGATGCGCCTGCTGCCGCCGGTAGCAGCCATCACCGATGGTGACGTGCATTTCTCCGGTATCGATCTCCTGGGTCGCACCGAGGCGGAAATGCGCGGTTATCGCGGCGGTGGCATGGCCATGATCTTCCAGGAGCCGGCCACCAGCCTGAATCCGGTCATGACCGTGGGCCAGCAGATCGCCGAGGTGCTGACCTTGCATGGCGGCCGTCCGGACCGGGTCGTCGAACTGCTGGAGGCGGTCGGCATTCCCGACCCGGCGCGACGCGCGACGGAATTTCCCTTTCAACTCTCCGGCGGCATGAAGCAGCGAGTCATGATCGCCATGGCGCTGGCCGGCGAGCCGAAGCTGTTGATCGCCGACGAGCCGACCACGGCGCTGGACGTCACCATCCAGGCCCAGGTGCTCGACCTGCTGAAGGACTTGCAGGCCAGGCGCGGCATGGCCATGCTGCTGATCACCCACGATTTCGGCGTCGCCGCGCGCATGGCCGATCGCATTGGCGTCATGCATGACGGCCGCCTGGTCGAGGTGGCGGCGAAGGCGTCGTTCTTTCAGGCGCCAACGCATCCCTATACGCAGCGCCTGTTTGCGGCACTGCCGGAGAACCTGGCGAAGCCGCCGGAGAGTCCGGCCCGGCAGGGCGAACTGCTCGAGGTCGATGCTCTGGCAGTGCATTTCCCGATCCGACGTGGTCTCCTTCAACGCACGGTCGGGCACGTGAAGGCAGTCGACGGGGTGTCGCTGAAAGTCAGTGCCGGCAGGACGCTGGCGCTGGTGGGCGAATCGGGTTGCGGCAAGACCACGGCGGGCAAGGCCATCCTGCAATTGATCCGGCCCACGGCCGGGCAGGTGCACCTGGAAGGCCGTGCATTGTTGGGACTGGCTGCCGACCGGATGCAGATGGTGTTCCAGGACCCGTTCGGTTCGCTGAATCCGCGCTTGCGGGTGGGCGACATCATTGCCGAGGGCATGAAGACGCTGGGTGTCGATGGCAGTGCTGGCGAACTGCTGACGCAGGTGGGCCTGGATGCCGGCATGGCCGGTCGCTATCCGCACGAATTCTCCGGCGGCCAGCGCCAGCGCATCGCCATCGCCCGGGCCCTGGCCGTAAATCCGCGTCTGTTGATCTGCGACGAACCGACCAGTGCCCTCGATGTTTCGGTACAGGCGCAGATACTGAATCTACTGAGGCAGTTGCAGGATCAGCGTGGCCTGGCCTACCTGTTCATCACCCACAACATCGCGGTGGTAGACTACCTAGCTCACGAGGTGGCGGTGATGTATCTCGGCCGCATCGTCGAACGCGGCAGCGTCAGCGAGGTCCTCGGTGGTGCGAAGCATCCCTATACCCAGGCGCTACTGGCGGCAGTGCCACGCATCGACGGCATCGCCGGTGAGCGCTTGCTGGTGCCCGGCGATCCGCCGTCGCCGGCCAATCCGCCCGCCGGCTGCCATTTCCATCCGCGCTGTCCGCGGGCGATGGCCGTTTGCTGGCAATCCTATCCCGGCGATACGCAGGTGTCGGCGACTCAAAGCGTCCGCTGCCATCTGTTCGGTTAGCGCCGTTTCTTTCCGGTGGCTGGCTTGCGGCTGGCGCCGCTGGCCTTGTGCTTCGGGCTGCCCTTGATCGATCTCTTCTTCTTGCCGACCTTGCGCGATTCGGCCGGGACCTTGGGCAGTTGGGCAGCCAGTTGATCCGACAATTGGGCGCCCGGGCCCGGCACCAGCAGGTTGAGGCCGGGGCCGACCTTGACCCGCCGTGTGATGCCGTTGAGCTGCTTCAGGTGAGCCGCGCTGAGACCGAAGCGGCCGGCTACGGTTTCGAGCTTCTCGCCCGGCTTCAGCCGGTAGGTGCGCCAATGCGTGAGCGGCTTGTCCTGCGCCTCGTAGCGTTCCAGATTGGTCTGGAAAACCTGTATCTTCTCGGTGGGCAGCACCAGCTGGCTGGCCGGGGCTCCCCGCATCAGCGGCCGGTGATAGGCGGGATTAAGGGCGATGAATTCGGCGAGCGGTACTTCAGCCAGCTTTGCCGCCACCGTAATATCCATATCGCCGGGCAGGCCGACGGTGCCGAAATAGGGCCGGTTGGGCACGGCATCCAACTGGAAGCCATACAGTTCGGGCTGGGCGATGATGTTCTTCAGCGCTTGCAGTTTCGGTACGTAGTAGCGTGTTTCCCCCGGCATGGTCAGGCTGACATAGTCCGTCGGCAGTCCCTTGGCCCGATTCTTCGCCACGGCGCGGGCAACGGCGCCTTCGCCCCAGTTGTACGATGCCAGGGCGAGATGCCAGTCGCCATGCATTTCGTAGATCTTCTGCAGGTAATCGAGGGCGGCCGAGGTGGAGGCGATGATGTCGCGCCGCTCGTCGCGCCACCAGTTCTGGTCGAGCTTGTAATTCTTGCCCGTGGAAGGGATGAATTGCCACATGCCCAGCGCCCTGGCAGGCGATGCGGCCAAGGGATTGAAGGCGCTTTCGACCATCGGCAGCAGCGCCAGCTCGGTCGGCATGCCGCGGCGCTCGAGTTCGTCGACGATATGGTAGAGGTACCTGCCGCTGCGCTCGATGATGCGTCGAAACTGGTCGGGGCGATTCAGGTACCAGGCCTGGCGATCGGCGACCAGCGGGCTGTGCAGGTCAGGCATGCCGAAACCGTTGCGGATGCGCTGCCAGAGATTGTCCGGCGGAGTGATCAGATCGATGGTGGGCAGGGGCGGCAGATCGTCCTGGATGTCCTGCGCGGCGGGTTGCGTCAGCACGAAATCGGTGACGGCCGGAGGTACCGTCGGGGGCACCGTCGGGGACACCGTCGCGGGCAACGGCTCGGCCACGTCCGGGGTGATTTGCTGCGTCGGCTCGGCGGCTTCGGCGTGAGCGCCCGATGGCAGCGCGAGGGCGCAAGCGAGAAGCGCCGGCAAGGAACGGAGAAGAGGCATTGATGCAATTCTAACTTGGCAAGTCAGAAATGGTCGCGCCATTCCCGCAGCGTGGCAAATACCTCGAGCTCGCTGGCGGGGTCGCGGCCCAGTCGTGCCCGGGCAGAGGCGATCACTTCCGGCTCCCGGCAGCGCAGGAAGGGACTGGTCGCCAGTTCCTCTGTCAGCGTGAATGGCACGGTCGGCAGCCCAAGCCCACGCAGACGGGTGACTTCCCTGCCGCGTGCTTCGATGGCAGGATTGCCGGGCTCGACGGCACGGGCAAAGCGGATGCCGGAGGCCGTATATTCGTGGGCGCAATAGATCAAAGTCAGCGGCGGCAGGACGCCGATTTTTTCCAGCGCGATGTGCAGCTGGGCTGCCGTGCCCTCGAACAGCCGTCCACAGCCGCAACCGAACAGGGTGTCGCCACAGAACAATGACCCTGGGCGATAATATGCAATGTGTCCGCGGGTATGGCCGGCAACGTCGAGTACCTCGAATTCGATGTCGAGTTCCGGCAGTGCCACGCGATCGCCATCGGTCAGTGCCTGCGTGGCACCGGCGATGGCTTCCGCAGCCGGCGCAAAGACCGGTACGGAATAACGGGTGGTAAGTTCGGCGATGCCGTCGATATGGTCGTGATGGTGGTGCGTGACGAGGATGGCGCAGAGCCGATCACCGGAATTGGCGAAGTGCCTGAGCACTGGCGCCGCATCGCCCGGATCGACGACGGCGATAACGCCATTGCGGCGCAGGCACCAGATGTAGTTGTCCTCGAAGGCGGGCAGCTGAAATATTTCCAGGGTATCCATAGGCAAGCATTCTAATGTCGGCGCAGGGATTCTCCGATTGGCTGGAAACGCCCCAGGGGCGCTACGTGCTCGACTGGGAACAGGCCAAGCACGACCAACTGGTGGCCGACATCTTCGGCTTCAACGCCGTGCAGGTCGGCTGGCCGGGCCTCGATTACCTGCGCGCCAACCGCATGCCTTTCCGTTTTCGTTGCGACGACCGCGATGGCGGCGTGCAGACCCGCGCGGACCTGCATCACCTGCCGCTGGCTGGTAACAGCGTCGATCTGGTGGTGCTGCCGCATGTCCTGGAGTTCGATCCCAATCCGCACCAGATCCTGCGCGAGGTGGAGCGGGTGTTGGTGCCGGAAGGGAGCGTGGTCATCACCGGCTTCAATCCCTACAGCCTCTGGGGCGCGCGGCGCAGCCTGACGCGCCGCAATCAGGTACCGCCCTTCGGCGGCAGCTACATCAGCGTGCCGCGCCTGAAGGACTGGTTCGCGCTGCTGGGATTGGAGCCGCACGCGGGCGCCTTCGGCTGTTACGCGCCCGCGGTGACCCAGGAAAAATGGCTGCAACGCTTCCGCTTCCTCGATGCCGCGGGCGATCGCTGGTGGCCGATCGGCGGCGCTGTGTATGTGATCCAGGCAATCAAGCGCGTACACGGCATGCGGTTGCTGATGCCGAAATGGAATGACCGGCTGGCCCGCGCCAAGGCGCTGATGCCCCTGACCCAGAAGGCGGACGCCCAATGACCGACGCCGTCGATATCTTTACGGATGGTGCATGCAGCGGCAATCCCGGCCCTGGCGGTTGGGGCGCGATCCTGCGCCACAAGGGCCGTGAGAAGGAAATGTTCGGCTTCGATCCCGAGACCACCAACAACCGCATGGAACTGATGGCCGTCATCGAGGCGCTGCGCTCGCTCAAACGCACTGTCGCCGTACGGGTGCATACCGATTCGCAATATGTGCAGAAGGGCATGACCGTGTGGATTCATGGCTGGAAGCGGCGCGGCTGGAAGACGGCCGGCAAGGAACCAGTGAAGAATGAAGACCTGTGGCGCTCGCTCGATGCACTGGCGGCGGGACACAAGATCGAATGGCTCTGGGTGAAGGGCCATGCCGGCCATGCGGAAAACGAACGGGCCGACGCGCTGGCCCGGCGAGGCATCGAACTGGAAAAGGGAGGCTAGGTGAGGCAAATCGTGCTGGATACGGAAACGACGGGCTTGTATGCCAGGAATGGCGATCGGGTGGTGGAGATTGGCTGCGTCGAACTGGTCGATCGCAAGTTGACCGGGCGCCGTCTGCATCGCTATATCAATCCTGAACGGGAAGTGCCGATCGAGGCCCAGCGCATTCACGGCCTGACGGACGAGTTCCTCGCCGACAAGCCCAGGTTCCGCGACATTGCCGCCGAACTGGCCGACTTCATTCGCGAAGCCGAACTGGTGATCCACAACGCCAGCTTCGACATGGAGTTTCTCAACGCCGAATTCGGCCTGCTCGGTAGCGCGGAAATGGAGAGCGCCCGCCAGATCTGCGCCGGCGTCGTCGATACGCTGAAGATGGCCCGCGACATGCGGCCGGGCAAGCGCAACTCCCTTGATGCGCTTTGCGGCGAATACGGTGTCGATAATTCCAATCGCCAGTTCCACGGCGCGCTGCTGGACGCCGAGTTGCTGGCGGAAGTCTATCTGGCCATGACTCGCGGCCAGGAAAGTCTGGTCATGGAACTGGAGGCACCGCCGCCGGAGGTGGTGGACTTCGTCGCCGGCAGTCGGCCGGCTTTGCGCGTGCTGCGGGCGGCGGAGAGCGAACTCGTCGAGCACGAGCGTGTGCTGAAGGAAATCGACAGGGAGAGCAAAGGCAAATGCCTCTGGCTCACCGAGGCGGGCGCGGCGACCTGATCTCCCGCGCCATTGCCAGCGCCATGGCGGCCATCAGCCACGCGGCGCCCAGCATGCCGACGAAATAGCCGGCCTCGATGCCGGCGGCCGCCAGCAGGCCACCGCCAAGCAACAGGGCGGCGCGCAGGCGGGCGAAGGCGGCGAGCCGCGACCGCTGACTCTTGTGCCAGTCGGCCGCCGCGCCGGGATGCAGCCAGATGGGTAGCAATTGCGTCACGGCACCGCTGACCAGCGGCAGCAGAAAACCGATCAGGAAGAGCGGCAGCACGTCACGGGCACGACCCATGCCGACTCCATGGATAAGGCCATGAACCAGAATCATTGCCAGGCCGACCATTGCCGCCAGCAGCAGGGGGCCAGCCTGGCCCGGCAGCCACAGTCGATTGCCGAATGCAACGCGCATATCGCGGATCATTCGCAGCAGCGGCCAAGCGTAAGCGATGGACGCCAGCATAGCCATCGGCCACCACCAGGCGGCACCGATGGCGATGCCCAGTACGCCGGCTACGCTCCAGGGCAGGTCGCGGGCGAGCCGGCGCGGTGCGGCTGGATCGGGTTGGCCAAGCACGGTCGGCAGCAGCACCTGTAGGGTGCCGATGGCCGTCAGGCCCATGAAGCCGAGCGTATTGATGTGCAGATGGAAGATGCGCAGGGCCTGGCTGTAATCGGACCAAGGGGCCGAAACGCCGACGGCGATGAGGCCGAGCGCGAGACAGAACAGCGCGGCGGAGTACCAGCGCAGGCAGGCGTGCGGCGGGCCGAGGCAGGCGCGACGGCGGCGGTGCATCCAGAAGGCTAGGCCAATGGTGGCCGCGAAGGCGAGCCAGGGCGCAAGATAGCGCATCGATTCGATGCCATGCACGAACCAGCCGACAATGCCGAGTCCAGCCACGAGGGCGATCAATGGCAATGCGGCAAGGCCTTTGGGCGCTTCGGGCGTACGTGTCAGCACTGGCGTGAAATAGGCCATGGCGGAGAGGATCAGGGGCAGGGCGCCGACCGCGAATACGATGTGCCAGAGTGCGGCCGGCAGCCAGCGCTGCCAGATAGCTGTGCCGGCCAGGGTGACCAGGCTGCCGATGGCGGTGATGGCCGCCAGGAGGGCGGGAAGTTGGTGAAAACGGAACGTGGCGGGCATGGCCGAATGATGCCTCAGAATTGAGAGCGGAGCTTGTTTCCGGTATCATAGAAATTTCCCGCACCCGCAGTCTCCATGACCAAATACGTCTTCGTCACGGGTGGTGTCGTGTCCAGTCTGGGCAAGGGCATCGCCGCCGCATCGCTGGGTGCCATCCTAGAATCCCGCGGCATCAAGGTTACCCACCTCAAGCTCGATCCCTACATCAACGTCGACCCGGGCACAATGTCGCCGTTCCAGCACGGCGAGGTGTTCGTCACCGAAGATGGCGCCGAGACCGACCTTGATCTCGGCCACTACGAGCGCTTCACCAGCGCCAAGATGGGCAAGCGCAACAACTTCACCACCGGCCAGATCTACGAGTCGGTGATCAAGAAGGAGCGGCGCGGAGAATACCTCGGCAAGACGGTGCAGGTTATCCCGCACATCACCGACGAGATCAAGATCTTCATCAAGCGCGGCGCCGAGGGTGCCGACGTGGCCATCATCGAGGTCGGCGGCACGGTGGGCGACATCGAGTCGCTGCCCTTTCTCGAGGCGATCCGCCAGATGGGCATCGAGGAGGGGCGCAACAATACCTGCTACATGCACCTGACGCTGCTGCCTTGGATCCCCACTGCCGGCGAGCTGAAGACCAAGCCGACCCAGCATTCGGTCAAGGAACTGCGCGAGATCGGCATTCAGCCCGATATCCTGTTGTGTCGTGCCGATCGTGCGATCCCGGAGGAGGAGAAGCGCAAGATCGCGCTGTTCACCAACGTCCAGCCGGAAGCCGTGATTTCCGCCATGGATGCTGATTCGATCTACAAGATCCCGGCCATGTTGCACGACCAGATGCTCGACGAGATCGTCTGCCACAAGCTGGGCATCCTGGCCAAGGCGGCCAACCTGTCGGTTTGGAAGAAGCTGATCGATTCGCTGGAGCATCCCGAACACGAGGTTGATATCGCTTTCGTTGGCAAGTACGTGGATCTCACCGAGTCCTACAAGTCGCTGACGGAAGCACTGGTGCACGCCGGCATCCATACGCGCAGCAAGGTGCGCATCCATTACCTCGACTCCGAGGAGATCGAGCGCAACGGCTCGGCATCGCTAGCGGCTATGGACGCCATCCTGGTGCCCGGCGGCTTCGGCAAGCGAGGTACCGAGGGCAAGATCGCCGCCATCCGCCATGCGCGCGAGCACAAGGTGCCATATCTCGGCATCTGCCTCGGCATGCAGTTGGCGACCATCGAGTTCGCCCGCCACGTGGCGAATCTTCCTGGCGCCAACAGCACCGAATTCGATCCCGATACGCCGCATCCGGTCGTCGCGCTGATCACCGAGTGGCTGGACCGCGAGGGGCGCGTCGAGAAGCGCGATGCCACATCGAACCTCGGCGGTACCATGCGTCTTGGCGCCCAGCGCTGCCCGGTTCGGGAAGGCACCCTGGCTTTCCGCATCTACGGCAAGGAAGTCAATGAGCGGCATCGCCACCGCTATGAAGTCAACAACGTTTACGCCCCCA
>Ga0187786_10000424_pt1 | contig 12150 bp, 10 predicted proteins | sample 0815_BV2_10_20_M_FD_132449 | JGI IMG/M metagenome (GOLD analysis project Ga0187786, IMG submission 132449) | Tropical peat soil microbial communities from peatlands in Department of Meta, Colombia - 0815_BV2_10_20_MG | ecosystem: Environmental > Terrestrial > Soil > Wetlands > Peat | place...
AGAGTCATGTCCTCTCTACGGGGGCCGATTCCAACCACAGATATCATGATTGAATCTCCTTACCAGTTTTCATTAAATTCATCACCGGGTTAAACACTTGTGTTTGCTGGGCTGCCATTTAAGCTAGGGTTATTGTAGATCTTGCGGGTGCTGGTTATTTGGATAGTGTTAACATCAATGGAAACCCCTCCTGTTTTACGGGTGGCTGTAGCTGTAGCGGTTATGCTGTAGGTTTCCTGGGGTGAAATAACTATTTGTCCACCATTGCTGCTCTGGTTACCTGTAGTTCCGCCTCCAGATTGGGTATCTTTATAAGCTAATGCTGTTATGTTTACCACTATAGTATTTTCGTCCTTACTTTGTATAGTGGTCGCCGCCAGGGTCTGCAAATTAATACCATCCATACCTGCCTTATTTTTAAGTGCTTCTGCCACCTCATCCGGGTTCAGGATCTTGAGGGTTTGTTGCTTGATTAAAGGACCTCCTCCAAAGTTAAAAATAGAGGACAACGCATCAATTTGCATACCTATGAGTTTGTTGAAGTCTGGAGGCTGTCCAGTGACTATGGTGTATGAACTAAAGAGTCCTGCCTCGAAAAACAGGAAGAAAAATATTAGGAAGAGTATAACTTTAACTAGGGGGGACAATCTATCACCTTTAAAGAATTCTATTAGATTAAATTATTATTCCATCATTTTATATAAAAAACCCGTGGTACATTCCAACCTCATCATTATTAAATTCCAGATGTCATTGTTAAATTCTAACCTCCACCAAATAATTTAAAACTTTTTAAAAATTAAAACTTTTTAAAAAATTATTTTGTAAAATAAAATACTTTAAACAAGTTAAATAGAAATCGAAGAAAGTTTATCAATTTTTAAAGGTATGAATTTCCAAAAGAAAGTTTTCAATATGTTAAAAGTTTTCAATAGGTTATAATAAAAGTTAGAATTAATATTTGCAAAAACGTATATCTTGAATTAATCCAATTCAATTTGATTATATTTTTAAATTAGGTAATCTCATGACAAGTGATCTGATCCATAAATTTGCCGACGCCGAAATTCTACTGGATGATGCTGCTTATCATAAAATAAACAGTCAAGATAATAGTATGGAGCTGGCAGATTCTCTTTTAACTGATATAGTCCAGAAGGGTAATGCAGTGTTCCTACTTACCAAAGATATGGTGGAAGAATTCATGGAAGGTAGTATTTCTCCAGCTGACCCCATATCCCAGAGCAAACTCCTACCCCAGGACTTCGATTTCCAGATACTCCAAGATGCCAGTAAAAAATCATATACTAACGGAGAGATCAAAGATTTCTCATCATACTTTGCCAGCCGTTATCACAAAGTTCGGCAAATGTTAATCCGAAAACACGAGCTTCAAAATGTTCAACCCATCAAAACAGCCCATAGAAGCGACGATGTTGTGGAAGTAGTCGGAATGGTCAATGATATCCGTTACACCAAGAAAAACCACAAGTTCATGGAAATAGAGGATGAAACCGGGAGCATGTCTCTACTGGTTCATAATGACAATCATCAGCTCTACGAGGATGCTGAACGCATAGTCAAGGACCAAGTTGTGGGAGTTGTTGGTAGTAGAAAAGGCACCCTTCTAATGGCCAGTCAACTAATAAACCCAGGAGTGCCTCGAATTGACGAGAAAAAAATGGATTTTTCTGCTGTTTTTCTCTCAGACACCCATATAGGAAGTTCTACTTTCTTGGATAAAGCATTTCAACGTTTTATCATGTGGATGAATGGAGACTATGGGGACGAAAATCAGAGGGAAATTGCAGCAGATGTGAAGTATTTGGTGATAGCTGGTGATATTGTAGATGGTATTGGAGTCTATCCTGGCCAGGATAAAGAATTAAATATCAAAGATATCTATGAACAGTATGATGAGGCAGCACGACTCATTGGAGAACTGCCAGACATCAAAATCATTATTGCCCCAGGAAACCACGATGCCTGTCGCTTGGCTGAACCCCAACCAGCACTTCCTGAAGACTATGCTGGAGATCTCTACAAGCTAAAAAATGTGGAATTTGTCAGTAATCCGTCCATGATCAGTATGGATGGAATAAAAACTTTAATATACCATGGTAGAAGTTTTGACGATTTGGCCATGACTGTGAAAGGCCTCAGTCATCAGAATTCAGATATTATTATGAAAGAACTCTTGGAAAAGAGACATTTAGCTCCCATTTATGGGGAACGGACTCCATTAGCCTCGGAAATAGAGGATCATTTAGTTATTGAAGATATTCCAGATATATTCCACACCGGTCATGTACATATTAACAGTTATAAGAAACATAAAGGCATTCATCTTATTAACAGTGGAACATTCCAGTCCCAAACCGAGTTTCAGAAGATTTACAACATTGTTCCCACCTGCGCCCAAGTACCGGTTCTTAGTAAGGGAAGTATGAAGCTTTTGAAGTTTAACTAATTTTAAATTTTAAATGGAGAATGGAATTCAATTAGGAAAGGTAGTATGTACGAGATAAGAAAGAAAGTAGCCGAAACATCTATTTATCTTTACCAGCAAGGATTGGCTCCGGGAAAATCAGGAAACATTAGTTTGAGAAAAAATGGTATGGTGGCTATTACCCCTACCAATATTTCATTGAGAGATGTGGATGTAGAATCTGTTGCTATGGTCAATTTAGCAGGAGAACTATTAAGTAAAGGGCCCATTCCATCTTCAGAACTAAAATTACATCTCAAGATATATAATGCAAGGAAAGATGTTGGAGGGATTGTTCACACTCACTCACCCTATGCAACAGGGTTTGCCCTGGCTGGAGAGAAAATAAAAAGACTAGAAGGTTTTGGGCCGGTAGAAAAAGAATATCTAGAACTAGTGGGATATGCTCGGCCTGGAAGTGAAGAATTGGCCCAGATGGTAAAAAGTGGTCTAAAAAAAGAAGATATTATTATAATGGAAGGACATGGATTGGTAGCAGTGGGTCCCTCAATTGAAGAAGCCGCCCTACTATCAGAATGGGTAGAAGAAACAGCTAAAACAATGTTTGTGTCTAAAATGCTTCAAAAATAGCAAAATTTGAATTAAAAAGTTTTTTGGCTAATTTTTAATGCCGAATAGATTCTAGCTCGCTCAAAACTTCCCATATGAGAGTTCTAGCATGGATGGGGATGTTAGGATCGTTACTTATTTCGTCTAAAATAGAAATAACAGTACTGGCCCTAATGGATGGTTCATCATCCTTTGCAGCCAACAAGTCCTTAGATTCCTCTGCAGCCCGCCTTATATTACGAGGAACACTAGTGTCCTCCATTATATGTTGTAAAATCTGGTTACAACGTTCAAAAGTCTCTGTACTCATAAATTTAGCCTCCTTTTGGGTTAGAATAAATAAGATAAAAAGCTGTTTTAGGTGAATTTATGTCTTCTCTATTAAAAAGCTTTTGGTGACCAGTGACTCAAAAAAGGTTAAAAAGAGTGTGATGATTAAAAAACCGATTATTAATGAGTTAAAATAATTACAAGATTTTATTTAAGCTTTCAGAGACTGCTATAGCGACTGAAACTCCATTAAAGCTTGTTTTCCGTAGTATAAGTTTAGGATTATCACCAGCAGTTATAAGTGCGGATGGTTCAGCCACCCCCACCAGTCCAAACTTTTTCTCGACTAAAAGGGATGTTTTAACGTGTGGATGTCTAAAAATTTCAAGTTCTTTGATTGGTATAATTTCTACAGGTATTCCAAGACTCCACGCAGCTTCCATAATCCCTTCTTCATCTTTTTTCATCTCACCAGTTGCTATAACATCCAATCTATCCACAGGAATGCCCAAGTGAGACATGGCTAATTCTAAACCATTTAAAACTTGCTGGGATGAAACGCCTCTCCGACTACCAACTCCAGCTACCATGGGCAAAGGATTTAAAGTTAAGCTAACTTCCTCAAAATCAACCCGCAGATGATTTTCGTCCCAGTAATGAAAATTATAAGAATTTTGGGCCATTTCATCTTCTTTTAAAAAATCATACCTAGTGGGAAGGTATAATTCTGCATTTTGTCCTTCAACAATAGCTCGGTTAATGATTTTAACAGCGTGTAAATTCTCTAAGCCCAACCAATAAGTTCGTGCCAAGGTATCCACACCCATATTCCCTGAAACATCTGTAGCAGTAGTTATAACAGGATCAGCGTCCAAAACTAAAGAAACTATTCGGGCGTAATGATTAGCACCACCCAGATGACCAGACAAAAGACTTATAACATGTTCACCCTTTTCATCAACCACTAAAATAGCCGGATCATCAGCTTTACCCTTTAATAAACTACATATCGTCCGTATAACTATTCCCGTAGCCATGACTCCAATTATACAGTCATAATCATTGTAAATATTTTTTAAAGTTTTTTTAACATTATTTTCGTAAAGATCAGTTTGAATTATGGTAGGATTGTCAGATAATCCTCGATGTATTTTCTCTGCCACTTTTCGACCGTTTGTAGTTATGCTTATAATGGCAATTTTCATCTCTATTTCTCCTTGTTTAAAGGAAAGCTGTTAATTTATGTGAATTCATAATTATTCTTATAGGTATGTATTTCTTAAAATTATTTCTTGAATTAATGAAGAATATTTCATTAATTAGGAGAGTTAAACATGGCATTTTATTAAATAGTCAAATATTTAATGGTCAAATTATGAAGTAGTTTTAGTAAACACTTATTTATAGTAAAAGTATCATCTACTCCCCAATAATATTAAGATTATGAATCCTGCCATCAGAAACAGGACAATTGTTATTTTTGTAAGATATAAAGTTTTCTTTATTATTTTTTGATCCAATGATTTTCCAGGATCTCCCAAAATGTAAACTCCTGGTTTCTCTAAACGGACATTTAAAGCTCCTGCCGCTGCTGCCATTGGAAATCCAGAGTTAGGGCTAGGTGTTTTTCTAGCATCTCTTCTCATAATTTTCCAAGAATTTTTCCAATCAAATCCCCCAATTAAAGCAGCAATTACAATCAAAAGTCCAGTAACCCTGGACGGTATATAATTCAAGATATCATCTAACCTAGCTGGAAACCAGCCAATTACACTATATTTCTCATTTTTATAACCAACCATAGCATCTAAGGTATTAATCACCCTATAAAAAACTCCAGCGATAATTGCAAAAGTTGCGACAGATACCAAGGTTGTTAAAGGGTTTTTAAATTGTATGAGATAATTAAATACATTAAAATCAATTAAAATAGGCATATGGCTCGAATTAATTGAAAACATTCTAAACAGTGCCCAAGTTAAGGATCCAATCAGGATTATATAAAATATAGGTGCAGTAACTGAGTCATTTATATTTTCAGTTACACTTTCCACAGTAGAAGAAACCAGGTCCTCTGATGATGATTTAGTAGTGTCTCTGCTGACTAAATAAGAGACTAAAATTCGTGTACGTTTTAGATCAATTCCCATAATATCACATATTTCACTGGCTGTTTTAAAAAGTTCTCTAATTGCAAAAGTGGATGAAGTGACTAAAGCAGCGATTAAAACGTAAAATATGAAGTTAGAAGTGGCCAATTGAAGTATCAGGTAAAAAAGTAGTATAAAACAAGCTGAAGTGATTATAGTAAGTATCAAACCAGAAATACGAGAATTTGACCATAATAAAGGAGTGGATATACCTTCGATTACTTTTCCCATCCATACTACTGGGTGAATTTTTGTGGGAAACTCTCCCCATATTAAATCCATTACAATGGCCAGTGTGATTATTATAATCAGTTCCAGCATAATATTCTCCTTTAAAATTATGATTCTTTAAATTATGAATTTACAAGTTTAAATTTAGCTCTAATATGTGGTAGTTTTTAGTAAGATATATGGTTCTTTATAAGGGGATGTGTTGCAAGTGAAAAATTTATCATGAATTATTGTAATTATTTTTTTTGTCTATTTATGAGTTCACCAAAAGAGGTCAATTGCAAGTGAAAGATCGATGATAAAATATGATCATCCATGGTAGAGAGGTCAATTGCAAGTGTAATTTTTTTTACAGAATAATGAAAAGGCGTGTAAGAGAGGTCAATTGCAAGTGAAAATAAATGAAAACCTTCAAAATAGGATAAAGTGAGGACCATTTCCACTGTAAATGAGAAAAAAATATGATTATATAGTTATAGTAAGAGAGATTAATTTCCACTGTAACTCTTACAATACTATTAAAAAAAATAGTATTACAAATTTCTAATTATCTTGTTTAATCTATTTAATTTTAGTTTAAAGAGTTATAGTATAGTTATATTTATATTATAATATGTATAACTTATATAATAAGATATATATTATTATATAATTATATTTTTTTAAAAAAATAATTATTAACGATTTATTCTATATTTAACTTGTTTATATGCAGTTAATTTCTTTTAAACTTTTTTCTTCATATTAAAAATTTGTAAAGAAATCTTTCATGAAATTATTATAATTACGTGTATTCATTATTCAATTGTTAAAATCACTTATTTTTTCTTATTAATTATTATTATCCTTAATTTTTAGTCTTTTTTTACACTTGCAATCTATGTCTCTCACACGATTTTCCCGTTGAATTAATAAAGTTTTTACACTTGCAATTGACCTCCCTCATACTAATCTATTTATGTCATGTTGAAGTTACACTTGAAACGCACCTTATGGTGTAGAGGGGGATGAAATTTTTATACTGGAAACCGACCTTTAGTCAATGTCACAATTTTGTTAATACTATCCAAAATTAGTATTACAATTTTTAGCAATCTTCGCTAATGGTATCCTAAGTTTTACCCTTTTAGAGTAACATTTGCAGGAATATTTGGGGTTATTCAACATAGAATAAGAATAAATGTCTTTTCATATGTGGAGATGGGTGATATAATGAACATATTTGAGGAACTTGGGGAGAAAGAATCTATTTTTAAGTGCAAAAAATACCTTGATCATCGGTTTTTGCCGGATAGCCTTCCTCACCGTAATGAACAAATAAAATCAGTAGCTAAATACTGGATAGAAGCCCTTAGTAATGTCACACCACCTGATGTGACTATTTATGGTAAAACTGGTACTGGTAAAACTGCTGTTGCAAAATTTGCAAGAAAACAGTTAGAACAAGTGGCCCGGGATAGAAATGTTAACGTAAGGGTAGAATACATTCGTTGCACTGATTATACTACAGAATATCAAGTTATCGCCCGATTATGTCAGCAAATGGGTCAAGATGTTCCTTACCGTGGGTGGACTAAGGCTGAAGTAGTCCATGCATTTCGGAATCTTTTTAAAAAGAATGTTTTCGGTAAAAACCTCATTCTAATTATAGTATTAGACGAAATTGATATTCTCCTTAAAAATGACGGAGATGGTCTTCTTTACACTCTTACTCGAACTGAAAATGTTTCAATAGCTTCCATCAGTAACTATGTGGAGTTTAAACAGTTCATCAAACCAAGGGTTAAAAGTAGTTTAAGAGATCGAGAAATAGTATTTCCACCATACAACGCTCAACAATTAGTAGACATACTTCAAGAACGTGCTAAAATGTCTTTTAAAGATAAGACTCTCCAAAAAGGAGTTATTCCACTTTGCGCTGCCCTGGCGGCTCGAGAAGAAGGTGATGCACGTTATGCTCTGGATCTTCTCCGAACTTCAGGGGAACTGGCTGATGAAAAAGGGACAGAAATGGTTCATGAAGATTATGTACGGGAAGCAAAAGACCACATAGAGCACAATAAAGTTACAGATATTGTAATGACCTTACCCAGTCAACAACAAAAGGTTTTAGAGTCCATACTCTACTTAACTAACCGTAAAGAAGAAATTACCAGTGGTAGGCTATATGATATTTATAAAGATATAACTAAGGGTGATTCAGTATCATATCGCAGAATATTTGATTTTATCAATGAACTGGAAATGTTAGGTCTCATATCTACAAAAACAGTTTCTCGTGGACGAGGTAAGGGTAGAACTAATATTATTGACTTGCAGTGCGACACTCAACTTTTAGAAGATGCCATGTGGCAGTGAGTAAAATAGATAATATTTTTATTTTATTTATTTTATTAAAGACTTTAAAATGGCCATTCGTACTGGCACCCCATAAAATGCTTGTTGGAAATATTTTCCGTAAGGAGTGTTGTCCACGTCGTGGGCAATCTCATCTACCCTGGGTAGAGGATGCATTACAATTGCTTCACTATCTTTTAAAAGCTCAGAGTCAATGGTGTAGGCCCCTTTAATTTTTAAATACTCCTGAGGGTCTGGAAAACGTTCTTTCTGTATTCTAGTGACGTATAAAACATCTACATGAGATAAAACATCTTTAATGTCGCTGGTTTCATGTACAGTAACTCCTGTATTGTTTAAGTCATCCATAATTTCACGAGGCATTCTTAATCCCGGAGGGGACACAAAGCTCATTTTAGTACCGAACATGGCCAGAGCATAGGCTAAGGAGTGCACAGTACGGCCGTATTTAAGATCCCCTACCAGGGCCACGTGGAGGTGTTTAATTCTCCCCAGTATCCTTTTCATAGTATAAAGGTCCAGCAGAGTCTGTGTGGGATGTTGGCCGGCACCATCGCCAGCATTTATAACTGGGACATCTACTATTTCTGCAGCTAATCGAGCTGTTCCCTCCATATTATGTCTTAAAACTAAAACATCAGTATATTCTCCAACTACACGAACAGTATCAGTGAAATTTTCCCCTTTAGTGGCACTACTAGTCCCCGCCTCAGCAAATCCAACAGTACTACCTCCTAAACGCTTCATAGCAGCTTCGAATGAGAGTCTGGTTCGAGTAGATGGTTCATAGAACAGCATACCTAAGAGCTTACCTGATAAAATGTCAGACGATTCTTGGGAGCGGGCTATGGGCTCCATCTTTTCGGCTACCCTTAAAATGTACTCAATATCCTCTTTATTAAAATCCCTTATGGATATGATGTTTTGTTGATTGAAGACCATTAGCTACCACCTTAGGAGTTACCACTTAGGACTAATTGAAATTTTAATTATCATTAATCCCCTTAATTTTCTCTCTTCATCCAATATTTGTTCATTCTCATATAAAATAAGTCTTCATATCACAACTTCCGGGCAAAGGTCAAATACCCGGTGTGTCCGGTCATCCGAGTCTTAGGCCTGGTTCCCTTACTTTTAACTTCTAAACCTCTTAATAGGCATTCTACGGTTTCGATATTGGAGAAACCCACCTTTTTCAAGACGTGGTGTAGTGTCATAACCTGGTCCACAAACGGAGTGTAGTTAGCTAAAAATCCACCAGTTTTCAGTGCTGCAAAGGCCTCATCTATCACTAACCATGGTTTAGGGAGGTCTAAAAACACCAGATCCAGATCCTTTTCTTCTAAGTTTTCTGATAGATCCTGGCACTTCAATTCAATGTTTTCAAAGCCAAACCCATCAATGTTTCGTTGAGCAATCTCGGCAAAGTCTTCCCGGATCTCGTAGGTGTAAACACGTCCATGTGATCCTACAATATTAGCTAGAAAAATGGCAGTAGCCCCTGCTCCAGTTCCAGCATCCAGGACACGGTCACCACAACCTATTCCAGTGTAAGCAGCCACTATGCCCATGTCTTTAGGAAGAATGATGGAGCAACGTCGTTCCATGAGGTCTATGTAGTCATTGATGTTAGCTTCCATCACCGTATATTTCTTGCCCAAATGAGTCTCTAGAACATCACCGGGTCTGCTTTTATCTATATCTTCTTTTTTAATGTATCCTGCATCAGTATGAAGGTCATCATCCTTGGCCACATACTTTCTACCCCTGGAATCAATTAAAATGCGCATAATCTTGTCTCCTATAATGATTTTTCATTTGCTAACTTCTAACTGTTGATTTATATTGAGATTCCAGCACTTCACGAATATTACTGGCAATTTTTTTACCAATACCTTCTACACTCCGAAGTTCTATTTCACTGGCTTGTATAACCTTTTCAACACTACCAAACTCTTCCAATAGTTTTCTGGCAGTAACTGGACCTACTTGTGGTAGTGATTCCACAATGAAAAGTTGCTGTTCTTCAGTGGTGAGAGGCTTTCTTTCGGTCCGGATTTGCACATCGCGCGGCCCTTTTTCCATTTCTCTAATTGCAAGACGGTGGATCATGGCTGCAGTGTCCTCTGGCGATCGGGTGGGGATGATTGGTAAACCAAAATCCACAGCTAGACTAGCTAGGGCCCCCCGAAGAGCATTAGGATGGAGTCCTCCACTATACAAATCATCACCCTCTAAGATTATAACTGGCCTCTGAAAGCTTTCTACCAAGTCTTTTGCCTGTTTATGAAGTCTTTTATCGATAATTGACCCTACAAAGTCTTTTGTACTTTTACGCTCCACTGCCACTTCCTGACCCACTTGATAATCAGCTACGGAAAGACTGGTAGTAATTACCTTAACTCCCAAATGATGTAACTCCCGGGCCACACCTGATTTAGCCTCTCGATGATCTACGTATACCACTGGTTTATCTTCTTCTGGCATCAGCTTAACCTGTTGTGGCGAGGCCTCTATTTTTTCATGTTCATAGTTTTTGGAGAGTTGTTTTTTCATCTGCCTCTCTTTATACTGGCTGGAGTAATAATAAGATTCATCACGAGTACTTTTAGTAATTAATATAATCATACGCCCTTTTTTCTTCCGTCCAGTCCGACCTCTTCTCTGAATCATCCTGATCTCAGATGGAACAGGTTCATAGAGAACTACCAGATCTACAGATGGTATGTCTATTCCCTCCTCCGCCACACTGGTAGATACCAAAACTTGATAAGTCCCCATCCGAAAGGCCTTGATAATTTCTTTTTGCTCTTTCTGACTGAGGCCCTTTTCCTTCTCCCGGGATGCCTGTCCGAAGAATTTAACGGACTTGATACCATTTTCCTGACACTTCTGATGAATCTCATTGACGGTATCTCGGTACTGACTAAACACAATTACTTGCTGCTGTCCATTTAACTCTTTTTTGAGGATCTTCAACAACTTCTTCATTTTAGGATGCTCTAAACCATCATCATGTGCTTTTTTAGTCAGATAAACTGCCGTTTTGAATTCATTATCATTAAGTAGCCCCTTAGCAGCCTTTGTGGTTTTTTTAGCAAGGCGCTGGAAGTATCCGTGGAGGTTACGGATCCCTTGTGTCTCGAGAAGTTCAAGAGAGTGGAGGATGCTGAAAACAGCAGTTAAGACTGAAATTGCTATTAAACATTCTTGAGGCGGACGTGCGCTCCGAGAGATCCGGTTTTGTACCCTGCTACGTGCCATTAAAATATCCCGTTTACTAACCTGGGAGACCGAACGAATAACTCCCATTTTCTTAAGGCCCCTTAATCGACCTTTAAGTGAAGCCTCCAGATGGGTTTTAATATCTTTTTGTTCCTTACTTAGCTCCACCCGAACCCAGTCCACTTCGATGGGATTAAAATAAGGTTTAACATCAGAATCATCTTCATTTTTCACTACCACATCTTTTATAAACAGATTCTGGCACACAGAATTAATTTTATCCTCATCACCACCAGGAGAAGCAGTTAAACCAAGTATAAGTGGATTTTTAGCATGATTCTTGTAGTTAGTGGCCAGGAAGACGTAAGAATAAGAACCAGTACCTCGGTGACATTCATCAAAGACCAGAAGCGAAACATCTCTTAAAGTGTAACGCCCAGCAATAATGTCGGACTCTATGGTCTGGGGGGTGGCTAATATTACTTGGGCTTCATTCCAACGTTTTTCACGTTCTTCTGGCTTCACTGCCCCTGTTAAGAGAGTGGTGGTGGCTTTTAGAAACTCCCGGAAACTCTCTTCGTGCTGGACTGCTAAGGGCTTACTGGGAGCTACTACTAATATTTTACTCTCAGGATATGTTTTCAACCTTTCTGCAGCCACCAAAGATGCTACTATAGTTTTACCCAACGCAGTGGGGGCTACAATCATAGTGTTGCCCTTTCTTAAAACATCAGCGGCCAGTACTTGCTGGTAAAGCCTGGCCTCAACCTTTTCTGGGTAGATGAGGGGGTGTTGTATCCACTTACTCATAGTTTCTTATATCGAGCCGATTTCATATAAAAATGGTGAATCGATTAA
>Ga0187786_10000425_pt1 | contig 12150 bp, 15 predicted proteins | sample 0815_BV2_10_20_M_FD_132449 | JGI IMG/M metagenome (GOLD analysis project Ga0187786, IMG submission 132449) | Tropical peat soil microbial communities from peatlands in Department of Meta, Colombia - 0815_BV2_10_20_MG | ecosystem: Environmental > Terrestrial > Soil > Wetlands > Peat | place...
AATATGCGTTCCAGTAGGAAGTTGTTGATTTTTCGTTGCGCAACTGGAGCGTCGTGAATGAGTCATACATACGCTCAATACCAGAAACAGTGACACCGTTACCGCTGGTTCCAGTCATGCTTGACAAACCGGACGGCAAGCTCGATAAATCGACAGTCTGTCTGGTATAACCTGGAGTGGAGGCATTTGCAATGTTGTTTGATGTCGTGTTCAAAGCGCTTTTAGCTGTAAGCAACGCTGTTGTGCCAATATTTAATATGCCTAGAATTGACATTATGCCTCCAAGGATATCCTGCTGCTGGGGTTTATGCCGAACGTCTTCAGGAAATTCCGCGAACTCCTGATGTGAAGCAGCGATTTCTCTATCAGCAGACTGTTGAGGGTATTTAACTCGGATATGCTGTTTGCGATGGATTTGAAACGCGAAGAGATCGATGAAAGTCGTTCGGAATATACCGGATCAGCTGACATAGCAACTTCTGAAAGAGTCTTACCAGGCATGCCCAGGGAGAGAAGCATTCTTTCCCTGGCTTCTTCGCAAACTGAAATTTTTGCGGCTACCAGCTCCTTGTGCCTGATATGGTCATCAAGAGCCTCGTTATCAAAGCCTGTAATAACGTCTTTTTCTTTCTGAAGGAGCGTCACCATGTCTGAGCATAGCGAGAACTCCTGTTCTAAAACAGTAATTAGGTTTTCATATGAGCTTGTCGATGATTGCATTTTTTATAAGTTTGCCGGCTACGGCTTCCCCCTTCACATCATATGTTCCAGAGTTAATAGCGTTCTTAATCTCTTCCACCCGGTCGGCCCTGACATCCGGCAGCTTGCTGACTTCCGCCTGAAGCCTTCCTATTTCCTTTGCGGCTCCTGACAGGGATACCTGGTCGTTCTGCGCCACCGCTTCAGGCTTCCCTTCGCTTGCCTTGTCCTTTGTTTTATCGGGTTTCTGAAAGTTAACACCGCCGACATCGATCTTATCCGAGATCCTCATCTTTTTGCCCTCCCTATTTAGCATAATTCTATGGCCATAGTATTATACTTCATTATCGGAGGCAACCCCAATAAACTTAAGATCGTGTCGGCGGGATCAACCGCCTTCTATCGCTTTGTCCCCCCATTTTGACTGTAATTATTGGATAATTTACCGCTCATCTCGAACTTTAACTTTATCGCCGCACCGGTGTCGGCCGCAGCAGGTTTGTCTGTTGTCCCTTTATCAGCATCCTTCGACACCATATCCCTGAATGAAGGGCTTTTCATAAGAAATTCGTGAATGCCAATCCCTCGGTCGGTCAATGACTTGGCGACTTCGGATGTTATATACGGCATATAGCTTGAAACAATCTGGCCTTTGCCGAATTCTGTATTTTCAAGCATATTCTTAAGTAATTCGCCAAGGAATACCTGCTCCACCTGTTTTGCAGCCTTTTGCGGGTCCGATTTACCGGTGAGGCCGGCACGTACTGATTCATCAAGGTTCGGATAATACATTATGTCTTTGATATTGTTCACATCAACACCAATTCAGCCTTCAGACTGCCGGCTGCCTTTATTGCCTGAAGGATTGCTACCAGGTCACGCGGACTCACGCCAAGCGCATTGAGCGACTTTATCAGCTCGCCTATAGTAGCCCCCTGCACTTCCATAAGATAACCCTTCTTTTCTTCCGCCTTCACCTGTTCCTTCGGCACTACTACCGTCTCGGCCTTCTTGGGAGCAAAAGACTGAGGCTGCGAAACCTGATATTCGGTCTTGATCTCTACCGTAAGGCCGCCATGCGCAAGTGCTACAGGGCTGATGCGGACATTGTCACCCATTACGACTGTGCCTGTACGTTCATTGACTATCACACGCGCAGGCATATCAACCGCAACATCCATAAGCTCGACTTTCGACATAAAATCCACTACTTTATCGGTATAATCAGGCGGCACATTAAGAGCTATCAGAGAGGGTGTCTCCGACTTGGCTATCTTTGAATTAAACTGCTCGTTGATCTTGTCGGCGATGCGCTTGGAAGTCGTTATGTCCTGCGATGCAAGCAGTAGTTCAAGTCTGCTCTTTCGGCTAAGCTGCACAGGAACTTCCTTTTCTACAATTGCGCCATTGGGGATCATGCCGACGTTAGGATGGTTCTTTACTGTCGAGGTCCCACCCCCGCCTGCCGAAAATCCGCCAATAGAGATCGGTCCCTGGGCTACTGCATAGACATTGCCGTCCGGACCTTTCAGTGGTGCCATGATCAAAGTACCGCCTTGCAGGCTTTTTGCGTCTCCAATCGATGAGACCTGCACATCAACGGTTGCTCCAGGTCTGATCATGGTTGGTAGTTTAGCCGTTACGATTACTGCGGCTATGTTTTTCGTTTTGCCCTTAATATCAGTCTGATTTACGTTTATGCCCATACGATTCAACATATTGGCAAAGGGTTGGAATAGATATGTGCCATCTTTATCCCCTGTGCCGTTAAGCCCGACCACAAGTCCATAACCCATAATCTCGTTTTCCCTGATGCCCGAAAATGAAGCAATGTCCTTTATTCTTTCAGCGCTAACAACGGAGGACATAAACATGGCGATAATCATTGCAAGAAGGGCAGCTTTTGCCGCCGTGCTGCAAGATTTTCCCATCAGTCTTATCATAAACCCCATTCCTCCTTGCGACAGCAATGTTCTATGTTTAAAAGTTCTATGAATCTTGCATTCACTCAACATATTAAGCAATTTCTCTGCCATGGCTAGAAAGGCCAGACCTTATCTAACGTCCGCACAAGCCAGCCTTGCGACTGCTTATCATCCAGCACTCCGTCGCCAACAAGATATATCTGAGCATCGGCGACGTAAGTAGATGTAACGGTATTATTTGTTGATATGTCGTCAGGCCGGACAATCCCCCTGAGAACAACAATCTGCTTTTCATTATTGACTACAACCTCTTTTCTCGATTCAACCACCATGTTAGAATTAGGAAGCACTTCTATAACTTTCGCCGTAATCGCAGCAGTAATAGTCCCTTTTCTTGATGTGTCGCCCTTGCCTGCGAACTTGGACTTTGAACTTCCGGAAGCAGAAGGCGTGAATTTAGTGCCGGGATACAATTTTTTCAAAAGCGGCAGATTCTGTATGCCGAAATCCGTATTTGCGCCGAAAAGATCTGTGATGCCATAATTTGCGCTTGAATCACTGCTGTCGTTTGTAGAAGCAGTATTCGTTGCCGTAACATTTTCAGCAATCAGGATAGTCAAAAGATCGTTAACCCTCCTGGCCTTTCTGTCCTCATAGGGAGAACCGCTGTCCCGCCATAACGATCCATCAGTCGTAGTCACTTCCTGTTCCTTCGTTGCATAATATTTTGGAGGCATGGGCGCTGCTTTAATCTCTCTTGCGTCCTTCAAGCCGGAACAACCGATCAGAGAAGTAAAAACCAGACCGCAAAAACATAAGAGCAGAAGATTACTGGTACCTAACCTATTATTTTTGATTTCCGGACAAGAGGCAGTCTTCTTCATATTTTCACCTTAACCATAGTGGGTGAGACTAGGATACCGCTCACCTCTTTTTTTGTGTGATCGCACAATACATTGGCGCTTTCTCCTACCGTCGCATCGCTTCTGATTGTTCCGCTCGAAGTAATCTCCACATTATCGCCTGCTACTATAATCTTTACCTTTTGGCCTCTTTTTATCGAGACAGAGGTAAGCAAATAGTTGGACCTTATTATCACTCCGTCGGTGACAGAAGACTTGAGAACCTTTCCTTCGATCTGACTCTTGTCGGTAATCACGCCTGACGGCAATTTGGAGAGTTTCTGTCTAACGGTATAATAGTCATCCTTTGTAACAGCCTCGCCACGCGATAATGGTCTTGCCGTCACATAAACTTCAGCAAAAACATCATAAGACGCCTCGACAACGACATTTATACTTTTCGAAGCGTTATCTTTCAGATAAACAACATATATGGCCTTGTTGCGTCCGCTATATCCGTCCATATATACATTCTGAATTGTCAGATCTCTGTAACCACCCTCCAAATACTCAGCCCCTCTGACAATGCGAAGTTCTTCAAGCTCCGCCTTGTCAGAAATCGTATTAGCGAGATTCTCTTTTACTGCCTTCTGAATCTTGTCAAACAAAACATCTGATCCAGCCCAAGCACATGGAGAAAGAAAACAAAGCGCGATCATGAAAACTGTTGCCAAACCAAGTATTGATGTTTTCATGTTCTTATTGTTTCAGCGAGTTAATGTTTTGAAGCATTTGATCGGCCGTCTGCACAGCCTTTGAATTCATTTCAAAGGCTCTCTGGGCAATTATCAGGTTTGCCAGTTCCTCAACTACATTAACATTCGACATTTCCAGGAACCCCTGCTGAATCGTTCCTCTGCCTTCAAGCCCAGGTGCCCCTGTAGTCGCTTCTCCGGATGCGTCGGTGTTAGCAAACAGGTTTTTCCCATTGGCCTGCAGGCCGCCAGGATTCATAAACGTCGCGATTTCAATTGAACCTACCTGAACCGGCGAGGAATTGCCGGCCTGCATGACTGACACTGTTCCGTCAGTGCCAACGGTGATGCTTGTTGTATTGGACGGTATTGTGATAGCAGGCTCTAACGGGTATCCATCAGAATTGACAACTTTCCCGTCTTTATCCAGCTTGAAAGCGCCTGATCTTGTATAGTTGATCGTTCCATCGGGCATCGTCACTTGGAAGAATCCATCGCCCTCGATAACGAGATCAAGGCTGTTTCCGGTGTTTTGAAAATCACCCTGAGTATGCAGTTTCTGTATTGCCACCGGTTTAACTCCCAGACCTAACTGCATACCTGTTGGAATTGTAGTGCTCTGAGTGGAAGACGCGCCGGCAGTCGACATAGTTTGGTAGACGAGGTCCTGAAAGTCAGCCCTGCTTCTTTTGAATCCCGCAGTATTGACGTTGGCTATATTGTTAGAAATGACATCAACGTTCATTTGCTGTGCCTGCATACCGCTTGCAGCACTGAAAAGTGCCCTGATCATATTACTTCCTCCTCCGTTGTTATGTTCCGCTTACAGTTCATTTGCCTTAAACCTTTGCGATTTCTGAAGCCGCACGCTGCGACAGCTGGTCGAATGCCCTTATCGTCTGCTGAAGCGACTGAAATTCACGCTCTGCAGTAATCATCGCAACAAGCTCCCTTACCGGGTTAACATTAGATCTTTCAATACTTCCCTGCTTTATCTCAGGTTTTGTCTGGCCTGCTTCCTTTCCCGTAAATAATGAATCTGAAACATATTTGACATCTGTTATTTTTACTGTCTTCAGCTTGCCGACAATATTACCTTCAACTGTCACGGTTCCATCCGCGGAAATTACAGGTGCTGACTTTATATCTTTTCCAATTTTAATCGGCTTACCGGATTCTCCAATAATTTTATGCCCTCCGCTTGTAACAAGAAAACCTTCTTTATCGACTGTGAAAGACCCATTCCTTGTATAGTTTGTAGACCCATCGACATCAACTACAAAAAACCCTTCGCCATTGATAGCAGTATCAAGCGGGTTGCCGGTCATTTGAAGCATGCCCTGTCCGGCATCTATTGAATATTGACTGGTCCAGGCCATAGCGCGAGCTTCCGGCAATTTTGCCGGCATAGTCTGTGACAGACCTTCAATGATCGGGTATAGGCGGCTCGAAAAAGAAGTTCTTTTATATCCGTTGGTGCTGATATTGGCCAAATTGTTCGCTATGTGGTCAAGTTCCATCATCTTGAGATTGGAACCTGTAATTGCCGTGTAAATCCCCTTGTACATGCTGAATCCTCCTTTTGCTGATTGGATAAAGCAATTACAATGCCACAACCAAAACTGGCGTATTCAAGCAAAAAAACAGGGGCGCGGCATGCCGCGCCCCTAATCAATGGGAAATTTATTCCTCAATGGGAAATTTATACCTTTATATCTACACCCTTTTTATCTTCTTCATCGTTCTCTTCTGTAGCCTTTCTGAACTCTTCAGAAAATTCCTTCTTCTTTTCCGCGCGCTTCCGAACTCGTGTCCGGGCAAATAAATATCCCTGACGTATTGCAGAAGCACCAGGAACGACATAAAGCTGTCTTAACCCGTCATCATCAGCCATAATATATTATCGATGCTGGTTAAACTTACTTAATTGATAAACACCTGAAAGGCTACTCAGTCAGTTTAGCCTTCTGCTCTGCGTAGTTTGCTTTAAACATCTCAAGGAACTTGCTGTATCCGGCTTCGTCAAGCCCTACCATATTATAGGGGACTTTAACATTCTCAGGTCCTTTTATACCGATAGACATGCTCAAGCATGCGGCATCGGACACATTAACAATCTGGCAGAGAGCCTCGTAAGCATTGTCTTCAAACACAGGAAGTGTTTCGGAGTGATGATATTGTATAACCGCTTCGAGGTTCTTGGGCAACTTCCATTTGCGAGCTATAAGACCTCCGACATCGCAATGGTTATAGCCTAGCAACTCAGTTTCGACATCTCTGAAGAATTTCCCTTCCTCGTATACTTTCTGAGAAATCAGCGCATATTTGTCAGGAATGCTATTGTTCAGGATTGTTTTGCCGACATCGTGTATAAGTCCCCCGACAAGGGCTTCCTCAGGCGGTAACATCTTGGTAACTTTTGCCAGTAGTGAAGATGCAACTGAAACACCGAGGCTATGCTCCCACAGCTTTTGTTCGAACAGGCCAAACTTGCGATGCATATCTTTCAGAGATGCAGCAACAACCAGCGATTTCATGGTGTTGAAGCCGATCAGCATGACCCCGCTCGATATAGTATCTATGCGCCGGTTCATCCCGTAATAAGGAGAGTTGGCAATCCTCAAGAGTCTTGCAGAAAAAGATTGGTCCTGCGAGATGATTTTCTCCAGTTCATTAATGGAAGAGCCACCGTCATTGATAAGCTCCAGCGCTTTCATTGCCACCGTAGGCAGGCTCGGTATGTCTATTGTGTCAAGTATAATCTTTTCCAAATCACTCTTCATTTGTCGCCCCTTTCCGCATATGTCCAGAAAACTGCAGCATATCAGCGGCAGTTCATCTATGTTATATTATACGGCATTTATGATTTCACCTGCCATCTCTTCAAGAGACAATACCTTGTCGGCAACTCCTGCATCTACAACAGCCTTGGGCATTCCATATACCACGCATGTCTGTTCGTTCTGGGCAAAAACCCTGCCGCCTGTGCGTTTGATCGCGCTCAATCCTTTAAGACCATCGTTGCCCATGCCCGTAAGAATAACTCCCAATGCTCTTCCGGGAAAACACTCGGCAATCGAAAGCATCAGAGCATCAACTGAAGGTCTATAAATAAATTCGTCCCTGTTTTCTGATATAGTGACAACAGATTCAAGAGTGCGTTTTTTCACAACCTTCATATGCCCGCGTCCGGGCGCAAGCAGAGCCAGGCCAGGCCTTAACTGCTCTCCTTCTGTTGCTTCCCTCACCTCGATCTTGCTCTGCTGGTTCAACCGTTCGGCAAAGGGACCGGTAAAACTAGGCGGCATATGCTGAGCGATAACAATTGGAACCGGGAAATCCTTAGGCAGTACGGTTACGATCTCCTGTAGTGCACGCGGTCCTCCCGTCGACGTCCCGATTGCTACAATGCCGGTCTTTCTTTCCCCGGTGGCCCTATGCGGAATACTCAAATGCAGTTCGCGCACCCTGGACTCAATAGCAGCCCTATCAATTGGCCGTATAGGCCGTCTGATCGACCCGCGCTTGGCTATCTGCTTTATCTTTTCCAGCAGCACTTCTTTTATCTTAATGATATTAACTGACAGCTCAGACAGGTTCTTGGGAATGAAATCAACTGCACCAAGGTCTAGTGCATCCAGCGTAACTTTAGCCCCTTCAGTAGTTAGTGAACTCACCATGATTACCGGCACAGGAGCCTTTTCCATAATATGCTTCAGGGCTGTTATGCCGTCCATCCTGGGCATTTCGACATCCATAGTGACGACATCCGGCTTCAGGCTGACTATCTTCTCGATAGCTTCAAGTCCATCCCGCGCAGTGCCAACTATGGAAATTTCAGGATCTGAGGAAAGCATATTTGTCAAAGCATTCCTCATAAATGCCGAATCATCAACAATCAGAACTTTAGCCATCTATACCTGCTCCGCAAAATGATATTTTATCTAGAACCCGAATTCCTTCAGCAGATCGTCGACGCCTTCCTGGGAAACGCTTTCGACCTTTGCGGGCTCAACGCCGTCTCCCTGGTCACTCTTAACCCCGAAGGTTGCAATAAGACCCACAAGCTCCTCTTCAATGTCACCTACAAGAGTAATCACTTTCTTGAGTGTCTGACCGGTAAGGTCCTGGAATGACTGTGTAGTCAATATCTCGGTGAAGTCATCTTCGAGTTCATTCTTAAATTTCTTAAGATACTCGGCAGCTTCAGGCGGTTCTTTAACGTTTCTGATATGTGCGGAAAGGTCGTCCATTACCAGTATATATTTCTCGACGATGCCCATTGTTTTATTGGCGGCCTCTTCTGTCTTTTCGATGACAAACTGAAGTTTATCTATAGCGCTCGGCATCTCAGTCATGGCCATATCCTTCAGTCTGGGATCAAGGGCCTCCTTGAAGCTTTTTATAGAGTCATGCAGTTTTCTGGTCACCTTGCCGACTTCTTTAAACAACTCAGCCTGCGCCGTCCCTTGGCCCTGACCCTGCCCCGCCTGCCCTAGCTGAGCAATGCCCTGAATAAGCTCATCTGCCTTTTCATAGTTCTGCGTGGCCACTGCATCCATAAACGCCATAACCTTTCCATAGACCTCCTGTTTTGGGTCGCCGGCAGCAGAGATACTCTTCTTTTCGAAAAAGTCTTTGGCATCGACAACTTCGGTGACAAACATCTGTCCGCCCATTCCCTGAACGCTCTTCACCACCTCAACCTTGTCGTCGCCAGCTTCTTTCACCTCAAAAACTTTGTCCTCAAACATCTCTATATCTTCAAGTGGAATCAATTTCCTTGTATCCAGCAGAACAACCAGGCGGTCGTTGAGTCTAGCGACACCCTCGACCTGCTCCACCTGGGTATTCATAAAATTCTCGGCAGGTTCTATCTCATTCTCCTCGATGGATATCACACCGGTAATTCCATCGACCAGTACACCGAAAGTTATGCGTCCGCTCGAAATGACAATTACTTTTTCTCCAGCAGTCTCACTCGGCAATCCAACCATCTTCTTCAGGTTTATAATAGGAATTATCTTGCCACGCAGATTTGTGACACCTTCTAAATAATCTGATGCCTGCGGCAACTTTGTAACGCTTGGCAGATTTACAATCTCCTGCACTTTAAGTATCGGGATGGTGTACTCATTGCCGTTCATTAAAAAACCTATATATTGCATTCTTATGAAGTCCCCTTCTGAACGAATATGTGTTTTAAACTTTCCTTCCGGCCTTAGAGGAGAAAATCCTTCGAGCCATCACCGCCAAGTCCAGAATAAGTACTACCTTTCCATCGCCGGTTATTGTAGCCCCCAGAATCCCGCATTCTTCCGAGTCCACACCGCTTATGGTTTTAATAACTATCTCTTCCTGCCCTAAAAGTTCGTCAACTGTGATGCAAAAGCGTCTGTCCGCAACTGATGCCACCAGGACATAGCTGTTGTCCCGGTCATTTCCTGTATCGACCCTGACTCCGAGAGTTTCCGACATGCTGAAGATAGGCAGAACCTTACCCCTGATAGTCAGGACATTTTGTCCAGTCACATCCTTTATATCGCTGCGTTTGACACGCAATGTCTCTTCGATCATTGATTGCGGGAGGGCATAGAACTCGCCGCCGATTCTGACCATCATTGCCTGGATAATAGCCAAAGTCAACGGCAGGCTTATTCTAAACGTGCTGCCCTCATCTTTCTTGGTTACCACCTCTACATAGCCGTTTAGCTTGCCCACATTTGTTTTGACGACATCCATTCCCACACCGCGGCCGCTCAGTTCTGTAGATACTTCCTTCGTTGAGAAGCCCGGAAGAAAAATCAAATTGATGGCCGTCTCATCGGGCATCTTCTGAATCTCTTCCTCAGTTACGATCCCCTGACGCAATGCTTTCCTTTTTACAGCGTCAACATCGATTCCCTTACCGTCATCTGATACTTCGATAACGATTTGTGTGCCTTTCTGATAAGCGCTGATTATGATTCGGCCCTTAGCATGTTTGCCTTTTGAAACACGTTCGTCTGAATGCTCAATGCCGTGATCAATAGAATTGCGGATGATATGTATAAGAGGGTCGCCTATATTTTCAATAACGCTTTTGTCAACTTCGGTGTCCTCTCCGAATATTTCGAGGTTGATCTCTTTGCCGAGGCTTCTGGAAAGATCCCTGACCATCCTCGGGAATTTGGAGAAGACTTTCTGTATAGGCTGCATTCGGATCTTCATAACCGCAAGCTGAAGATCTGATGTTACTCTGTCAAGAAAACTTGTGGTTTCAAGCAGACTTTCAACATTCGGGTCGTCGGAATGAGTCATTTCGAGCTTTGTAGCCAAGTTCAGTATCCTGTTTCTGGCAAGAACTATCTCTCCAGCCAGATCCATCACCTTATCTATCCTGGTAACATCGACTCTTAGAGTCGATACAACCTCTTTTTCCTTGCTGACCTGCTGAACCTGTTCTTCAGCTGCTGAAGCAGATAGATGCGCCGGCTGCGCTTCGACAGCAACGGCATTCTGCAGCGCAACAGACTCACCAGACACAGGTATTTCCGGTCCTTCCGCAACGTGGCTTTCAACTGATTCCGCAGGCGCAGCAACAGTGGCAATGCTTGCACCTGCTTGAGCCTGTGAACTGATCACCGAATCGAGTTCAGCCAAAAGGTGGGTAATATTCTCCTCAGCATTGTCCCGAGAGCTGATATGGGATATTAAAAGCCGCAGCATATCGACACTCTTCAAGATCACATCCATGCTCTCTCGCGTAAGAACCATTTCGCCGTCTCGCAGCCGTTTCATGATGCTTTCAGCCCTGTGCGCGACATCGACGATTTGTTGGAAACCCAGAAAGCCGGCAGCACCCTTCAGGGTGTGCATTCCTCGGAAGATCTCGTTAAGAATTTCCTTGTCATAGCCTTTGGCTTCTAAATCCACAAACATGGGGTCGATCCTTTCGAGCGTCTCCTCTGCCTCGGTGACAAACTCGCTTATGATCTCTTCCATTTCGTCGGCCATAGTCTATCCTCAAGCTTTCAGTGAAGGCTTTTTATCTGCTATTTTTTCCAGCTTTTCTTTTAATATCTCTGCAGTAAAGGGCTTTACAACATAGTTATCGACGCCAGCCTTAATAGCTGTAATGACCTTGTCCTTTTCAGCCTCGGCCGTGACCATAAGAAACGGTATAGGTTTGAGGGCTTCGTCTTCTCTGACATGCTTTAAAAGGTCAATTCCTTCCATAACCGGCATGTTCCAATCCGACACCACAAGGCCATATCCGCCAGCCTTGAGCTTGCTTAAAGCCTGCGCTCCATCCTCAGCCTCATCAATATTTTCAAAACCAAGCTGCTTGAGAAGGTTCTTGACGATCCTTCTCATGGTAGGAAAGTCATCTACAACAAGAACTTTAAGTTTTAAGTTAAACATCGTCACGCACCCTTAAATATCTTTTTTAGAATTTTCTTTATACTGTCACTGATCTGCTCGGCATTTGCCGGTTTTACCAGATAGTCATCTACGCCGGTTTCATAGGCTCTCTTTTTCTCGTCCTCATCCGCCTCGGTTGTAACCATCACAATCGGAAGCGCTTTCCAGTTCTCGTCAGCCCTGAGATTCTTCGTAAGCTCGATTCCGTCCATATAAGGCATGTTCATGTCCGTAACCACGAGATTGATGTTCTCTGTTCCCAGTTTTTCCATCGCATCGAGCCCATTTTCAGCTGTGACTACTTCATATCCTTTCGCCTTGAGATATAGGCTAAGCAGCTTGCGAGTTGTCTTGTCATCGTCGACTACCAGAATTTTCATACCTTGGCTCCTATGTGCTCTACATCTTTTGATATACGATAACTTTATTTATGACAGTAGGCTTAAAAGCCCTTGTGATATTGTGAAGACTTTCTGAGGTGCCTATAAAAAGATAGCCGTTGGGTCTCAATGCATCATAAAGCAG
>Ga0187786_10000426_pt1 | contig 12111 bp, 13 predicted proteins | sample 0815_BV2_10_20_M_FD_132449 | JGI IMG/M metagenome (GOLD analysis project Ga0187786, IMG submission 132449) | Tropical peat soil microbial communities from peatlands in Department of Meta, Colombia - 0815_BV2_10_20_MG | ecosystem: Environmental > Terrestrial > Soil > Wetlands > Peat | place...
CATCGCCGGCATCAAACGTGTTGCGGATGCCAAGATCGGCGACACGGTCATGGATGCGGAACATCTCGCTGATGCGCCCCTGCCCGGGTATAAGGACGTGAAGCCCATGGTTTTTGCCGGCATCTACCCGGTGAACAGCGATGACTACGCGGACCTGCGCGACGCGCTCGAAAAGCTCAGGCTGAACGATTCCTCTTTCACCTATGAGCCGGAAACGTCGCTCGCCCTCGGATTCGGCTTCCGCTGCGGTTTTCTCGGACTGTTGCATATGGATATTGTCAAGGAGCGGCTCGAACGGGAATTCCATCTCGATCTTATTCCCACGGCGCCGACGGTTGTGTACCGTGTCACGAAGAATGACGGCGAGATTGTGCTCGTGGACAATCCGGCGAAGCTCCCCGCGCTCCAGGAAATCCAGCGCATCGAGGAGCCCATGATCATTGCGTCGATCATCACTCCCGAACAGTACATCGGACCGCTCATTGCATTGTGCCAGGAGCGGCGCGGCATCCAGAAGGAAATCTCGTATATTACCAAAGACCGCGCACAGCTGACCTATGATCTGCCGCTGAATGAAATCGTCATGGATTTCTATGATCGGCTGAAGTCGCTTACCAAGGGGTATGCCTCGCTCGACTATGAGCTTTCCGGTTACATTGAGTCGGACCTCGTGAAGCTTGACATGCTTTTGAACAGCGAACCCGTGGACGCGCTCTCGCTCATCAGCCATCGCGACAAGGCTGCGGTCCGCGGCAGGCAGCTTGCCGAAAAGCTGAAGGAAGTGATTCCGCGTCAATTATACGAGGTCGTCATTCAGGCTGCAATCGGATCGAAGATCATAGCTCGTGAAACCGTTCGGCCGCTCAGGAAAGATGTCACAGCGAAATGTTACGGCGGCGACATTACGCGCAAACGGAAGCTGCTGGAAAAACAGAAAGAGGGAAAGAAGCGCATGAAGCAGGTCGGCAGCGTGGAGCTGCCCCAGGAAGCGTTTCTCGCCGTGCTGAAGGTGGGAGAATGAGAGTATAGCGAGTCCATCGAATGCAGGGAGGTTGGAGAGCCGCTCAGGGTCGCTGATCCAGTGGACAGCAGCACTGGCCCCCCCTGATCGGAACTGACTCCTTCTCCTGCATTAATGTTCAAGGAGGTTGAATGCGCAAGAAGTCGTTTTACAAAGAATGGATTGAGCCGTTTCTGATAGCAGCTGTCGTTGCATTGTTCATCAGGCAGTTTGTCGTAGAAGCTTTTAAAATCCCTTCGGGTTCGATGATCCCGACACTGAAAATAGGTGATCACCTGCTCGTAAATAAATTCGTTTACGGTCCGCGCATTCCCTTCACGGACACCCGCTTTTTCTCCTGGCAGGAGCCGAAACGAGGAGACGTCATTGTCTTCAAGTTTCCCGTGGACGAAAATAAGGATTTCATCAAGCGCGTTGTCGGCCTGCCTGGAGACAAAATAGAGATTAAGAACGGCGTCCTGATGGTCAATGATCAGCCTGTCAAACTGCTGGAAGAGAGCGCGCCCGGAAGAGCCGCGCAGACGTCGGAATCCGAAGCCGGGTTCCAGCCGAAGTTCTACAAGGAGCAGCTCGGCCCGGTCACGCATGACATCCAGTACCTCCACGATCAGTCGGGGGCCAGCTTCGGCCCTGTCGTGGTGCCCAAGGAATCGGTGTTCGTCATGGGCGACAACAGGGACAACAGCCAGGACAGTAGAGTCTGGGGTTTCGTCAAATTCAACAAGATACTGGGCCGCGCGCTCATCATCTACTGGTCCTGGAACGGCGAAACCAGCTGGGTGCGCTGGAACCGGATCGGTTCGCTGATACGCTAATGATCAAGGAGAAACCATGGGCATCGCCTTCAATGAACGCGGTGTGAGCGCGATCAAGGTCTGGTTCTGGCTGATAGTTCTGGGAGTGATTATTTACGCCGGTGTGAAATTGGCGATGCCGTACTTCGACTTTGAGCGGATGAAAGATGAAATGACCGTGAAGGCGCGCCTGGCCCAGGTCCTGAAGGACGACGAGGTCAGACAGGCGCTTGTTGCCAAGGCAAAAGAGCTGGAACTTCCGCTGGGGCCGGAAAACTTCATTCTTCAGCGGGACGAAGCCAAACAGCGGATGTATATCGCTGCGGCGTGGGACGTTGAAGTTCACTTCCCTTATGATATCTATGTGTGGAGCCACCATTTCAATGCGGTAGCCGATGAAACCATGGCCAGACCGTGATCACTTGACGCGGCAGGACGCATGAGAAAGGAACAATCGTGATTCGAAGCATGACGGGATACGGGCGGAAGGAATCCGGAAACGGTTCGGTCCAGGTAACCGTGGAAGTCAGATCGCTCAACAACCGGTTTCTCGACATCCAGATCAAATCGCCACGGGTGCTCGCGGCTATGGAAAGCAGGATCAGAAAGGCAGTACAGGACCGTTTCGCCCGCGGCCGGTTCGACATTTTCATATCACGCAATGGCGATCAGGAGAGGTCCGGAGTTTTGGCTGTCAATGACGCCCTGGCAGCTCAGTATATTCAAACCCTGCGCGACATGAAAATACGCTATAATTTGGCGGGAGACATAGAGATCGCATCGGTTGCTGCATTTCCCGATATACTCTCCCTGAAGGAGGAAAAGGAGGATCCCGAGGAACTTTGGAGCGTACTGGCGCAATGCCTCGGGCAGGCCCTTGACGACCTCGGGGCGATGCGGACCAGCGAGGGGGCGGCGCTTGCCAAGGATATCCGTGAACGGCTCGAAACCATCGAACGCTCAATGGCGGACATCCGGCAAAAAGCTCCGGCGACCGTAGAACAGGCTCGCAAGCGGATGAACGACGCGCTGGCACGTCTGCTGAACGAGCAGCCCGATCCCGGACGGATCGCCCAGGAAATTGCAGTGCTCGCAGAACGCACTGATGTGACCGAAGAGCTTACGCGGCTCGGCAGCCACGTGACGCAATTCCGCGCCATGCTCGGAGATGCTTCACCCGAAGGCGTCGGAAGAAAACTCGACTTTCTCATCCAGGAAATGGGGCGCGAGATCAATACGATATCATCAAAGGCTATGGACGCATCGATCTCCCTTGATGTTGTCTCGGTAAAATCCGAACTTGAAAAAATACGAGAACAGGTTCAGAATATCGAATAGGCCATGATCAACAACCTCGTTAATATCGGCTACGGCAATATGGTAATGGCATCGAAGGTCGTCGCGGTCCTCACTCCGGATTCGGCCCCCATGCGCAGACTCAAAGATGAGGCCAGAGAGCACAAAATGCTGGTTGACGCCACCCAGGGCAGAAAAACCCGCGCCATCATCATCACCGACAGCGATCATGTTATTCTCTCCGCGGTGCAGGTGGAAACACTGATGCAGCGGTTCGCGGGAAGAGGTGAAGAGTGAAACCAAAACAGGGGCTGCTGTTCGTTGTATCGGCGCCGTCAGGCGCAGGCAAAACGACATTATGCCGGGCTGTGTCCTCGGAATCCATGGACAACGTAACGCATTCCATTTCCTATACAACGAGGAAGCCAAGACCGGGTGAGATCGACGGACGCGATTATCACTTCGTGAGCCCCGGGCGCTTCCAGGAAATGATCAAAGCCGGCGACTTTGCGGAATGGGCCGAGGTTCACACGAACCTGTACGGCACATCGCGCCGTGTGCTGGATGACCTGCTGTCGAAAAGGCTCGACGTGATTCTCGATATCGACACCCAGGGAGCCAAGCAGATCAAGCAGAAGTTCGAAAGCGCGGTCTATATTTTTATCATGCCGCCTTCTATCGAAATCCTTGAAGAGCGGCTGCGGAACCGCAAATCGGATAACGAGGAAGAAATCAGAAAACGCATGATGCGGGCGAGGGAAGAAATCCGGGACTTCGGCATGTACGACTATATCATTGTCAACAGGGAGTTTGACAGGGCGTTGACGGAGCTGCGCTCCATCATGACGTCAGAACACTGTCGCACGCGGTTTGCCGACGAACACCAGATCAGGAGGATGACGGAAGAGAGCAAGACAGGTAACGGAACATGACCAGCGAGAAGCGCGCCGTACGCTCGGCAGGATGGCCATGTTCATCGAAAACGGCCAGCGACATTATTATTCAATAACGGAGGTGCATTGTGCTAAAGGCAGCAGAAGACTTGATTACGCTCCCCATCGAGATGAACGACAGAATAGCTGATACGAAATTCCGCCTCGTTCATATCGCGTCCCAGCGGGTACGCCAACTTGGCAGCGGGGCCGACCCCGCCGTAAACACGAAATCTATCAAGGACACGACCATCGCCCTGGAAGAGGCGGTGGCGCAGACGTTCCGCATCCTCACGGGAGAGGAAGCGGTAAAAGCCAAGGAAGAGTTCCTCAAGCGGGAAGAGCAGACGCGTCTGGAAGAACAAATGTCTGCAAAGGAAGAGGAGATCAGGAAGGAGCTTTCCGCCTATCTGACCGAATCGCAGGAAGAAGGTTCCGATGAAGAGCCGGCCGGCGAGCTTGACCAGGAAGAAGACACGTCCACAGAGAGTGAAGAGACCGAAGAACAGGAGCCTGATGAGTAATCCGCGGGAACAACCTACGCTGATTGACGGCAAGCGTATCCTTCTCGGCGTGACAGGAAGCATAGCAGCGTACAAGGCCGTGGAGCTTCTCCGAAAGCTGCAAGAACACGGAGCAGTCGTCCGCGTCGTTATGACAAAGCACGCCGCGAACTTTGTTGCGCCGCTCACGTTTGAAACACTCACCAGACAGCATGTGCTCATTGATGAATTTACCGGCGCGAGCGCCGGCGCAATCGGACATATAGAGCTCACTGATGAGCTGGATGCGGCTATCATTGCACCGGCAACGGCAAACAGTATCGGAAAACTATCGTCGGGCATTGCCGATGATGCGCTGACGTCCACGATCATGGCGCTGAAGTGCCCCCTCATTGTTGCACCGGCCATGAACACACGCATGTATCGCAATCCCGTTCTCCAGCGGAACATAAGTGCGCTCAGGAGCTACGGCATACGGATCGTCGAACCCGGCACGGGCAGCCTTGCCTGCGGCTCTGCAGGGCAGGGTCGGCTTGCGGATCCGGACCAGATTCTTACCGCGGTGGAATCGATTTTCCTGAAGAAGGAGCTTGCCGGGAAGAACGTGCTGGTTACAGCGGGGCCGACACGTGAAGCAATCGATGCAGTCAGATTCATCACGAATCCATCAACTGGGAAAATGGGATACGCCCTGGCGGTGGCTGCCAGAGAGCGTGGTGCGGAGGTCGTCCTCATCTCCGGCCCTGCGCACCTTCCTCCGCCAACAGACGTTGCAGTAATACCGGTCACCAGTGCAGCCGAGATGCGCGCGGAGGTGCTCGATCGGTGTCGTGACTGCGACATCGTCATCATGGCTGCAGCGGTCTCGGATTTCAGGCCGGCGCACGTTGAAACCCGCAAAATCAAAAAAGAGGAAGCAGCCGATACGATCAGGCTGGAGCGAACCGATGACATTCTTTCCGAACTCGGCAGCATGGATGGACGGCGCATGCTCGTCGGCTTTGCCGCTGAGACGGATGACGTTGAACGCAACGCGCTCGCAAAACTGAAGGCAAAGAATCTCGATATGATCGTTGCAAACGATCTCACGCAGGAGGGATCGGGTTTCGGAACGGATACGAATGCTGTAATCTGCTTCGACCGGTATGGAGCGAAAACCGTCTATCCCTGCATGCAGAAGAATGAGCTTGCAAGAGTATTACTCGACGATATGATTGCCCTCCTGCAGCGCACAGGAGCATTATAATTCCGTTAAAGCAGCTACGGCCCGATTCTTGACATGCCTGAGGATAAAATCCTATAATGCACGCAGGGGAGAAGGAGGCATGCAGGGCGCTCTGCAGGTGCCGCCGAAGCAGATCAAAGCACTTCCGCGCCTTTGGCAACCCCGGCTCACGCCGGGACGGGAAACGCTTCCTCGAGCCCGTAAAAACGAAGCGTAGCGAGAAAGCAGTTCCGGAAGTCGCGTTGTTATGGGGAGCCTCCGGATTCTGCCGGAGGGGCTCCCCTGCCTGGTTTCTATGACAAATCTCGAATTGCTGCAAAAGACCATGCTGTTTCGGGGAAGCAAATATGAAGAGCTGGAGCTTGTTCTCGGACTGTTTCAGGAGCGCCAGCTTCGGACGAATGCGGTCATTTTTTCCGAGAAAGCTTCCGGCGAGGCGCTGTACATTGTCAAAAGCGGCAAGGTGAGGATTTCCATGATGGCGGGCGACGGGTCGGAGGCGAATCTCCTGCTCCTCGGCCCGGGCGAATTCTTCGGCGAGCTGTCCCTCATCCAGGAGGATGTCAGGCTGGTGAGCGCCCGGGCTGACACGAACGTCGAAATACTTCTGCTCACGCGAAAAGATTTTCAGGTCCTGCAGGAACTTGCCCCGCGTACCGCATCCCGCGCCCTGATCGTGATCTCAAGGCTTCTCGCCATGCGAGTCAAAGCCTACAGCGACCGACTCAAGGACCTTCTCGTGTTATGATCCTTGCCGGGATCGATATCGGCACCAATTCCCTGCGTCTCCTTATAGCTCAAACAGCCGGCGGTTCATTGCGGAAAATAAGCACCGATCGCAGAACGACGCGGCTTGGCAGGGGGCTGGAAGGCAGCGGACGTATTTCGGAAGCGTCAGCCGTCCGGACAATAGCCGGGCTGCGGGAATTCATGAGCGCGGCAGCGGCGGCGGGAGTGCAGAAAACAGAAGCCGTGGGTACGAGCGCGCTCAGACGCGCCGGAAACGCTGAGGAATTTATCCGTCGCGCCCGGTCGGAGGCCGGGGTCAGCATCACCGTTCTGACCGGGACGGATGAGGCGCGGCTGACGGTGCGCGGCATATCCGCCGGATTGAAGCAGGGAAACGATTCCCCGCATGCTGAGACGGAAACGACGGTGTTCGTCGATATAGGCGGAGGCAGTACGGAGATCATCGTAACGGAGCGTCATGAGCTGGCCGGTGTATTCAGCATCTCCCTCGGCGCAGTGTATCTTACCGAACGCTATCTGCACGGTGATCCGCCGGCAGCGGACGAAATTGCGATGCTTCGCTCCGCGATACGAAACGAACTTTCAGGCCTGGGAGCGGGCGCGGGGCGTACGCGGCTGCAGCGCGCGAGAATGATCGGCACGGCGGGAACGATTACAACGCTCGCATCGATGTATCTGCGGCTCAAGCAATACGATTCGGAAAGAATCAGCAGCACGGTGCTGACGCGTGCGTTCATTGATGCGACGACGCAATCGCTCGGCGCCTCGACCCTGAACGCCCGTTCAAAGATCGAGGGCCTCGAGTCAGGCCGGGAAGACATCATCTTCGCCGGTGCACTCGTGCTGCAGGAACTCATGGATCACTGGGACATCGGCGAGCTGCGCGTCAGCGACTGGGGGCTGCGCGAAGGAGTTGTGCTCGATCTGGCGGACAGGCTCGCCGGTCCGGGGAAAAAGCCGCAAGGGAAATGATGGTGCAGGAAACGCGCATTCTCATAATGGATGATGAAGCACAGGAGCGCGGACGGATAGAACGCTATCTTGTCCAGAAGGGGTATGAGGTAACCGCCCTGGGGACCGTGCAGGATGCCGTGGATGCGGCACAGCGCGAGCGGTTTGACCTGTTTCTCACGGACTGCAACGTACCGGGGGTCGACGCACTGCGCACCTCCGATGAGGCGCGGCGGATCAATCCGGATATGGCGGTTATCATCATGACCTCGTTCGGGACCATCGAGACGGCGGTCAAGGCGATCAAAGCCGGAGCGTACGATTACCTGCCGAAGCCCATCGATCTTGAACAGCTTGTCGTCCTGATTGAGCGCCTTGCCGAACGCCGAAGCCTGATCAGCGAGAACAGGGAGCTGAAGGAGCGGCTGAAAGAGCGCTACGCCTTTGATGAGATTGTGAGCACGAGCCACGCCATGGAGGAGGCGCTGAACCTCGCCGGCAGGGTCGCAACAAGCAACGCAACGGTGCTCGTTCGCGGGGAAAGCGGTACGGGAAAAGAACTGATCGCGAAAGCGATCCATTACAATAGCCCCCGCGCGTCCTTCCCGCTCATCAAGGTGAACTGTGCTGCACTGCCGGAGACGCTCCTCGAAAGCGAACTGTTCGGACACGAAAAAGGCGCTTTCACCGGGGCCACGGTGAAGCGAATAGGCCGGTTTGAGGCAGCGGACAAGGGGACGCTGTTCCTTGATGAGATCGGTGAACTCGCGCCTAACATGCAGGTGAAGCTGCTCCGCGTGCTGCAGGAGCATGAGTTTGAGCGGCTGGGAGGCAACCAGACGATCAAGACCGACGTGCGCATAATCGCCGCGACGAACCGCGACATCGAGAAGAGCATTCAGGACGGGTTGTTTCGCGAGGACCTCTATTACCGCCTGAACGTCGTTTCCGTCGTGATTCCGCCGCTCCGCGAACGCAAGGAAGACATCCCGGGACTGATTGACTTCTTTATCAAGAAATACAGCGCGGAAAACGGCAAGCACATCGAAGGCATTTCAATGGAGGTCCGTGATCTGCTCATGCGCTACACTTATCCCGGCAATGTAAGGGAACTGGAGAATATCGTGGAGCGTTCCGTCGTTCTGGCGAAGCGGGGGCAAATTACGTCTGCCGACTTGCCCCTCCATATCCGTCCTGCCTTGCAGGAAGGCCGCCTGCAGACCCAGCACCTGAAAGGGTCATTGCATGAAACGCTCGATACTGTTGAGCGGGGGCTGATCATGGAAGCCTTGAATGCCGCGGGCGGCATTCAGACGCGCGCTGCGGAACGGCTCGGCATCAGCGAGCGTGTCCTGCGGTACAAACTGAAGAAGTTCAACATCAAAGTTCCCTGATACGCTTTGAAGGGACATGCTATAATGAGGGTATACTCCACTGGGAAGGGAGCGCGGCTATGATAGCAGATCATGTTCTTAAGCAGATTACGGAACGGCCCCGTCTTGTCAAGGAGCCGGTCCGGCTGGTATTGTTTACCACCGACGTGGGGTGCGACAGCTGCCCCGCAATGCGGGACCTGGTGCAGGCAGTGAAAGAGCGCCTCGGGCTCGTCAGGCTGGAAACGTATGACATGGTTATGGACCGCGACAAGTCGCAGCTGTACGGCATCACGCATGTGCCTGCCCTTGTCATTCAGGGGGCGAACGGCCGATTTGTAACGTTCACCGGCCTGATCGAAGACGTGCTCCTCGATACGGTGCTGATGACAATAGCCGCCGTGTCCGATCAGAAAGTTTGGTTTCCGCAGAATGTCCTGAGCACCGTATCTCATCTGACAAACGATGTCAAGGTTCGGGTGCTCGTTGACCGCGACTGCGTAAAGTGCCGTCCCGTTGCGGAGACGGCGATCGGCCTGGGGCTTTCCTCGGACCTCATCGCGGTGAGCGTCATTGTGGGAAGGGACTTCCCTGAACTTATAAAAAAATACCGCGTTTCGGAAATCCCCAAGACGATTTTCGGGGAGAATCTTCATCTTGACGGGCATATACCCGAGAGCGAATTTCTTGAAATGATTTTCCAGGCGGAAGGAATCAAGGGCGGTCCGGACAAAAAATGCGTTGTGTGCGGCACATCGTCGCCCGATCTCATCTGCACGAACTGCAGGTCGAAAATCCAGGCGGAGTCGCTGGAGCACAAACTCAAGAGTGAACGGATGAAATAGCGGCCGCCCGTGCACGGCCGGCAGGGATCGCAGGACGGACATGTCCCGGCATCAGCCGCAAGAGGAGGGCATGATCGTGAAGACCGCGATGTTCCAGACGGCCCGGGAGCAGAAAAAAGTCGAGTGCGGCTTGTGCAGCCACCGCTGCATCATTCCCCCGGGCAAACGCGGCATCTGCGCAGTTCGCGAAAATAACGATGGCGTGCTGTACAGCCTTGTATACGATAAGATCATAGCGACGCACGTCGATCCGATCGAAAAAAAACCTCTCTTCCACGTTCTTCCCGGCAGCGCATCGTTTTCCATCGCGACACCCGGCTGCAATTTCCGCTGCAAACACTGCCAGAATTCGGATATATCGCAGCTCCCGCATGACCGCGGCGGCATGATCCTCGGCGAGCAGATCGCTCCTGATGCACTCGTTGCCTCCGCGTTGAAGCTGCACTGCACGAGCATTTCCTATACCTATACAGAGCCGACAATCTACTTCGAACTGGCATACGACACCGCCCAGCTTGCCAAAAAGGCAGGGCTGAAGAATATCTTTGTCACGAACGGGTACATAACGCCGGAAGCCCTCAGGGAGATAGCGCCGTTTCTCGATGCAGCCAATATCGACCTCAAGGGCTTCAGGGATGAGTTTTACCGCACCGTGTGCGGAGCAAAACTCCAGCCCGTACTGGATGCAATCAAACTGTACCGGGAGCTCGGTATATGGGCGGAGATTACGACGCTCATTATCCCCGGCTACAACGACGCGGAAGAAGATCTCCGCGGGATCGCACGGTTCATACGCTCCGTCGGCGATGATGTTCCCTGGCATGTATCGCGGTTTCACCCGACCTATAAACTGCTCGACAGCAATGCTACTCCCCAGAGCACACTCCGCCGTGCGAGAGAGATCGGGCTTGCAGAAGGCCTTCACTACGTATACGAGGGGAACATCCCCGGTGAGGGGGAAGATACGGTTTGCCCGAAATGCGGCGCTGTGGTGCTGAAGCGGATGGGGTACCGCGTGATATCATCGGCGGTTTCGGCCGGAAAATGCATGCGCTGCGGCTCGGAGATCAGCGGGGTGTGGGCATAATGCGCTCGGAAGCCGGGAGTACGGAGTGCGGGACAAGGTACGAAACCTTCGAACACGCAGCAGATATCGGGGTGCGGGGGTTTGGTGCCACACTGGAAGAAGCCTACGAAAACGCCGCTGCAGCAATGTATTCCGTGATGCTGGAACTGGATGCCGTAGAACCACGGGAAGGCAAAACCATATCAGTTGAAGCCCCTGACGCAGAACTCCTGCTCGTGGAATGGCTGAATGCGCTGCTTGCGCTGACCGACCTCGACCGCATCGTATTCTCGAAATTTGAAGTACGGATAAGCGGAACAGCATTGGCCGGCACAGCATGGGGGGAGCCGCTTGACCGGAAAAAACACGAACCCACGGTCGAGATCAAGGGCGCAACCTATCACATGCTGAAAGTGGGAAAAGAGAACGACCGATTTGTTGCACAGTGCGTTGTTGACGTTTAATGCACTGCAGACGGAAAAACAACCAGGTGAACCGTGGACCTCACCTCTCTTCATAAAATAAGCGACTACCTCTGGGAGATCCCCCGGCAGGGTGCCATGCGCGTGCCGGGAAGAATCTTTGCGAGTGAAAAGCTCCTGTCTGAAATGGATGCGAAGGTGCTTGAGCAGGTTGTAAATGTCGCAATGCTGCCCGGGATCCAGGTCGCCTCCCTGGCCATGCCTGATGCGCATTGGGGATATGGTTTCCCCATCGGCGGGGTAGCCGCGTTCGACCCCGAGGAAGGCGGCATCATATCCATGGGAGGAGTGGGGTTCGATATTTCGTGCGGCGTGAGGACCATGAAAACGGGCATGTCGCGCGAGGAGATCATGCCCCGGCTCAAGAAGCTCGTGGATGAACTTTTCAGGCGCATACCCGCAGGCGTGGGATCCGAAGGGCTCATCAAATTATCCGCAGGCAGGATCGACGATATGCTTCTCGGCGGCGCTGTCTGGGCGGTCAAGGAAGGATACGGTGAAGCAGGCGACCTCGAATTCATCGAGGAGCGCGGCAGGGTGGACGGCGCGGCGCCGGAGCATGTGTCGGAAACGGCGAAGAAGCGTCAGGAGCGCGAAATGGGAACGCTCGGCTCGGGGAACCACTACCTGGAGGTCCAGGTCGTCTCGGAAGTGTATGATGAAGAGGCGGCGCAGGCGATGGGGCTGCGCAAGGAGGATGTCGTCATCACGATCCATTGCGGATCGCGCGGCCTGGGCCACCAGATCGGCACCGACTATCTCAAGAATCTTGCGAATGCGGCCGTCCGGTTCAATCTCCCGATCAGGGACCGGGAGCTTGCCTCGGCGCCAATCACCTCCCCGGAAGGGCAGCGCTATTTCGGCGCCATGAGC
>Ga0187786_10000427_pt1 | contig 12110 bp, 7 predicted proteins | sample 0815_BV2_10_20_M_FD_132449 | JGI IMG/M metagenome (GOLD analysis project Ga0187786, IMG submission 132449) | Tropical peat soil microbial communities from peatlands in Department of Meta, Colombia - 0815_BV2_10_20_MG | ecosystem: Environmental > Terrestrial > Soil > Wetlands > Peat | place...
ATCTTTTAAATGAGCTTCGGGGGTTGGGGCACTGCAATATAATTGCGCAAAGATCTAACATGCCGTCTCTTGAAGAATTGGATCCGGAATTATGTTACATTTTCTGGGATATTATTTTGACTACAAGTGAAGATATCAACGCCATTAAAGACGTATTTATTTTTGTGCAGGATGACAGCGAAATCAGGGTCGAAATAATCGATGATGGCGGCTGGCTGGATAATGAGAGTGGGTATAAAAGACTGGGTGACATACTTGTTGAACGTGGGGACCTGAATCAATCTGATTTGAAAGAGGTCCTATCTGAACAAAAGCGGATTGGAGAATTACTGATTTCGCGTGGTTTGGTGACTCCGGAAAAGATTCAGTCGGCTCTTGTCGAGCAGCAGCATGTGAAAGAAATCCGCCAGGAAAGGGAAAAGAAGGAATCTGTTGCAAGCATTCGTGTCCCCGCAGAGAAACTGGATACCCTGATTAATCTAGTGGGAGAACTTGTGACTGTGCAGGCCCGCCTCAGCCAGATAGCGGCGGTTCGCAACGAAGTGGATCTTTCATCAGTGGCCGAAGAGGTGGAAAGATTGATCTCGGAGCTCCGGGACAACGCCTTGAGCATACGGATGCTCCCCATAGGCACCACATTCAGCAAGTTCAAGCGATTGGTCCATGATCTATCCGGGGAACTGGGTAAAGATATTGAAATGACAACTGCGGGAGCGGAGACCGAACTGGACAAAAATGTAATTGAGAAACTAAATGATCCACTTGTGCATCTTATCCGCAACTGCATAGATCATGGTGTCGAGACCCCAGAAAGACGGGCCTTGTCGGGAAAGCCGACAAAGGGGAATGTTCACCTTGCTGCAGTGCATTCTGGTGACAGCGTATTATTAAGTATCTCCGACGACGGTGCTGGTCTTGACAGGGAGGCTATCAGGACAAAAGCGGTTGAAAAGGGTTTGATTCCGGCCGGAGTTGATTTACCAGATAAGGAAATCTATTCCCAGATTTTTGCACCGGGGTTCTCCACAGCGAAGAAGGTGACCAGCGTCTCCGGGCGAGGAGTTGGGATGGATGTGGTTAAGCAGGCAATCGATTCACTGAGAGGAAGCATTGAAATTGAAAGCAGACCAGGTGAGGGGACTAAGATAACCATAAAAATTCCGCTGACCTTGGCAATAATTGAAAGCCTTTTAGTTAATATAGGAAACAATTCTTTTGTAATGCCGCTATCTGTTGTGGATGAATGTGTCGAGTTAACCCGTAAAGACGTTGAGAATTCCCATGGACGTAATTTGGCAAATGTCCGCGGTCAATTAATACCATATATTCCTTTAAGGGAGCGGTTTAATATTGTAGGCGAGCCACCATCCATTGAACAGATCGTAATAACCCGGATAAATGACGTGCGAGTAGGATTTGTAGTGGATAATGTGATCGGCGAACACCAGACCGTTATAAAGTCCCTTGGCAGAGCTTATCGTAACGTTCAGGGTCTCTCGGGTGCTACCATACTTGGAAACGGAAACGTGGCTCTGATACTTGATCTATTCCAACTTGTACGGGCAGAAGAAATGGAAGCAAACACGTATAATTGACCCATGACGATATTTCTAATCGTTTTTTCTCTCTTTTGAGACTTACCCAAAAAAGGATATATTATCATTTTGTGGAAGATAAATGTGATATAATAATTAAATTATAATATATTTATCCGGTTGCAAACTCCTCCTTTTCCAAGGAAAACCATTGCCTGGGAAAAACAACGTTATTATCTTTCGACTGTTGCTGATCGTGTTCGCCACTTCAGCGTTTATCGCTTTAATGAAATGGGTGATTTCACCATCTCAGACAAGCGGTATCCTGCATCTCCCCTCCATTTACATTTTTGTTAGTATATTATTTATTTGTATAATTTTTCTTATCTTTAACCCAGATAAAACGCATAATAGAAAAATTGGAATGAGGCTGTTTAGAAATGGTCCTGCTTTTTTGCCTAATATCGGATCAGATGAACTGATCAATCGGATCATTAATGAATCACCGTCGGCAATAGTTGTACTGAACCGTGGTTTGAAAGTCAGACTATGGAATCATACAGCTGAGAAACTTTTTGGTTGGACAAGCGATGAAGTATTGGGGCATCCTCTTCCAATAGTTCCTGTAGATCAAGAAGATAATAATCAGAAAATATTTTATGAGAAATTCCAGGGAATGGAGAAATCAAAACTGGAAATGAAAATGTTTAAAAAAGACGGGAAAAATTTAGAAGTAATACAGTATTCCGTTCCGTTGCAAGACATACAGGGAGAATTATTAGGTATCATTTTATTCATGGATGATATATCCGATTACAAATCTGCACTGGAATCATTGCGGAAATCAGAGGAGAGGTTTTCCCTATTTATGAGGCATTTCCCTGGCATAGCATTTATGCAGGATACTGAGGGGAGATATGTTTACGGCAATGAGGCGTGGTTTACTCAACTGCCGAGGAAACACTCCCATTTATGGCAAAATCAGTCAGATGACGATGAGTGGCCACCGAAAAAGAGCCGAAACACTCTTGAAGAAAAGAGAAAAGTACTGAATGAGAGAAAAGTCCTTCAGACAATTGAAACCGCCACTCTGGGTGATATGGATATATCAATGCTGATCCTGAAATTCCCTATAATGGACAAAGACGGCATTCCTGTTCTTCTTGGCGGAGTTGGTATCAATATTACCGAAAGAAGAAAATTTGAAGAGGCTGCAAGAGACTACAAAGAAAAGCTCTCTTCACTGGCTGTGGCCATGTCACTTGCTGAAGAAACTGAACGCCGCCGAATAGCGGCCGAGCTCCATGATCGAATCGGGCAGGCACTTGCTTTATCAAAGATAAAAATAGACTCAATCGATAAACACACCATCGCCGATTCCGGGATAAAAACCCTTGAGGAAATAAACAGACTGATCGATATGTCTATTCAACAGATAAGAAGTTTGACATTTCAGATAAGCCCTCCTCTCCTTTATGAGGTTGGTCTTGGTTCTGCTGTGGAATGGTTAGGAGAGCGATTATTTGATGATTACGGGCTTTCTGTAATTATAAATCATGATCTTTCACCTGCTTCAATTTCTGAAGAAATTCGCGGGACTTTATTTGCGATAATTCGCGAACTGCTAATAAATGTGGCGAAGCATGCGGATGCAACCCATGCGGAAGTGAATATAAAAACTGTGGACGACAGCATAAAGATAGAAGTGAAGGACGACGGTAGAGGGTTCGAACCAGTTATTATCTTCAAAGAGGAGCGGAAAGAAGGTGGGTTCGGGCTTTTTAATATTCGTCAAAAAATTGCTTACCTGGATGGAGAATTTTTCATTGATTCAGTGGTTGGGAAAGGGACGAAAGTATTAATCACTGCTCCAATTAGGTGAAATGTAAACAAAGTTGACGGATGTAAACTTGGTTTACATTCATATAATCCATTGCCTTATATTGTTTTGCGCCGTTTCCTTAGCTAAATGTAAACTTTGTTTACAAAATGCAAATAAAGATTATCTGACAAATGGTTGACAAGCATGAAAAAATCCTCGGCATGAATTTTGTAATGATACAGTTATTGTGCTAATTCAGCAAGTTTGTGTGTTTTCAAATTCAATAGGATGGCTAGAATAACGGCTTATTAGAGGATTTAGATGAGCATAAATGTAATGCTGGTTGACGATCACAGAATGGTAAGCGAAGCTTTGAGTGCCCTATTGTCAAGAGAAACGGACATGGAGGTCGTTGCCATTGCCGACAATGGCAGAGAAGCAATTCGTGTCGCTAAAGAAATAGTGCCGGATGTTATTATTATGGATTTGGCAATGCCTGAGATGAACGGTCTCGATGCCAGCCGGAATATTATCTCGGAAAATCCAGGAAGCAGGATAATTGCCCTGTCGATGCATTCGGACAGGAGGTATGTTATAGAGGCCCTTAAATCTGGGGCTAGGGGCTACATCCTTAAGGAGAGTGCGTTTACGGCTTTAGCGGGAGCAATCCGTGGAGTAATGGATGAAAACGGCTATCTGGACCCGAAGATAACCGGAATAATAATGAAGGATTACTTCCTGCATATGAAAGAACCATCTTCCGATTATGACCAAATACCCCTCTCGTCCCGCGAGCGTGAGGTTCTCCAGTTAATCGCCGAAGGGATTAATACAAAGGAGATTGCATTCAAGCTAAATATAAGTATTAAGACTGTCGAGACACACCGACGACAGATTATGCAGAAGCTTAAACTGAGCAATATAGCTGAATTAACCAGATATGCCATAAAAGAAGGGGTCACAAGTGTCTGAAATAGGCCTTGACCTCTTTTCCCAGATATTCTAGTAACTTTTATATCTTTCGCAAACTACCACAAACAATCTTTCAACAAAACCTCTCTTTATCACTTTCCTCTTGTTTTATTCGATCGCCCAGTTAGTTGGCCTAAGTTTTTTCGACTTAGGTCGATATTCTGTAAATTCATTAAATCTTTTGCCAAGTTACTCTGAGTATATTCAGTGCGAAGATTATCTATAGAAACTGGGCCGACAAAAGAAATTATTCCAGTAAATATACAGTTAACTGACTTTGGATTTCTTGAATATGTTTAGAGGGATACTATTCCCGAAGATCGAAAGATTTGTGCAGGAGGAAACTTTTCTTAGCTTATGTATGTCATGACGGTAAGGGATTTACTGAATAAACTAAGGGAAAGGCTTATTGAATAATCTGAAGACAGACCGATTAGGAAATATAAGTTACGGTAAACCCGAAAGTCAAAGGAGAATGTCGATGGAAGAAAAGGGGAATTTGGAAACCACACAGTACCTAACGTTCACCCTTGAGGAAGAAGTATTTGCACTGGATATCAGTAAGGTAAGAGAAGTATTGGACTTTACAGGCGTTAGCAAAGTGCCCAAAACGCCTAATTTTATGGTTGGAGTTATCAATCTCCGGGGAAATGTTGTACCGGTAGTAGATATGCGTCTCAAATTCGGGATGACAGCCACGGAAAAGTCCGTTAATACCTGCGTAATTATTACCGAGGTTAACCTTGAGGGTGAAAGTTCCGTGTTAGGTGCCATGGCCGATTCTGTCCAAGAAGTGCTGGACCTGGAAGCTGCTCATATAGAGCCGCCACCGCGAATCGGCAGCAAGCTGAATACCGATTTCATAATGGGTATGGGGAAACATAACGACCAATTCATCATAATTCTGGATATTGACAAGGTATTTTCTTTTGAGGAACTAGCGGATTCCAGGAATACGAATTATGGTGCCATCAAAGAAGTGGTGAATGGGTGAAATGCCATCCTGATTCATCAGTTTTTTAAGTTAGAACCGGAATAGCTAATAGACCTGAATGGAGACCAGATGGCGTTCACTTTTTTTTTCAGGGATTCGCAGACAATCGAACATGCCGCCGAGCACATGATCCGTTATGCTAGCGGTAGGAGCCGCATTAAGGTATGGGATGCCGGCTGCGCTCTGGGACAGGAGACCTACACCATCGCCATGGTCTTCGCCGAGAGGATGAACCATTTCGGCTTCAAGAATCTCCGCATCCACGCCACGGATTACGATAGAGCCAATAACTTCGGGGAGGCGGTCACTTCGGCTGCCTATCCCGCTGAGCAACTGCGGCGTACGCCGCCGGCCATGTTCGACAAATACTTCGAACCAGACGAAAAGCCGGGGCATTTCCGGATTATCCAGGAACTAAGGAGTAGGGTCAGCTTCCAGTACCACGATCTTCTTTCCCTTGAGCCGGCAGGAAGTGATTACTGCCTGATCGTTTGTAAGAACGTTATGCTCCATTTCCAATACCCCGAGCGGGTCGAGGTTTTCAGAATGTTCCACCGGGCGCTTGCGCCGGGCGGTTATCTTGCCGTCGAAAACACCCAGCCGCTACCGGTTGAAGTCACAAACCTCTACAACCAGGTGACTCCGGCTACTAGGATATTCAAGAAGGTGGGAGATTAAATACATAGGAGGAAAAAGAGATGAGATTGAAGAATTTGAAACTTTGGCAACGCATAGCTCTGCTGGTCATCCTTTCAATTGCGGGTATCGTGATTGTTTCGGTCTGCTCCAGGGGAATCATCGAGAAGGTCAAAATCAACGGGGGGTTATACAACAAGATTTCTCAGGGGAAGGATCTGGCCGCAGATATCCTGCCTCCACCGGAATACATACTGGAATCATATCTTGTGCTGAATCAAGCGGCAAACACGGATGACCCAGGGACTCAAAAACGGCTATTTGAAGAGTTCGGTAAATTGAAAAAGGATTTCGATGATCGCCACGAATACTGGAAAAAAGTTCTTCCCGAAGGGGAGATCAAACAAATGATCCTGGCGGATGTATACACTCCAGCAGTAGCGTTTTATGATACGGCCCTTAAGGACTTTTTCCCGGCCCTTCAACATGGGGATACCATCAAAGCCAGATCGATTCTGAAGTCGTCGCTCAGCGAAAGTTATACGAAACACCGACAGCAAGTGGACCGCCTGGTTACTGCCGTTAACGATTATAACGAGATTACGGAAAAAGAGGCGGCCGCTAGCATGGATACATCCACAAAGGTAATGCTGTTCGTAGTGTGCATCGTTTTGCTTTTTATGGGGGGGATCGGTTTTATCATACAACGCTCCATAACAAAGCCGATCGCAACCTGTAGAACGGCTGCCGCCAAAATCGCGGCGGGGAATATGGAAGTTGTCCTCGATTCATCAGGAAAGGATGAACTAAGCTTACTGCAAGGCGACATGGGAATTATGGTCAATGCTATTAAGGCACTGATTGATGATTCCAGCACGCTCTCCCAGGCGGCGATCGAAGGGAAGCTCGCAACCCGCGCCGATGCCTCCAGACACAAAGGTGATTTCCAGAAGATCGTAACGGGAGTGAACGAGACCCTGGATTCGATCATCTCTCCCCTGAACGTATCCGCCGAGTACATCGACCGGATCAGCAAGGGTGAAATCCCGCCAAAGATTACCGACAGCTATAATGGCGACTTCAACGAGATAAAGAACAATATGAATATTCTTGTTGATGTGCTGAACAAGCGGAGCGAGGATGTATCAACGCTTATCGAATCTGCCATCCAAGGTAAACTGGACTACCGGGCCGACACCGCAAAATACGCCGGCGTGCACAGGGAAGCAATAGAGGGAGTGAACAGGCTCCTAGATTCGATCATCTTTCCCCTGAACGTATCCGCCGAGTATATCGACCGGATCAGCAAGGGTGAAATCCCGCCGAAGATCACCGACAGCTACAATGGCGATTTCAGCGAGATCAAAAACAACCTGAATACCCTCATCGACATCTTGACTAACAGGGGAAGAGATGTTTCGACACTTATAGATAATGCTATCCAGGGGAATCTCGACTATAGGGCCGATACTTCCAAGTATGTCGGCATACATAAAAGCGCCATCGACGGGGTGAACAAGCTGTTGGATGCCGTGATAGCCCCCCTGAACGTTGCGGCCGAGTATGTGGACCGTATCAGCAAGGGTGACATCCCACCGAAGATCACCGACAACTACAGCGGCGACTTCAATGAGATCAAGAACAACCTGAATAACTGCATCGACAACGTAAGTGCACTGGTTTCAGACGTCAACAAGCTGGCACAGGCGGCCATAGAAGGTAAACTGGCGAACCGGGCCGACACAGATAAGCACCATGGAGATTTCCAGAAGATCGTAGCTGGGGTTAACGAGACTCTCGACGCGGTCATCAGTCCCCTGAATGTGGCAGCCGAATACGTGGACCGGATCTCCAAGGGTGACATCCCATCGAAGATAACCAATAATTATAATGGTGAATTCAACAACATAAAGAACAATCTGAATAATCTGATAGATGCCACAAACATAATTACCTCAGCGGCGAAAGAGGTGGCTAACGGCAACTTGATGGTGGATCTCAGGAAACGTTCTGCCGAAGACGAGCTCATGGAATCCCTCTCTTCAATGGTACAGAAGTTGGGTGAGGTAATGAGCGAGGTCAAGACCGCTTCCGACAACGTTGCCGCGGGGAGCAGGCAGCTATCTGCCGGTTCCGAGCAGATGTCCCAGGGGGCTACGGAACAGGCTGCATCGGCGGAAGAGGCATCGTCGTCCATGGAAGAGATGGCCTCCAATATCAAACAGAACGCCGACAACGCTCACCAGACGGAAAAGATAGCCGTCAAATCAGCGGCAGACGCAAAGGAAGGAGGAGAGGCGGTCGTAAGGACAGTCCATGCTATGAAAGAGATTGCCGGCAAGATCACCATAATTGAAGAAATTGCCAGACAGACCAATCTCCTCGCCCTGAACGCCGCAATAGAAGCGGCCAGGGCAGGCGAGCACGGCAAGGGGTTTGCGGTTGTCGCCTCTGAGGTAAGGAAGCTTGCTGAGCGGAGCCAGAAGGCTGCGGGAGAGATCAGCCAGCTCTCCTCCAACAGTGTGGAGGTAGCGGAGAAGGCAGGGGAACTTTTAGCGGGTATCCTTCCCGACATAAACAGAACGGCGGAACTGGTGCAAGAGATAAGCGCCGCCAGCCGTGAGCAGGACACCGGTGCAGAGCAGATCAACAAAGCGATACAGCAACTGGACAGGGTTATCCAGCAGAACGCCTCTGCTGCAGAAGAGATGGCGTCCACTGCTGAAGAACTCTCTTCCCAGGCGGAACAATTGCAGAGCACAATAGCCTTCTTCAGGCTTGATGAACAGAGGAGCTTGAAAGTCACACCTATAAAAAAAGAGATAATTGAGATAAAGCCGGAAGTGAAGAAAACGAAGAAAGAGACGGCTCATCATTTTTCCAACGTCAAGGCAAATGGTTATTCCAAGAGAGGAGAAGGCATGATAACAGCGAAGGCTGTTGGGGCTGATATCGACATGGGGGGTGGCAGAGACAGCCTCGACGATGAGTTCGAAAGGTTCTAGTTGCTCCGGACGTTGGTCTGATTTGGGGTATGCTCCTCTCCTTGGAGCATGCCCCTTTTTTGTACTGTTAGCTATTGTTAGATATAAGCTAATTTCTTCGATATGTTCTCAATAGGGAAATTTCCCAGTAACTATTATGAAAGCAACTTGAATAGATCTAATGCCTTAACATCTTCCTTTTTTTGCCGATATTAATATATAGAACAACCAATCTCCGCAAGAACGGTTCCGGGGAGAAAAACAGAATGCATCAAACTGCTGCGCAAATTAGGGAACACGAAGACGGCATGTCTTATGGCGATTTTATGCGTATGAGCAAGCTCATATATGAAAAGTGCGGCATAAAGATGCCTGATACGAAAAAAACAATGCTTGAGGCGCGTCTTGGAAAGCGTCTTAAAGAAATGAAAATGCGCTCATTCCATGAGTATTGTGACTATCTATTCAGTCGTAAAGGTATGGAGAGGGAGCTGGTAATAATGATTGACCTAGTCACTACCAACAAGACTGATTTTTTTCGGGAACCTTCGCATTTCGATCATATGTTGCATAAAATCCTTCCCGAATGGATAACCAGTAGGACATCCGTTTCTGCGAAAAAATTCAAGGTCTGGAGCGCCGGTTGCTCAACTGGGGAAGAACCATACACACTGGCAATGGTCCTATGCGAATTTGCGGCGGAGTGCCCAGGGTTCGACTACAGCATAATGGCCACCGACATATCAACGAGGGTGTTGGAGACTGCTGTACGTGGCGTTTATGAGGAGGAGAAAGTTATTCCGGTCCCTTTGGCCCTTAAAAAAAAATACCTCCTGAAGAGTAAGGACAAAAAGATCGGCCTAGTACGCATAGTCCCCGAACTCAGAGAGAAAATCCGATTCCGTCGTCTGAATTTTATGGATACAGATTTCGGGATTTCCGAGAAGTTTGACATAATTTTCTGTCGTAACGTGGTGATTTATTTTGATAGCAATACGCAAGAACGTCTTTTGAACAAATTCTATTCTCTCATGGCTAAGGACGCCCATTTGTTCATGGGTCATTCCGAAACCATAAACGGTCTGAAAGTACCGCTGGTCATGGTATATCCGACCGTATACAGGAAGAAATAAAGTATTTATATAATGTTGAGCTGAATGACGCAACTTATGGATTTCGATGGATCTGCACAACAGGTTTTTCTTTAATTGTGGGGATATATGTCTTGGAGAAACCGGTGCTTGTCTCAAAACTCATTGGTTCATGCATGGAGGATATCAAGTTCAGTCCCCGTAAATAATTAGGATCAATCAATCCGATCTCAAATAAGTTTCTGAGGTTATATAAAATGGAGAAAAAAATCCGTGTTCTTATAGTTGATGATTCTGCTGTAGTACGGCAAACAATGACGGAAATCCTCGCTTCTGATCCGCATATCGAGGTGATGGCCGTAGCCGCAGACCCTTTTATCGCCGCAGACAGGATTAGGGAAGAGGTCCCCGATGTAATCACCCTTGACGTGGAGATGCCCAGGATGGATGGGGTTACCTTTCTTCAGAAAATCATGAGCCAACATCCCATCCCGGTGGTCATGTGCTCCAGCCTCACTGAAGACTGTTCGGAAACAGCCATGAAAGCCTTGGAATACGGTGCTGTGGATATTATACAAAAACCACGGATAGGGACGAAACAGTTCCTGGAAGAGTCAAAGGTCCGTATCTGCGATACCGTCAGGGCGGCCAGCCGGGCGAGGCTCAAACGGATATCTGATACAAAGTATGAAATCGCTCCCAAGCTCACTGCTGATGTCATTATGGCACGGCCTACCGGTAATGCCATGATCCAAACAACCGAGAAGGTGGTTGTTGTGGGTGCATCAACAGGGGGAACAGAGGCGCTAAGGGTGTTTCTCGAAGTCCTCCCTCAAGACAGTCCCGGAATCGTAATTGTCCAGCATATGCCGGAGGGTTTTACCAGGGCCTTTGCGGAACGTTTGAACGGAATATGCCGTATTTCGGTGAAAGAGGCGGTTGACAATGATACAGTAATGCGTGGCAGGGCGCTCATCGCTCCGGGCAATCGCCATCTTCTCCTTAAGAGAAGCGGGGCGCGTTATTTTGTGGAAATAAAAGACGGGCCTCTCGTTTCGCGCCATCGTCCGTCGGTTGATGTGTTATTCCGTTCCGCTGCACGATACGCAGGGAAAAATGCGGTCGGAGTGATAATGACCGGGATGGGTGATGACGGGGCCAAGGGGATGCTGGAGATGAAGGAAGCGGGAGCAAGAACCATTGCTCAGGATGAAAAAAGTTCCGTTGTCTTCGGAATGCCCAACGAAGCCATAAAGCTGGGAGGAGTGGATCTGGTCAGACCTTTGGGGGTAATTGCGGAAGATGTTTTAAAGATTGCGGCATAGAACAGGAAATTACGGGTAGGGAAAATGGCAGCCGACGTGCGATTTCAGATTAAATTAAGTAAAGCAGGTAAAGTTAAAGAGAGAGATAGTGCTGATAAGGAGCGAGGTGCGGGCCATGCTGGAAAATTATGGTTACGGTGTTGATATGTCACGGGCAATAAATGAGAAAAAAGGAAGTAACTCCCAGCTCCATCCCTACACGGATGTTTTGGATTCGCTATTTGAAGCGATAGCAATAGGAGTTATATTTGCCAATAAGGATGGGGTAGTCACGCACATGAATGCAGCCGCAGAAAAGATGCTACATATAGAAAAAAGCGATGTAATAGGCAAAAAAACTTACATGTTGCCGCTGCGCACTCCGATTTACAGGGTCCTCAGTGAAAACTGCCGTGACAATCCTGTTGATATGGCGGTAATGGGGCGAGTTTATGCGGTACTCTCTTCCGAACTGAGAAATCGACAAGGGACCGCGATAGGTGAGATTACCGAGATACGGGACATAACAACGCAGAGAAGGGAAAAAAGACAGGGGGAAGAGTTTGTCGCGATGATCACCCATGACCTTAAATCACCTGTCACGGTTATCAACGGTTATGTGCAGATGATGAAGATGGGAGTTTACGGTGCACTAAGCGAGAAACTGGAAAATGTCGTGGACCAGATGGAGCAGAGTGGAGAAAGACTGTTGTCAATGATAGATGATCTTTTGGAAGTATATCAGATGGAAATGGGTGGCATTAGTATAAAT
>Ga0187786_10000428_pt1 | contig 12100 bp, 9 predicted proteins | sample 0815_BV2_10_20_M_FD_132449 | JGI IMG/M metagenome (GOLD analysis project Ga0187786, IMG submission 132449) | Tropical peat soil microbial communities from peatlands in Department of Meta, Colombia - 0815_BV2_10_20_MG | ecosystem: Environmental > Terrestrial > Soil > Wetlands > Peat | place...
CGATACCGCTCAAGCTGAGGATCAAGCACTTCCTTTTTGAGATTGCAAATCTTGGTGCGCAGAATGAGGCGCCCATGATCAAAGTGGCTGCGCCTGAGCAGGGTTTCAAGGAAAAGGCTCATGTTGCTGTAGTGACGCTCGATGTGCTCATACTCGGCGCGAAGTCCGCGGGTCGCGTCGCTCAGCTCGTCATGAAGCCGCTGAATGTTGAGTTCATTGCCGGGCTTCAGCTTGCCCTGAGCGATGCGTGCTTCAAGCTGCTCAGCCTGCTGAATGCGGCCGTTCAGCTGCCGCAGATAAAGACGGTAAATCATGTTTGGCACTATCACATTGTGTTCGATATCTGCAACCAGAACCCTGATAAAGCGAAGATGCTGTTCGTTTTTCAATGCCAGGAATTTGTTGTGCAGGTTATACCCGATGCGATTGGCGTATTTTCTGAAATAGAACATGCGGTGCGGAGAATAGCGGGGAAACGGCAATAATTCGAGAATGCCGATAATGTTGTTTACGGTTTTGAAAGGAAGCTGCCCCATCAGGACTTCCCTGCCCTTGATGCTGAGTATCAGGCTGTTTTGTTCCGTAAGATAGGGATCGGCCTCGACGCGGATTTCCGCACCTGGGGCGTCGCCCTCTTTCCGATCATCGGTCGTCTTGGCCGCAAGAGCGAAGCGCTCCAGCTTCTCGTGCATCATATAAAGGCATGCATCGAGCCCGAAAAATATCTTTGGGATACCGACACAGAGGGCATAAAAATCATCCAGGGAATCGAACTCCTGGGAAAGGTCGAAAAAGGTTGTGAGCGCGGAACTTTCGGCAGATGAAAAACTGTAGTCGATATAATCCTGTTTTTTTTGTACGATGCGCTCAAATACCCGCTTGGTATCGCTCATGACGCCTCCTGGCTTGCTAAGTATAGCACTTTTTCAGAGCGCGCATTATTTAAAAAAATGGATAGTCAGCGGTGCTTAGGTGAGCCAGATGACGAGGAAATAACTCAAAACAGATATGAAGAGCGTCACGATAACGCTCAGGAAAAACGGTCGGAATCCGACACGCATGAGCTGCCGGAAGTCAGTCTCAAGGCCCATGCCGGCCATGGCCATCGTAAGCAGAAACATATCGAACAGTTCAATCCAGTGAACAGCCTTCGGCGTAAAGAAATCTACCGAGTTCAGCGCGACCATACCGATGAACCCGAGCAGGAAAAAGGGAAAAGCCACAGCTGCCTTGTCCGTACCTTCACCCTGCCGGATCGTTCCCCGCGCCACCAGCATGGATATGATGAGGGCAACCGGAATAAGGGCGGCAACGCGGGTTAATTTGATAATGATTCCTATCTCTCCACTTTCATCGCCCCCGCTGAATGCTGCGGTGATAACCTGGGCAACTTCATGAATGGACGCGCCGACCCAATACCCATACTGCTCAGATGAAATGGGTAGAAAGTCGAGCTTGAAGGCAATAGGATAGGCCAGCATCGACATGGTTCCGAATACGGTGATGGAACTGATGGCAACAATTACGTCTTCGTCCTTTGCGCGGGTAACCGCGCCTGTCGTAAGAACCGCCGCCGCTCCGCAGATAGACGTCCCGGTCCCTATCAAAAGCGCCGACATTGGGGCAACCTGCAGCGCCCGGCCAAGAATCACGGTCAGGAGAAGTGTGAGCGCAAGCGGCACCAGGGCGATGACAATCCCCTCCCACCCCAGTCCGATGATCTTCGCAAAGGTTATGCGGATACCGAGCAGCGCAACCGCAAAACGGAGAATCTGACGCATAGAAAAGAATATGCCTGCCTTATAAGCGTCCGGAATAATGAAGGCATTCCGCAGCAAAATACCCATCCCCATTGCCGCGATAAGCGGTGTTACATAGGTAATTTTTGCTCCGGTGTGCAGTGCGAGGGCTGATATGATGCTCGTAAGGATAAGGCCCGGCATCAGGACCTGGACGTGCGGGGGAATAAAGAAACGCGTCTTGATCATCAAGCTCGATGCATCAAGGGGCTCCGTGCCTTCAGGGGCTTGCGGCGGACATTCCGGCTGCTGTTGTGGTGTCGTCATCTTCTTCTCGCGCGATTAATCAGGACTAATTTACTCCTACTTAATCGATTTGTCAAGCCTGTCGTTAACCGACCCGTCTACACCTAGGCACCTCGCCTCGAAGCGGACATCCCGCACCCGCGCTGCGAAGAAATTTATGAATAATGTGGTCCAAGGGCGGAGGTATCTTCGAATGTTACTGCTTAAATGCCTGTCGGGGGAAATGGCTCCCGGGGAGGGACTCGAACCCCCGACAGGGTGGTTAACAGCCACCTGCTCTGCCAGCTGAGCTACCCGGGAAGCCGAAATGCAGATAAGTATTATGTCAATATTGCTGTGGATTGTCAATTACATCCCCTTGCCCGGGAGGCGATTGATACGAGGGATTTTCAGGCAATCCCATTGATAATTAGCTGTTATTTGACCGGGTGCTGCTATTGCCTCCCGAGAAGACGCTTTGCTATACTAATAGCTCCGGCGGTGTAGCTCAGTTGGTAGAGCATGCGACTCATATTCGCAGTGTCCGGGGTTCGAATCCCTGCACCGCCACCAGCGAGCATCAATTGAGGCATAGTCATGCGCAATAAACAGACTATGCCTCAATTTTTTTGTCTGGTTATGCAAGCAAGCGGCGTAAAACCGCTCTTTAAATGCGTTGACTGAGAGAACTCTTCATTGAGCTCATAGCGCCTGCGCAATCCGGGACGCTCCGCCTTATGGTACCACGTCAGCATTCCGCTGCATATTCTTTCTGATACTCCGTCAGGTATCTGCCTGTTGCCGAGCTTTCGCAGTGGGCAAGTTCCCCCGCAGGCCCCTCGAACAGTATCATCCCGCCGCGCTCTCCTCCTTCGGGGCCGAGATCAACCGCCCAGTCAGCCTGGCAAATAACGTCAAGATTGTGTTCGATAATGACAACCGTATTGCCGTTTTCAATGAGCTTTCGGATGATGCCCATGAAGAGGATCACATCGTTGTGATGAAGGCCGACGGTCGGTTCGTCAAGGAGATAAAGCATTCCCTTTGCTGAACCTTTTGCAGAGCGGCGCGAGGCATGTTCGGCCAGTTCCGCGCATATCTTCAGTCGCTGGGCCTCTCCGCCGGAAAGCGTTGTTGCAGGCTGCCCAAGCCGCAGGTAGCCGAGGCCGATCTCCTGCAGCAGCCGCAACCGGGAAACGACGTCGGACGTCTCGGCAAAAAAAACGCCGGCCTCGTCGACCGTCATGTCGAGTACCTGGCTGACATTCTTGCCGTTGTAAGCGACACGGAGCGCCTCGTCCCGATAACGCAGTCCTTTGCAGTCTTCGCATTTCACATACACGTCCTCAAAAAAGAAGAGTTCGAGCCGTTCGTATCCCTCGCCCTTGCAGGTCTCGCACCGTCCGCCCGGGACATTGAACGAGAAAAACCCAGGAGTGTAGCCATGCGCCTTAGCCTCGGGCTGTGCGGCGAAGAGCTTGCGGATTGGCTCGAATATCTTCAGGTAGGTGAGCGGGTTTGAGCGGGGAGTCTTTCCAATCGGACTTTGATCAATAAATTGCACCCCCCGCAGGCGTTCGGCGCCTTCAAGGCTCTCATGGGGAAGGGGATTTTCGGAGTCGGTTTTGAAATGGCGGCCGAGGGCATGGCATAGCGTTTCTATGATGAGGCTGCTCTTTCCGGAACCTGAGACCCCGGTGACCACGGTGAACAGACCGACCGGAATCCGCAGGGTAAGATTCTTGAGATTGTGGCCGGTAGCGCCCTTGAGGACAAGTGATGACTGATGGGCGCGGAGAGGGGCCGATTTTTTGCCGTTTGTCTGGAAACAGGCGCTGCCGTCCCGCGCACCGCGTACATAGTTTGCAGTGATTGTATCGGATGCGAGAAACGCTTGCATCGGTCCCGAAAAAACAATTTCGCCTCCGCGGTGGCCTCCCCCGGGGCCGAGCTCGACAACCCAGTCGGCTGAACGGATCACATCGCGATCATGTTCGACAACAAGGATCGTGTTGCCCAAATTCGAGAGTTCCCGGATGATTGCGATGATGCGATCCGTATCGAGCGGATGGAGCCCAATGGTAGGCTCATCCAGGACATAAAGAGTGCCGGTCAGTGCCGATGCAAGCTGATTGGCCAGGTTGACACGCTGGTATTCACCGCCCGACAACGTCTTGGCCTGACGGCTCAGGGTCAGATACCCGAGGCCGACCCGCTTGAGAAAATGGAGCTTCAGCAGGAGCTGTTTCATCGCCTCTTTGGCGATATCTCGTTGCATGGGCGTCAGATGCAGGCCTTCAATCCAGGAAGCAAGGGTATCAATCGGCATCTCGCAGACATCGGCAATATCGTATCCGTTGATTTTATATGCGAGCGCCAGGGTGCAAAGGCGTTTGCCGAGGCAGAGCGGGCAGGTTATCGGCGTGCGGTATCTGCTGAGAAAAACGCGGACATGCAACTTGTAGCGTTTTGTCTCCATCTCGTCGAAAAATGCCTTAATCCCGTAAAAACTTTCTGTTTCGGTAAAAATCCGTTTCTGTGCCTCTGCGCCGAGATGGCGATACGGCGTATTCAGGTCGATGCCGGCCTTTCGCGCGCCCTTGAGCATTTGCTCCTTCCACCAGCTATAGCCGGGCTTTTCCCAGATATCTATGGCCCCCTTGTTGAGCGAGCGATCCTGGTCGGGGACGATTATCTCCTCATCGTATTTCAGGATATTGCCGAACCCCTTGCACTCTGGACATGCACAGAGCGGATGGTTGAACGAGAAGAGAATCGGCGTCGGTTCGGGCAGAGAAATATGGCAATCGTCGCAGGCATTCAATGACGAGAACGAGAGGGGTGAAAGCGTTAATGCCCCTGCAGGGTCCTCGCCGACAAGCATGACCTTCATTTGTTCGCCGCCCTCGCGCCATGCCATTTCAATAGAATCGGAGAGACGCGGATCATCGCGGATGACAAGTCTGTCGAGCACAACCTCGTATGTCTGATGGCAGGCCCGGTCTCCCTGCATCTCGTCTATTTCCCGGATTTCGCCGTTCACGAGCATCCGGTGAAAGCCCCGTTGCTTGAGCGATACCGGAGATTCATTCGTCGAAAAGACGATGAGGGCTTTCTGATCTTGATGATTTTCGATAAGGTCTGCAACTATCTGCGACGGATCCCATCTCCTGATCTCCTTGCCGCAGACTGGGCAAAACGGGGTAGCGACCCGCGCAAATAGAACGCGCAGGAGGTCGTAAAGCTCAGTGAGCGTGCCGACCGTGGAGCGCGCGCCTTTCACCGGATTTTTCTGCTCCAGCGCAATGGCCGGTCTTATATTATGGATGGCATCGACATCGGGTCGGTCGAGTTTTTCGAGGAAGAGGCGGGCGTAAGCGGATAGGGATTCGATGAACCGCCACTGCCCCTCCGCGAAAATGGTGTCGAACGCCAGTGACGATTTGCCCGAGCCCGAAAGGCCTGTAATGACGATGACCTTGTCATGCGGCAGTGTAAGGCTGACATTCCTCAGGTTGTTCTGTTTTGCGCCTTCAATGATCAGATCGCGAACCGACATCCTGACAGTTTACCCCACTTTATCCGTGAATATCGACCAATCTTCCGTTCTTTCGGGAATCCACGCTATAATGAGCAATGATTGAAAAGGTCCACACAAAACTGGATGCAGGCGGTCGGCTGACCCGCCGTGAGGCGGTCAAGCTCTTTGAATCGGACGATCTCTTCGGTCTCGGAAGGCTGGCTGATGAGGTTGCCAGGAAGAAGAACGGGAAGAAAGCATATTTCATCGTCAACCGCCACATCAACCCGACGAATATCTGTGTCAACCGTTGCAAATTCTGCGCATACAGCAGGTCATCCGGAGAAGAAGGGGCTTTTAACCTGTCTGTGGAGGAGATGCTTGCGAGAATCGAGGCAGCGAAAGAGGGCGCAAAGAGTCTTTCTGAGGTTCACATTGTCGGCGGCCTCCACCCCGACAGGCCGTTCAACTTTTATGTCGGACTTATTGCCGCGATCAGAAAACGCCACCCGAAACTGAACATCAAGGCATTCACGGCGGTTGAGATAGACTACTTTTCGCGAATCAGCGGACTGAGCGTACAGGAAGTTCTTATCCAATTGCGCGATGCTGGACTCCAGATAATGCCGGGCGGCGGGGCCGAGATATTCGCCGAGGGCGTGCGCAACAAGGTCTGTCCGGAGAAGATACCGGGGAAGCGCTGGCTTGAGGTGATGAAGACTGCGCACCAGGTCGGCATCAGGACGAATGCTACGATGCTGTACGGGCATTGGGAAACCTATGCCGACCGTGTCGATCATCTTTTCAAGCTCCGTGAGCTTCAGGACCAGACCGGCGGGTTTCAGGCCTTCATTCCACTAGCATATCACCCGAAAAATACCGAAATGGGCGGTGCCTACTCATCCGGCATCGATGACCTGAAAACCATTGCGGTCAGCCGCCTTGTGCTTGATAACTTCGATCACATCAAGGCGTACTGGATCATGCTCGGCGAAAAGATCTCCCAGGTCGCGTTGCTCTTTGGTGCCGACGATATCGACGGTACGATTATCGAGGAGAAGATCGCGCTCATGGCCGGCGGGCTTACTGAAGGGGCCATGACGCGGGAAGATCTGATAGTGCTTATCCGCAAGGCGGGCAAAAGGCCGGTGGAGCGGGACGGCTTGTATAAGGAATTGTGGAAAGAGTAGTGTCCAGTCCCCTCTGACTCCGGCTCAGGAACGCTCGAAAAATTGTGATGGCAAAAAACTTGAAATATTCCAGAAAAAAATGAAATAAAACTTGTGGCTGAGGAGGAGACAGTATATCTGGCGCGAGTTGATGGCGCATTGCAGGGCGTGCCACTTCGGCCCAGGTTAATTGATCTTTTCTGCGGTGCTGGCGGGATGACCCTTGGGTTTACAAAATTGACCGGCCATAGCTTCGAGGCGGTTTGGGCGTCAGCCGCTCAGCGAGACAGCGTGCAATATTATAGTCAGAATAAGCCGTCTGCCGAGAGCTGCCCAGAAAGAAGTCTACGAGATACTGGAAAAAACGTTTGCAGATTTGCAAATGGGTGAAGATGCTCAATTGAATCTACGCTTGACGGCACAAACCGATGGTTGGTTATAATAGACTGAATTCTGGTTAACCAGAAAGGAGGTCTCATGTGAAGACGCTATCACTGTCCGAGGCGAAGATGAAGCTCAGCGGCCTCGTAGATTCCGTGTATTCTACTGATGAAGAGGTGGTCATAACGAGGAACGGCTCGCCGGTGGCGGTTCTGATCAGTCCGGATGAATTTGAGGGATGGAAGGAGACAGAGGCAATCCGTGCAGATGCGGATTTCATGAAGGATATCAGAAAAGGGCTCGACGCCCTCAGGAAGAGCAAGGCGAAGCTCTATTCGCTTGAGGAACTCTTCGCCGAGTGAGCAGAGAAGGTCGTACACTCAGGCTTTCCGAAGATACCGCATTGTTTATCAGAGCCCTGCATCCTGACTTGAAGCGCAAAATGAAAGCGGCCTTGCAGACGATACTTGATGCCCCGGAGTCAGGAAAGGTACTGAGAAGTGAATTGTCCGGCATGCATAGTTTCAGGGTGGGGAGATTCAGGATTGTGTATAGAGTTGCGGGCGGCTGCAGTATCGAAATTGTTGCTGTCGGCCCTCGCACAACCATATATGAGGAAACATTCCGACGTGTCACGGAAAAGAAACGAATATGAGTGCGCGGATTGACAAAAAGACCGCGCTGAAGCTGCTGATGAAGGCAGATCTTCTCGACCTCGGTGAGCGTGCAGACGCAATGCGCAAAGAGCTGCACTCCGAAGGGCGGGTTACGTTTATTGTCGACAGAAACATCAACTATACAAATGTCTGTATCAATCAATGCACCTTCTGCGCCTTCTATCGCGCGGCAGATAGTCCCGATGCCTATGTCCTGTCGCAGGACGAGCTGTTCCGGAAGATCGAGGAAACACTTGCCCTGGAAGGCACGCAGATATTGCTGCAGGGCGGTCTGCATCCGGATCTCGGCATTGACTACTACATCGATCTCCTCAGAAGAATCAAGGAGCGCTTCGACATCAACATTCACGGCTTTTCGCCTCCGGAGGTCACCTACCTTGCCAACAAGCATGCGCTGACCGTTCGCGAGACGTTGTCGCTGCTGCGCGCGGCGGGGCTTGACTCGATCCCCGGCGGCGGGGCCGAGATACTCTCCGACCGGGTGCGTGAAGTGCTGAGCCCCCGAAAAATAAAGTCCGGGCCGTGGCTGAAGGTTATGGAAGAGGCGCATCGGCTCGGCATGCGGACGACGGCAACCATGATGTTCGGGAGCGTCGAGACCCTGGAAGATATCGTCGAGCATCTGGACGTAATCCGATCTCTGCAGGACCGGACCGGAGGATTTACCGCATTTATTCCGTGGTCGTTTCAGCCGGGCAATACGGAATTGAGCAGGAAGGCGGCAGGCGGCAGGGAAAAGGCTGAAGCAAACAAAAAGGCACCTGCAAAATCTCCTGTTCTTCAAACATCAGGGATTCAAAGGGCGACGGCGGTAGACTATCTGCGTGTCCTCGCACTTTCGCGCATCTATCTCGATAATGTGCAGAACGTGCAGGCCTCATGGGTTACACAAGGGTTGAAAATGGCCCAGGTTGCGCTGCGATTCGGTGCGAATGATTTCGGCTCCACCATGATCGAAGAAAATGTCGTCCGGGCCGCCGGGGTCGAATATCGCGTGTCGAAAGACGATATCATCCATGCGATTCGCGCTGCCGGTTTCATACCTGCTCAGAGAAATACGCGGTATACTATTCTCAAGACGTTTTAGCTCTCTCGCAGTAATATGCTGATTCCAGTGGAGGCGTGCTATGTCTGAAACCGTATATGACGTCATTATCATCGGAGGCGGGCCCGCGGGCCTGAGCGCCGCACTCTATGCGTCGCGGGCGAAGCTGAAGACCATTATCCTTGATAAATCACACACTGCCGGGGCTCTGGCATGGGCAAGTCTGATCGAGAACTATCCGGGGCTCGAAAAACCGTTGTCCGGCAAAGAACTGCGGCAACTGATGCTGAACCAGGCGGTCAGCTTCGGGACCGAATACCGAGACGAAATGCAGGTCATCGGCGCGATGCTGGACGCGGAGATCAAGCAGGTTTTTACGATGGAGGCTACATTTCAGGGCAAGACGGTCATCATCGCAACCGGCTCGATGGGACGGAAGGCATCGATCAAAGGTGAAGAAGAGTTTCTAGGGCGCGGGGTGAGCTACTGCGCCATTTGCGATGCGGCCTTTTTCAAGGGCAAGACCGTATGCGTGCTCGGCAATTCCGAAGAGGCGGCGAAGGAGGCGGGCGTGCTCGCGCGTTTTGCCGAAACCGTTTATCTCATCTCACCGACACCGAAGCTCAAGGTCGAGGACGATTATCCCTCACTGGTCTTGCCGAATGTGAAAGTCCTTGCCGGCAAAACCGTTACTGCTATAATCGGCGGCGATCTTGTCGAAAAGATAACCATGAAGAGCCCTGAAGGCGAGAGCAATGTTGCACTGGACGGAGTCTTCGTCTATTTGAGCGGAAGCAAGCCGATTGTAGATTTCCTCCAGGGAGCGGTTGAGATGTCGGAGGAAGGTTGTATTAAGACAAATTCCGCGATGGAGACGAATATTGCCGGTGTGCTTGCGGCAGGAGACGTGACCTGCACCGAAGCCCGCCAGGTCATTATTGCGGCGGCTCAGGGAGCGCTTGCCTCCCTTGCCGCCGAAAAGCATGTGTTCGGCCGCAAGAAGGCCAAGGTCGACTGGCATGGTTAACCCGCCGGTACCAGATATCCCGTGCCGCGTCGTTATTTGCGGATATTGATCAAGACAGACAAGGTCGCTCATGTCGACTGATTTCGGTCATCGTCTTCGGTATTACACCCTCCTGTTTATGCTGGTCCTTGCGGTCAGCGTAATCGGTTTCAGCCATTTCGAAAACCTGTCGGCCTTTGATGCAATCTATTTCACGATTGTAACGCTCGCCACCGTCGGCTATGGAGATATCCATCCCGTCACGACTGCGGGGAAGATGCTTGCAATCGTTGTCATCAGTTTCGGCGTGACCACCTTTGTCACGTTTTTTGCGAGCCTCTCCGACTATTTGCTGAACAAGCGGGAGAAGGAATTACGGCACGAAAAACTGAACATGGTTATAGAGATCTTCTTCGGTGAGGTCGGAACAGAACTCCTGCGTCGCTGCGCGCTCGCGGACCCCGATCTCGCACATGTACAGACTGCATTGAAGGTTTCGGGGGCATGGAGTCCCGCCGATTACTCCGCTGCTTCGAACGTGCTGCACACGAAAACGTATGCTATTGATATCCGCAAGGTTGATCTTCTGTCGCTCCGCACGCTGCTGCGCGACAATACGACGCTCTTTCTGCGCATCCTCGAAAACCCTTATCTATTGGAGCATGAGGCGTTCACCGAAACGGTTCGGGCGGTGCTGCATCTGAAGGAAGAGCTGAATCAGCGCGATGATATTGAGCGTTCGCCCGAGACGGACCTGAAGCATCTGGCCGGAGATATCCAGAGGGCATACGGCCTTCTTGCGCAGCAGTGGCTTTCCTATATGAACTATCTCTGCAGGGCATATCCATTTCTTTTTTCGCTGGCGGTCCGCATCAACCCGTTCAGTGCGGAACGTTCTGCAGTAGTGAAGGAGTGACAAGGACGCAATGACGAACGACGAGCTGAAGCAGATGATACTTGATCATATGGAACTCGGGTTTCTTGAAAATATTGTAGACATGTTCCGCGCCGACGAAACCCTGTTCCCGATGATAGTCGATATGTTGCAGGACGAGCGCATGCGGGTTCGTCTCGGTGCGACGGCCCTTGTGGAGGAACTTGTCGGCACTCACCGACTCCGCTTATTGGAGCTGACCCCCATGGTTGCGGAGATGCTGAAATTCGAGAACCCGACAAGCCGGGGAGATGCCGCCTACGTGCTCGGCATGTTCAGGGATCCCGCCGCTTTGCCTTATCTGGAAGCGCGTGCCGAGGATGAGAATGAGGCGGTGCGCGAGGTCATACAGGAGGCGATCCTGGAGATTCGCACAAACTGTTGACCCAACATTATTCACGATCGTCACGGGATATCCGTTTTCAAGCGAGCTGATTTGCCCTTGTGCAGCAAAAGAGGGCATAGTTATGAAGCAGGCAGTATGTAACAAGAGAAGCTTTGCCTTGCCCGCTCGCGCGGACCGTGCAAACTCAGGCATCTCGCTTGGAAGCGTATATGCCGCACCGGTTCTGCGAATAGGTTTATGAATTATATATAATGTGCGTTAAGCAGTAGCGGCGCCTTTGAGGGCCGCTTGCAATCCCTTGCTGAATTCGGTCGGAACCGTCGTCGCGCGTGCGGCCAATTCGCGGTCGAGCAGAATGAGGCCCTGCGGGTCATTGCTGATCACCGCCAACTGTGCAATGATCTCGTTGTCATTGCTCTCTTCTTCCACCTGTTCGGTCACGTACCAGTGAAGAAAGATCTGTGTTGCATGATCTTTTTCGGCAATGGCGAGATCAACCCGTTCATTTATCGACTGCGTGATAAAGCGTTCATGTTCGAGGGTCTTTGCGAATGCGTCCGCCATGGATGCGAATTCGGACGGCGGTTGAGGAATCGCCTTTAATATGGCGCCGCAGCCCTGAAGGTTAATGTACTCATAGAGTTTCATGGCGTGAAACATCTCTTCGTGATACTGGACCATGAACCAGTTGCCAAAGCCTTTCAGGCCCTTTCTCGTGCAGAACGAAGACATGGACATATACAGATATGCCGAATACATCTCGCGGTTCAGTTGTTCATTCAATGCCTCTTCAATTTTTTTGCTGAGCATGGTGTTCTCCCTCCGTTTCCAATGTTCAATAAGATTTGAAATCTATTTGCTGTATGCCGCGACAACAATGCGATAGCACCGAAGGCATCGGCTTGCCTCGGCACGCGCTTCCTCGGGCGTGAATCCCATATCGACCTCGCGAAAGTCATGACGCCGCTGCTGCGCATCCTCATGACGGATTTTAACGC
>Ga0187786_10000429_pt1 | contig 12078 bp, 8 predicted proteins | sample 0815_BV2_10_20_M_FD_132449 | JGI IMG/M metagenome (GOLD analysis project Ga0187786, IMG submission 132449) | Tropical peat soil microbial communities from peatlands in Department of Meta, Colombia - 0815_BV2_10_20_MG | ecosystem: Environmental > Terrestrial > Soil > Wetlands > Peat | place...
CAGCGTTCCCTTGATGGCCGGCAGAAGCTCCTCCTTCTTCATGGCGTGAACGCCACTGATGCCAAGGTCCTTGGCCAGGGCAAACTCCCTCAATTCAACAACCGTCATTTTGTCGAGCGGCTTTTCGGGAACAACCTGAGCTTCTTTCTTTTCTTCCTGGGACTCTTCCTTCTTTATTTCTTCTTCCATACGCTGTTCTCTCCTGCTCCTTCTCTTGATTTAGATTCAATACTCCGCGGGCTCCTCTACTCCTTATGCTCTCTGAAGAAAGGCCTAAAAAGATCTATGGGTATGGGAAAAAGGGTTGTCGAATTTCCCTCCGATGATATTTCTCTCAACGTTTGCAGGTATCGCAGCTGCAGCGCCTCGGGGTGCTGCGTAATGATGCTGGCCGCTTCAGTGAGCTTTGCGGCTGCCTGATACTCACCCTCTGCATTGATGACTTTAGCGCGTCGCTCTCTCTCCGCCTCCGCCTGGCGCGCAATCGCACGAAGCATTTCAGAGGGGAGATCGACATTTTTCACTTCCACTGCAGTCACCTTCACACCCCAAGGCTCTGTTTGAGTGTCGATGACTTTCTGCAAGTCGGCATTCAATTGTTCCCTGTTCGTAAGCAGTTCGTCCAGCTGACTCTGCCCCAGAATCGAACGAAGCGACGTCTGGGCAATTTGCGACGTTGCGTAATAAAAATCCTCGACTTCCGTAACCGCCCGTATCGGGTCGAGCGGCCTGAAATAGATGACCGCGTTCACTTTCACGGTAATATTATCGCGCGTAATAATATCCTGCGGCGGCACATCCATCGTGACGGTTCTCATGCTTACCTTCACCATCTTGTCGATAATCGGCCAGATGAGAACAAGCCCGGGCCCTTTGACGGGAATGACGCGGCCGAGGCGAAAGACCACGGCGCGCTCATATTCCTTGAGGATGCGGATTGCACTTGAAATGAGGTAGACTCCGAAAACGACGAAGAAAATGATCGTGAGCAGCGACGTCGGGATAAACATGGTACCCTCCTGCATGTCTCTTGTCTTATTATACCGAAAAGCCCCGGACAATCTTAGTCAGCCGCGCGGGGCTATCCACTGGGTTCCGCACAACGCATGGAAATCACAATAACCGCAACTCGTTCTGAGGTCTGCCGCCGGGGAAAACGGCATCGATGGATTCTGTATCTCCCGTAACAATTGCTCAATAACCTGCTGAATCAGCAAGGAGTGTTCCCTGTCGCACATCTCTCCCGCAAAGACCTTTTCCTCAATATGCGCTCCCATCTGGGCAGTCCCGAGTATGAGGTAGGATGCGTCAATGACGTCAGGCGAATGGCCGCCGGTTTCAGCAAGGAGCAATCGATAAAGCGGCAATTGTACCGATCCTATGCCATCACCCCATGACGCTCTATTATCAAGCTCGATCCTGTCGAACCGTATCCGGTATGACGACGCCCGCGCACCTGTCTTGAAGTCGAGCAGCAATGGCCGCCCGCCGCGCACCATGAGGGCGTCAAATACCGCCCTGAAGCGCCATCCCTTCCAGACAGCGGAACATAATCGTTCGACCGACACGACCGACACATCCCGCTCGTGCGCCTGAACCGTAAGCCACGTATCGACGAATTCGCTCAGACGCCGTTCCACCTGCATCATAATGAGATAGTCGTTCCCGCGAGGCGGTTCGCCCGATTGCAAACGGAAATAACGGCGAACAAGCGGCGAAATCGCGCGCCCGCTTAATTCACGGGGCAAGACTTGCCTTCCCGTGAAGCCTTTCAGATACTCGGTCAGAATGGCATGGACCGCAACGCCTATGGCGGCTCGGGCCATATCGGCATTCTGTTCAGCCTGCTGAAGGCCGAGGACATAGCGAAAATAGAACCTCAAGGGGCACTTTAGATACGCATCAAGAGATGAGGCGCTGAACTGAAACGTGTTCAGAAACGCAATTACGCGGTCATTTTTTTCAAAACTGCGCGGCACACCATGCGCAAGGTGAACGTTATACTCCATCGCCGGGCTGTCAGCCCCCCCTTCCTCAATGATACCGGCGTGCTGTTCGCGCTCCCAAACAAGGCGTTCAACAAACCGCGATCGTTCCATCCGATCATTTTCAACCCAACAAATCGTCACCTGCTCCGCGCTCCCAACGAGCAAAGAAAAATAATAATGTGCGAGACGATCCCGCTCTCGATAGGTCGGAAGCCCGAGTCTTTCCCGGGCGCCGGAAGGAAGCAGCGAGTCCTCGCGGCCGATCTGGGGGAGAAGCCCTTCGTTTGCATCGAGAATCACGACTCGATCAAACTGCAACGCCCGTGTTTCAAGCATTCCGAGGACCTGCATACCGCGAAGTGGCGTACCGTCAAAGGGCACATGACGGCTGCCCATATACCGTTTGAGCAGAGCAAAATATTGCCCGAAGTCCGTAAAACGGTGTCCGGCGAGGAGAGACGCCCGCATCGCCTCAAGGGACTGTCCGAAGAACTCCGCGAACGGGTAGAAGAGCGGATGGCGGGATGCGCTGGAGCGCTCGTTCAGTACGTCGAGAAGCGCTAGGCACTTTTCGGCAAAATCTCCAACGGATCGAATCGACAGAAACGGACGCACACACATGTCATGAATGCTGCGGAGATGTGCAAGCAGCGTCTCCGCAGAAATGCTCTCTCCCTCGGTCGCCAATTTTCGGGATGCCAGCTGACCCAATTCCGTATCGGATTCCAGAGTCTCCAGAGAGACAAAAAGCCGTCCGCGCTCTTGCCTGAATCTCTCCTGTACGCTATGGAAAAGAATGCGAGTGACGGACGATTTCGTTTCAAATAAGATATTCTTGGTATACGGGTGCAGGAGAAAATCGACATACGACTGCACACGGAGGCGATCATCCTCAGCCGACTCAAGCAGATCGCCGAGCGACGCAAAGAAGCCGAACAGCGGCGTTCTCACGAGCGGATATCCGAGTGTAATGTTGAACTCCTCATCATTATAGCGCTGCAATGCATGGCGAAGCAGGGGGAAGAGCGATTCGGCGGAAGGCAGGATTACCGCCGTCCGTTCATCCGGCCGTCCTGCCGTCATCGCTGCATTCAACTCGGCCCCGACGCACGCGACTTCGCCGTGGATGTCGGGACAGCGGACAAAGCGAATCTCCGGCTTATGAACCGGAGCCTCTTCACGCTCCACGGTGATTCCGAGCATTTGGATCAGCCGTTCAATCCCGGGCCCGTCCTGACACAAGATCGTGGTCTGATCACGTTCAAGAAGGCGCTTGAAAAGACATAACTCCGAGGCGGTTAGCTGAAAAAATCCGGCAAGCACAATCGTTCGGACACCCGCGAGCGCCGGTCCCGGATCTTGCGCAGCAGCTGCTCTATAACGCAGCGATCTCGTCGTCATTCCCCTCTGCCGCACCTCGTCATAGAATCTTTCGAGATACGACGCCAGGCTCAGGAGCCTTCCCTGAACACCCTCCGGCAGGGTCAGTGCAGAGTCGACCTCCAAGCCCCTGATACGTTCCGGCGGCACCTGCTCGATCAAAAGCTCTTCAAGGTCTCCGTAGAGTTTGAGGGCAACCGGAAAAAACGAATCGAGATCGGAAAAGCGGCTGCCTCCTATGCGTTCGATATCCGATATATGAAATCGAAAGAGGAGAGAAACTGCATCAAGTGCATCGACCGGCCGCTTATCCGATTCGGGATATGCAAGCAGTTCGGCAAACCCGTCCATGGAAAAGATCCTCGGCGGAATCAGCGCGCCGCCGGCACGTTCGGCGAGAAACTTGCGCAAATGATGTGCGGGCCGCTTGCCGGGGAATACGACCAGATTGTCCGAATAATCCCGGCCGTCGACATGGAGGAGATCGGCGACTTCCCGGATCAGCGGGGTCCGTGCGGAAAGCAGACGGCCCTTCATGTAATCCTCCGGATGAAACGCCCTTTCAGGGAGGCAAGATATCCGACGACAGTACGGCCCGGATAGATGTCGTGCACAAGCTTCACATACCGACGGATTTGTGCGAGACCGGACGAATTGTCCTTCGCCTCATATCCGGATTTATAATCGACAATGGAAACCGAATCGGGATCGACAACCAACCGGTCAATCCGGTAAAGACTTCCGTTCGCGCCGACAATATCGTATTCCGTTAGAAAGACACGGCCTGGGGCACGCCGGAAGAATCGCCCGGCATCGGGCAGATTCAGAAATTCGATCACCGGCCGCGCGATATCATCGGCTACAGAACATGCCGAAAATCGAGCGGCCAAACGGGTTGCATCCTGCATCGCCCTTTCCTCCCATCCCATATCCAGCGCGTTGATGCGAGACAACAGTATATGCATGCACTCGCCACGTCGCCGTTCATACAGCCGCAAGGATCCTCCCTCCGCCTGCCAGGTCCGTCGAGTCGGCTCAAGCCATGCCGGCTTGATCGTTTGACGGGAGGCGAGACGTTCAGGTCGGCATTGCTGCAAGGACGGCTGCCCGAAGACGGGCTGGTCAAACGGCAGCAAATCCAGCGGATAGCCCAGCTTGTTGCAATGTGCCGCAGAACCTATGATATGGAGTTCGTCCTGAGCCCTTGTGAGGCCGACATAGAGCGCATTCAGATTATCGGCGAGCGATCGAACGGAAGCCTTCTCATACTCGGGCAGCAGTTCCGGATGAGCGGCGGCCATTGCCGCTGTGATGCGATGCAGCCCGATGCAATCCCCTTCTTCGACAACGATCGGATCGGGGCTGTGCCTGCGCTGCTCCGCCAGCATCAATACGACGACCGGGAACCCGAGTCCCTTCGCCTTGTGAATGGTCATGATCCTGACCGAATCCTGCTCAGGAGGAATCGACATCTGCCACATTCTGCTCCCCATCTCTTCGGATGCAGCAAATTGGAGGAAAGCACCAAGGCTGTTGCTCCCCTGCCCTTCGAAATCCTTCACCGTTTCGAGCAGCCGGACGAGTGCGGCCTCCTCGTGAATGAACAAACTGAGCAGATCGAATACCTGATATATCTCCGACAGTAGGTCGTAAAGCGGAAGATACCCAACCAGTCGCATGAGATCGCTCAAAGATGAGGCCCAAACAGCAGGATACTGCTCCGCAAAAAGGGTATACGCCGCCCTTTTCTGCATTCTTGCTTCCATCACAAGCGCAGCGAGCGAATCGGTTGAGACCCTCGCCTCACGCACATGCAGGTGCCGGGAAAAGATATCGCCAAGCAGAAATGTCGCAAAGGACAGGGTATCAGTAGGATCATCGAGGAACCGCAGCAGCGCGATTAATTCACCGGTAAGCGAACGCTGACGGATGTCGAGACTGCTGAGCGAAACAAATGAGATCCCCTTCTCATTCAGCCACTCGGAACACCGGACCGCGTCTTCATTGCGCTGCGTCAGCACCACGACGCTGCCCAAAGGAATTCCTCGCCTCCTCACTTCTTCGATACGGCCGCAGAGCGCGTCCTTCTCTGCAGTCGCTTCTGCGTCTTTGGCTACGAGCGTCAAAGTCACATACCCGTCGTCGGCGCGGCCGGGAGCGGCCTGCTGAGAGAAATCATGCAGCCCGCTTAACCGTGAAGCAGTGCGATACTCTTCAATCTCCTGCGCACGCTCCCTGAACACGAGTGCCGGCAAATCCAATATTCTGCCGCCGCTGCGGTAATTGTCCGTCAATTCCCGAGACCGATATTCCGCTGCCGGGAATTCATTCCTGCTTTGCAACTCGGCCATAATGCGGTAATCGGCATTGCGAAATCCATAAATGGCCTGTTTCGTATCCCCGACGACGAAAAGGCTGCCTCCCTCGGCCACGGCATTTTCGAGCAGGGGTCTGAGGTTTCGCCACTGAATAGGCGAGGTATCCTGAAACTCATCAATGAAGAAGTGGAAAAGGCTCTCTCCCATGCGAAAATAGATGTCGGGAACGATATAGCCGCTGAGATATTCAGCGAGGTATGCGTTGATGTCTTCGATAAAGAGAATGCCCTGTCTCCGTTTGACTTCATCGAGTGTTCCCGCAAAAGCGGTAAAGATCCGCACAAACGGCTCGTAATACGTATGGGCATGCAAGCCCGCATATTCCTGAACAGACTGTCTGATATCTTCCCATATCCGTTCTATCTCTTCGTATGCCGAGCAGGCAGAGTTGTCCGTTTTCCTTGGAAGTTTCACCGGTTTCGCGTGGAGCTTCTTCCCGAGGAGTTCGACGAGTCTGCCGGACTGCGCAATGCCGGGCATGTCTGATAGCCTCCAACTCGAATTGCCGCTGGGAACCAAACCGGATTGCGTGATAAGCAGCTGAAGCGCCGATACGCTCGTGCGGAAGCGAGCGAGGATATTCTTTTCATCGATGGCACAACCGGTAAGCGCAGGCTTTCTTCCAAAAGCCGCGCCGGTCTGCGCAAGCATCGTAACCTCTTCCAAAAGTGCGTTGAAAGGATCCCAGAGATACGTTCCGTCTTTCTGCTTCCGCTCCGCAATCTGCCTCACGACCGAAACAAGCAGATCCGCCTGAGCAGTCCCTTCAGAAGCCTTGTGCAGAAAACGCTGAAACGCAAACTCGATGGTAGCGCTTCCGTCAAGCGTTATTTCGAAATCGGGGGGGAACCCGAGATCGACAGCCGATGCCTGAAAGAGCGTCGTCATAAAGCTGTCGATCGTCTTAACCTGAAAGTCCCCGTAATGGTCGAGGATGCTCTCAAGAACGGCCTCGGCCCTCCGCTGCAAGGCGCTGCTTTCACTCGCAATCAAGCCCGAAAATTCCTGCATCATTATCTGCTCGCCCAGGGCAAGGCGCTTGAGCAAAAAGACAATCCTCCGGCGCATCTCCTGCGCCGCATTGTTCGAGAAGGTAACGGCAAGAATATTCTTCAGGCGGTTGTGCGGAACTTCCGGCAAAAGAAGAAACTGAACGAAACGGCGCGAAAGCGCATAGGTCTTACCGGTCCCGGCTGAAGCCTTCAGCACCAGGACATGCGGGAAACAGAGCGCCGTATCCTTATCCAGGGCTTCTGCCATCAGGAGCGGAGCGAGCGCGCCATCTATGCCAGAAGCGCATATGCGGGAACAGTCAGGAAATCGGCAAAATCATCGGCCTCTATCAGAGATGCAAAGAGATGAGCCGCCTGCTCATAGTTCCCTTCGGCAAAAGCGCCTCCCGCTGCGGTCCTTATCTTCGCCGTTTCTTCATCAAGCATCTGCCTGAATAATTCCCTAGTGGCCTTGCGCCCGTCGTCGAGGATGCCTTTCGGATGCCGTATCCATTGCCATAACTGAGCGCGCGAAATTTCAGCGGTCGCGGCATCTTCCATAAGATTGTGAATCGGAACCGCACCGTTGCCCCTGAGCCACGCAGCCGTATAAAGAATACCGACCTCTATGTTCAGGCGGAAGCCTTTTTCCGTGATAGCCCCGACAGGAACGGCAAGAAGATCCTGAGCAGTCGCCTGCACATCATCGCGCTGTCGAGCAATCTGGTTTCTCTCAGGCATGATATGGTCGAAAACATCCATCGCTACACCGACAAGCCCCGGATGTGCAACCCACGTGCCATCGTGTCCGTCGGTCGCCTCCCGCTCCTTGTCGGCACGCACTTTTGCAAAGGCTTCCTCGTTGGCAGCCGGATCGTTCTTGATCGGAATCTGCGCAGCCATGCCGCCGATTGCGTGAGCCTTTCGCTTATGGCAAGTCTTGATCGTCAGGAGGGAATATGCTCGCATAAACGGAGAGGTCATCGTCACCTGGGCACGATCCGGCAGTATGATTTCAGGTCGGTTCCTGAATTTCTTGATATAGCTGAATATGTAGTCCCACCGCCCGCAGTTCAGCCCCGCCGAATGGTCGCGCAGCTCATAGAGAATCTCGTCCATCTCAAACGCGGCAAGAATCGTCTCGATCAGAACGGTCGCCTTGATGGTGCCGTTCGGAATCCCGAGTTCTTTTTGGGCCAGAACGAAAACATCATTCCAGAGCCGCGCCTCAAGATGGCTCTCCATCTTCGGCAAGTAAAAATACGGCCCCGAGCCCTTTGCGATAAGCATTTTTGCGTTATGGAAAAAATAAAGCGCAAAGTCGAAGATCCCACCCGACACCGGCTCACCGTCGACAAGAAAATGTTTCTCGACGAGGTGCCAGCCCCGCGGACGCACCATCGGTATCGCGGGATTCGCCGCGAGTGAATAAGTCTTTCCATCCGGATGATCAAACGAAATGGTACCGTCAACCGCGTCACGCATGTTGATCTGGCCCTGTATCATATTTTCCCAAAGCGGCGCGTTCGCATCCTCGAAATCCGCCATAAAGACTCGTGCGCCGGAATTAAAGGCATTTATCACCATCTTGCGGTCGCTCGTCGGCCCGGTGATCTCGACACGCCTGTCCTGCAGATCGGCAGGAACCGGGGCGACCGTCCAATCGCCGTTCCGAATGTGCGCGGTTTCCGGCAGAAAATCAGGCGTGACACCGGCATCAATCCGTTTCTGGCGCTCGTCGCGCAAGCGAAGCACTTCGACACGCCTTTCCCGGAACGAGCGTATAAGAGAAGCAGTGAACGCCGACGCCTCAGGAGTGAGAACCGCATCAAACCCCTGATGCATTGTTCCTACAATCTGAATGCCGCCTTGCCTTGTATTCATCGCACCCTCCTCGTATTCGCTATGTTCATCACATAATTGGCCTAGGCCGGCTCAACACGTTACAACCTTCCCTCCTGCCGCAATTTGTCCAGAATGCGTCGAATCTGGGGCAGCGCTTCGAGTGCGGCGCGCTCGCCTTCAAGAATGGCCTCATGGCGCTTCGTGAATTCACCCGATCCGATATGACCGACCTTGGGGCGAATGACGACATCCGCGCGATTCAGCGCGGCCGCGGCAATTTTCGCATACATTATATTGACCGCCTGCAATATGGTATCGATAGTGCCTTCCGGAACCCGGTTGTCGAGGTCAGAAGAGATGTCAACGGCAATCACCACGGTGGCGCCGAAGCGCCGTGCCGCGTCGACCGCTACGGGACTCACAACGCCTCCGTCAATATATGTTTTATTGTCGAAGCGCACCGGACGGAATACACCGGGAACTGCACAGCTCGCCCGGACCGCCATCCCGGTATTGCCGCTGCCGAAAACGACTTCCTGTCCCGTACTGACATCGGTCGCCACTGCATAAAACGGCAGCCTGAGCTTCTCTATCGGCGTATTTCTGAGCATACGGTTGACATATGCCTCAAGAAGCTCTCCCTTCACAAAGCCGTTGTCCGGGATCGTCACGTCGATAATGTCGCTCTTTTCGATTTCGAGGGCTATTTTTTGGAGCTGAAAAGCATTGAACCCGTAAGCGGATAAGCTCCCCACAAAGCTCCCCGCGCTGGTGCCGATGATCATGTGGATGGGTAGGGAATTGCTTTCGAGGACTTTCAGCACGCCGATATGGCTGAACCCGCGGGACGCACCCGCCCCGAGCACCAACGCTATCTTGGCGGGCGGCTGCGGATGCTGAACGATCTCGCGGGGTGTGCATGCGCTGATCAGAATACAGAGCGTCGCGAACACTAAGAGAACACGTCTTCCAGGGTTAATCGACATCATCACCTCACGTTATCTTATGCTGCTATCTAAAGGCTGAGGCTCTTTTTCTGTTCCTCAAACGCCTCGACGAACTTCTCCTTCAACCCTCGGTATCGTGCCTCGGTGAGACCGATTTCGGCGAAGCGGTCCTCGGCTTCATATCCCCCCGAAACCCCTATCCCGAGGCCGTTTGCCAAGGCATCAGCGACGGCTACAACACGACAAAGCGGCTCGTAGGCCGGATCAGCATCTGTAGGATAGTTCCGGGAATGATGAAACTCAATAGCGCTCTCGAGGCTAAGCGGGAGTTTCCATTTTCGGGCAATGAAACCGCCCACATCGCAATGGGTGAATCCGAGCATAACGTCTTCCGCACTAATCAACAGACCACCATTGCCGTAAACAGCCTCGATGACCACCGTATACCGGTCAGTCATGCTGTTATTGAGCACGGTCTTGCCGACATCATGCATGAGCCCGGCAAGCGCCGCTTCATCGACCGGTACCAGCTGGGTCTCTTTTGCAAGCAGGGAGGCCGCTATCGATGCACCCAGGCTGTGCTCCCAGAGTTTCTGCTCGAACAGGCCGAAGCGTCTGTGCATATCCCGCATCGCAGTCGCCATGACAAGAGACGACATTGTCTTGAATCCGATGAGCATCAGCGCATTCGCAATCGAATCGATGCTGCGGTTGCGACCGTAGAAGGGAGAATTCGCCATTTTGAGGACGCGGGCGGAAAAGGCCTGATCCATTTCGATAGTCTGTTCGAGGGCATCGAGCGAAAAATTCTCTTCCTGCAGCATGCGAAGAACTTTTATCGCGACAACCGGCAGGCTGGGTATGTCGCCCGCTTTACGAATAATCCCTTCAAGGTCAGCGTCGAGCATGAATATCAGACTCCTCCCCCCCGGAAGTGAATAATAAAGCACATGTGTTGATAGCAACTCATTGTCTTAAGTATAGTCGACAGGGTATCCGCAAGCCAACTGCCGAGCCGTATGCACCGTAATGATGATTTTCATTTTGCATACAGTGCGGAACTCCTCTGGCTATCCCTTTGAAAAACAGCGTCTTCCGGTTGAGATTCCGGCAGGTATCCAGTAAAATACATCATTCACGCTCTGGAGGAACTGCACGATGATATACGGAAAGCCCATGCTCTCTGCTGAACAGATTCAGGTGAAAGTGGCAGAAATGGGACGGCGCATTTCCGAGGACTATGCTGGCAAGAGCATTCTTGCGGTTGGTATTCTCAAAGGTTCCTGCGTATTCTTCGCCGATATTATTCGGGCCATACAGGTTCCGGTCTCCATAGATTTCATTGTAGCAGCGAGCTATGTTATGGCATCGTCGAGCGGTGAAGTTTCTGTTTATTATGACGTGCGGGAACAGATTGCCGGCAATGACGTCCTGCTCATAGACGATATTATCGACACCGGCGTTTCACTCGATCATCTGCGGCAACGGATTCTCGCACGCAAGCCTGCAAGTCTGAAAATCTGCGCCCTCCTCGACAAGGAGGCCCGGCGGACGGTTCAGGTGCCTGTCGATTATATCGGCTTTAAGATACCGAACCAGTTTGTCGTTGGCTACGGCCTGGATTATGAAAACCAGTACCGCAACCTGCCCTATATTTCCATTTTCACCAAGAAACAATAAGCAGCGACGGTATATCCGTACAGGAGGGTCCATTGTTTGAGCTCATGATAGAAACGTCGTTTGCCGCCGCCCATCAGCTCAGAGGGTACAGGGGGAAGTGCGAGAACATGCACGGCCATACATGGCGCGTACAGGTCATCGTCGCGGCCAGCCAGCTCAATGAAATCGATCTCGCCATAGATTTTCATGACCTCAAAAAGATGGCGCATGAAATCGTCGGCCCGCTGGATCATTCGTGCGTCAACAATATCTTTCCCTTCACGGAACGCAACCCCTCGTCGGAGAATATCGCCAAGTGGGTCTACGACGCCATGAAGAAACGGCTTGTTGAATTCGCAGGGGTTTCGCTTGCGGCAGTTACCGTCTGGGAGTCCGACACAGCGTCGGCCACCTATTCCGAGGACGATGTATGAATGGTATCGATGCCGATTTCGCCGCTCGCCTGCTCGATGCGGCAGCCAGGGCTGGTGCTGATGAAGCAGAGGTCTTTCTGAAAAATGTCGGCACCCTCAGCGTCGAGGTCAAGAATGAAAAGATAGAGACGCTCGAGAAATCAGTGTCGGCCGGATATTCGATCAGGATCGTTCGCAACGGCAGGCTCGGATTTTCGTATGCCACTGACGCAGCAGCATGGGAGCAGGTTGTGCAGCGGTCGATGGAGGCGGCGGCACACGCGGAACCGGACATGCATAACGGACTTCCTCTGGAATCAGGCTCTGCCGGGGATGTCCTGGTTTTTGATCCAGCGCTCGATACCCTGGCGGAATCCGATTCCATTCGTAAGGTATTCGCGATCGAAGAAGCGGCCCGCGCATCCGACACGCGGATTACAAAGATCCGGAAGGCAGCGGGGAGTTTTACGAAGAGC
>Ga0187786_10000430_pt1 | contig 12039 bp, 7 predicted proteins | sample 0815_BV2_10_20_M_FD_132449 | JGI IMG/M metagenome (GOLD analysis project Ga0187786, IMG submission 132449) | Tropical peat soil microbial communities from peatlands in Department of Meta, Colombia - 0815_BV2_10_20_MG | ecosystem: Environmental > Terrestrial > Soil > Wetlands > Peat | place...
ACGTGGTAGTATATTCCAATAAGGTGTTTTGTCAAGGGGAAAGTCGATGGTGAGGCATCCGTTCAGGCTGGGTACAAGGCACCGCGGGAGAAGCAAGGGAAACGTCCCATTATGTGCGGTCCCGCTCGTCCCGCAGATGTACGGTCCGCTGGGGGTACGGGATCTCGATCCCCTCTTTTTTCAGCCGGGCAAGAATCCTCTTCCTGAGTTCATGCAGCACGCGGTTCTGGGCCGGCAGTTCGGCGATGGTACAGACGAGCGTGAAGTCGAGTGAACTTTCTCCGAACCCGGGAACGAAGAGCACGCCGGGTTCCGGTTTCCCGAGCAAAGAAGGAACCTCACCGATTGCCTTTTTTACTTCATCAATGAGGATGGCCTCGACGCTCTCCGGCTCGGCTGAATAGGCGACGCTCACCGGCACATACAGAAGCGTAGCCTGTTCCGGCAGCGAATAATTCGTCACTACGCTCTGGGCAAGCTTGTTATTCGGGATCACGACGATGTTGTTCGGAAGCATGCGAATGCGCGTTGTCCTCCACGTGATATCGTCCACATACCCTTCCTGGCCGGTTTCGAGTTTGATGAAATCTCCGATCCTGATCGATTTTTCCATCAGAATGTGCACGCCCGCAAAAAGATTGGCCAGCGTGTCCTGGAGCGCAAGGGCTACGGCGAGTCCGCCCACGCCCAGCGCGGTGATCAGGGGCGCGATGGAGATACCGAGATCCGTCAGTATGATCAGGAACCCTATGACGAATATCGTGCCTTTCAGGATGCCGTAGGCAAGGCCGGTCGTCGGGATGGGGATGCGGCTTTTCTGGATGTAGTTCGTGAACAGTTTGCCCGCAAGCGTGGCCGAAGCGAACGTTGCCGCCAGGATGATGATGACGCGGAGAATCCTGCCGAGGTACTCCATGTGCCTGTCCGGGATGCCGGAAAAAGACAACCCCAGGTGAATGCCCACGGCTACGGCGACCAGGATTGAGGCGTTCCTCGTCGACTCAATGACAATATCATCGACCTGGGTGGAGGTTCTGTTTGCCCAGGTATGCAAAATGCGATAGACGATGGACCGCGCAATCAGCAGGACAACCGTGAAACCAAGGGCTGCCGCAGCGGGGAGAACAAACTTCATATATGCCGCGTCCATCTTCAGAACCTCCGCAGTTAAAAGGACTTTACGTCTTCACATTCTACATTCTGAATCAGGTTTCTAAATTTCAAAGGAGTTCGCCGCGAAAACCATACGGCGCCGCGCTCTCAGCGCTTTTCCGTTCCCTCCCGCGTCTGGCCCGCCGCACCACGGCCCCCTGCGTCGGGTCCTCCGGCAGATTTCCTCCGCCTGCGCAGAGACCGCCTGAGACTGAGCAGGGACAGCAAGAGCATGCCGATGACGATGCCGGCGAGCAATGCCAGAACGACGATGACGGCGAGCGAAGCTTCATATTTCCAGGTCAGGAAGGAAACGGCAACCGGGGTGGCGTTTTGGACGGAAAACGCGGCAACTGCTATGACAATGGCGATAACCAGGATAATCGTGAGCATGGTTTCCTCCCCGCTGCTGCACCACCGGCTGCTTCAGCATACCCGTAGTACTGTAGCAGATACGCTGACGGGAGTAAATCGGAAATATTGCCTTGCGCCCTCACGATTCTTTTCGTCTGAACTTTCGCAGGCCTTTCCTCAAAACTTCACGCAGGCTTCTCGATCGCGCCCGGATGAAGAAATAAAGGGAGTGCTCGGTTCACACGGAAGGGAAAAGACGATGAAAGCGAAAATATATCTGAAGCAATTTTCCCCTTCGCCTGAAGGCTGAAAAGAGTTACACTGAATAGTGGATATTGTGACCTTTATGAAAGTACGCCTGCATGGTTGAACCGGAAGACCGATATAAAATCTCAATCACCCGCCCGTTCCTGCTGACGCTCGTGGCCGCCGGATTCGCCATCGGCGTATTCGTGGGAGCAGGAATGCGTCTGTTCACGCCGATACAGACAACCAAGGGGGGCAACGAGGGCGAGAATCCCGAGAGTGCATTCAGTTTCATCCGGCCGCCGGTCCAGCAGAAAGACGCTCCGGGCAGCCGCGCGGGGAAGGAATTGAAGCCGTTCAGATACAAGGTCAACGAGGCAATCCAACGGCTGATCAAGGAAAGCGATGCAGACCTCGTTTCCGTCTACTTCCGCGACCTGAACACCGGGAACCGCTTCGGCATCGGGGAGCGCGACAAACTCCTCGCCGCGGACCTGCTGAAGATACCGCTCATGATGGCGTATTTCAAGTGGTCCGAGGCAAGCCCCGTTGTTCTTCGGAAAGCCCTGCTCTATACAGGAGACGAAGGACGGTCGGAGACGCTCGAACCGGGTAAAAAATATACGGTCAATGATCTGCTCCACCGGATGATCGTGAGCAACGACCAGGCGGCATATGCAATTCTGTTCGCCAATCTCCCGCGGCCACGGCTGGAAAAAATATTCAAGGAGCTGTACGTTGACTATGATCCGCAGCGGCAGGACGAGTACCTGTCGCTCAGCGCCTACGCTTCATTTTTCCGCGTGCTGTTCAATGCCTCCTATCTTTCCGAGGAGATGTCTGAAAAGGCGCTGCGGTTTCTGTCCCGTTCGGCATCAAAAACCGCCATGTCATCGGGGCTTCCTGCCGGCATCGCCTTTTCAGGGAAACGGGGGGAACAGACGATCCGAACATCCGATGATGAAGAGGCGGCTGCGCAGTATCGGATGCATGAACTCGGCATTATTTACCATCCCAGCCGCCCTTTTCTTCTCGGGTTCGTGGTGCAGGGCAAGGACCGCGATCAAATCACCAAAGCCATCCACGATCTGACACGGCTTGTGTATGATGAAGTGGACCAGCAAACGCAAGAGGGTTCATAGCGGTCAGCGTTCAATAGACTCCGTGCTTTCCTGCCCCCTTCCCCCTCCAGCAGCCGTGGAAAAATAACCGGATGGAATGAATAAGCCGCCGCCGTTTTCGAAAATGAAGTGATGTCGGTTTCCGAGTGTTTTTCTCCAAACCTCGATTTCCGGCCGCGTCTTGCTCGAGCACAGGACGACTGGGACCGAGCGTCTGGCTGCAAGATCGAACGCGGGGCGCCGCTTCAAAGGATGTGTCCCCGGATGAAGCAGCGTCCCGTCAAGATCGGTCAGGATGATGGTATGCAGCGTTCATTCACTTCTTATCTGCCGTTTCTCCGCCATCGTTCTTCATAAGAAACTTCAGCGCAAGGGGAGCCGACAAGGTCGTCAGCGCCACGACAAAGACCACGACGGCATAGGATGCATCATCGAATATTCCGTTCCGCTTTCCTACCTCGGCGAAAATGAGCCCCACTTCGCCCCGCGGAACCATAGCCACGCCTGTTGACAGCTTCTCACGAAAGCCGCCCGCAGCCCAGATGCCGCTCGCAATTTTGCTCAGTATCGCCACTGACGCAAGCATGCCGGCAAAGTCCCAGAAGGTCCCGGACGTCATGTTGATCGCGCGCAGGTTGATGGACACGCCGACCATAACAAAAAAAACCGGTACAAAGAGATCGATGATCGGCGTCATGCTTTCCTCGATCTTCTCCGCCAGCTGATGGCTGTAATGCTCGATGGTCGCGCCGAGCGGCAGGAAGAACCGTCGCTCCAGGGCGATTCCGGCGGCAAACGCCCCGAGGATCTCCGGCGCCCCGACGCCGTGCGATACCACGGCAAGTCCCAGAATAAGCGAAACGACAATGGTCGGGATCATGCCTTTCGTGCGGCTCGAGGAAGCGAGCTTGGCCATGAGCGGCACGAACAGTTTCGCCAGCACCGGCGCGACGAGCAGGAATGTCGTTATGAATACCAGGATGCGTATCGCTGCAATGATGCTGACCGTCCCTTTTACCGCGAAATCATACAGCAGGGCGAGGACAACGACTCCGATCACGTCGTCCAGCACGGCAGCGCCTATGACGATCCGGGCCATCCGCGTGTGGTGCTTATTCAGGTCCTTGAGCACGCGTACCGTAATGCCGATGCTCGTGGCCACGATCGTGCCTCCCACGAAGAGCGACGGAACCGTGCCCATTCCGAACAGGCGTGAAGACACCCCGTACCCCAAGGCAGCGGGTACGAGTACGCCTGTCACCGCAACAAGGGAGGAACGCACACCTTCCCGCACGAGCTGGCCCACATCCGTTTCGAGCCCGACCTCGAACACGAGCAGCAGAATGCCGATTTCGGCAAGAAGATGGAACACGGCGTCGGGAGCAATGAATCCGAGGGCGCTTGGACCGATGATGAGGCCGGCCGTCACTTCGCCCAGAACCGCCGGGATGCTCATCCTGCTGAACAGCTCGGCGAACAACTTCGCTGAAAGCAGGACGACAAGCAGCTTCAGAAAGAAGACAGATACCTCCAAATACTACCTCCAAACAAAAAAGGCCGGCGAAAAGCATTCCTGTTATCAATGCTCTCTGCCAGCCCACTTTCCCGGAGCATACTCCTCCGGGCGCGTCAGTCCGCCACACTGCTTATATATTCTTGAAGTTTAATCTTTCGATACTTAATTATATGCGATGGGACAACCGCTGTCAATTTTTCATGGCGACATTGGAATAAAAAAGGCGGCCCGTCGGCCGCCTTGGAAGGACACGCTATGATCCCGGACTCTAATGCCCCCCTGATTTCAGCAGACCGCTCGCGGCAAGAGCGAGAACAAGGATCTCGGCGATGGCGATAATGAAGTAGGCGGTGTCTTTTTTCCGCTTCAGGATGGGAAGAATCACCATATAACAGAGGATCGTCAAGCCGGACAGGATCGCGATTCCGACAAAGTTGAGGTAATCGCCTTTCCCGACGTGAGCGAGCCAGTTCCAGCCGGTGGGTGCGTTCATGATATGATTGAAATCATGCACGCGCATGGTCCAGTACTTCGGCAGATCCCTGATCGGCACGTAGGTCGGCAGCAGCCCCGAGAGGTAGACGATGAACGTCACGATCAGTATGGCAAGACCAAGCCACATGCCGACGTTCAGGATCGCTGCATAGGCAAGTTGTTCTTCTGATGCCTTATTGTTTTTCTCCGTACTCATGTTCGTCTCCTATTTCCAGATGCCCAACCCCTTGAGCAGGGACCGGAGGCCCGCAAAAAGCAGCAGCCCGATGACCATCCACTTGATCGCTTTCGGCTTCGACTTGGCAAGAAGCTTCACCCCGATCATCGAACCCAGCATGATGCCCACGAGAGACGGGACCACGATCATGGGCAGCACGGCGCCCTGGTTCAGGTACACCCACGCAGCCGAGGTGTCGGTGATCGAGAGCAGGAATTTGCTCGTGGCCACCGATATCTTGAGCGGCGCGCCCATCATCAGGTTCAGAACAGGCACGTTCGCCCAACCCGCGCCGAGCCCGAACATGCCCGCCATGACGCCGATGACGATGAATAGTGTCAGCCCCAGCGGTGTTTTGTGCACACTCCACTCGACGTCCCTGCCGAGTGACTCTTCGCGGTAGATGCCCATGATGCCGAGGCTCTGGGAAAGGGCATCGGGCTTCGGGACAATGGGGAAATCGGACTTCTTTGCCGTCGCCATGATCAGGACGATAAGCAGGATGGTCGAACCGAGCATGATATTGATCACGTGCGGCTTGAGCGCCAGACCGATCATGGCGCCGACGATCGCCGCTGCCGAGGCGATGAGCGCCACGGGAAGGGCGAGCCGCAGACTGGCAAGATTTCTCTTGAGCAGACCGGGGCCTGCAGCAAGCGCGCCGGCAAGTGCTACGAGCAGTCCTGCGCCGCGCACGAAATCGATGTTGAAGGGAAAGAACCCGCCCACGATTGGGACGAACAGAACACCGCCGCCCACACCGCCGAGCACGGCCAGGATGCCGAGAATGAACGTTACAACGAAAAGGGCCAGCGGCCAGATCCACCAGGGTATGGATGACGGCTGTTCCGCTTCGGCGTGAGTACCGCCGTGCATTTCCTGCGGAGCAGCTGTACCCGCGGCCGTTGAGTGAAGCGCCGGCTCATTTGCAGCTGCCGTCGAGGCCTGACTGAGTATCAATGAAATGCAAAGTAAGATCAGGATTATACTGCCGGTAAAAAAACGTAGCATCGCCGCGTTTGCTCCTCCCCCCAGAACATGTAGGACTTTTTCTTTTTGTAAATTCGTGATGATAGAGACTGCCGGGTCATTGCGAATTGAAAGCATCCAGTTCCATTTTGCACGGCTGATAATGATATTATAATGAGTGGGAAGTTGTCAAGGGAAATGTTAATGTACTGTGATCCTATAAAAACCATTTATGGGATAAAAAAGTTTCGGAATAAAAAATGGGCGGGAATGCTGACCCGCCCTGAAACAAGGAGGAAAGAAAACTGCGACTAACTACCTTCTATCATTTTATTACTGTACAATACCGCCAACGACCGCGGGTGCGACCGTGATAACCGGTTCGTTCGCAACGGTTACGGGGTTACTGCCGGCAGACGGATCAACCCACTGAGACAACGTCGGGAGTGTATAGCTTCCGATTGAGAGAGAATCACATCCACCATTCGTATCTTCCATCATTCTCTCTTCAATTCCGAGCGGCTTGATCAGATAGGTGTCACTGCCTGCCGTGGCCGCGGAGCCGGCCTGAATCATAAACTCCGGCACCCACCTGGTGTTATTGCTGCAGCTTACCTTAGTGCCGCCATCATCCACGCATTTGCCGGGAATGCCGTTGAGCTGACCGGCCCCGTCATAGTTCAGATAGAATTTGGTCCCATCGTACTTGTGGTCATATGCGGTTACGGACGGCTGCGAGTGAACGTATTCAACCTGAAGCGGGGGATCGAACTTCACAAACGCATTGTTGCCGTCCTTGAGCGCTACAAACTTATTATAATCGTTCAATCCCGTTTCCCATGTATAGAAAACGGGGAGCACGCTCCAAGCTTTCCATCCACAGGTTTGGTTCTGATCCCAATCGCATTTAAGTAGATCTTGATACGTCGTCCCGGTTTCGTTTGTTGCCAAAGGATCAAACAAAGCACCGCTCATGACACCCCAGTCCGAGCCCGAGATGGCGGCTGTCTGAACAACATTATTGCCGTTATACGTGAGCATCATCGCAGCCTTGCTGAACACATACGTGTACCCGTTCTGGGTATAGGTGAGGAACGGCGTACTTGTGTTGATTCCCGAGGCACCTGCATTCGGGCAGTTGTCGAAACACGAAAAAGTAACAGTTGATCCAAGCGTCGTATCATCGGGATACACAATATCCTCGGCATAGAATATGATGGGTGTGGTATTTGCTACCGTCCCGGTGCAGTCAAATGGACCGGTGCCTGTGCAGCCGGTCAGCTGCATGCTGACTTGCCCACCAAGGGAATCCGACCAGAAATTGAGGTTATTCCATGAAAGCGCCGAGAGATCAAGCGCAGCCGGAGTAATGGTTTGCCACGTATAATCCGACTGACTCTGTTGAGCAGTCATCATAAGCGCGGAACCGTTCCAGACCACCTGATAATTGCTGCACGTGCCGGAACAAATACTGTAATTGAGGGGAATGTTCTTGACGTCTGCAAGCGTCAGGGCTTGCCTCGTATGCCTTTTCAGTTTGCCGTTGGACTTAAACACCGTATATGGTGTATCCGTGTTGTTCTGGTAATCATGTTTCATGACCGTATCGCCGGAAGCAACACTCACACCATCAGGAAGCCACATACCCCAATACCCGATATTGCCGTATGCCGTGCCGACTTTGATCTGATAACTGGAATTCCGCACCACCCGCGCACCGGTTGTCGCATCATACAAACCGTACTGCCATGCAGACATATCGAAGACATTGCGATTAAGGCAGATATCCGGAGAAGTGCCCACGGCATCACTGCGCAAGAAATAATTGGTGTTAAAGGCAATATTGAACGCAACCGTCTCGGGCGATCCGCCGTTTTGCGTATCATACTGATAGACCTTGCCGGAACCCGCATCGCTCCCGTCGGTGGCTTTATCCAGCGTGGCATACTGTTTGCGCGTCGGGCTTGCCGCGGGTCCCTCTTCCTCGGCAAACTTAAGCAAAATTTTGCCGCTGGCTTCGTCACGTTCAGACTTCAGTGTGCCCTTGAAAATAACCTGCGACGTATCGGCAGCAGCCAGCCCTTTATAGTTCACCGTAAAAATACCGAGCGGATTGCTGTCCGTTTTCCCTTCCGTCACGGTAACCGTGGCGAGAATTACTTTGTCCATATCGTACGCGTCATGGGCCTTCTCGTGAATCCAGGCCTGCACGTACTCCGGCGATGAATTGTCCGTCCGCCATGATTTCATCGTCCATGGTTCAAACACCGGGGCATCGGCACCCGAAGACTGATTGGTTGACGCCTGGCCGGCAGCCGAAGGATCGCTTTTATTGCTTGAGCATTTATTCGCATCAATCAGAGCCAGGTAGGGGCCCTGATTCAGCATTTCCCCGTATTGAGACTGCGCAATCATACAAAGAATATTATTGACATTTTCGAAGGCCTCTACCGAACGTTCCTGAACGTACATATTGGCCTTGTCAAGGTCATAGTCCGATCCTGCCGGGACAGATGGAGTCCGATGAAGCGGTGTTTTTGCGAACGATCTTATCGAGGGGCTGCCTGCAACGGATCCGCTCACCTTTGCATCAACGACGCTCACTTTGTCGGCAACCTGAAGCGCATCTGCTGAGCCGCTGTTATTATTATTGTTGGTGCTTCCGCCTCCGCCGCCCCCGCCGCCGCATGCGATGATCATGAGCGGCAGAGCGATGATGCTGAGTAAACCCGCCATCCTTCTCAAGTGCATAAGAGCCTCCTTTTTTATCCCTGCATCCGGGAAATGTATTCTTTACTCAAAGAGTTAAAATGCTTGTTTTTCTCAGGCTGGCCCTGAATAAGGTCAACTACGGACACGGTTCTCCATTGAATACCCAAGTATTATACTAAGCAAAAGGTCTGCCATTTTTTTTAAGCTTAAAAAACAAATAATTGTAATTAAAACGTCAGAGCGGGGAGTCCGTTCCCGGACAGGGATTATTGCAATATATTGTTTTTTCAGAAGGGGGTATTGCTGCTGTTGTCGCCCGGCGGACGGTTGGACAGTGTTTTCCTGCTTCAGTCCTGAGATTGTGCAGGGAGGAGGCGGTTGAAAATCGACCTGACCTGTGTACGGACGCTTTCGTAATCCGCAAGCAGCTGCGCTCCGGCAGGTACAGCCGCATCAACATAGCCCATGCGCCGCGCCAGGCCGCGAAGGGCTGCCGGGTCTTTGACGAGGATGCTCGACGTCTGGTTGGAGATGATGCGCATTCTGTTTTCCAGGCGGCGGAGGAACGCGGAGGACTGCCGGAGTGTCCGGTAGTCGGCATCGGTCAGCAGATGTGTTTTCCGGAGCACGGCCAGGCCGTTGTCCGTCCCCGGAATCAGGATCAGCGGATGCGAGCCGCAGGAGAGCAGCTGAAAATACTGTACGAGAAACTCGATGTCGACGATCCCTCCCCTGCCCTGTTTGATGTTGTACCGTGTCTTATCTTCATTGCCCAGTTCTTCCTCGATCCTCTTTCGCATTGCGCGTATCTCGCCGGCAAGCACGCCGGGATCGCGTGTGCGGCCGAGAAGCTGCCGGACACTCGCGCAGAACGCCGCTCCCACGGTCCGGTCGCCTGCGGCGAAGCGCGCCCGCAGCAGCGCCTGCAGTTCCCAGGTCCCTGCCTCCGAGGCATAGTAACTCCTGCAGGCATCCACGCTCTGTACGAGCGGTCCTTTGGATCCCATCGGCCGAAGCCGCGTGTCAACGCGGAATACAAACCCTTCCCGTGTCATGGTCGTCAAATAGGAAATCGTTTTTTCCGCTATCTTGCTGAATCGTTCGAAGACCGAGAGTCCCGGAGACGGCGCTTCGGCATGCTCTTCCGAAAACACAAAAAAGATATCGAGGTCCGAGCCGTACGTCAGCTCCCGGCCGCCGAGTTTTCCGACGGCGATGACGGCAAGCCCGTCAGTCGACCCCGAGCCGCCGTATCGTTTGCCGATCTCCCACCCCGCCGCCGCAAGCGCCGAGTCGAGACAGGCATCCGCAAGGCGCGCCAGATCGCGAGAAACGATACGCAGGCTCGAACCCGACAGCAGATCCGATATGCCGATCCTGATTTCCTCCTGGTGTTTAAAATGCCGGATGGCGTCAAGTTTCTCTGCGATGGTCGCCAGGCCGCCAAGCTGATCGCCGAGTTCATGCGCGTAGGATATGCGCATGCCCGCACCTTCGCGCTTTTTCGATTCAAGCATGCTTTGAAGATAATCCGGCCTGCTCACGAGGAGCCGCGAAAGGTATTCACTGTTCGCAAACACGGCAATGAGCACGCGGACGGATGCAACATCGATCTTCGCGAGCGACTGCAGGGCATCCCAGGAGCCGTGGGACGCGAGAAATGATTCGAGGTGGTGCAGGGCCTGGTCGGGGTCCGCGGACGCCAGGATTTCCCGGAACAGCGGCGGGAATATTGTTTCAAAGGACTTCCTGCTGCGCGGCGTCTGATGCACGAAGGCAGGTCCTTCCCGGAGCAGCAGCAGATCGCGGTACGCCTTGTCCGGATTGCTGAAGCCGGCGCGGCCCAGCTGCGCCACGGCTTCACGCTCCGGCGCATCAGGGTTGAGCAGGACGCTCAGTTCTGCGGGGAGCTCCGGCGTCTCCTCATCGCCCACGCGGGAAAACAGCTCGTCATAAATGCGCCGCACCCGTTCCGTATGCTCCGCATACTCCCGCAACAGCTGCTCCGCCTCCCTCCCCGGAGTTCGATAGCCCACGCGCCGGGCGAGCAGACGCAGTTCCCGCTCGTCGGTCGGCATGGTCTGCGACTGCAGATCATCGAGCAGCTGGATGCGGTGTTCGACGGTCCGGAGAAAGACATAGGCCTTTGCGAGCGTTTCCTGCTCCTCGTACGAAATGAGCCCTTTGAGGGAGAGCCGGTGCAGCGCCCGGAGCGAGGAGCGTTCGCGGAGCAGCCGGTCGCGCCCGCCGTACAGCAGCTGCAGCGCCTGGATGATGAACTCGATCTCGCGGATGCCGCCGTACCCCAGCTTGACGTCGCGGTGCATTCTGCCCTTCTGTTCGACATCAAGGTTGATCTTGCGCTTCATGTCGCTGATTTCAGTGATGGCGCTGTAGTCGAGGTACTTGCGGTACACGAAGGGCGAGATCCGCTCAAGGAATTCCCTGCCGACGGCGTCATTGCCGGCAACGGGCCGGGCCTTGATCAGGGCGGAGCGCTCCCAGGTCTGTCCCCACGACTCATAGTAGGTCTCGTACCCGCCGAGGCTCAGGGCAAGCGGCCCCTGCTGCCCCTCGGGTCGCAGCCGGACATCCACGCGGAATACGAACCCGTCCTCCGTTTTTTCGTTGATGAGAACGCTCAGCCGCTCTGCCAGCTTTACGAAATACTGGTGATTTGCGATACGCGTCGTCCGCGGCGCGCCCTGCCGGCTGGTGCCTGCCGTCTCGCCGTCGGACGAATAAACAAACATGAGGTCCACGTCGGAGCTGAAATTGAGGTCCCTCCCGCCGAGCTTGCCCATGGCGATAACCGCGAATCCGGACGGTACGGAGCGGCCGCCGGACGCCTCCTCCCTCGGCTTCCCATACCGCTCGGAAAGTTCTGCTTCGGCGATTTCATACGCTTTCTGCAGGCATACTTCCGCAAGGTCGGAGAGCTCCGCCATGGTGTCCTGAAGGTCCGCCTTGCCAAGAAGATCACGGAGCGCGATCCTGAGCATTTCCCGCCTTCTGAATACCCTGAGCACGCGGGACACCGCCCGTGCGTCTCCCGCGCTTTTCATGAACGCAGCAAGACGCCGCCGGAGCGCCGGCTGGCCTGCCCTCCGGTCGAGATATGCCGGCTCGGCAAAAACCCTGAACGTTTCCTCCGTATCGGTCGTGATAAATGCGGACAGGAAGCGGCTCGCCCCGCAGATCGTAATGACCATGCGCACGACCGGGGGATGCTCCCGGCAGAGGCTGACGAAGCGGGG
>Ga0187786_10000431_pt1 | contig 12029 bp, 14 predicted proteins | sample 0815_BV2_10_20_M_FD_132449 | JGI IMG/M metagenome (GOLD analysis project Ga0187786, IMG submission 132449) | Tropical peat soil microbial communities from peatlands in Department of Meta, Colombia - 0815_BV2_10_20_MG | ecosystem: Environmental > Terrestrial > Soil > Wetlands > Peat | place...
CACGACGTGATGTATAACGATTTCGTGGTGATCGGTCCGAAGGACGATCCGGCGAACATCAAGGGCATAAAGTCCGCTTCCGATGCACTCAAGAAGATAGCGATATCAGGCTCCGCATTCGTTTCACGCGGCGACAAGTCCGGAACAAATACGAAAGAGCTCGAACTCTGGAAGAAGGCGGGCGTCGATCCCAAGGGCCAGACATGGTATCTCGAGGTCGGACAAGGCATGGAAAAGACCCAGCGTATCGCAAACGAAAAAAAAGCATATACTCTGACCGACCGGGGCACGTGGCTGGCGACCAAGGAAAAAGATAAGCTCGAGATGATAATCGTTCTTGAAGGAGATCCGGTGCTCTTCAATCAGTATGGAGTCATGGCGGTTAATCCCGAAAAGCACAAGCACGTCAAGTATAAGGAAGCTATGGAATTCGTGAACTGGATTGTCTCAAAGGAGGGTCAGCAGGCAATCGCTTCGTTTAAGGATGCACTCGGCAACCAGCTCTTCTATCCGAACGCCAAGTAGGTAAGGGCCTGCAATATGACCGGGGGCTCTCGCGCGTTTGTGCGTGAGCCCCCCGGTGGTGTGGCATTGGCTGGGATGCGCTCTCTCTGTTCTTATGCGGGAGAGCGTGCCCCGATTTCAGGAAAGGACAGCGGACAGTGTATGTCCGCGATGAGAACATCTTTCTGAACTATGGAATCGATACTTGCGGCTTTTCAGCAGGCTCTTTCGCTTATTATTCATTGTGATTCCGAGTTGCTGTCGATTATCCTGCTTTCATTTCAGGTGTCGGGGCTTGCGCTCGCATGTTCGATGGCCGTCGGCATTCCGCTGGGGGCGCTCGTCAGTCTGACTGTATTCCCGGGGCGGAATGTCATCATAGCGCTGTTGCAGACATTAATGGGATTGCCTCCTGTGGTAGTCGGACTGTTTCTCTATCTTCTGCTTTCCCGTTCCGGCCCGCTCGGCTTTATGTCGCTGCTCTATTCGCCGACGGCCATGGTGATTGCACAGGCCATCCTGTCGTTTCCAATAGTCGCCTCGCTCAGCCATGCCGCTATCGTGGGCGTTGATCCCATCATACGCCAGGCCGCAACCACGCTCGGCGCAACACCGTTGCAGGTTTCAGTGACAATCATCAAAGAAGCTCGATACGGTATTTTATCGGCCATTATCGCGGGCTTCGGCCGTGTTATGGCGGAGGTCGGGGCGGTGCTGATGGTCGGAGGCAATATTGCCGGATATACGCGGGTGATGACGACGACTATCGCGCTTGAGACAGACAAGGGCAATTTCGAGCTTGCACTTGCCCTCGGCATCATCCTGCTCATCATTGCAATGCTGGTGAATCTTGTGTTGCGTGCTGTACAGCGTCAGGGGAGGAATGTATGAACCTGAACCTCACGCTCGATGGGATAACAAAGAGGTATGGCGACCATATCATATTGGCCGATTGTTCTTATCTCTTTGATTCAGGGAAGACATATGCGATGCTCGGAGCCAACGGCAGCGGGAAATCAACACTCCTGCGGATTGCAGCCCTGCTAGAGCCGCCCGACGGCGGGGCCGTTCGGTACAGAAACGACGCAGCTCCGGTTGAACCTGATACATCGCTCCGACGCCGAATAACGCTCGTGCTGCCGAAAGTCGGGGCGTTCAATATGTCGGTGTGCAACAATGTTGCATACGGGCTGGCCATCAGGAATACCCCTCCGGCGGTGATAGAGGCACGTGTCGGCGAGATGCTTGAGCTTGTGCAGCTTGCAGACAAGCGGAAGAGAAATGCGCTGACCCTGTCGAGCGGCGAGACACAGCGCCTCGGCATTGCACGCGCCCTGGTTCTCACTCCGGAGGTCTTGTTTCTTGATGAGCCGACCGCATTCGTCGATGCTGCAAGCAGGCGAGTGATCGAACAGATCCTCATGGATTTCAGACGGAAGGCCGATACGACCGTCGTCTTCTCTACGCATGATCACGACTTTGCCGAGAAGGTTGCAGACCATATTCTTCAGCTGTCTTCCGGGAGATTGTCGGAGGAGCGCCCATGATTTTTTGCGTTTCGGAAGGCTCTTTTTTTATACTTACAGCATGAAAAAGAAATGTGAAATATGCGGTGCTGAAAAGACACCCGAAAACAAGCTCTTCGTTTTGCGCATCGCTGATACCGACGACATGGGAGCTGAAGTCATGCGTTCTCGTGCGTTTTGTGAAGTCTGTCTCGGGTATGGAGCGGATATGTACGAGAGCTTCATGAAGACGAAAATGGCGCCGCGCCCCGAAAAGGGCGGCTGTGGCAGCAAGAAAAACAGTTAACAACAGTTCGGATGTTCCATGCCGCATTTTGTTGTGCATGAACACCACGCGAGCCATCTTCATTACGACTTCCGTCTCGAAATCGACGGCGTCCTGAAGTCATGGGCAGTGCCCAAAGGCCCGTCGATGAACCCTGCAGACAAACGACTTGCCATTCACGTTGAAGACCACCCCATTTCGTATGCCCCGTTCGAAGGGACTATTGCCGAAGGCCGGTACGGGGCGGGCACTGTCTATATCTGGGATAACGGGACATTCAGCCTTCTCGGGGGGGCGATCACAGCAGGAAGGATTGAATTTTCCCTCTCCGGAAAGCGCTTAAGAGGCATCTTTACTCTCATTCGACTCAAGAATAAAGAGAAGGAATGGTTGCTTGTTAAGAAGAAAGATGCTGATGCCGATGCCTCATTTGTGACCAGCCCGCTCCATTCCGTCTAGCTTCGCTCAATCCTATATCTTTTATAGCCGCGTCTTATTGCTCCTCCATTGTCTTATATGCTATATAAACGGTAGACATTATTTGGTTATTCCATCCTAATCTGTGCATTTCAGCCATACGAAGGGAGGTGGTAGTCCCGCTCAGCACCGCCGCACCCGAATATCAGCACGAAAGGAGGAAGTAATGAAGTTTGTCAGGATTCTCTTTATTCTCGTTCTCGTCGGATTTGCCCTGACCGCATTTGCTGCGGCCCCGGCCGACAAGAAAGCCAAGACGATCGACGAACTCGTCAAGATGTATGATTCTTCATCCTGCAAGGACTGTCATGCTGAAATATATGGTGAGTGGAACAAGTCTCTCCATGCCCGCTCTATTTTCGGTCCTGCAGAGGTTGGCCGCACGGCTGCAACCTTCAAGACTACTATCGAGGTCGGTCTCAAGGATTGGCCGGGCTCAGGCGTGAAGAAGCCCGAAGACGTCGGCGTAAAGCACCTCATGCTCTGTGCAAAATGTCATCTGCCCCAGCTTGCAGAGGCAGAGGACAGCGTTGCCCAGGAGATCGTCAAGAACATTTATGCGTTCAAGGAAACCGACGATCAGGCGGCGATGACCCTGCAGAAACTGAATATCAATTGCCGCGTATGTCATCAGCGTAATGCGATCGTGCACAAGTGGACGGACGGAAATCCTGCCAAGGATGCTGTTTACGGATCCAAGGACGGTGAGCATCCCGCGCCTGATTTCCCGAAGATGAAGACCAGTAAAGTTATGAACGAATCAATTCTTTGCGGCCAGTGCCACGGGCAGGGTCCGAACTTCGAGTTCGAGAATCCGACCCAGTGCGCAACCCTTTACGGCAGCTATAATTTTGCTTACATTCCTGAAGGCGGAACGGAGACCTGCCAGGAATGCCATATGAAGAAGAGCAAGCTTGGCCACAACATGCAGAGTTATCGCTCCAAGGAGATGGCGAAGGCGGCCGTTGAAATGAGAGTCGACGCCCAGGCATATCAGTGGCGCGACGTTGCGACGACGACGCCGGCGGCATCGGTACAGGTCGAGCTGCGCAATAATGCAGGCCATGCAATACCCGATGGCTGACCTACCCCGAACCGGGTGGTCCTGTATGTGACCGCGAAGACAAACGACGGGAAGGTCTTTTATCAGGGAGAAAAGATTTACATGCCGATTCCGCAGCAGATGGGCCGTGGCGACAAGATGGGAAGAGGACCCTATGAGAAGAGCGGACTCCTCCGCGACACGAGCTTGCCGCCACTTCGCACCGTGGTTGAGAAGTTTAATATCCCGGTTTACAATGAAGTGACCAAGGACGGCAAGCTGTCGCGCGACATCATCGCAAATGATTTTACCATCGATGTCGAACTTTGGTATCTGCCGTACGGCAAGAAGAACGATGAAGGCAATGCGCAGATGTGGCAGAAGGTCACGAAGAAGCTGAGCATCGCCAAGGGCGGCAAGTAGTTTTGGTTGTCGTCGGATAAGCTCATGAAGGGGTCGGATCGGAAGGTCCGGCCCCTTTTTCTTTCGGACTGTCTAGCCCATATGCATGGCCGATGCGGGATATCCGTTCCGAGCGAGCAGATTAGCCCCTGTGCAGCAGGTGAAGGTTCTCCAATAAAGTGGGCTAGGCTATTTCGACCCTGTTCCTGCCGCCTCTTTTTGCGGCATAGAGCGCTTCGTCAGCCCTTCTGATGAGTGCATCATCAGACTCTTCAGCCGACATCGCGGCAATGCCGATACTGATGGTTATCCGGTCAGCGCCGGGAAACAGATGGTGCTCGATGACGCCGCGTATTTTCTCCGCCACAGCCTGAGCGCTGTCGAGATCGGTTTCGGGCATGATGAGTATGAACTCCTCACCTCCGTATCTGGCAAAGATGTCGGTTCTTCTGATAACGCCGCCGATAATCCGGACCGTCGTTTTCAATACGACATCTCCGATGTTATGTCCGAACGTGTCGTTCACCTCTTTGAATCGGTCGATGTCGAACATAAGCAACGAGAGCGGCCTGTCGTAACGATTCGCCATGTTGACCTCTCCCTCCAGGAGTTCGAAGAGCTTTCGTCTGTTGTATATGCCGGTAAGATGATCCGTTTCTGAAAGCTCCCTCATTTTTTGTTCGACGATTTTTCGCTCCCGGATCTCCACGAGCAGCAATTCATTGGTCTTCAGCAGGGCTGCCGTCCGTTGCACCACACGCGCTTCCAGTTCGTCGTGAGCCTTCTGTAATTCTTTGCGGGCATTTCGGCGCTCGGTAACATCCTCGACAAATCCGTCCATCCAGACTATCCGCCCGTCTGCATCGTGTTGTGCCGTCACAGCGCCCGAGCACCAGATAACCGTCCCGTCTTTTTTTCGCATTGCAAGCTCTTTGGCTTTCACAGACCCGGAGTGGCTTAGTTCTTCGAGATAGGCGTCCCTCTCGACTGGATTAAGATAAAGAGACGAAGCATCAACGTCCAGAAGCTCTTCCGGAGACTCATAGTCGAACATTGTCGCCATTGCAGAATTGACCTGCATGAACTGCCCGCCCACGGTGGTCCGGTAAACGCCGATATTCACATTGTTGACAAGGGTGCGGAATTGCTCCTCGCTCTCTTCCAGATGTTTTTTCGTCTCGATTGCCCGCAGGGATTGGAGGGCCATGTCTGAAATGAATCTGACCAATGCTTTATCGTACGCAAGAATATAATCGATTTTTTCATCGCTGAAAACCGGCATTGCGTCCACGGCGGCAAGGTAATCGGCGAGATCATAGCCGAACTCAAGCGCCTGCCAGGTGAAGTAATCTCGATCCGGCAGTTCACCGGTGAAAAAAAATTGCGTCAGAAACAGCGTGGCGAGGTGTTGTTCAGCAACTATGATCGGCATTGCAACGTGCCAGAGCCCGTTGCGGCATTTATATTGAATGACTTCAGAATCGCCCAGGTGCTCGCCGACATAGCTGTCGCTCATGTGACAGCGTTCTCTGGAAAGCGGATGTGCCCGGTGGAACTTGCTGCAGATCTCCGGCCAACCGGCCTTTACCAGAATGGAAAGATCTATGGCATCCACGATGGTCACAGGCAAGCCGGTGGCGCTGAAATTCGAGTCAGCAAGCTTCTGGAGCGTCTCGATATCGATAAGATCGCCGAGCCTGTAACCGTTCACAGCACCCCCTCCGCGCGACAACAGCGGCGCCCTCAAATCCTGCGGGATCGGGCATTCCTCTTCTGTAAAAGTCGGGATGGTTTATTTTCGGCAATAATTGCATGAGCTTTAGGCGTTGTATCAACAGAACTTCAGGCTCCATAAGGATTTGTTGTCAGATAATCGTGCGGACCTGCTGAGAACGGCAATCTGGCGGCCTTGACCTCGAACGATGGCTTGAATTAACTTGCTCTGGTTGCGGTGGAGAGCTATTTGATCAGTTTCCGCCGCATGAGCCGGAAAGGCCATGGCGCTGCAAGGACGAGCGCAGCAGCGATCCAGAGTGCGTCGACGGGCACTCCGGCCGCATGCCCATTAGCTAGGGCACGACAGGCGCTCACAAGGTGGTAAAGCGGAGACAGATGTGCAATGTGCTCGACGAGCGGCGGCAATCCGATGAGAGGAAAGAAGATACCGGAGAAGAGGAAGAGCGGCGTCATGAAAAGCGTATAGAAGTAATTAAAAGATTCGATGCCGGGTGCAATCGACGCCACAATCATCGAAAGCACGGCAAAGAGAAGCCCCGAGAGCAAAAGTAGCGGAATCGCCAGCAGGATCAGCGGCGACGATAACAGCCCAAACATGCCGAGTACGATCATGATAATCGAGCCGTATAGAACGCTCTTGAGCGCCCCCCACAGCAACTCTGCCGCGACAAGCTCGGCAAGAGAGACGGGAGTGGCGAGGATCGCGTCGAATGTCCTCTGGAAAAACATTCTCACATATGTCCCATAGGTACACTCATAAACGGCGCCGAATGTCGCGGAGGATGCGATAATGCCGGGTGCGATGAAGTTCAGATAAGGCACGCCGTCTATTTGCTGAACAAAGGCTCCCAGGCCGATGCCGAATGCGGCGAGATAGAGTATCGGTTCCGCAAAGTTCAGGGCTATGCTCGACAGGTAAAGCTTGGTATAAACAGTCATGTGGCGGCGCAGAACGCTGAGTATGTGTCTAGCCTTCAAGCGTCCTCCCCGTGAGTTTCAGATAAACCGCCTCCAGATTCCCTCCATGGAGCGCCATGAGCGACTGCGGCGAATCGATTGCGACGACAACGCCGCGATCCATGATGGCTACACGATCGCAGAGCTGTTCTGCCTCTTCGATGTAATGGGTCGTCAGCAGCAGCGTCGCATTGTCGTATTTGAGGTCATTGAGCTTTTCCCAGACCGAGTGACGGCTTGCGGGATCCAGCCCTGTTGTCGGCTCATCAAGGAGAATTATCTCGGGGTGGTTGATGAGTGCTCGAGCCAGCAGTAATCGCCTTTTCATGCCTCCGGACAATTCCTTGATGGGGGTCTTTTGGCGTTCCTGCAATTCGATAAAGCGGAGGAGTTCATTCGCCCTCTGTTCAGCCTCGCATTTTGCGATGCCGAAGTAGCGTGCATAGACAACCAGATTCTCGATGACGTTCAGATCCGGATCGAGGTTGTCGTCCTGAGGCATGACGCCGAGGCGGGTTTTGATCTCAGCAGGATGCTCAAGGACCGGCATGCCGAAGACCGTCAGGTCTCCCGACGTAGGCGGCAGGAAGCATGCGATCATCTTCATGACCGTCGTTTTGCCGGCTCCGTTCGGACCGAGAAAGCCGAAGCATTCGCCATGCTCTATCGCAAACCGAATACCGCGAACGGCCGTGAAGTCGCCATATTGCTTGGCAAGGTCGACAGCGGTGATTACACTCGACATATGCTTTTAGTATAAAGCATTCGATACATGATGAAACGGCCTTAAGCTCCGATATGAATCCTGCGGCAATCCCGCCCCGGATCCGTAATCATACTGTTAGTTTTGAGCCATATATGCTGATTTGCTATAGTGAAGAAACATCGGCCCCCTTTGGGCTTGACGGCGAGGGTATGCTATGAATGAGCATTGCGGTCTCAAAAAACGCCTCTTACTCATAAGCGCTGCGGTTCTTCTGGCAGGAATAGTGAGCGGCGTCGTGATCTATCTGGTCGCGCCGAACAGTGACGATATAAGTAGTATGGATGATTCCAAAATGTATCGCCATAACCTGGAGTTGTACGGCGGCAAGCTGAATGTGCTTGCCAATGAACTTGTCCAGGGATTTTACGGATTGTGGCGCGGCAGGGTTCTGGCCTTTACGCTGGCCGGTCTCTCCGCTATCGTTTCTCTTGGATTGTTTCTCTATGCCCGCAGTTTGCCTCCTGATGCATGATACCGGATATCCTGCACCGGCCATAAATAACGAGCTAGGACAGCAGATTCGCGATCCTCGCAAAGTCCTCGATGCTCAGGGTTTCGGCGCGGCGCTGCGGGTCGATGCCGGCTTTCAGAAGGATGTCCCTGCTTTCCGGTACGAGCGGCTTCAGGGCGTTTGAGAGTGTCTTTCGGCGTTGGGCAAAGGCGGTCTTGATGACCCTGAACAGCATCTTCTCGTCAGAGACTTCAACCGGCGGTTTTACCCGCATGTCCATGCGAAGTACGGCCGAGTCGACCTTCGGCACTGGCCTGAACTCCTCCCGCGCAACCGTGAAGCAGAGTGAGGGCACGGCGCGATACTGTACGGCGAGCGACAACACGCCGTAATCCTTTCCTCCCGGCGGGGCTACTATACGCTCGGCAACCTCTTTCTGAATGGTCAGCGTCATGGACCGCAGCCGGGTTCTGGCCTCCAGAAGCCGAAAGATAATCGGCGTCGTGATGTAGTACGGGATATTCGCGACGACTTTAAACGGCGGCAGAGATTCAAACGGATAATCGAGGGCATCCATATGCACCAACTCCAGATTGAAATAACCGGCAAGTTCCTGCCGCAGCCTTGCATACAGTTCCGCATCGAGCTCGATTGCTATCACCTGTTGTGCCCGTTGGGCCAGCGATTCGGTCATCCTGCCCGGCCCGGGGCCGATCTCGACGATAAGGTCTTCTCGCGTTATCTCTGCCGCATCAAGAATCCGGGTGAGGAGTATCGGATTAAAGAGATAGTTCTGCCCGAGAGCTTTTTTGGGTTTCAGCATACTACTTCAGCGCATATGACTTGACGCTGACCGTAACGAGGTATCGTTTGAGCTCTATCTTCATCTGGGACTGATAGAAATGCATCCATGAAGGCGATCCGGGCATGCGATCCGCTTCTTCAATACGGGCCGGCATATCGTAGGTAATAACGAGTTCATCGCCGCCCTGCATGCGAATGATTTGTTGCGTGGGGAGCATCGATTTCTTGTCGACGAGGATTTCACGATCCGAATTCCTGACAACGTATTGTTGTTCGTCTTCGGTAATGGTGTACCCCTTAATGTTCCACCAGAAAAATCCGTTCCTCAGGCCGTTCACCAGCATGGCCGAACGGGTTTTGTCGAGCTTGGGCTTGCTTTTCACTTCCCCTTTGTCTTCCTTTATCTCGCCCGCCAGAAAGCCGAGATAGTAGATTCTGAGCGAAAGCTCGTCCGATGACAGGGTCAGCGCGGCATCGCCGCTCATGATGGTATCGCCCTTTTCATAGTCTACGGAAAGCGCGGCGTTCAAAACCTGCACCTGCCGCAGATCAGCAAGGACCTTTTCGAGGTCGGCGCCTTCGTGTTGCGGAATGACAACCTCTTTTTTCACGGCACACGACGACAGAAGAAGGCACAAGAGAACCAGCAGGAGCGGAAACAACGCCGCAGAGAAGCGCGCGCTCCCGCGCCCTCCACGTGAAGCAATATGACATTCAGCGGCTGATATATTCCAGGGCTTCTTCGACATTTCTCACTCCCATGACAGTTAGTCCGCATGTATCTTTCAGGCGGTCCGCATTCCCTTTCGGAATGATTGCGGTAGTAAAGCCGATTTTCGCGGCTTCTTTCAGCCGGGCCTCTCCCTGGGCAACGGCGCGCACCTCACCCGACAGCCCGACCTCTCCGAAAAAGAGCACCCCCGGATTGACGGGCACCTCCCGGAACGACGATACAAGGGCGGCAATAACGCCGAGGTCGAGAGCCGGTTCGGCGATTTTGAGGCCGCCAACGACATTGAGAAAGATATCCATGCCGCCAAGGTTGACTCCGGCCTTCTTTTCGAGCACAGCAACCAGCAGGTTCACGCGGTTGAAGTCGATGCCCATGCTGGTTCGGCGCGGCATCCCGAACGAGGTCGGCGATACGAGGGCCTGAATCTCGACAAGCAGCGGTCGGGTGCCCTCTATCCCCGCGATGACTGCGGAGCCCGCAGCATTTTCAGGTCGCTCGGAGAGAAAGAGCAGTGAGGGGTTCAGGATTTCGATCAGTCCGCTGTCCGACATCTCGAAGACGCCAATCTCATTTGTCGAGCCGAAGCGGTTTTTCACGGTGCGCAGGATCCGATACGGATGGCCCCGGTCTCCTTCGAAATAGAGGACCGTGTCGACGATATGCTCCAGGACACGCGGTCCGGCTATCGCACCTTCCTTGGTCACATGGCCGATGAGAAAGACCGGGACATGCGCTTTCTTTGCGTAATACATCAATTTGGCAGCCGATTCGCGGATCTGGCCGACCGAACCGGGCGCGGAGGTGAGTTCTTCGGTGTATACCGTCTGAATAGAGTCTATGACGAGCACGGACGGTTTCATTTCGGCAGCATATGCAAGGATATTTTCGATGACCGTTTCGGGCAGGAGGACGATAAAGTCGGAATTGATCTGCAACCGCTCGGCTCGCAGCTTTATCTGCTCGGGCGATTCCTCTCCCGAAACATAGAGTACTGTTTCGGCTTTTTCGGCGATTTTGCCGACTGCCTGCAGCAGAAGGGTCGACTTGCCGATGCCGGGATCCCCGCCGATGAGCACGATAGCGCCGCTGACCATCCCCCCGCCCAGGACTCGGTCGAACTCGCTGATGCCGACAAGGGCGCGCTTTTCGGTGGCTCCAGCGACGGCCGAAAGGGGAAGCGGGGATGTGTTGCCGCCGAATGAAGGCTTGGCCTTCAGCGTCTTCGGGCTCTCGCGTTCCTCGGTAAAGCTGTTCCACGCATTGCAGTCGGGGCATTTGCCGAGCCATTTGGGGCTCGCAAAGCCGCATGCCTGACATTGATAAATTGTTTTGACCTTAGACATTCAGGATCTTCATTCTTCTGCCGAGCGTAATCGCATGTCCTATGGCACGTCTGACGAATTCGTGCGCCTTTTCGGCAGCCGTGACCACGGGAGCACCGAGGGCCAGGTGTGCCGCGAGCGCGGCGGAGAAGGCGCAGCCTGTGCCGTGATACTCGCCGGGAACCTTCCTGCCGGCAATCCGGTGCATCGTGTGGCCATTGTACACGAGGTCGAGCGTTTCGTGTTCGAGATGGCCTCCGGTTATGATAATCACATCCGGCCCCAACTCTCTCAACGCAAGAGCAGCATTCTCCATGTCGGCTGGGGTGTCTATCCGCACGCCGGAAAGGGCGGTCGCCTCATAAATGTTCGGGGTGATGACACGCGCCAGCGGGAAGAGCCGCGATTTCAGGAGTTCGAATCCTTCGCGTTCAATGAGTTCGGCTCCGGTCGAAGAGATGGTCACCGGGTCGATGACGACGTTCTCGAGTTCATATCCTTTGATTGCATCCGCAACGACAAGGATCGAGCCGACGGAGTACAGCATGCCGGTCTTGACCGCGTCGGGCCTGATATCGCTGAGGAGGGTATCAAGCTGTTTTTTCAGGAATTCCGGAGGGACTGCCTGGCTCTTGGCGACCATCGCCGTGTTTTGTGCCGTTAGAGCAGCGACCGCCGACAGCCCATAAACGCCGCAGGCATGAAACGTCTTGATATCCGCCTGGAGGCCGGCGCCGCCGGTGGGGTCGGAGCCGGCGATGGTAAGTGCTCGTTTCATCGCGGCTATTATATCAGCCGGTGCGGAATGTTGACAAATCAAATGGATTTGGATTAATTTATTACCTCTGAGCTTAATGAGATCCGGTTTGCGCATTTGTTTGTAAGGAAGGTAGAACGACATGAAGAGTACGAAGTTTGCAAAAAAGAGTGACGTAGACCGCAAGTGGTACGTCGTCGACGCAAAAGATCAGGTGCTTGGCCGTATGGCGACACGAGTTGCCATGTATCTGCGCGGCAAGAACAAGCCGATTTTCACGCCGAAC
>Ga0187786_10000432_pt1 | contig 12001 bp, 11 predicted proteins | sample 0815_BV2_10_20_M_FD_132449 | JGI IMG/M metagenome (GOLD analysis project Ga0187786, IMG submission 132449) | Tropical peat soil microbial communities from peatlands in Department of Meta, Colombia - 0815_BV2_10_20_MG | ecosystem: Environmental > Terrestrial > Soil > Wetlands > Peat | place...
AAAACTCGCCACTTCGCGGCTCAGACAGTTGCTGCTGCTTAACGCTTCATCTCACCAAGCACAGTGTCCGAATCCTCGCAAAGTCTCTCATGTCAAAGGTGATCATCTGTCTTACTTTATCACTGGCAGCTTGGCCAGCGATTCCCTTATGCATTCGTCGGGATATTCGAAATCCACGAGCTTATTGTTCAGATAATCGTCATACGCTGCCAGGTCGAGATAGCCATGCCCGCTCAGATTGAACAGGATGCATTTCGACTTGCCTTCTTCTTTACACAGCAGCGCCTCGTCGATGGCCGCCCATATGGCGTGCGCACTTTCAGGTGCCGGTATGATCGCCTCTGTCTTTGCAAATGTCATTGCCGCCTTGAAAACAGCCAGCTGCGGATAAGCTTTTGCCTCGATGATGCCGTCTTTGTAAAGCTGAGAGACCAGGGGAGAGTCGCCGTGGTAACGCAAGCCACCCGCATGAATTCCAGGCGGCATGAAATCGTGTCCCAGCGTGTACATCATCAGAAAAGGCGTCAATCCGGCCGTGTCGCCGAAATCGTATCTGAAATCCCCTTTGGTCAGTGTTGGGCATGACGAAGGCTCTACTGCAATAGCACGCAGTTCCTTGCCGTTGATCTTGTCTGCCAGAAATGGGAATGCCACGCCTCCGAAGTTGGAGCCTCCGCCGCAACAACCGATGACGATATCCGGATATTCTCCAGTCAGAGCGAGCTGTTTTTTGGCCTCGAGTCCGATGACGCTCTGGTGATATACGACATGGTTCAGGACAGAACCGAGTGCATAATTCGTATCGGAATGAGTGGCCGCGTCTTCGACAGCTTCGGATATTGCCAGTCCCAGGCTGCCCGGATTGTCGGGATCGAGCTCGAGGGCCTTTCTCCCGGAATTGGTCACTGTGGATGGGCTCGCATGAACAGTGGCGCCCCAGGTCTCCATTGCTATCCTGCGATAAGGCTTCTGGTTGTAGCTAACCTTGACCATGTATACCGTTACATCCAGCCCGAACATATTGCCGGCCAGAGCCATAGAAGAGCCCCACTGTCCTGCACCCGTCTCGGTAGCAATCCTTCGTATTCCTGCCTTCTTGTTGTAGTAGGCCTGCGGTATAGCAGTGTTCGGTTTGTGGCTACCTGCCGGGCTCACGCCCTCATACTTGTAATAAATCCTTGCGGGCGTTTTTAGGTGTGCTTCGAGCCTCTTCGCCCTGAAGAGCGGAGACGGCCTCCAGAGGGTATAGATGTCAAGCACCTCTTCAGGGATATCAATCCAGCGCTGGGTCGATACTTCCTGCTCGATGAGCGTCATCGGGAATATTGCCTTGAGGTCGTCCGGACCGACCGGCTGCTGCGTCGCGGGATGGAGCGGCGGTCTCGGCGGCGTCGGCATGTCGGGAGTGATATTGTACCACTGCCGCGGGATATCTTTTTCGGGAAGGATTATCTTTGTATCCTGCATATTTCCTCCGGTATGGGACGTAAGATATTTTATCATAAAAGCTCGCCAGCCGGCCTCGCCAAGGAGACTGAATAACAAGGAAATATGATATAATAACTGACTTCGCGGAACGGAGAGAGACCATTAAGAAATTACCTGACAACAAGGGCTATTTCGGGGCGTACGGCGGAAGGTTTGCGCCTGAAACGCTCATGCCCGCATTGCTTGAGCTGGAAGCGGAATACGCTAAAGCGAAAAAGGATCGTTCCTTTCTTGACGAACTCGAACTTTTACAGAAGACCTATATCGGCAGGCCTACCGCACTCTATTTTGCAAAAAGGCTGACAGAGTATCTCGGCGGCGCAAAGATTTATCTCAAACGTGAGGACCTCGCGCATACCGGAGCACACAAGATCAACAACGCTATCGGCCAGGCCCTGCTCGCAAAGAAGATGGGCAAGAAGCGCGTTATTGCTGAGACTGGCGCGGGCCAGCATGGCGTTGCAACTGCTACGGGTGCTGCGCTGGTGGGCCTTGAGTGCGAGATATATATGGGGTCGATCGATATCAAGAGACAGGCATTGAACGTCTTTAGAATGAAGCTGCTTGGCGCGAAGGTGAATGAAGTCTCGATAGGCTCGCAGACCTTGAAGGATGCGATCAACGAATCCATGCGCGACTGGACAACCAACGTGCGCACGACCCATTACGTTCTCGGCACGGTGTTCGGGCCGCATCCTTTTCCGTCTATGGTCAGAGATTTTCAGGCGGTCATAGGGAAAGAGGCGAAGCGCCAGATACTCAAGGCTGAAGGCAGACTGCCTGACTGTCTCATAGCTTGCGTTGGCGGAGGCAGCAACGCCATGGGACTGTTCAACGAATTCCTTGCGGACAATATAAGGATGATAGGCGTGGAGGCCGGAGGCAGAGGCATCGAGGGCGGGCAGCATGCAGCGCGCTTTGCCGGCGGATCAATCGGCGTGCTTCAGGGATGCAAGACCTATCTTCTTCAGGATGAAGATGGGAATGTCCTCGAAACCCACTCGGTTTCCGCTGGCCTCGATTACGCATCAGTCGGACCGCAGCATGCCTTCTTTAAAGATGCGGGCAGGGTTGAGTATACTTACGCGGTAGATGATGAGGCAATGGCTGCCTTCGAGCTGCTTTCGAGGACCGAAGGGATTATCCCCGCCCTTGAATCAGCTCATGCAATCGCAGAGGCCGCCAAGGTTGCGCCAAAAATGTCCGGGGACAAGATCATTATCGTGAACCTTTCGGGCCGTGGTGACAAGGACGTACAGCAGGTGGCGAAAATCAAGGGGATTGAGATCTGCTGATATGAACAGGATAGACAGGGCATTCAAAAGATTAAGGGCGTCAGGCGGCAAGGCCTTCATTCCATATATCATGGCTGGCGACCCGAATATTGAAACGACCATGGAGCGCGTTCTAATGCTGGAAGAGTGCGGCGCCGACATAATAGAACTGGGCGTTCCTTTTTCTGACCCTGTTGCTGACGGGCCGACTATCCAGCGCGCCGCTGAAAGGGCGATAAAAGCGGGGGTCTCTTTGAAGAGGATGCTCTCATTCATGACCGAACTAAGAAAACGCTCTCAGGTCCCGATCATCTTCATGACTTATTACAATCCTGTTTTCAAATACGGCGAAGAGAACTTCATCGAGGACGCTGCAGCAGCAGGGGTGGACGGCATGATAATCCCGGACCTGCCTCCTGAAGAGGCTGGAGGTCTGATAAAGGAATGCCATGCTAAGGGCATCAATACTATTTTCCTGGTCGCGCCCACCTCTACCGCGGAGCGGATGAAGGTCATAGCATTCGCGTCAAGGGGCTTTATTTACTACGTTTCGATGACAGGCATAACCGGCAGCAAGCTCTCCCCTGAGGAACAATTCAGGGGCCACCTGGGACGCCTTAAGGAGTTGACCGGCAGGCCGGTAGCAATAGGATTCGGCATATCCAATCCCGATGATGCGCGCAACATGGCTGCCTTTGCCGACGGTGTGATCGTGGGCAGCGCTATCGTCAGGAAATTCCACGAAGACCCCGGCGGTGCGCGGGAATTTATCAAGAAACTGAGAGAGGCGATATAGAATTGTAAATCGCAGGGACCGGTGAACCGCGCCCCTACATTACTCCATATGTCCTGGTTCAAGAAAAGAAAAGAGATAAAGGCAGAGAAGAAGGTCAAGATCCCCGAGGGGCTCTGGATCAAATGCGACAGCTGCAAAGAGATCATCTACAAGAAGGAGATCGAAAAGAACCTTCAGGTATGTCCCAAGTGCAATTATCACTTCAGGATAAGCGCCAGGGAGCGCATCGATTTTATCGCCGATGAAGGAAGTTTTGCGGAACTCGACAATGATCTGACCTCGATCGATCCTCTGGACTTCAAAGACAAGATCTCGTATGCTGAAAGACTCAACGAATACCGGATGAAGAGCGACATGCCTGAAGCCGCAATATATGGCGAGGCTGCGATAAACTCAAGACCGGTAGTCCTTGCTCTCATGGATTTTTCTTTTTGGGGGGGCAGCATGGGATCTGTCGTGGGAGAAAAGATCACAAGGGCTGCCGAGCTTGCTTGCGAAAAAAAGGTGCCGCTCATAACAGTGGCCGCATCAGGCGGTGCCAGGATGCAGGAGGGTATGTTCTCGCTCATGCAGATGGCTAAGGTTTCGGCAGCCATCTCGAAGCTGAACGATTCCGACGTTCTTTATATTTCCATACTCGCAGACCCGACATTCGGCGGCGTGACGGCCAGTTTTGCAATGCTTGGCGATGTCATTATTGCCGAACCGAAATCCCTCATCGGCTTTGCAGGCCAGCGGGTCATCGAGCAGACCATAAAGCAGCAACTGCCTGATAATTTCCAGCGCGCCGAGTTCCTTCTTGAACACGGCATGATAGATCTTGTCGTTGAGAGGCGTGAGTTGAAAAACACTATTTTTAAACTCATCGAGCATTTCATGCCTGTTGCACAGGATACGACCAGGCCATGAGCTACCGTGCCTCGATAGACTATCTGTACAGTCTTCAAAAGCACGGCATCAAGTTAGGCCTGGAAAAAACCGGCAAGATACTTTCCCTGATCGGCAACCCTCAAACGACATTCAGGTCTATTCATGTGGCCGGAACGAACGGGAAAGGATCGGTGTCGGCCATGACAGCGTCTATCCTCATGGCTCACGGCTATAAGGTCGGGCTTTTTACCTCCCCGCATCTGGTCAGTTTCACGGAGAGGGTCAGGATCAACGATGCCGAGATCTCTGAAGCTGAAGTTGCGGCGCTTACAGACGAGATCAGGGCCAAAATCGCTCTATTCGAAGAAGACTTGACGCCGACTTTTTTTGAGGTTGTAACCGCGATGGCTTTTGCCTACTTTGCAAGGTGTAACATTGACTGGGCTGTTATCGAAACGGGTATGGGCGGCCGGCTGGATGCTACCAATATAGTGGTTCCGGCAGTTTCAGTCATAACGCGCATCGACCATGATCACCACGAATTTCTCGGCGAGACGATAACCAGGATCTCTGGAGAGAAGGCAGGCATCATTAAATACGGCGTGCCGGTAATATCATCTGCGCAACTGCCGGAGGCAATGAGGGTGATATCATCAGCAGCGCATGAGAAGAATACCACGCTCCATGTCTTCGGGTCGGATTTCAATAGCAGTATCAGGGCGACGGATATGGAAGGCACAAGGTTTGATTATTCAGATGCACACACTGTAGTTGAAAATCTGCTGACACCGCTGGCTGGAGAGTATCAGGCCGAAAATGCGGCTGTTGCAATTAAGGCGGCCTTAACGGCAACGAATCAGACTGTGGCAGATAGTGCAGTGCAGATAAGGGCAGGCCTTGAGGCGACTAAGTGGCGCGGGAGGCTGGAGCTTGTCCGCGCCGACCCGCCGATTATTGTTGACGGAGCGCACAATGCGGCCGCCGCCGCTGTCCTGGCCGATTTTATTTCGAATCATTTTCAGGGACGAAAGATCGTTATGGTCATTGGGATTATGGCTGACAAGGATGTGGCCGACATTGTAAGAGTGCTTCTTTCGGTTGCAAACGAAGCGGTACTTACATCGCCTGCATACAGCAGAGCCGAGTCGCCGCAGCGCCTTGCTGCGGTCGCCCGCAGTGCAGGTTTCAACAATGTGCATGTCAGCGCTTCGGTCCACGACGCATTGGTGGTGGCCAAGCGCCTTCAGTCGGAGCTTTCTGAAGGTTTGCCGGCTGCAATGATTATAACCGGCTCGTTTTATACAGCGGGCGAGGCACTTGAGATCCTGGGCGAAAGAGCGGTGCTGGGAACGCTGAGGGAGAGCCGATGAAGTTTCTGTTCAGCTTGAAGACAAAAATACCCTGCGTAATCGGCATTTTGCTCCTTCTGGGAGGCAGCGCCCTCGGTGCGACGATCACAGCCGACAAGCTTGAATACTTCAAGGATGAACAAAGATATGTGGCCGAGGGCAATGTCAGGATTATGAAAGACAGTACTGTTGTGACAGCTGACGAGGCTGTTTATTTCGCTGAGACCGGCGATACCGAACTGACCGGTCATGTCACCATAGATGACAAGGACTATCTCATCAATACAGAAGAAGCCGAATTCAATATTGATGATAAAACGGGAGAACTGAACAACGCTGTCATTTATTTCAAGAAGGATGAATACTGGATTCGCGGCGTCAACATGCAAAAACTTGGAGAGAGCCATTATTATGCGAAGACGGTCTATTTCACTACTTGCGACTCCGAGTCATACCGATCCGCAAAGGTGCTGACGTTTTCTGATATTCCTGCCTCGCAGGAACCGGATTGGTGCTTCAAGGGACACGATGCCGATATTGTTGTGGGGAGCAAAATGACAGCCAGGAATGCAACGTATCGCGTCAAGGATATCCCTGTCCTGTATTCTCCATATTTTTCTGCTCCCGTAGGAAGCGGCCGCGAGACCGGCTTTCTGATTCCGGCCGTCGGAACAAGCTCCGGCAAAGGCATTCGCTTCAGCCCTGCTTTCTTCTGGGCGATTGACGAGAATAAGGATGCAACTTTCGGTATTGATTACTACAGCAAGCGGGGAGTCGGGACCGGAGTAGAATACCGTTTCCTGGATTTCGACCATGAGGGGACATGGTACGCATATCACATCCGGGATACAGAGCTGCACAAGGACTTTTTCGAATTGAAGGCGTCCGACAGATATTCATTAGGCAACATAAAGGCGTTTCTGGATATAAATTACATAAACGACGAGGCCTTCTATAAGGAATATCCCAAGGACTTCAAATCAAGTATAAGCCGTTTTTTACAATCCACAGGAGAAGTATCAGTTCCGCTGAATAACTCGCGTCTGTATTTTCTAAGTCAATACTGGGTAAACCTTCGCGAAGGTGTCACAGAGCATGTTCCGCAGAAGCTGCCCGAAATAGGATATGTCGTCAATCCAACTGCAGTGGGTCCATTGATATTCACATTATCTGCGAACGCTGCAAATTTCTATCGCAGCCAGGAGCCACATGGCCAAAGGCTCGATATCAAACCCGCGCTTTCTTATTCCTTTGGAGACAGCGTACGACTGACTCAGACCGTATCCGTCAGGGAGACGGCGTACAATCTGAATGACGGAGGGGAGTTCGGCTCTTCGCCGCATCGCGAGATGTTTCAGTATTACGCCCAGGCCCAGACACGCTTCCTGAAAGATTACGGATCGTTCCGGCATATCATCGAACCTTCGCTGGAGTTTTCTTATATTCCGTCGGCAAAGGTCCTTCCGCTTTTCGACTCGACCGAGCTCCCTTCGAAGACGGCGATGCTGAAGTTCGTTCTGTACAACAAGTTTGTGTTCAGGGACCTGGACATTTCCCTCAGATTTTCCCAGCCCTATGATTTCAACGCTGATAATTCAAACATGCTCGTTGACAATTATAACTCTGTCCTGGACGGGACCACCAGTTTGCCGACCAATCATCACCTTCAGCCAACGCGGTTGGAGGGAGCGGTCGCCGGACCTGCGTTGCCGATAAATTTTACATTTGATGTTGCCTACGACTTTGTCGATAACCGCATTAACAATCTGAACTCGGTATTCAGCTTCAAGATTTTCAGGGATATCACGCTGGGGCTCGGCGAACGCTATTCGAGGGTCGATAATTTGATGCTATACACGCTGGGAATCAACGCACCGCTAGACAAGCACTGGGTGTTCAGTGTCTCTGCAAGCTATGATGCAAAGGGGCCCGGGGTCAGGGATCTGTCTATCAAGACAACCTACAAGGAACAATGCTGGGCTGCGGATTTTCTTATTACGAGAAGACCTGCCGACCAGTTCAGGCCTGCTGATTATTCCTACCTGCTGATGCTGGAGTTGAAGGGGATCGGGTCTTTCAAATTCTGATGAATGTAGTAGTTAACCTGAACAAGGAAGTGGGAATTACATCCCATGGCGCGGTCATTGCTGTGAAGAAGGCTTTCAAGGTGCGCAGGGCCGGCCATACTGGAACGCTCGATCCTCAGGCATCCGGAGTCATGCTGGTTTGTCTAAATGAAGCAACGAAGATAGCCTCTCTTGTGGAGTCGCTTGAAAAGGAATACATAGCAACCGCAAAGCTTGGTGAATCGACCGACACGCTTGACTCTGAAGGCAGGATCGTCAGGACAGTATCCGAAGTAGCAGTATCGGATTCGGACATCAGGCGAATACTGCCGGGATTCATCGGAGAAATCGAACAGCTGCCGCCGATGTATTCCGCGCTTAAGGTTTCTGGGCAACCGCTTTACAAGCTAGCGCGCAAAGGCGTTGAAGTCGAGAGAAAACCGAGAAGAGTAACTGTAAGGGCATTGGAATTGCTGGATTTCTCAACACCTTTTTTTACCATAAAAGTTGTCTGTTCCAAGGGAACTTACATTCGCTCGCTCTGCAATGATATCGGAGACGCACTTCATGTTGGAGCGCATGTAACCGAGCTTGTGAGAACGAGGGTTGGCACCTACCGCATTGAAAATGCCGCTAAGATCTCGGAGCTGCCTCTAAAATCTGAGGCACTGTATTCGATAGATACTGTACTGAACTATTTGCCGGAATTGACCGTGGAAGGCGAACTCTTGAAAAGGGCCAGGAACGGAAATCCGCTGCCTTTGTCCTTATTGCCGTACTCCCGGAGGATGATTGGTTTGCCTGTACGCTTGAAGGATGACAACGGCAGGATTTTCGGCATTGGAAAAGTCGCAAAAGAGTTGATTAAAATAGAGCGCTTGCTTTTGCTATAGTTCGAAGTGCAGTTGAGGAGTTCGTGAGTTCAAGAGCTATTGGGTTGTTTTATATTTTAACCCTTCGACCCATTTGCTCTTCAACTCTGAAACTTTTTTGGAGGGATTATGATAGCTCGTTATACGCGGCAGGAAATGAGCGCACTATGGGATGCGGAAAATAAATTCCAAAAATGGCTTGATGTTGAGATAGCCGTCTGCGAGGCCTGGGCCGAGCTGGGAGAAATCCCGGCCGATGCTCTTGCTGTGATCAAGGGTAAGGCGCGTTTCGACGTCGCCAGGATAGACGATATAGAAAAGACGGTTAAGCACGATGTCATCTCATTTCTCACCTCGGTTGCAGAGTTCGTCGGCCCTGAGTCGAGGTTCATACACAAGGGACTGACTTCGTCCGACGTCGTAGATACGGCGCTGTCCCTCCTCATGAGAGAGGCAGCCGACATCATCATAAGGGACATCAAGGAAATCATGGAGGTTTTCAAGTCCCAGGCATTCAAATATAAGGAAGTGCCTTGCATGGGCAGGAGCCACGGCATTCATGCAGAACCTATGACTTTCGGACTCAAATTCGCGCTCTGGTATGAAGATTCCAAGAGATGCCTGTCGCGCATGGAGCGGGCTCGCAAAATCATCAGCGTAGGCAAGGCGTCAGGCGCTGTCGGAACATTTTCAAATCTTCCGCCTAAGCTGGAGGAGATCGTCTGCGGGAAACTCGGCCTGACACCAGAGCCGGTTGCCACGCAGGTTGTGCAGCGCGACCGCCATGCAGAATATATGTCTACGCTCGCGCTGGTTGCAGGCATCGTGGAGAAGATAGCAGTAGAAATCAGGCATCTCCAGCGCACCGAGGTCCTGGAGGCCGAAGAGCCCTTTACCGCAGGCCAGAAGGGGTCTTCCGCAATGCCTCATAAGCGCAACCCTATCGGATCGGAGAACCTGACTGGCCTTTCAAGGGTCGTACGCTCTAATGCGCTCGCAGCGCTTGAGAATATTGCACTTTGGCATGAAAGAGACATCTCCCATTCATCCGTGGAGCGGATCATCATTCCCGACAGCACCATACTCGTCGATTACATGCTGAACAGGCTTAAAGGGATCGTGAAGGACATGCATGTATACCCTGAGAGGATGAGGGCAAATATGGACCGGAGCTACGGCCTCTTCAATTCCCAGAGGGTACTGCTCGCGCTCATCGACAAGGGCATGGTCCGCGAAGATGCTTATCTTATAGTCCAAAGAAATGCAATGGAAAGCTGGGGCAAAGGTTTGAGTTTCATTGAGCTTCTTGCAAAGGATAAGGATGTCACAAAGTATCTGTCCGAGGCCGAGATCAGGGCTTTATTCGACCTGGATTACTATCTGCGGAACATAGACTTTATTTTCAAAAGAATATTTTAGCCCGCACAGATCGGCGTGCAGGTTACGCATGATTTCAAGGTTCAGATCTAGTTCCGGCGACCGGTTACATAAAATGCAGGGCTTAAAGGAATATGGTATCGATGTTTAAGCTATATCCATGGAATGCATGGCCTCTTTCTCTAATATTTTTTCTCATTGGCATGATTTTTATGGGCATGAAAAAGAATATTGCCAAGAGAATGTCAGATATGACTGGGTATAGTAAGAAAGAAAAGCTATGCGCTATACTTGCATCGACTGCGCCATACCCTTTTATGGTCATGACTATTTGGACGCCGTTCACCAGGATAGCCCCTTTTCTATACCTGGGTATCCTAGTCTACATTTTGGGAATGGTCTTATTTTTGGCATCGCTGAAGGTAATAATTGTCACGCCACAAAATGAGCCTCTCCGGACAGGGCCGTATCGATTTACTAGGAATCCGTTGTATGTGAGCGCAACGGTTGTATTTTCCGGGATTTGTCTTGTAACCGCCAACATTATGCTTGTGGCATACCTGGTTGTTGCCACCTTGTTGCAGCATAGGATGATTCTTGCTGAGGAGCGGATCTGCAAAGACAAATATGGTGCGACATTTGAGAATTATTTAAAAGATGTACCCCGATATCTCTTCTTTTAACGCAGTACCCAGCAAGGCACTCCAGCCACTTCACTTTTTCTTTCTCGCCTCAAGGTTGTGAACTGTCTCGGCGCCGATCAGAAAGATGCATGACGAGTAGAAGACCCAGAGCAGGAAAATGATGAACGCCGAAAGTGGTCCGTAGACGGCTCCCAGTCTGACTACCTTTACCACATAAAAAGTGAAGATATATTTAGCGGCTTCCATGAAAATAGTGGCAGTCAAGGCCCCCGCAAGTGCATTCCTCCACCGGATCCTTCGTTTCGGCAGTATCAGGTATAGTATGGCGATGGTGAGGAAAGCCATTATGAACGGAAGTACATATTTTATGATAAAGGCGGTTATGGTATGAATCTCGATGACAGGGAGATCATCACGAAGTGAGTCCAGCACCGAGACAGCTGATGAGGCGATGAAGGAGAGTAGAAAGAAGAGGATCAGCACTGTGATGAGAAAGAGCGAGATAAACAGGTGGCTGATAAAGCGGCGTTTGTCTTTTATCTTGAACACGGTATTTATTGCGGATTCGAGGGAAGAGTAAAGCTGGTAGGAAAGCAGTCCATAAATTACAAATGTGAATGTGCCGACGCCCCTATATGACAGGGCATCCCGCAATTCCTTTGCAATGCTTTGTGCTGCCTTGGGGAAAAAGTTTACCAGCTTTGCGGCGAAATATTTGAAAAAGGCCTCATCATGGCCTACGACATAAGTGAAAATGGCCACCAGAAATAGACAGAACGGAAGCACGGCCATCATTGAAAAATAGGATATCGAGGCCGCCAGCATGAGCCCGCCATCCCTGAAAAATTCGGCGATGCTTCTGCCGAATAGTCTGACGAAGCCCTTCGCTGGAGTCCACATTGCGATAATATTATAACCTATGGTGTAGTGAGGATCCGTTCCAAGCCGGGCACTTTACTCAGGGACGATCCTCAGGGCCGCTTATCTATTCCAGGTCCATTTCGTAATAGCCTTTGTTGTCCTCCCAAATGACCAGTTTGCGGCTGCTCATTCTGACGGAGATAAGTTTTACTTTTTTGCCTTCTTCGTTACAAAGGATATATGAACCCAATATCTTCTGGTTATAACCCTTGCCTTTGGCATAATTCTCGAATTGCTTCCAGGCATCGTTCAGTGCAATGACCATTTTCCATCATCTCCTCTCGTCAATAGTCTTAATACAGAAACGGAGGTCGCATTGTCAGCGGCATTCCATTTTCCGGACA
>Ga0187786_10000433_pt1 | contig 11986 bp, 14 predicted proteins | sample 0815_BV2_10_20_M_FD_132449 | JGI IMG/M metagenome (GOLD analysis project Ga0187786, IMG submission 132449) | Tropical peat soil microbial communities from peatlands in Department of Meta, Colombia - 0815_BV2_10_20_MG | ecosystem: Environmental > Terrestrial > Soil > Wetlands > Peat | place...
GTGGACTTCGAAGAGCACGAACTGCGCATCTGGGAACCCCGCCGTTCCAAACTATCAGCAGCCATACGAAACGGCCTGGAGAATTTCCCTGTGGAGGAAGATTCCAAAATACTCTATCTAGGGGCCTCAGCAGGAACCACCCCCTCCCACTTATCAGACATTGCTACCAACGGTTTAATCTACTGCGTGGAGTTCTCCCCCCGCATGATGAGAGAACTACTACAACTAAGCCGCCAACGGAAGAATCTAATCCCCATCCTAGACGACGCAGCCAAACCCCAACATTACCAGACACTAATGCAGGAAGTGGACCTCGTGTACTGCGACGTGGCCCAACCCCGCCAAACTGAACTATTCATTAACAACATGCGCCGATTTTTAAAAAAAGACGGATGGGGAATAATAACAGTTAAAGCCCGCAGCATAGATGTTACCCAAAAACCTAAAAAGATATTCCGCCAGGAAGAATCCAAACTAAAACAGGCCGGTTTCCAGATAGTAGAGAAGATAGATTTAGAGCCCTACGAGAAGGATCATCGGGCTTTAGTGTGTGAGTTTGCTTTTTAAATAATTCTAATCTTATATCATATTATATTACTCTAAATTGGTGAGCAGAAGTACCACTAGAAAAAGGCCTTATCATTGATATTCAAATCTACTGCTATACCCCCAGTAGTCACTGTAACGAGTTTATTATCGATTCTACCGTAAGTTTGATTGAATAAGAATGTAACTCGTTTACAACACCATTTTTGCCCACAATATGTATGGAATAATATTTACCATTTTTTCGGAAATAATAATCTTGAACCGTTTCATTGCTTTTTGTATCAGTATTGTTGATAAATCTAACTTGTATTCCACCAATGCTCTTGTTTTCAGTGCTTACAATGTAATTACCCGACAAATGTTTTGAACCTTGATATTTAGATTCAAATGTGGAAATATCTGTATACTGTGTCAGATTGAGAGTTATTACTTTACCTCCTCTCGTCGCATATGACATGCCATTACGGTTATCAAACGTTATTGAATCATTAGTCCTTTTAATCACATCCCACCAATCACTCATTTGGAAAGTCGAATTGGAAACATTGTATTCAGAAGTAGTAGTTGTGTTTGTTACATTGAAATATCCACTGAATCCTATAACAGCCCACCACAACAAAAGTAATATTACCAAAAACAACTTACTTGATTGATCCATGAATTTGTTTTAACACTAAACTACTTAAGAATAACAGAATATTAATAATGAAAAGATTATCAGCAAAATAAGCTAATTTAACCAAAAAAACCCCTAAATCCCCTTTACAATCCTGTCTATTATCTGTCTGGATATTTCAGCTTTAGAGTTCAAAGGAACTTTCCGCACATGATCATCAATTAAGAGGATCTGGTTATCTTCAGCGCCAAAGCCCGCCCCTGGAATGGCCACGTCATTGGCCACCACCAGATCGGCTGAGGATTCCTGCATACGCTCTTTTGCAGATTGGATGATCTCTTCGTGGGAAACATTGTAATCGGCTTTAAATGCTACTAAAAAGATTTCAGGATTTATAACCTTCACCCTATTAATAATCTTGGGAGCAGGACGTAGATGGAGGGTTATATCTTCTTGAGAGGAGACTTTGTGGGTTTCTTTTTCCAGGGTGAAGTCGGATACTGCAGCTGCAGATAAAAAGACATCATTATCCAAAACCCGTCCTTCCACTTCTAGTTGCATGTCCAGGGCAGATTCTACTTTTACTGTATGAAAAGCTGAGGGAATCTCCACTTCTACCCGTCCACAGATCAGAGTTACTTCTGCACCTCGACGGAAGGCTTCTTTAGCCAGTTCAAAACCCATTTTTCCTGAGCTGCGGTTGGTTATTCCCCGGATGGGGTCTATTGCCTCATAAGTGGCCCCGGCACTTACCAGGACTTTTTTACCCTGTAAATCTCCTTTGGAAGTGGCTCGCTGCACATTTAAAACTATATCCTGAATAGATGGGAATTTAGCCTTGTTTTCTTCCTTTCGAGGTTCAACAAAGACTATCCCGTCATTTTTAAGTTTCTCTACATTCTCCTCTACAGTTCTGTACATGGACTCGTGCATGGATGGTACGAAAATAATAGGTGTGCCATAACCATAAGCTGTGACTAGTAGAGTGTTAATAGGATTATCAGCTATGCGGTAGGCGAATTTGCTTATTACATTGGCGGTGGCTGGTGCTACCAGTATCAAACTTTCACGGGCATATTTAACGTGTTCAATTTCACCGGTGAGTTTGGTAATTACTTTTTCGCCGGTGGCGAATTCCAGGGCGTTGGGGTTTATTATGTCACAGGCTCCATCGCTCATAAAGCATTTAACCTTATATCCCTGTCTTTTTAGTTCTCGAGCTAGTTTGACGGTTTCAACTGCAGCTACACTTCCGGTGACACAAAGAATAATTTGCATGGTTAATACATTCCTTTTACTAAGTTTTAGAGTCCTTAATTCATATAATCGTGATTATCTGATTTTTAATGTAATTAGTAATCATCACCATCAATAACTACCATGGTTTTTTCTCCAGTTAATTGTTGGATAATCTCATTTAGAAGTTCCAGTTTAGCTGGAACTCGCCGGTAATCATCTTTCATTACCCGGATCTTGTATTTTTCTCCATCAAGACCGTAGACCGTGTTTATTCCAGAAATACGAGCAGGGGATAGAATGTCATTGGCTACTGATTTTAATTCAGAATTTTCCCCCACCACTCTGACTTTCTTTTTCAAGGTTTTGGATATTTCTCTGACAATTTTTCCACCTTTACCAATGATTTTACCGACCTGATCTTTGTCGGTGACAATAATAATCACATCCCCTATCTCAATTGTCCTTTTAAAACCTATTTTACCATCATCCAGTTTGAAAAGTATTTTGGAAATGTCCAGGTCTAATTGGCTGATTTCGCCACTTTTAATCTTATTTTCGCAGCCTTGACAAAGTGTTCCACTTTTTAGACAGACTTCACACAACGGCAGTACCATTCTTAATTCCTCCGTATCAGGAATTTAGGGAGATTTTAATTTTTAATTGGACAAATAGCAGAGACTTAAACACCAGTCTAACTTTAAAGTCCAATTATCGTGTTAAATAAATTTGTGGTTAAAATAAAAGCAGTTTTTTGGATTGGGCTTGAGCAATGCTGGTATGAAGATGAATCTCTACTAATTATATACTATTTAACCACCCAATATATAATTTTTTCCTTGAAGGGGTTTATGCACATTTAACAAGTTAAAATACTATTATACAGAATAAAAATGATTGTTTAACTAAAAAAATAGAAAATAAAGATGTTTAAGAGGATCTGTTAACATCACTGTGCCCGGAAGCTGCTGATAATAAGGTCAAATTTGGATTGTTGACTATCAAAAACATCCTTTTTGGCACTGCACAGTATTACGTAGATATAACCGTTTTTTTGAAGCCAAACTGCTCTAAATTGTTTCTCTATACCCCCGGAATTTGAAGTATAAACGTTTTCAGAGGCATTTAAATTGTTGTTGGTTATATTGGCTTCGGAAACCTTCTGATAACCAGTGTTGTTGAAAAAACTGGCATAATTATCATCATAGGCTTTCCTCAGATCAGAACCCTTAGGTAAAGGTGCTTTTTGAATCACTACCAGAGTAGTGGGAGAACTAGTATCAGAAATAACACTCTTTGGGTCGGCCACTGCTGCCACTGCGTTGGGGGAGGTGGTGTTGGCTACTGCCCAGGTCCCCGGATAATTGAAAGTTACGTTATTCTGAGCATAGCTATTGGTAGCATTATTATTATCAGTAACGCATCCTGATGCCATCAATACCGCTAGAATGATAAATAGTAAAAGGAGGTATTTTTTCATGCTAAACACCCTTCATATTATTCAAGTCCCGTTAGTTGGAGGTGTAGGAGTAACTGGAGTAGTAGGTGTAGTGGTGACCTTAGTGGTGTTGGTTTTCTTGACTACGGTGACGTTCCTGGTAACATTAGTGGTGTTGGTGGTGTTAGTAGTGTTTTTAACAGGAAATGCACTTTCATTGACCAGCAATGAAGCACTGGAAGTATTAGGTCCCTGCATTATGAGGGCACCAAAGCCCGTTCCCACAAAAAATGCAACAACCAGGAATAAGGCTAATATTGTCTTTCGCCTACCGCTGGTGACTGAAGCTAACTTACCCTTAGGTTTTGGGTCATTAATGTACCTCTTGAAAAGTTCTTCCTGTTCTGCAAGCACTTTTTTCTTTTCTTCCTGTTCAGTCCAATAATCCAGAGGTTTTTCGGCTTGGCCTTTACCCTGTAGTTTTCTAATTCTACTAGCAACATCTAAAGTATCAAGTTGCTCATTCAAATCTTTTTTCTGGGAAAGATAAGCTTTACGGGATATATTCTTCTGTGAATATTCAAATTCGAGCTCTTGCAAGCTTCTAATAATTTTTTCTTTATCAGGGGCTATATCAATCATCTCCTTCTTTGGGATATGAGCCAAGAATCTTTACGTATCCTACCTTAGATTTAATGTTATTTAAAACATTGCGAATGGTATCTTCTTCCCGGTGCCCTTCAAAGTCTAGGAAGAAAATATAACTTCCCAGCCCTTCTTTGGAAGGTCTGGATTCAATCTTGGTAAGATTTATTTTTAATGCAGCAAATTCTCCCAGTGCATCGTAAAGGCCCCCGGGTTGATCCTCGGGGAGTGAAAAAACTATAGAAGTTTTGTCTTTACCGGTTAAAACATGATCGTAGGTTCCTACTGCCACAAAGCGGGTAGTATTATTAGGATAATCCTGAATATCTCTAGCCGCAATTTTCAATCCATATATCTCAGCCGCGCGGGAATTGCCAATTGCAGCAGCTTTTCTGGTTCCTTTTATTATCTCAGCTGCAGCGGTAGTGCTCACAGTGGCACGGGTAGAGACACCTAATTTTTCCAAAAAATGCCGGCACTGAGCCAGGGCTTGTGAATGAGAATATACTTCTTCTATTTCTTCTAAGTTGGTTTCGGGATTCAGTAATAAATATTGGCGAATGGGGAGTATAATTTCTCGTTCTATCTTCAAGGAATCTTCCTGAGCTATTATGTCCAGTGTTACTCCAACCGGACCTTCCACAGAGTTTTCAATAGGAACCACTCCCAGGTTAATTTCCTGAAACTTTACAGCCTCTAAAACCTCTACTATGGACCCAAAAGCCCGGAGTTCCCCTTCTATCTGAGATGCAGCCTCTTCGGCAAAGGTGCCGGCTGGTCCTAAAAATCCGATGATCATGTTTGTTACCTATCTTAAAGCCTGTTACTATTCTTTAGTAGCCTGTTATCCATTCTTTAATAGGCCTGTTACCTATCTAAAAGCCTGTTACCTATCGCTTAGTAAAGACCACCATGCAGATAATTACTTACCTTATCCGATGTGGCCTGGTGTAGCCTTCTTATTACCGCTTTTCCATCTTTTACTTCCAGTACCATGGCTATAACTCCCAGATCCCGTAAATACCTTGCAAAGTCTTCGGCCTCCTCCGGGTTGTCAACTTCAATAACCATGTCTTCTGCGGCGATTTTTTCGCGAGCTATAAGCTTTATAGTGTTGAGCATAGGATTTAAAATTGATTCCCCCAACCTTTGTGCCCTTAATTTTATTTCCTCATCTGATTCTTTCATCTCAAAAGATTGGAATCCTTCCCTAATTATCCTACTAAAGAGAAATGCCTGTCCCAGGTCAAAAGGAAAACTAAATGCATATTCCAATTCCAAAGCATGAGCCTCAGAGGAAGTGTATTTCAAAGGAGGTATTTCCATTTGAGGATCCTTAATTACAACGCCTTCCCTATTGTTTTTGCCTAATTCTTTTACGATCTCCAGCACTTTCTGGCCGGCTTCAGCAGTATCGTAAATACCAAAAAGCCGCACTGGAGGAAGACCATATTCTTCCAGTAATTTCCTCTTTTCCAGTACTGATAACGGAGTGTTAGTAAGTTTTTCACGGACATCAAAGATTCTAAATCCCAGTTTACCAATTTCAGGATAGTAATGGGACACATATGGGTTATCAGTCCCTACCATTTCACCACAAATAACTAATTGGGGATGGTCTTCAAAGAATTTGTCCATGTCCATTATTTGATTGGCCTTTTTGGTGGTGTAAGGACATATATAGCCGCCCCGAGTGAAAGCTTTAATTTGACTATTCACTCTGGTAATTCTGACATTGTAGCCATTCATTTTCTCTTCAAGAGCCACCTGATCTTTAAAGTGGTCTTGAAGTGTAGGAGACAACATTAAAGTTCTTCTGATCTTGGGAAATCCCACTACCACGTCAATAGTATCTTCCAAACATACCATGGTTCCTGCTTCTATTCTTCCAATCCTTTTACGGATTTGAATTGCTTCAATGCCAAATTCATGGTAAAATTTAATATTTCCCCTGTTTAAGGCACTTTGAAGCTTTTCGGAACTTAGATCGAGAATTTTTGGAAGTTCTAATTCTACAAAATTCTTTAAACTAATTTCAGAAGCTGTTTTACAGGAAGGACATTTAAAAAAAATTTGTTCGGGGGATTTTCTCCCCCTTCCCGAGCGCATTGCTGAATCACTATTAGGACTAAGTTCAGATGTAATTAATGAACCTCCTCTAGTTCAGAAATAAGCTCAAGAACGTTAGTCTTAGTTATTACACCCTCCATTTGGTCATCCATTACTAAAAGACCACTGAATCCATTATCAAGCATCATTGAGGTTGCTTCGTCAATGGTAGCATCTTTGTTGATGGTTTTGACATTTTGAGTCATGACATCTTCCACCAGCAGGTTTCTGATTCGGGAGGACATATATTTATCCGGGACCACTTTACGGAAAGATATCATTGATAGAGCAATGTCTTTAGCAGTGAGAATTCCATGGATCTCATCACCTTCGGTGACTATAACTCGACCAAGGTCATCATCCATCATGATTCTTCGAGCGTGAACCAGTCGATCCTGAGGAGCTACTGTGACAATTTCCGTGGTCATTCGTTCTTCAACTTTTATTTCATTGAAGGGCCGGCCCTGACAGGTGTGCATGAAGTCTGATTTGGTTATCATACCCACTATTTCACCATCATCAACCACAGGTAAACCACCAATTCTGTGTTCCAACATTATCTGGGCAGCAATTCCTATACTTCTGTTGCTGGGGATAGTAACTGGAGTAGCGGTCATTACGGTGGAAACATGAAAATGGGAAGGTGCCAAGTTACCGTATTTGGATGACCCCAGGTGGGAAGCTATGTCCTTTTCGGTGATAATCCCTACCAGCTCTTTCTGATGATTGTGGTTAGTGTTGACCACTGGTAGGCGGGATATTTTGTGTTTTTTCATTAATTTGAGGGCATCGTGAATGTTCTGGTCTTTATCTATCACTACCACTTCTTTTGACATTATATCATGTACATGCATTTTGCATCCCCTCGATTAATTTTACTGGATTCCCCGTATTAAGTCGGTTTTGGTGATTATGCCCACCAATTCTCCGTTATCGACTACTGGTAACCCACTGACTTCTTTCTCGAACATTATCTCCGCTGCCCGAGTAGCATCTTCTTCTTTTTGAACCATTACCAAATGGTTGGTCATTATATCTCCTGCAGTCAGCATGGATACCTCTCTAACATTCCTTTTATCCTTTCCTTCGGTTTTTCTGAGGAAATATATTTTTTCCACACTAACCCCCGTTTCCGGGTCTTCCACATTGGCAAATGAAATATTAGCCGGAGTTATTATGCCCAATGGTTCGCTGTCCCGTACCACTATGATTTTTCCAATACTTTTTTCTTCCATGATGCTTATTACATGACCTATGCTGTGATTTTCACTAACTGTAACTACTTCGGATGACATCAGGTCTGAAACTTTCCACCGGCCACTTAATTTTTCACTATAAAATTTTATGATATCAGTTTTAGTCACTATCCCCGCTAGTCCTTCTTCATCAACTACGGGGATAGAACTAATCCTATTTTTTATCATTAATTCTACAGCATTCCTTATTTCCTTATTCGGACCTATAGTTACTGGTTTATTGGACATTACCCTACTGATTGATATTTTGTCAATGGGCCTTCTCCTCCAAGCCGGTCCTTTTCCACCCATTTTATGGGTTAAGTCTTTTTCAGTAACCATTCCCACCGGTTTTCCATCTGCATCCAATACAACAATTCTACTGAAACCGTGTTTGAGCATTAAGTTACGGGCGTGACTTACCTGCTCGTTATCCTGCATTACAATGACTTCCTGGTTCATAACATCCTTAATTTTTATCATGATATCATCCTTGATTCATTGCTGGTTTTCTATGGCATTAACCTTTTATGGCTTTTAAAATGTCCCTTTCAGTTATTATTCCATGTATAGTGCCATTTTTTATTACTGGAAGCCCACCAATTCCTTTTTCCTCCATTAACTCACAAGTATCTCCCAGACGAGTTAATGGTTCTACTGATATTACTTTCTTTTCCATAATAGCAGTTATGGTGGTGTTAAGGATTTCTTCGGCGCTGTTGGTAATCATTAGATCAAAGGCCTGGTTCTTACCCAAAAACTCCAATACATCAGTGGCGGTTACTATCCCCACTATTTTCTCTTCTTCAGGGTGAGGAGTTTTTCTTTCTTCTCCCACTACTGGGATCCGGCGGAGTTTATTTCTCACCATGATTTTGGAAGCTCCCTCAATTCGGGTCCCTGGTGAGGTGGTGATGACCTTACGAGTCATGTAATCTTCCACCAGTTCATCGGTTAATACTCCAGCTAAAAGCATGGCGACATCTCTTTCAGAGACTATTCCTGTTATTTTATGTTCAGGATCAACTACGGGCAGAGCTCCTATTCCTCCATCAATCATTTTAGATACAGCATCGGTGATTGAGCTTTTATTACTGAGTATTTCCACTTGCCGAGTCATTATCTCTTTTACAGGTTCATTAACTGCAGCAGGGAAGTTGTCTTGATGTTTTTCCTCCAGGATTTTGTACTTGTCTCCCCCTCCCAGAAAGTCCAGGATATCCATGGAGGTTACTATTCCCAGAAGTTTTTCAGTTCCCGGGTCCGTTATTGGAAGTCTTCGAAACTTGTTTTTTACCATTATCTTGGCTGCTTCCTTAATGGTGGCGGTTTGAGGTGCAGTAACCACTTTCTTTTTGGCTATGCTCATCACATCTCCATCATGCTCGGAGGCATGGGTTTCAAATTCCACTGGACCGCGGTCCATAGACTTCACCAGGTTTATGGTTTGTTTTTTTCTCATCTATACACCTCTTGTGAGATAATTAATATGGATAACACTAAAAAATCTAAAAAATAGTTTTAAACCCAACTTCAAGGGTTCATATGGCAGGAGCCAGATATTCAGCCCATAAAAGACCATGATATATCTTCCCTTGAATTAAATCTTGTGCTTGGGGTTTTTATTTGTATATTGTACCTTCATTGTCGAAGGTAATAGTGTTTTGATTCTGTTAAGGAATTTATCTATAGAAATAATCTTAAAATAAAATTTAGTTGTTTGTATTTTTGAAGTCAAGTTATTCCCCCTCCAGGTCTTCCTTGCACTCTTCACAAACAAATTTACCATCGACTTCATCTAAGTAGTCAATGTAATTGCCACAGACTTCACAGGATCCTGGAACAGATTCTGCATCTTTAGAGTAGTCAACAGGCGTTTCCATCCGGGCATTTTCCACCAGTATTTCTGTGAGTTCTGGTGAAACCATTATTACGTCCGTGGAAGTTAAAATTCCCACTAGAACGCCATTGTTCACAACTGGAAGTCTTCTAATATTATTTTTAGCCATTACTCTGGCTGCTTCGTTTAATTCACTTCCAGGATGGATTTTAATAAGATTTTGAGTCATGATCTCGCCAACAGTAATTTGGCTGGCCTTGAGATCTTTGGATACAACCTTGGCAATGATGTCGCTCTCAGTTATCAGTCCTTCGGGTTCAGAATTGCTCTTGATAATAAGGGAACCGATATCCTTATCTGTCATTATTTCAGCTGCTTCGGCAATGCTGGTCTTAGGATCAATGGTTATGACTTTTGAGGTCATAGCGTCGTGTACAGTGACTTTGGTATCCATTTCCATTTTAAAAACCTCCTATCTCAGGTTCAGAAGTTTATGAACCTGGGGGATGGTCAATACATCCAAATGTTTACCTGTTTCTTCCGAGATTTTCAATAGTATACTCTGGCAATCAGCCCAGTCTTGAAGGGGACTGGAAGGTTGAACCACCATAGAGAGTTTAGAGCTTCTTTTTACTCCTTCTTTAATCTTGGAGGCTATCAAACCCATTTCGTCCACTGGAGTCCAGGGCAAAACCACCACTTTACAGTAAGTATTTATTCCCTCATCTATTAATAGGTTTATGGATTTTTGTTCCTGAGCAAAGAGATTTTCCCAGTCGGAAACAGCATCATGTTCCGGTAATTTTATATCAACTGAAGCATAGTCCAGATAATCAATTATTTTTTCTAATTCATTAGGTAAAGATCCATTAGTCTCCAATAAGCACTTTAAATTGTATTCATCCAGAAAATTCCTTATAAAATCAGCATTAAGGAGAGGTTCCCCCCCAGTTAATGAAATTGAATGTAAATCTGGCGTTTTTAGACTTACTATTTTTTGATAAAGTTCCAGAGTGGATACCTCTTCACCAAAGTTAATATCCCTACTTTGAGGAGTATCACAGTAATTACAGCTCAAATTACAGCCAGAAAACCTTAAAAATATTTGCCTTCGACCTAAAAGAGTTCCTTCACCCTGTATACTGGAGAAAACTTCACATATGCGGGTTTTCAATTTTAGACTCCTTGTGAATTTTTTAATCTACTGTAAATAAGTTTTAATCTTTTACTGTAAAATAGGCCCCCTGTCCAATGCCTTCATTTACACATATTTCTACGCTTTCTAGTGGAGCATTTAACTTTTTAAGCGCAGTATAGACGTACTCAGCAAAGTAGCGAGATAGTTCTTCAGCAGAGGTAGAGGTCGTGGGCAATAAACAGCAATCTTCCAGAGGCAGAACATATTGTTTTAGGCCAATAGAGAATTCTAATGGACCATCCATGTTTTTAAATTGTATTTGGTCACTTTCAGCGGGTATCAGTACTTTATGATCCAGTTTCTTGCACAAATCTCTTACAATGGATTTAACTGTTTTAAAATCTACTACGAATCCAAATTGTCCACTTCTTTCTCCTTCAACCACTACATCCACATGATAAGAATGACCATGTATGCCTCCACAAAATTCATGGCCCGGGATCATGTGGGCCGATGCAAATCTTAAATTAGCATGTATACCGTTTATAACAATCTTCATTTTAAAACATCCTATTTAAAAAACCCTGGTTTTAGATATATCATCTTCAATACTAATTATTTCGTTTTTATAAGCTTCACAAATTATTTGGGCCATCTCACGAATTAAGGTGTGATCAAGATCTTTTATCCCATCCATTAAACCAGCGGTTTGAATATTAGATGGAGTTCCTTTCGTTTTTATATTAATTCCAAAGTGGATCTTCATGCTACTGGTAGAACACGTAGCAATGGAAACTGACAGTTTCCCTTCATTAATGAAAAGATCATCCCCCTTTCTTTGGATATTTAGATCCCTGGACTCCAGGGCATCTTTAACAATAGTTACAAATATGCGCTGACGGTGGTAGCACAGTCTTAAGTCTGCAGGTTGACAGTCATAATGTTCAATGATAAAATGAAGCATCTCGTCTGCTTTTATTTCCAGACCCACATCTTCATAATCGATAATTTCATCTTTTTTTATATTCATGGGTCCGATCCAGGTTATTATGCTGGACCCTTTAATATTAAGGTTTTGAAATGCCCACATGGGTTCTATCTGGCTCCCATCGTATTTAATAGAGTCTTTTAATTGATTGATTTTCATAAGATACACTTTGACTATTTAATACCTTTTTTA
>Ga0187786_10000434_pt1 | contig 11969 bp, 10 predicted proteins | sample 0815_BV2_10_20_M_FD_132449 | JGI IMG/M metagenome (GOLD analysis project Ga0187786, IMG submission 132449) | Tropical peat soil microbial communities from peatlands in Department of Meta, Colombia - 0815_BV2_10_20_MG | ecosystem: Environmental > Terrestrial > Soil > Wetlands > Peat | place...
CCGCCCATCATGCCGCCGCCCATCATCCCGCCCATCGGTCCGGCAGGCTTTACTTCGCTTCCCTGGGCAGGCATCTGATGTCCTGCATGCGGATTCGCACCAGGTGCCGATTGCTGCCCGGACATCATCGGGCACGGCGCCGGGGCCTGTTTGGCATCGGCCGGCGTCTCCGCGAAAGCTCCGCTCGACAGCAAACACAATACGGCAATTCCCATAATAAATATCTTCATACGAACCTCCTCATCTCACTGCAAACGCCCAAGCATTTGCCGACAATCTCATTTGTTTATTGTACCACGGCTGTTGAACAGCACCCGCAATACCGAGTCGATCTTCCGCAACTCATCAACGACCGCCGCAGCTTGCCCCTCGCTCAATGCAGAGCTCTCTGTCCCCTTGAGAACCGCGTAGACCGCATCGACCGCCTTAGCTACCTGAAGATCATCATCCATGCTTGTAACAAATGCCTTTGCGATCCGGGCTGCAGACGCGCAACCGGCAGGATCGGCATTGCCCGCCCTTTTTATGTACGGCCGCACAAGTCCCTTAATCATCGCGAGTCGCCGCGCCGATTGCTCAAAACGGTTCTCACGGAAATTAAGCACATCGCGATAATGCCCGTCGATAAGGTAAAAACGCACATTCCCGTAGCTGTTGCCGCCCTTCAACAACATGTCCGTATAGATTATGTTCCCTCTGCTCTTCGACATCTTATGACCGCCGACGTATAAATGATAGGCATGGAGCCAGTACCTGGCCATCGGATAAGGGCGAACCGATTCCAAAATGGCGATTGAGTAATCATGATGACGGTAAAGATTATCAATCCCGCCGCAATAAATCGAGAGGGTCCCTTCGAAATATTCGAGCAGCGTACTAGCATCCTGCACGTTCCACGACGGGCGCCCTCTGCCGATCGAACTCTCCCAGCATCCGTCATCACCGCCCGGACATCCGTGCCAGAGGATAAAGTCGCCACGATTCCACTGCACGCCCGGATAGGTATCGAGATGGAAACGGCGCCGTTTCTTCGGCCACGTACTCATGTCCAGTCCGTATAACTTGCCGAAACCCTTGAAGCGCATGGGATCGAAATAGACGCTGCCGTTATGCCGATATGCAACCTTTCGCTTCAATAACTCCTGTATGATCGCCACCGCCTGAGCCACATGCTCTGAAGCGCGGGGCAGGTAATCGGGCCGTTTCATGCCGAGCGCGTCCGTCTCTTTTAGAAATTGTCCAATATTCCGGTCGGTAAGCCGCTTAACGGTCGTTCCTTCTTTCTCGGCCTCCCGCAGTGCCTTATCTTCGATATCGGTGATGATCATGCCGCGTTTGACGGTATATCCGCGATACTCGAGATAACGCACGAGGACGTCCTCAAACAGAAATGTCCGCATATTGCCGATATGCGCACGCTGATAGACCGAGGGACCGCAGGTAAATATCGTCACGACCTCTTTATCGACCGGCCGAAAAGTCTCGATTCTGCGTCCGTCTGTATTAAAGAGCCTCAGCATTCTTCCGTCTCCTTGTCTCCGCCTCTCCGGATAGTTTAGCCCGCAACCGAAGCGGAGCGCCACACACCGCTGCGAAAACGCCGTATCATGAGGAGCCCCTGAAGCAACATTGATGCGACCATCGCCATCCAGATGCCCGTCGCCCCATAGGCAAACACCTGCGTCAGCATTACGGCGAGCGGCAGGCGAATTATCCACATGGCGACAATTATTACCCACATCGTTCCCCGCGTATCCCCCGCCCCCTGCATGCCGCCGCCGAGAACGGCGCTGACCGCCATAAAGGGTTCCGCGACCATGTTATACCGCAGGTAGCGCGCGGTCTCTTCGAGGACGGCCTCATTGCGTGCGAGCGTTGCCGCGACAACTTCGGCCCCGACAAAGAATCCGAGTGCCATGATGCTTACAAAAACCGCTCCGGTGCCGGCAATGCTCCACCCGATACGTTCGGCACGGTCGGGATTTCCGGCGCCGAGATTCTGGCCGACCAGGACGGAAGCCGCCATATTCAGCGCAAATGCGGGCAGATAAATGATCGCCTCAATGCGGAGACCGTTCGTCATGGCGGCAAGGGCTGTCACGCTGCTCTCTCCAAGGCTGCTCAGCAGGATATAAAGTACCATTGTCCCGGCATTCCACGAGACCTGCAACATGGCCGCAGGCCAGCTCACCGCGAAGATGCGGCGCACCGTTGCACATGAAAAACGAAGCGGCCCCCGATATATGTCCCGCCACCGGGAGCGGAGGAATAGGATAAAACTGAGCGCCGTCCCTGCGCTCACTGAACATGCTGTGGCGAATGCAATCCCCCGATATCCGGTATCAAGGACAAAGACAAAGAACCAGAGCGCCGCGATATCGGCAAGCATCACTACCATCATGATGAGCAGCGGCTTAATCGGCTCTCCGCTGGCGCGGAAGACGGCCCCTGCAATGATGAGCACATAGTTCGGACCGAGAACAAACGCAAAGATACGGAGAAATTCCGAGGCGATTTCGCGTATTTCGGGCGGGAACCCGGCAGCTCTGATAATCTGCGCGCTCAGCGTGACGCAGACCACCATCAGAGCAGCAGCGACGCAACAGCCGAACACAAGGGCCTGACGTGCCACAACGAGCGCCTCGCCGAAATCGCCGGCCCCAACGGCACGGGAAACAATAGCCACGGTACCGATGCTGATGGCGTTTGCAAGAATGATTATCAGGAAATAGATCTGGCTCACAAAGCCCACTGCCGCTTGCACCTGCGGACTGATCAGGCCGGCTACATACACGTCCGCGAATCCGATCACGAAGTTGCAGATCATGATCAGAACCATCGGCCATGACATCTGCCAGATATTCTGCCAAAGGCTTCCGCTGGTGAGATTGAGTTGGTTTGTGCGGGCTTGCATAGGCGCCATAGAGCGGTTTATCTTTATTGTACCTGAAAAAGAGCCCGGCATTCCCGGTAATGTCATGAAGTATCTTTTTATTTACTTAGATGTGGGCTATCCGCTTCCAGGCGGGGTGCCTGAGTTTGCACGGCCCGCGAGCGCGGGCAAGGCCAAGTGACACGTGCAGCACGATTCTGCTTCATAACTATGCCTTCCTCTGCAATACAAGGGCTAATCAGCTCGTTTGGAAGCGGATGCCCACCACACCGACGGTTCTTCCGGTTTTATGAATAATATGGGGTAAAAGAGTAAAATAGGGCATGGAAGTAATGCAGCCTGCCGTGAATACCCTTCAACTGCTCATTACGCTGCTGGAGCGGCTCGGCATATTTGCCGTCGGATTCATCCTGCTGATGCAGTTCAATGCCTTCAAGCGCCTGATAACCGGAAAGGCCACGCGCTACGAAAAGCTGATCCTTTCGGTCCTGTTCGGTCTTTTCGGCATTGCGGGAACATATCTCGGGGTGCCGGTGCATGATGCCATAGCAAATTCGCGCGTTGTGGGCGTCGCGCTCGGGGGAATTCTCGGAGGACCGCTCGTCGGACTCTCTGCAGGGCTGATTGCAGGCGGTCATCGGTTTCTCATCGATGTCGGCGGTTTTACCGCAATCGCCTGTGCCTTAGCGACTATTGCGGAAGGCTTTGTCGGCAGCCTTCTTTATTATCGCCTCAAACAGGAGCGCTTTGATCCGAGAGCTGCGTTCTTCGTAGGCATCGCGGTCGAGATTCTACAGATGGCTATCATCCTTGCGATTGCGCGTCCATTCGACGCCGCCGCACAATTGGTCCAGGTCATCGCGGTGCCGATGATACTGGCCAATTCGATCGGCCTTGCGGGATTTGTGAAGCTCGTCGAGACGGTATCCAAGGAACAGGAACGCTTCGGCGCATACCAGGCTCAGACCGCGCTGAAGATAGCCCTTCGTACGCTTCCCTTTCTCCGTGCGGGCCTCACGCGGGAATCTGCACAAAAAACGGCCGAGATCATTCTCGAAATGACAGACCTCGATGCGGTAGCGCTTACGGATGAGACACAGATTCTGGCGCATGCCGGGGCGGCATCCGATCATCATGTCGCCCGGACCCCGCTGATGACCCAGGCAACACGCTCGGCGCTCACATCCGGGGAGATCACGATCCCCGCAACGAAACAGGAAATCGGCTGCAATCATCCGAAATGCGGGCTTGGTTCCGCCATCATCGTTCCACTCAAGAGAAATACCAAGGTCATCGGAACCCTTAAACTCTATCGGTTAAAAGAGCAGCGCATCAGCCCGCTCGATCTCGAGCTCGCAAACGGGCTCGCACACCTCTTTTCGAACCAGCTCGAACTGGCGGAGCTCGATAACCAGAAGAAGCTGGCTCAGGACGCCGAGATACGCGCTCTCCAGGCGCAGATCAATCCCCACTTCCTCTTCAACACCCTGAACACCATCCGCAGCTACATGCGCACCGATGTTGAAACCGCACGAGACCTCATGGTGAAGCTCGCCGCGTTTCTCCGCAAGAACATCAATCCGGGCTCCGATTCCTTGCCGCTCGCAACCGAAATCGAACATTGCCGGACCTATCTCGAAATCGAAGCGGCCCGCTTCGATGACCGGTTGAAGTCCGAATTCGATCTCGACACCGAAGCGATGGATATTGCAGTGCCGCCGCTTATTTTGCAGCCGATTGTCGAAAATGCCATTAAACATGGTATTCTTCCCCGCGAGACCGGCGGCACCGTTGTCGTCTCTGCGTTGCGTGATAACGGAGCCGTGAAGATCAGCATATCGGATGACGGCATCGGCATGACGGCGCATACACTGCAATCGCTGTTCAGGACGCCGCATTACGACAACGACAACAGCCGCAAAGAGCAGGAGGGAGCCGGCATAGCACTCAGGAACATCAACTCGCGGCTCGTTGCCCGGTATGGGCCGGAACACGGGCTCAGAGTGGTCAGTAAGCCCGAGGAGGGAACAGTGGTGGCATTCTCCATCCCGGCAACTTCATCATGACGTTACGTGCCTGCATAATAGACGATGAAGCGCCGGCCCGGCGGGAGCTCAAGTTCCTGCTCGATCAGATCGGCGACGTCGAGGTTGTCTGCGAAGCCGGCAACGGTACGCTAGGCCTGAAGAAAGTCCGCGAGAACAATCCCGACGTGGTGTTCCTCGATATCAACATGCCCGGCCTCAACGGGCTGGAGCTGTCGCAGATCCTTGCCGATCTGCCGACGCGGCCGCTGATCGTTTTTGCAACGGCCTATGAACAATATGCGCTTCAGGCGTTCGATGTCAGTGCATTCGATTACATCCTCAAACCGTTTGAGATCGAACGGCTGCAGAAGACGTTTGCGAAGATTCGCCGGACCCTGCATCAGCCCGCCTCAGCGGATCAGCTTGCCGCGCCTGCGGAAGCGGCACGCATCCTGAAGATTCCTGCATACAAAAACGATCGGATTATCCCGTTGGCGCCCGAAAAGATACTCTGTGCCCGCGCGGTCGAGGGCGATGTTATCATTCAGACCTTCGACGGGCAGTTCCTGACAAAGTCGACGCTGAATGAATTGGAACAGAAGCTTGTCCCGCACGGCTTTATCAGGACACATCGCAGCTCGCTCGTTAATTTGCAGCATATCGCCGAGATCATTCCGTGGTTCAACGGAAGCTATAAACTAATTTTGGGCGACAAGCAAAAGACAGAGATTCTGGTAAGCCGGTACAACGCGAAGGAATTAAAAAAACATCTCGATCTATAAAACCATTCATCACTAATTTTCTACCATTCATCTCATCTTTTCTACCATTCGTACAATCTAACTTCGCTTTATCCGCAACACGCGTTAAACTGAATTACTAAATAATTTAGTAGCTGCACCAATGTTTTCTTTTTTTCGCACGTTACAGGTATTGAGGGATTTTAAGGCCCCCTCCCCCTCTCTCCTTTATTAATGGGGAGCTCTCCTTCCTGCTCCCCGACTTTTTTTCCTCTTATGGCCCCAAGAAGTCCTTAGCCGCGCACCAGCCCACAGGCCGCATCATAATTCACTTCGATCGTTTGACAGAAAGCCGTGCGGTCAGATTTCCAGGTGTATCTGGCACTTCTTGGCGCACGTCTTGACGCATGCTGCACAGCCGATGCAGTCCTCCGGATGGGCAACCGACATAACCTTATTTCCCATGTCATCGCCGAACTCGTCCTCCCCCTCGAAAGGCTTCTCAATCAACTGAAGGACATTGCGGCTGCACACCTTGTAGCAGCGTCCGCAGCCGATGCATTTGTGAATATCTATCGAGTCCAGAAAGCGCGGAATCCACTCGGTTCCGCCGCGGGTCTTCCCTGTGATAGTCGCCATGGGATTAGGTCCTCCTCTTGTTTTCAGGCCGATGGCCATCTTTCGTCCCCGCGGGGAGGTCCCGGCACTTGCCCCGGATGCCGGGAACCCGCAGGCTGCTACGCTATCGCTTCGCCGCCGGTTTCACCCGTCCGGACGCGAACAGCGGTACCGATGGAGCTGACAAAAATCTTGCCGTCGCCCCGCATCCCGGTCGAATTCACCCTGATGATTGCCTTGACAACCTTGGTCACCACATCATCGGGGACGACAATCGTCAGGTATCGCTTCGGGACATAGAGCGCCGCCTTCGGAAGCGAATGCTCGACAGCATAGGTCGATGGCGTCGGAGTAAGCTTCACCGCCGTGCAGAACTGATCCGGCAATTCCGAATCCATCTCCGCACACATCGCGCCCTTCTGCTTGCCGCGCCCTTCGACGCTTTGAATACTCATTGACGGGTAGCCGAGTTCATCCAGTGCGCTCTTCGTCTCGGGAAGCTTATCCCGCCGGATAATTGCGGTAATTTCTTTCATGGCTAGAGACCCTCCTCTCCCGTTCTAATCGTATAAGCCGTGTCCACAGGGCTGACAAATATCTTGCCGTCGCCGATGAAACCGGTCCTCGACTTGTCCTGAATCACCTTGATCACCTTGTCCACGTCGCCGTCGTCCACCACCGTCATGAGAAGGGTCTTCGGCAGCTCGTCATAATGCACAGGTCCGACCTGCAGCCCTTTTTGCTTCCCGCGCCCGAAGACCGGCATCTTGGTCAGCGACGGGAATCCCGAGCCCTCCAGCGCAAGCACAACCTCCTGCTCTTTTTCCGGCCGTATGAATGCCCGTATCATCTTCATAATCCATTCCTCCTTGATATATCAGCCCATTCCGACTGAAAGGGCTTTTGCGTCGCGTGTGCGAATTGCATTTCTTCTCTGGGCCAGTTTGTTCGCCATCCTACTGATTGAGCACCTTTCTCAGCCATGGCGGAGGAGATGTTCGCACCGTTTCGAGCAGCTTGTCGAGCGACTCCTGAATGGTCACGACATCTTTGACCTTGATAGGCATAATTCCCTTCTTGATAAGCCGCGCGGCGGACGGCCCGCCGATTTCAGTCAAGTAGATGATCTTGCAATCAGCAAGTCGTTCGACTTTGTCCTCCACCCTGTCGTCATGGATCTGCCCCATGCCGCGCGTTTCAACCACCGTTTGATCGATTCCGTCTGCAAATCTTCTTTGTTCCACGAACATAAATGCATCTACGGTCATGTCATAGATAGCGAACATCCCTGCACGGCCGAAGTGCTCATCCACATGAATGCCGTCCGTAGTCGCAAATCCAACTTTCATTTCAACACCTCCTCTGCTTCAGTGTCTGCCCATGAGCAGATTGCCGATTTCATTGACCAGCGTGAGTGCACCGCGGTAGCCGATTGACACCCGCACGGCGCCTCCCAGTTGCTTATGGCACGGAAAGCCAGTCCGGAGCAGCGGGGATTTCCTCTCCTCTGCAATGAGCTCGCCATGTGCATTCGTTACTATCAAATCACACGCCGGCAGTTCCGTCATATCGCCGATGACGACTTCATGCGCCTCGATGTGTACCAGCGAAGCGGCCTGTTCAGGAACAACGGCGCAAATAACGGAAGCGCCCATATCGGCAATCGCCCGTGACAGGGCTACCGCGTGGTCAGGCTCCAGGCCGAGCGCCAGTCTCTTGCCGCCGAAGTAGTAATGCGCATCGCGCATGCCGTCGACCAGTATCCTTCTTTCCCTCGCGAAACGGGACGGGATCGGCCGGTTCCCGAGCACAGACAGCACCTCGAGGAATGCATCAACCTCGCCGATATCCGAAAGGCCGTGAAATACCCGATAATTGATGCCGCAGCATTCGGCAAGAATCTTAGCAGCTGGTTCCAGGCTCGATCCGATCACGATGCTGAAAAGGGCCGAAGGAAGTCCCATCAGTTCGTCGCGAGACGTTCCGCCGAGCGCAAGCGCGGAGACACCTTCCCTGCTGCCGTCGAGGGCGCTCAGGTCGGGAACGAATAACGGCCTCAGCCCGAATGCTTCGATCATGTCGCGCACTTCATGAATATCCGCCGGAGTAAGATGCATGCCGGCAAAGATCGCAACCGTATCAGCTGTCAGCCCGACGGCTTCCCGTCGCGGCGACAAAGCAATTACGGACTCAGCCAGTGCCTTCACAGCCGCAGCGTAGCCTTGCTCCATGCCGTCCGCAAAGTCGGGCGTCGGGACATGAACGAAAAGAGTTTGCGAAAAGAGCGCCCTCAGTTCCCTGACGGATGCCGAGACATCGTCGCCCTTCACCTCTGCAAGACCGGTAGTCAGAATGCCGACGACTGCCGGATTGTTCTTCTCAACAGCTGTCTTAGCCGCAGCAATGAGCCGATCTTCGCTGCCCATTACCACATCCTCGACAAACAGCTTCGAACTCAGCAGGGCAATCGGCTCCCGATAGTGGTTTGTTACGAGCACCTTGCCGAGAAACGTGCAGCCCTGGGCACCATGGAGAATCGGCAACGCGCGGTCGAGTCCCTGGAAGGCAACCGCAGCGCCGAGCGCCGGTGAATGTTTCAGCGGATCCATGCTCAGCGCGCCTTTTCGATTGATGATGTTCGGCGCCGCCTTTCTTTCCGGTCGACCGCCTGTTTTCGCGGCCTCCGGAAGATGGCGCTCATAGAATCGAACGCTATTGCTCAGATCAGCTGCAATATTCACCAGGCCTGCATAGCCTGCATAGGCTGCGTGCCGTTCCTGATTGACATCAATGAACGGATAGCCTTCCTTCACCGCCAGATATTTGTTCCGCCCTCCGGCGACGAGCATGTCGGCCTTGTGAGCGCGAAGGAGGTTCAGGAGGTTTTTCGGTGCCACGTCTTCGACAAGCATCGCATCCGCCCCGAGGATAGCCCGCATCTTCTCCTCATCTTCGTGCGTACTCTTCTTGGTACCAACAGCTGCGATCTCGATGCCGAGGTCCATCAACGCTGAGATGAACGACCAGCTTTTTACGCCACCTGTGTAAAGCACCGCCTTTTTGCCGCGCAGATGAGCATATGGCTCTAGGCGTTCCATCAGACGCCTCTCTTCGTCGGCAATGACTGTTTCAGTGCGTTGGATGAGATTCGCGCCGTCCGCCGCTTTCGTCTTTCGCAATGTTCCGCTGATGGCCCGCAACGCCTTTGCCATCTCGGTCTTTCCGAAGAAGGAGACTTCTACAAAGGGGATACCGTAACGCGCCTCCATTTCTTTCGCGACGTTGATGAGCGCACGGCTGCAGACAACCACATTCAGCTTTGCGCGATGCGCCCAGGTTATTTCCTCAAATGAGGCATCGCCGGTCATATGCGAGAGCACCCGAAGCCCGGCAGCTTTCAGCACCGGTTCGACCAGCCAGAGATCGCCCGAAATGTTATATTCGCCGATCAGATTGATGTCCGTATCGGTTATATAAGGCGGTTCTCCGGTGCCGATGACATGCTCCAGAAGCACCTCGCCCGCAATACGGTTGCCAAGATTCTTCGGACCGACGAAGCCGGGGGCATGCACCGGAATTACACGGATGCCGAGTTCGGTTTCCGCCTTCCTGCACACGGCGTTGATATCTTCCCCGATTAATCCGCTCACGCAGGTCGCGTGGACAAATATCGCCTTGGGATGCACCTTTTCATGAGTATTGCGGATCGAGTCGAGCAGTTTCTCCTCGCAGCCGTAAACGATATCCATTTCGTTCATGTCCGTGGTAAAGCCGCGCCGATGCAGAGCTCCCTGCTCCGAGAGCGTGCCGCGTCCTTCCCACGAATTGCCGCAGCATGATATGGGGCCATGTACCAGGTGGGCGGCATCAGCTACAGGCTGAAGGACAATCATCGCCCCGTCGAATGCGCACGACTCGCCGCCGCGCGAGCGACAGACCTTATCGCCGGTTCCGGGCTCGCAACCGCCCTGCAAAAGCTTGTCCATATTGGCCGTCATCATTGCCGCCTCCTTTCCTTTATGCTTCGTTTTCAAGCATCGCAGGATTCAACCTGCACCTTTGCTTTTTTGATTTCGATCTATCTGATTACATCAAAACTCGTCGTATCTATCGTCGAGCGATCCAACTCGTCGAGGATCGTGTTGACGATTGTCGTAACGATGTTCAGCGCGCCCTGATAGCCGATAATCGGATACCTGTGAAGGTGGTGCCTATCGAACAGCGGGAACCCGAAGCGGATGAGCGGCGTCTTCGTGTCGCGCCAGAGGAATTTTGCGTACGAATTCCCGATCAGCAGATCGACAGGCTCCGTAAACATCAAGGAACGCAGATGCCACATATCCCTGTTAATATAGACCTTCGCATTCGCCCCATACGGACTCGTCGCAAGCAGCGCCTCCATGTCTTCCTGAAACACCTTGTCGCCGTTCGTGCAGACGATATGAACCGGCTCGCCGCCCATTTCCAGGAGAATGCTCACCAAGCCCATCAGGGTATCGGGATCGCCGACCAGTGCGAAGCGCTTGCCATGCACATAGGGATGCGAATCGATCATGGCGTCGACGACGCGGCCCCGCTCATCCTCGAGCTCCTGCGGAACAGCTTTCCCAGTTATTTTGCTCAATTCATCCAGAAACTCATCAGTGTTGCGTATGCCTATCGGAGTCTTGACCAGGAACTTCTGGTTCCACTCTTTTCTTAAATATTCCGTCGTCTTTGCAGTCGAGTACTTCTGCAGCAACACCGTCGCCGAGGCGTTAATCGAGTCCTTCGCATCCTCGATTGTCGTCAGGCCGCGGTAAAGTTTTGCCACGCCGGTATTCGGCGCGTCAAGGGAATCGCTCACGTCCGAGAGAACGGTGAACTTGACGCCCATCAGATTCAGCATTCTCTTTATCTCCCGATAGTCGCCGATATACGGGTCAAACCCCATAACTACATTCACCTTGCCGTTCGGCTCGCCGCCTTCTCCTGCGGTCAGCTTCGACAAGATCCCCTTCATCATGTTGTCGTAGCCGGTAATATGCGAGCCCACAAAACTCGGCGTATTCGCGAACGGCGTCAGCAGATCCGACGGAATGACACCCTTATCCTTCGCATTTTTGATATACGCATTCAGATCGTCACCGATGACTTCAGCGATACAGCTCGTAAAGATCGCCATCATCTTGGGCTTGTAAAGTGCGTATGCATTTTCGAGACCTTCCGTCAGGTTATTAACACCGCCGAACACAGCCGCATCCTCAGTCATTGAGCTTGACACTCCCTGGACCGGCTCCTTGAAGTGGCGGTTGAGATGACTGCGGAAATACGCCATGCACCCCTGTGCTCCCTGCAGAAAAGGCAGCGTATTCTCGAATCCGAGCGTGGCGTATAAGGCTCCGAGGGGCTGGCACGCCTTTGCCGGATTGATCTTGATGTGCGAGCGGGCGAAGTTCTTTTCCTTGTATTCCTCGGTCTTCGTCCATTCGGCAACCCGCGCAACCTCTTCGCGCGAGGGGCAGTTCTCAAACTCTCTTTTTCTTTCAAACTGTTCCTGATAATCCTGCTCCTTGAACAGTTCGCTATGATCTTTTATCTTGAGTGCAATCATGGTATCCTCCCGTTATTTTTCTAAGCGCTCTTCTTCCGGCGAATAAGGCTCCATGTCGGACTGTTGACGGTTGCATCCATGTCGCGGGCAAAGACCGC
>Ga0187786_10000435_pt1 | contig 11954 bp, 11 predicted proteins | sample 0815_BV2_10_20_M_FD_132449 | JGI IMG/M metagenome (GOLD analysis project Ga0187786, IMG submission 132449) | Tropical peat soil microbial communities from peatlands in Department of Meta, Colombia - 0815_BV2_10_20_MG | ecosystem: Environmental > Terrestrial > Soil > Wetlands > Peat | place...
CGCCGCAAATGTTTCTTGCCGGCCTTCTTGCCTTTGGCGTAGTCGAAAAACCGCTGATATGCCTTGTCAATCCGCTGGGCAACGTCCTGAATCGCCTGTGAGCCAAGCTGATTCCAAAAAAGATACGGTTCCCGATGCTTTAGCTTTGTCATATGCAACTGCAACCTTGCAGAAGAAAGATGCTTGCCGTATATCCGGTAATATCGTTTGTGTAGGGCGATGCAGTGATTCCAGATCGCCGCAGCTATATCAACCTGACGATGCAATCGCTTGTTGCGTTTGGAAGCATAAAGCTTGAAAATATAGGCTTTCACTGGTTTTTCTGATCCTCAATGTATCGACGAATTGTTTCTTCCGAGATATGCCCGATTGATTCGCAATAATAACTGCGCGTCCAGAGCGTCGGGATACGACTCCTCAGTCCTTTGAATTCCTGCCGGAGAATCCTGGACGTATATCCTTTCAATTGCTGAACGATGAAATGAGGAGCATGAACAGGTGTGGATTTGACGAATAAGTGGACATGGTCGGGCATTATTTCCATTTGCTCGATGGATGTTTCAAGTTCAACTGCCTTTTTATTCAACAATTGACGCAATCTGTCTTCAACTTCCCCGACCAATACCGGACGGCGATATTTGGGGCACCAGATCAGGTGGTATCCAATATTGAAGACAGCCTTATTGCTTGTCCGCCATCGTGCATCCATAGAGTACGATAGCATAATAATTATACATATGTCATTCATATAATAAACGGCACGGATTCATCCAACGACTTAAGTGCGTTGGCTTTCTCCGCTGTTTGTCGTAACCGTCAGTCGCCGCGGAGGCAACTGACAATGATTCCCGGGTTTCCACGCGCCCTTCAATTATTCATTGCTATCCCGCTTGGCATGCCCCACAACCTTCACGCCAGCCCATCGTATTCATGGCAATCCGCTCTGTTAAGCGGTTTATGAATAATGCGGACTATGGAATTTTTCCTATGCCTTGGCATTTTGCCATACTCCTGTAGCGGTAAGGCGACGCTATCCATTTGATTTTACTGAATACTTAAATTGGCATCTCCATTGCAATGCGATCTATGCACTATAGACCGCAGGGAGGAAACGGCAATGAAACGCCGGATTCTTATTGTCGACCGCGATCCGTTCTTTCTCCGAAGCGCAACGACCATGCTTCGTTCCGCAGGTTATCGGGTGCGTGCCGTTCCGACCGCCGAGAAGGCGCTGACGCTTCTCGCCCGCTCAGGAAGAACCAGGCACCCGTTCGATCTCCTTTTCTTCGATACCAACCGGACGGGAATGTCGGCGCGGCAGTTTGGAGACGAACTGTCGAAAAGGGATATTCCCGTTCCGCTGCTGACAGTCAGCGAGTCATCCGACAAATCATTCTTCATCGACATGCTCGATAACGGGCATTACGAATTCCTCGAACATATCTTTTCATGCGGAGATATGAATCGCCGAATACGCAAAAAAGCGTGCGGCTGCGACGAGGGCGTCAAGACTCCGCATCAGACGGAAGAAGACACCGGAGTACCAATGCGCACGACATCGCAAACCATCATAAGACGATCGAAGACAGGGAGGAGGCTGCCATGAAGGCAACACGAACGATCCGAAGGAAAGACATGCTGAACATTGCATGCCCATATTTTAATGAACACTACGGAGGCTGTCTCAGCACGAACATGCACGGCATGACGTTAGCATCGGTGGTCGAACACTGCGGCGACCGCTACACGGAATGTACAGTCTACCGGAAATTTTCCGAGCAGACGGCCGTATCAGATTATGCGGTGCCGCTAGAAGGGATCATGAAGGGACAGGGATCCGCTCATACGGAATGGCAGGGCGAGTGGCAGACAATCCTCTGCAATATCAGCCGACGCCGCTCTTCATAACCGCTTCAGCGAGTGCGCGGTCACGGGCCGGCACCATAAGCCTCACCTCGCCGAGCCTGCCGATGTTTACCGGATAGGGGGTGATGCGCGATGAAACGAGGACGACAGGGATCCCCCCGCTCTGGAGAAGATCTCGAACCATTTCCGCTTCGAGGGGGTCATGGGTGACGAGCAGCTCGACCCAATCGTCCGTCAGCTCTTCCGGCTCTTTTCCCAATCGTCAAGAAACTTCTTGAGACCGATATCGGTCAACGGGTGTTTCACAAGCTGCGTAATGACATTGTACGGCAGCGTCGCAATATCCGCCCCCAGCCTCGCCGCCTCCAGAACATGCACCGGATTTCGCACACTCGCGACGATAATTTCGGTGTCGAAGGCATAATTGTCGAATATGTCCTGAATATCGCGGACCACGTCCATACCGACATGACTGATATCATCAAGGCGCCCGACAAACGGACTGACGTAACGGGCTCCCGCCTTCGCAGCAAGCAGCGCCTGGCTCGCGGAGAAGATGAGGGTCACATTGGTCCTGATGCCTTCCGCTGTCAGCATCTTCACTGCACGGAGGCCCTCTTCTATCATCGGAATCTTTACGACGATGTTTTTGTGAATTTCGGCAAGAGCCCGCCCTTCCGCCACCATATCGTCTTTGGTTACGCCGACGACTTCGGCATTGATCGGACCGTCTACGATTGCGCATATCTCGCGATAGATGGCAAGGGCATCGCGTTTTTCCTTTGCGATAAGCGACGGATTCGTCGTTACTCCGTCAATGACGCCAAGGTCCCATGCCTTGCGAATCTCCTCGACACTCGCAGTATCGATAAAGAATTTCATTTCGGCTCCTCCTTTTTCTCAAGCGGCTTTATTGTATAATCTTCCCCTTCCTGATCGACCTGATAGCCCAGCAGGCGAATGGTTTCCAGAAGGGGCTTCCCGAGGATAAGCTGTATCATATGATCGGCAAGCCCGAGTTTTTCCGCGACAAACGGACGGACGGCGATATCATACTGGAGCATATCGATGACCGCATCGACGGCAGCTTCGTCGCCTCCGGCAATTTTTTCGAGGGCGTCGGCAAGCTCTCGGTACGAGCACTTTTCATCGTGGCGATCTATAACCTCGAGTACAAAGGGAATATCGCCGAACAGATCGCGTCGGACCATGCGTGTCGTCTCAAGACCGGTAATCGTGAGCTGCGGACCGTAACATGCGTACGCCTTGCACTGCGCCGGCCTGTTCTCATAGACATCGCATACATTTTCTCCAGAAAGCAAAGAGCAGACCGTTGAGCCGGCTCGTCCCCGCACCATAAGCAGCTCGAACGGCGCGATATAGACTTCTTTATCGGCGAGCGAATAGACCGGCTCGCCTTCCCGGATAACCGCCACATGTTCGGGCTGAATACTTCCGCCCGCAAACAGAGCCATATCGTTTTTCAGCAGCGTCGGCGGATTTGTGCGGCAACATAATCCGCACTTTACACAATGCGTGCGCTTGGTAAATTTCATCTTCTGCGGCTTATCGCTGTATTCATAGCCCTGCGGCGTTAGAACCTCGAATTTTGTGCCCTTCTTCTTTTCCGTACTCATCTCTTTGCCCCCGTCAATGCCTGATGGATTATTTCGATCGTATGCCGAAGCCCCGTCTGTCCGCAGACACTCCGAAAGTGGAGCATGCAGTTCGGACAGGAAGTAATAATGGAATGCGCAGTGCGGAACTGTGCGAGCCGTTTCTCCAGCAGGGCGGAAGACATCTCCGTATATCTTACCGCAAAAGCCCCGCCGAATCCACAACATCCGGGCTCTGCAGCGATAAGTTCACGGCCGGAAAGGGCCAGCAGCTTGAGGGCCGCGTCGTCGCTCTTGAGGTGATGCCGTGTATGGCATGGCGCGTGATAAACTGCAGGTCCGTCTGAAGCATACGGCCTCATCGCTCCGGCATGCCGGGTGAAGAAGGCAGCGTCGTCAAGCGCGTATTCAATCCCTTCTCCGACGAGGTTCCGGTATTCATCACGCAGAAAATAAATACAGGTTGGACAGAGACTGATGACCGCTTCAACGTGGAGCTTCTTAAAGAGATTAAGGTTCTTCTCGGCCAGGGCAGCGGCATCTTTCCGGAATCCGAGGCTCAGCAGCGGTGCTCCGCAGCATGACTCTCCCCTCGGCATGATGACATCGTACCGCAGCGCGCGGAGGCTCTCAATCAGCGGCCGTCCCAAATGCGGGAAAAGATAATCGGTAGTGCACCCCGCAAAGAGCGCAACTCTGCCTCTGGCATTCGGGACCTTGAAGACGGACGCTTCATCCCGGAGAGAGCGTGCCGGCAGACTGATGTTCATCGACCTGAACGCACGCGCAGCGGGAAGCGACTGAAACAATCTGCTGCCGACGAGCCCCTGTAGGGCGCGGAGCAGGCGGAACGCCTGAGCCGAATGATTGAAGGCATGTCGCAGAATTGTCACGCTCATGTCCTGCTCGCCCGGCTTTGAACGCAGGGTCGCCCGTCCCGCATAGATCGCCCCTGTTATCGGTATTCCGGCCGGGCAGCGTCCGTTGCACGCACCGCACAGCATGCAACTGAAAATACGATCGTCAAGAACATGCGTACGGCCCAGCGTCCCGGCGCAGAGTTGTTGCATGAGGGCAACCCTGCCGCGCGGTCCGCGCCCCTCGGAACCGGATTCTCCAAAAGTCGGGCATCCCTCCATGCAAATGCCGCAGCGCACGCATTCGTGAAGGAACTGCACCGCTTCTCTGCCCTCGGCAGCTGCAGCGCTCACCGTATGCCGTCCGTCAGGTTCATGGATTGAGTTTTCCGCTCCGGTATCCCTCAGGATCGATGGAAACGGATTGGAATCCGATTTCTTTCAGCAGGGCGGCAATCTCGCCTCGAACTCCCGCCCCGCGAAGAAGGGGGATTTGTGCGGCAGAAACCTCGATGCATGCTGCATCGCCGTAGCTCCTCACCCTTACATCGCGAAATCCCATTGCACTTATGACGTCTTCCGCCCGTTCTATCCGCAGCAGCGCATCCTCAGTTATTCTCGTTCCGAACGGAATGCGGGTTGCAAGACACGGAGCGGACGGCTTGTTCCAGGTTGCAAGTTCCAAGCGCCGGGAGATTTCGCGCACAGTGTCCTTCGTCAGTCCGGCGTCAATCAGAGGGGTCAGCACCCCGTGCTCGGCGACCGCGCGCAAGCCGGGACGGAAATCGTGCAGGTCATCAACATTGGATCCGTCCGCGAGCGCTTCAAAGCCGGTTTCATGCGCGAATCGCACAAGGAGATCATAACGATATGCCTTGCAGCGGTAACATCGATCGGTCATGTTATCCGCAAAGCCCGGCAGTCCGAGTTCATTTGTTTCGACCACGTGATGGGGCACACCTAGGACGCGTGCCATAGCGGCGGCGGCGTCCGCCTCTCGCAGGGGGAGCAGCGGTGACGTTGCGGTAACTGCGACCGTTCTCAGTCCGGCATCGCACGCAGCCTTCAGCAACAGCGTGCTGTCGACACCGCCTGAGAAGGCAACCGCAACCGACCCGCGGGGCCGGAGCAATTCAATCAATGCAGCATAACGATCAATCGGCATGGAGATAGATTCGCGCGCGGGCGCTTTCAGAGGGTCGTAATCTCGTAGTTTTCCTGGTGAAGCTTGTAATCATCTTTAATGATCAGCTTGATATCGTATGCGTGCTCGATGTCCTCGATGCCGTGGCGCTCTTCATCGGTGAGGAGTTCCGCGACCGAAGGATTCGCCTTGATCATCGCGACGGATCCTGACGGCAGATTCATCTTCTTCAGTTTGCGGAATATCTCGTAAGCGATCGTCCGCGATGATTTGATAAAACCCTTCCCTTCACAATACGTGCACTGCTCGCAGAGCACGCGGCCGAGGCTCTCGCGCACGCGCTTTCTCGTCATCTGCACGATACCGAGTTCAGAGAGGTTATAAATAGTGCTCTTTGCCTTGTCCCGTTTCATCACATCCACGAAGGCGTTGAAGACCTTATCGCGATTCTCGAGCTTCTCCATATCGATGAAATCGATGATGATAATGCCGCCGAGATTCCTGAAACGGATTTGATACGCGATTTCCTTGACCGCTTCCAGATTGGTTTTGAGGATCGTGTCCTCGAGGCTTTCCTTGCCGACGAACTTCCCCGTATTAACGTCGATGACGGTCATCGCTTCAGTCTGATCGATGACGATGTATCCGCCCGACTTCAGCCACACCTTCCGTCCGAGCGCCCGAGAGATATCGAGTTCGATGCCGAAGGCATCAAAGATCGGCTCCCGTCCGTCATACAATTCAATCCGGTCAAGAAGCCGCGGGAAATAGAGCCCGGAAAATTCCCTGAGGCTGTCGAACTCATCGACGGCATCGATGACGAGCCGTTCGACATCCTGACTCATGAAATCGCGGACGCTCCGGAACACCAAATCCAAATCGCTGTAAATAAGCGATGGCGCGAGAACCTTGTCTTTTTTGCGCTGCACATTATCCCAGAGTAGCTGGAGAAATTCCAGATCGCGCCTGATTTCATCCAGCGTGGCATCTTCACTCGCCGTCCGCATGATGAGGCCGCATCCCTTCGGCTTAATCTCCGCGGCAATATCCTTCAGCCGCGTTCTCACCTCTTCGTTCTCGATGCGACGCGAGATGCCGACATGCTCCATATTCGGCATCAGAACAACGTAGCGGCCCGGAAGGGTCACATACGAAGTCACCCTCGCACCTTTCGTGCCGAGCGGATCCTTGGCAACCTGCACCAGAATTTCCTGTCCTTCTTGAATGAGCTCCTCAATCGAGAGGTTGCGCTCAATCTGCATCGGCTGTTCAGTCAGGTCAGGCCGTTCGCTGTCCTGGTCGAAAAAGGTCGAGTAGTATTCATCGACGGATGTCATGATATCGGCAACATACAAGAAAGCGGCTTTGTCCAGACCGATATCGATAAACGACGATTGCATACCCGGCAGTATTTTCAGGACTTTCCCCTTATAAACATTGCCGACGAGGCTCGCGTCGCGTTTGCGTTCGATATAGAGCTCGACTACCTGCCCGCCCTCGAGCAGGGCAACGCGGCTCTCTTCACGGGTAACATTGATAACCAGTTCACTCGTCATAACGGCTCCACCCAACCATCCTTCCATCCATAGACCGCAGCTCTCGTTACATCAAGCTCGCGCAGCGGCATGCCGAACAGGGCATCGATAATTTCCGCAATTCTCACGCTGACTCCGCCGTCTTCACGCACCATGAGTTCATAGGTCCCTTCGCTTGCACGAACCGACTCAATGCACGCCGACAGATCGACTTCCCTCCCGTCTCGCATGGCGAGAATCGGTTCCTTCTTTGCTAGACCACCTTCAATTTCAGGTACGAGGCCCTTTGCGCCGCCGATGCAATACTTATAACGTTTTATGAAGCGGCCGAGCGACGGTTCCTGACTGCTGATTATTTCCATCGCACCAATCGAAATGCCTTCAGGCAAAGACCTCTGCAAAGCCTCTTTATAGCATTCTACCTGAAACGGAGCAGACACCTCCATATCGAACCACTCGCGTTTGCCCGCTATGCCGACCCCAAGCGGCTGGCCGAAGGAAAGTTCCGGCTTCGGGTGAAACCCTCCGGACAGGATCACCGGGATTGAGGCCCTGCGCAATCCTCGGACGAGGGCCGTCATCAATTCAAGATGAGAAAGATACCGCAGGCGTCCGGTCTTTGAGAATCCGACTCTGACGCGAATGCTCGGCTCACGCCGGTTCGCCGTCGCACGATGATTACCCTGAGCATCGCATGCATCGGCGACCACATCCTCTGCCCGCTCATCGTTGCTGCAGCGGAGTCCGCAGACCGAACACTGCTGGGAACAGTCGGGAGTCATCGCCCCCTGCATCGCCCGTTCGTGTTCTTTCCAGAGGAATTCCCGGCTGATACCCGTGTCCACCATTTCCCACGGCAGTCTCTCGTCTCGGCCGCAAGAACGGCCGGCGTATGACTGCCCGTCGATGCCGGTAGCATGCATCGCATCCTGCCATTTACCGAAATCAAAATGCTCGCTCCATCCGTCAAGACGGCATCCGAGCTGCCACGCCTTTTCGATCAGGTGCGACAGCGCACTGTCTCCCCGGGAGAAGACTGCCTCAAGAAGACTCATTTCAACATCGTGTCCTTTATACTTGAACTTACGGGCGCTGAGATCTTGTCTGAGATAGACGAGTTTTCGACGCAGTTCGTCAAACGGCTCCTGGCCGCACCATTGAAACGGCGTATGCGGTTTCGGCACGAAGGGAGACACGGTTACACTGATATTTACGAATCTGCCCGTCTGGTTTTTTGCGATTGAAAGGGCACGCTGCGCCATCGTGCCGATCGCGCGGATATCATCATCGTGCTCTGTCGGGAGTCCGATCATGAAATAGAGCTTCAGCGTCCGCCATCCCTCGCCGAATAGTGCGTGTAGTGCCGCTTCATACGCTTCATCGCTGAAATCCTTATTGATGACCGCTCGCAGTCTGGCGGTCGCCGCTTCCGGGGCCATGGTAAATCCAGTCTTGCGGACCGAGCGGATCTCCCTCAGCACATCACGGCGTACGGCGCCGACGCGCAGAGACGGCAGCGACAATGCAGTGCCCGTCCCCGCAAAGCAGCAGTTCAGCGAGCGCACCAGAGACGGCAAGTGTGAATAATCTCCGGCGCTCAATGAGGAGAGAGAGACCTCCCCATGGCCGGTCGAACGGATGGATTCCCGGGCAATACGAATAATCGACTCCATTTTCCGCTCGCGAAGCGGCCGATAGATCATGCCTGCCTGACAATATCTGCAGCCGCGCGCACAGCCCCGCGATATCTCGATCGTAATTCGATCATGCACAACCTGCATATAAGGAACAACGGGATTGGTCGGGAACGGCGCACTATCGAGATCATCAACAATCCTCCGCACAACGCGCGCGCCGTCACCATGCACCGAAGGGACATAGACCCCGGCAATCATCGCAAGCGCCTGCAGCACAGAATCACGAGAACCTCCTTCGCGTTTCCATGTCTGCACTGTTGAAAGAATCTCTTCGATGGCTTCTTCCCCTTCGCCGATGAGAAAAGCATCCATGAAATCGGCCATGGGGGCCGGATTGACAGTACACGGCCCTCCCGCAATTACAAGCGGCATGTTGCGCGTCGACGAGGCGCGCTCCGCGGAACGAAACGGAATAGCCGCCAGATGCAGCATGTTCAGGACGGTCGTGTAGGAAAGCTCATACTGCAGACTGAATCCGAGGATATCGAAGTCGCTCAGCGGTCTCTGTCCTTCAAGCGAACGCAGAGATTCTCCGGTTTTGCGTAGGTGCTCCTCGAAGTCAGGCCACGGAGCGAAGACGCGCTCGGCAGCGGCAAACGGCAAACGGTTGATGATGTCGTAGAGGATACGCAATCCAAGATGCGACATCCCCACTTCATAGGTATCGGGAAATGCGAGGGCTATATTGACGTGATCAGCCGAACGATGCGCCTTGTAGCACGCATTCCATTCTGCATTGAAATATCTGCTTGGTTTCTGAAATAAAGCGAAGTTCACGTATCACCGGTATTCAAAAAAAATCGAGCAAGGAGGTTTGTCCGTTCAAATCTCCTTGCCCGCCTGAATGAATCAAGAGCGAAAAAAAGAGTACGCCTGTTAAGCCTTTGCTACAGCCTTCTTCGGAGCTGCCTTCTTTGCTACAGCTTTCTTCGGAGCTGCCTTCTTTGCTACAGCCTTCTTCGGAGCTGCCTTCTTTGCTACAGCCTTCTTCGGAGCTGCCTTCTTTGCTACAGCTTTCTTCGGAGCTGCCTTCTTTGCTACAGCCTTCTTCGGAGCAGCCTTCTTTGCAACTGCTTTCTTCGGAGCAGCCTTCTTTGCAACTGCCTTCTTCGGAGCTGCTTTCTTTGCTACTGTCATGGTTTCGCCTCCCTTATGACTGATTGTTTCTTCAATCATACATTACGAAATTACTAAACTTCAAGCACTTAGAGAAAGTTTTCACAAAATGTATTTGAGAAAAAATCTACGCCGCTCTCGCGAATGACAAATCTGAATTTAAAATAGTTTCCCCGCAGATCAAGTATTTCCAAGGATTCAGGGGCTCCGCCCCATTTTTTTCACGATGACGGCTCGCTGCATAAAAAAGAACGATCGTTTCCGACTGAATGCAACATCATACAATCGCTTTAGTGACGCATATCACATCAAACGCGCAAGAGAGCGCCGCGAATTATTTTGTCATGAAACGAATGTGTTGAAACGTTATTCCTGCAGAAAGCGGAATTCCTGCATGCTCCGAAAAAAAATTTCAATACATAGCGATACGGCAAAAAGATATTTCACCCGTCCGGCTACTGAAGAGGGCAGCAAAATGCCCGCCGGAACGGCGCTCCGCCATGACTGTTCTTCTGCTATAATGAATGCACCATTATTTAAGCGGACGCTTCAATATGCGTGCTATTTGACGCCATGATCGGAACCATTAAGAACAACCTCGACACGCAGGCCTCGAAAACGGTACGAGACCTGTTGCGAGATATTTTTGTCAGCGTTTCCCCGGATACCAGCATAGTCGACGCGTTGTCTCTGATGCAGCAAAATCAACTGCACGCCGTTGCCGTGACCTATGACGATGCACCGGTCGGTATTTTTTCGGAACGCAATCTCGTGCTCGCTGCACATTTTCGCCCCGATTACCGCACGCTGGCGATGGAGCATGTCATGAGTTCGCCTGCCGTCAGCATCGTTGAAAGCGCGCCGGCCTTCGACGCATTCGCAGCGATGGTTACCCATGGAGTCTCCCATCTCTCCGTTGTAGACTATCAAGGTAAATGTATCGGAGTTATTTCGCGCCGCGGCATGATCAACGTGCTGGGCGTATCCTTTTTTTATCAGAATGCAACCATATCAGATGTCATGCTTCGCACTCTCGCTACGGCAAAACGCGGCGAGCTTCTTTCTGTTTCGTGTTCCCGCATGGCAGAAAATGCGACACCTTGCATTATTTTGGAGCACGAACGCAGACCAATAGGCATATTGACCCAGAGGGATTTGAGCGTCTCCCTGCTGCGCGAGGCGGATATGAAATCCATCTGCATCGAAGACGCCTCGACGAGGCCGGTCATCACCATCGCACATACGGCAGCGCTCGACGAAGCAGTTGCGCTCATGAACACTTACAACATTACAAAATTGGTTGTCGTAGATCAGAACGGCGCACTTGCCGGCCTGCTTACCGAAGACATTCTATTCGCCGCCCTTGAGACGAAAAATCTACAGGCATGGAAAGACCTTTTGCTGCGCACCCGGCGGGAGTTGGTGGATCAGAATCGCGCGCTTTACCAGCGCAATCTTATCCTCGAACATATGCTGACCGTGACCTCCGACGTCGCCGTCATTGCAACCGATCTCTACCTCAAGATCCGGTATCTCAACGAGGCGGCGGCCATGCTGCTTGGCGTTCCGGACGGCGATGCGATGGAAAAACGCCTGCCCGACCTCTTTGCCCAGATCGGGTTGGAGGCAGTCAATCTCTCTCGCGCGATTGATTCGCTCCAGCAGAGAACCCGTTACAGCTATGCAACTGATTTGCTTACAGCATCCATGCGCAAGAGCCTTGATTGCTGGATGACGGGGGTCCGCTCCGACGACAATCTTCTAACTGGGTACATTTGGGCGGCACGTGATGTGACTGAACGGCGCGAACTCGAAGAGAGTCTCAGGCAGCCGCTCATGCAGTGCAAACTGACCGGCCTTCTGAACCGACGGTCGCTGCTCAGCGCACTTCATCGCATTATCGATCGCTCATGCAGATATGGCTCGCCCTTCTCCCTTGTTTTGCTCGATATCGACCGTCTGAAGCACATCAACGAAACATGCGGGTATCGCGCCGGGGACGGCCTCCTGCAACAAATAGCCGCCCTGATGGAAGCCAATACGCGCTGCGTTGACGTCGTGGGGCGCTGGAGCGGTGGAGAATTCCTGATTATTGCCCCCGAGAGCTCGCAACAAGAGGCATC
>Ga0187786_10000436_pt1 | contig 11939 bp, 13 predicted proteins | sample 0815_BV2_10_20_M_FD_132449 | JGI IMG/M metagenome (GOLD analysis project Ga0187786, IMG submission 132449) | Tropical peat soil microbial communities from peatlands in Department of Meta, Colombia - 0815_BV2_10_20_MG | ecosystem: Environmental > Terrestrial > Soil > Wetlands > Peat | place...
CTTGAAGGAATAAGCTGGATCGATTCCTGTCTTTTAAAATGAGACGTTACTGACCGTTTCCGATTGGAAACTATTTAGTGCCCATCCGGAAACTCCGGATGAGACAATATTGGTTTCCAGTTCGGAAACGAGGGATTTTCAGTCCTGGCAAGGAAATCGAGGGGTTACGCGGAGGCGTACGATGGTACGCCGCACAAAAAATCCCGAAGATTGACACCGCCGGGGCGGAAAAGGACCGTTTCCGATTGGAAACTATTTACATTCATATATAGTTAACGTAATATTGCGACACTTTTAGCATTAAAACATCAGCAGATTCCTATCCATCCGGTTTATTCTGCTTAGAGAACATCAAATATGACGCATTAACATTGCGGTATATCCGAAAGGGGTCCCGGTAAAGGGCCTGACATACAAGGTTGATCCGGTTCGAGTGACTTATGTATCCCTTCGCTGTCTTTAACATATTTGCTTTCACCTTGGGGGCCGTGGTAGGCTCTTTTCTCAATGTCTGCATATACCGCCTTCCGAAAAACGAGTCGATAGTATTTCCCCCCTCCCGCTGCCCCGGCTGCGGGAACGACATCCGATGGTTCGACAACATCCCGATAATTAGTTATCTCCTTCTCCGCGGAAGATGCCGCTCCTGCAAGACTCGGATTTCCATCCAATATCCCCTTGTGGAGCTTATAAACGCTCTGCTTACCCTCTTTCTTTTCATGAGGTTCGGCCCAACATTCGCCTTCGCGGTCCTCTTCATCTTCTGTTCGTCCATGGTGGTTATAACCTTCATTGATCTGGATCACCAGATTATACCAGATGTAATCAGTCTCCCCGGAATCGCGGCCGGTTTTATTTTCTCCTTCTTCATACCGCAACTGGGCTGGAGGAATTCCCTCATCGGTATTCTTGTCGGAGGGGGGAGCCTATGGCTTGTTGCAAGCGGGTACGAGTTATTGACTAAAAAAGAGGGAATGGGAGGGGGTGACATCAAGCTCCTTGCCATGATGGGGGCTTTTTTCGGCTGGAAGGCAATCCCCTTCATTATATTTGTAAGCTCACTTACCGGATCTATTATAGGTGTCACGATCATGCTCGTACGTAAAGAGGATTCAAAACTCGCCATTCCCTTCGGTCCATATCTTGCTCTGGGGAGTTTTACATACATTTTTTTCGGCAGCCGGTTCATACAATGGTATTTGAATATAAGCGGTTTCACCGCCACCTAATTTCGATTGGTGTAAGATGATGCAACCTTTTCGTTTCAGCCTCACTTTCGCTCTCCTCTTGTCACTTGCCGGATTGCTGCTGCTCACCTGGTTTCTCCTCAGCATCATCTCCTTCAAGACCGCTGAAAAAGACCTTATTTCGCAGAAAAACGAGGAGGCCCGTATTCTGCTCTCTTCTTTCGTCGGTATCTTTCCATATCAGTCTGCTTATCCGGAAGGGAAGAGCACCGCCGACGCCTTTATGGGGAAACTGGCGAAAGAGGGCGACTTTGCGGGTCTGATCGTTGTCAACAAGAAGGGGGAGATGCTCTATTCCCGCACCGACAAGTTAGGGTTCGATAAGGGTCTGATGGAAACACTGAGATCGGGAAGGGAGTCCTTCTCAATCTCACGGGACAACAACATCATCTTCCGATATGCACCGCTTTGGGAAGATGGCGGCGTCACGGGAGCCGCCCGTCTGGCCCTTTCACTGGCAAGCGAGAATGAGAAATTAAAAAGGTCGCAACAGGTATTTCTTGCCTATTTTATCCTCGATTTCTTCCTCCTCTTGACGATCGGTTCATACCTCCTTTCCCGTATAGTTATTCTGCCCATAAGAAAACTCCTGACTGCAACGGAAAGGATCGCCGCAGGTGATTACACCCATTCGGTCCATGCCCTTGGAGGAGCGGAAATAGCCGAACTGGCTCACTCCTTCAATGTCATGCAGGCGGCGCTGAAAAGCAAACATGAGGAGGCGGACGCCCACATGCGTTCCCTGGAGAAGGCCAACAACGATCTTCAGGCCGCCCGTGAGGAGACGATCCGCTCGGAGAAAATGGCTTCCGTTGGACTTCTCGCGGCGGGAACGGCCCATGAGATAGGCACGCCGCTTTCCGCAATTATCGGCTACACCGGGATACTGCTTGACGAGATGAAAGACGACGAGAAAAAGGCCGATTACCTGCGCAGGATAGAGCATGAGTCGGCGCGTATCGACCGCATCGTCCGTGATCTTCTCAATTATGCCCGTCCGTCTACGGCGGAATACGAACAAGTGGACATTTCCATTCTTGTGCGTGACACCCTCGACATGCTTGAGCGTCAGGGGATCTTCAAGAAAATAAAGTCATCCATTGAGGTGGATCAGGACGTCCCATCCCTTTTCATAGATCGGCACCAGATGATGCAGGTTCTGATCAACCTTATCATAAACGCAAAAGACGCCATGCCGGACGGAGGGGAGATCGTCGTGCGCGCATATACCGGCGAGATGCGTATGAATCCGACAAGTGACTCCCGTCTTCCCCCAGCCATTACTATGGGACGGCGCAAGGAAGATTTCAGGGGAGCTTTTCGCGCATCGTTTATGTCGGGCCGGTCATTCTCCAACTGTGTCAAGTTAGAGGTGCATGACAGCGGCATAGGGATTGATGCGGAGAACATTGGAAGAATATTTGACCCCTTTTTCAGCACCAAGGAACCGGGAAAGGGGACCGGTTTGGGGCTATCCATCTCAGCCAGGATCATTGATTCTTTTGGCGGCAGGATGACAGTTGAAAGCGTCAAGGGGAAGGGGACGAGATTCATTATCTGGCTGCCGGTCACGGGGCAGACCCAAGGGAACGGCGAGCGATGAACGGTAGTCGACTGCGGGTTTCCGCAGAAGGCCAAGAATCGAATCCATCCGGACACTCCGGATAGAAACAAGACTATGAGGCGGTTATATACATGAACAACAACCGGAACGATAAAACAAAGATCCTTGTGGTGGATGATGAAGAAAACCTGCGTCATATGCTTTTTGTTCTGCTGAGCAGACAGGGATACATGGTTGACCTTGCATCCAACGGCGAGGATGCCTTGAAAATGGCGATTGACAATGATTATGGCTTCATCCTGAGCGATATCAAGATGCCGGTAATGGACGGCGCTGAATTCCTTGGCAAAGCGGTCGCAGCAGGCGTACAAAGCACGATTATAATGATGTCCGCATACGGCACCATGGACACGGCCATAGAATGCATGAAACAGGGAGCCTACGATTATATCTCCAAGCCATTTAAAAATGACGAGATCCTTCTTGTGCTGAAGAAGGCCGCCGAGCGTGAAAGACTCAAGTCTGAAAACAAAAGACTCAAAGAGGAGCTAAAACGCGAATACTCCTTTTCCGACATCGTCAGCAGGAACCAGCGGATGCAGGAGATATTCTCCCTCATCCGTAAGGTTTCCGATTTCAAGACGACGGTTCTGATCCTGGGGGAATCGGGGACAGGCAAGGAGTTGATAGCACGGTCGCTGCACTTGAACAGTAAGCGGAAAAACTCGCCATTTGTAGCGGTTAACTGCGGGGCGATACCCCATTCACTGCTTGAATCGGAGCTCTTCGGACATGTAAAGGGGGCCTTCACCGATGCCTCCACCGACAAGGCCGGCCTGTTCGAACAGGCCAACAGCGGCACGCTCTTTCTAGACGAAATTGGGGAGATGCCCCTCCTTCTGCAGGTAAAACTTCTGCGTGTCCTTCAGGACGAGGAGATACGGCCGGTGGGGTCCTCAACTGTGAAAAAAATCGACGTCAGAGTTGTTTCAGCCACCGCGAAAGATCTGGAACAGGAGGTCGCCGCGGGGAGGTTCCGGGAGGACCTCTATTTTAGGCTGAATGTGCTGGGGATCAACCTCCCTCCTCTAAGGGAAAGGAGCGAGGACATTCCTCTTCTCGCCGATCATTTTCTGAAGAAATATGGGGAGAGGTTCGGCAAGGGGGGGGTTCGCCTCTCCCAGAATACCCTGAGGATCCTTGTGAGCTATCACTGGCCCGGCAATGTGAGGGAACTGGAGAACTGCATAGAGCGAGGGCTCTTGCTCTGCGATGGGGACCTGCTTGATTCGGATGCGCTTCCGGAAAGCATCGTGGGTAAGTGCGAACCAATCCCGGCCGCCGCGGCGATATTACCGGATCTCTTCTCAATCAAGAAGGCTGAGGAGATACTTGAAAGGGAGTTGATAAAAAGGGCGCTTGAGAAGACAGGCGGTAACCGTACCCATGCGGCAAGACTCCTTGAGATCAGCCACCGCTCTCTCCTGTACAAGCTGAAGGAATATGAAATGGATTAAACCCTTGACGATGAGGTTAAACTCGGTCAGGAGACCATTAATCACTGGGGCCTAGGAATTTCTTCTTTCAGGGCCAAAATAGAAGTAATCCTTTTTGGATTCTCTAATCGGGTCAACCCCAACCTGGACCCATCCCGTTTTTCTACGGAAACCCGCCACCTGATTAAGCTCAAGTAGCCTGTCAAGCTGGAAATCCTTTAGATAATCATAACTATTGTCATGATAGGCGACTTGAATCAGCATATCATACCTCCTGCTAATTGTATTGGCGTTAAAATCTGAAAAGACATTTTAACATATATAAATCAAATTACAATCTTGTTTAAATGCAATATTGATACCCAGATATTGACCGAGAAAAGTCTTAATATTTTCAAATGATATGGAAAAGATTTTATGCTCTTATGGCATTTGTAAAGAAAACCGACATTTTTTACTCCCATGGATTTGCAGGGGTGTAAAAAATATTGACGATGGTGAAAAGGGGCGGAGTATTGATCCCAAAGACTGTCCTATTAAAGGACTATTCCACCTCATCGGAGTAATAACAGTAAAGGCATATAAATTCACCGCTTTCAGGATCACGTTCCATTTTCTGCCCGCAAATCTCGCAGGTTTCCGCGGGGTCCTTTTTTCGTCTCTTACCACTATAAGTTTGGGGAACAGCCCAGTATTTATGCCTTGCCGTCTCTGTCATTTCTCCATCTCCATTTCTCCTTGGTATTGAGCGATGAAGAATCATGGGATATTACAACCAATGAAAAAACCTTGGGATTACCACCCCGGCGATTTTAGTCGCGCTGTTCAATCAGCTCCACAATTCTTTACTGCTTATTATTTTACTATACTCTCTACCTGGGCGTGCAAGCGAGAGTTCCCAGCTCAATCCCATTGGAACGCACAACCACCCCGCAGAGCCGGCCGGTGACTACGGGCGCCGAAAGGGCTATCGTTTTGTGTCGCGATTAAAATCACCCGATGATCTTCTACCACGGGACCGACGGCAGCTCATTCTTCACCAGCAAGATCGAGCAGGGCATCTGCCTGATCAGTTCATCATTGCTCCTGCAGAAGATGAAGTGCTCCAAGCGCGACTCCTCGCTGTGGCAGGCGATCAGGAGGTCGATCTTCTCCTCGACAATGACTTTCCTTATTATCTCCTGCGGAGTGCCCTCCCTGATCAGCTTCTTGATGTGAAGACCGGCCCCTTTTTCATTAGCAACTATCTCATCCAGGTCCGTCTTCGCCTCCTCCAGCAGCTTCCTGTACTCTTCTTCCAGGGTCATCATCGGCACATTCCACCCTTTTAGACCGAATGGATTATGGACCACATGAAGAATTGTGAGTTCGGCGCCGAACGTCCGCGCAAGGGAAATACCGTAATGTATCGATCTGCAGAATTTGATTATCGAGGTGTATACAAGAATCCTTTTAAATTCGTTTTCCATGCGCCACCTCCTGTTCAGGTTTTTTAATATTATATCACTTCAGTAGGATTCTGCACACAACCCCTCGAATGATGACGCCATGGGATCGGCTTCCCCATGTTGTCAAGTCAACGCGTGTCATCCAGTGCTTCGCACCGTTCTCAGCAATTCCATGGGTGAAACGGGTTTGCAGAGAAGACGGCTTCCGTTTTCAAAGAACGCTTACTGCGTTATGTGTCTGGAGCATAGCCGCCGACGAAGATGTTCTTCAGATCCCTTTCACGAGTTACATTGGATTGAATCACGGTTAGGACATATACCGCCATCCAGTACCGGCGGAGCCGTGTGTAAACAATACACTGTAAGATATTTTCCAAAAACGGCGCACTTATCTCCATTCTCATCTTTTGATGTGAATGTTGAAATAAGCTCCGTAAATGCCGACAGATACGATTTAAATTTGCAAGCTTAGGAGATAATAGGGGGGAAAACTATTCCTTGTTTCCGTCATCGTCAAGCACCTCGACGATTTTTTGCAGAAGTTGATGGGGGGCGAAGGGTTTCTGCAGATAGTAGTGACCCTCATTCTTAAGCAACGTTGTAAGCTCGGAATCGAAGCCGCTGGTAAAGATCACCTTGATGTCGTTTTTTATTTTTTTTATCTCTTCAAAGGTTTCCCTGCCGTTCTTGATTGGCATCATCACATCGGTGATCAATAGTCTTATTTCATCCTTATGCGCTCTGTACTTTTCGACGGCGTCTTCTCCATTAATGGCATCAATCACCCGGTACCCCCTCATTTCTAATATGTCCTTGTATACTTCCCTGATCTTGTCATTATCTTCAATGAGAAGAAGGGTCGCTCCATATGCTTTGCTCATAAAACCCTCCTCTTTCGAGTACGTTTTGCGCCTCTGAATCTAAATGTTATCAAGTTATCTTGGAGAGACAAGCAAGTTTTTTCGTAATTTAAATGTTCGAAGCAGCATTTTCGGTCCATCCATTACAACGCTCTAACCTTGGGAGAAAATTGATGTAATTTTATTGAGTTGCGATATTTGACAGACCTTGAACTTATGGTAAACTTCCCTCCAAAAAGTTGTCGCCGAGTTTTATTTACGTCGACAAGAAATAATCCGCTCACCATTCCGAAACCCCTGCTACCCCGCTAAGACCTTGCAAACCGGTATTCCGATCTTTGAGGAGAGCCCAGATGCATTCACGGCCAAGTTACGGTACGATTTCAGTTAAAAAGAGAGGAAAGGCGAATGAGAACATCCATCAGAACACCAGCGGAAGGTTTGGTTCGATTCACGGCCCGCTCGGATCCTAAGTCTAAAGCAACTTGTGGCGAGGGGAGACTGCAAAACACAAGTACAGGCGGAATGTGCCTTATCACTGACAAATGCTTGACGCCCGGAGACGCAATTGAGTTGACTGTTATTTCGTTTGATGAAAAAACTGTATTCAAAGGGGATGTAGCACACACCGAGGAATCGAAATTGGGTTATGTCGTGGGGGTTCGCTTCGATTTAAACCATCCTAAACGGAAGCATCTATAGTGAAGCCGGCGACATTGAGGATAAGCGGGATTAAAGTCTGCCTGAGCGTATGATTGCTATCACCCACCATAGACCGATCAAGCCCGCAATGGTATAGCCTAAAAAAGCGAACATGGGAAAGCCGAACATGAGGGGCCCCTTGTCGGTCTGCATGATGATTGAAGAGCCGACCACAAGGGCTGTAATGATAAGGCTGCACGAAAGCCGGTTGATGGATTTGTCCAGCTCTCTGACGAAGAAGTCCAGGCCGCGGTGTTCAAGGTCGATTTTAAACTTGTTCCTTTTCAGATTGTTCACTATCTCCTTGAGGTCTCTCGGGAGGTTTCGCGTCAGATTGGCGTAGGCCATGAACTGGGACCCCAGTTCTTTTAGTGTGTGTCTGGGAGAGATTCGCTCCTTTACCGCCATCTCCATGAACGGACGCAAGTGGGAGACCATGTCGAACTTCGGGTCAAGCTCCCGCCCCATCCCTTCGATTGCTACAAGTGCCCTGGCTAGGAGCATGAGATCGGGCGGGAATTTTATCCGATAGGTGGTAATAATCTCCAGGAACTCCATGAGCATACGCCCAACTTTGATATCTTGGAGAGGGATTTCATAATAGTCGTCTATGAATTCGGAGAGGTCCCGCTTCAAAGCTTTGGCGTTCAGGGGTTCCGTCACCTCTCCGGAGTAGAGGAGAAGAGAGATCAAGTCTTCCACCTTTCTCCTGATGACGGCCAGGATTACGTCGATCATGTACTCCTGTATTTCGGTATCGAGTCTTCCGACCATGCCGTAGTCAAGCAGGCAGATGACATTCCCTGGCAGGATCAAGACATTCCCGGGATGGGGGTCGCCGTGGAAAAAGCCGTGGATCAACACCATTTTTACAAATGCGTCGGCCCCGCGCTGGGCGATGACACGCCTGTCGAGCCCCGCCCGTTCAAGCTCTTCCCGTTCCGAAACCTTTATGCCTGCTATGTATTCCAGGGTTAGGACACCCTTTGCGGTTTCCCCCCAGTAGACCTTGGGGAAATAGAGGGTCTTGTCACCCGCAAAATTCGCACCAAACTTTTCGATCGTGTGCCCTTCGCGGGTAAAGTCCATCTCTCTGCGGATTGTCTTGGCAAACTCTTTTACCAGCCCCACCGGGTCGTAGATATCGCTCCCGGGCAGATGGCGTTCGGCGATCTGTGCAAGTCCCATCAGTGCATCTATGTCCGTTTCCACTAAATCGACAATTCCCGGCCGGCGGATTTTGACAACTACGTCTTCACCGGTCGAAAGCCTTGCCCTGTGCACCTGTGCTATGGACGCAGCGGCAATCGGGACCTCCTCGAATGTGGAAAAGAACTCTTCCGGCGCTCCTCCCAACTCAGAGCGAATCTGAGACAGTGCTTCTTCATGGGAGAATGAGGGGACATTGTCCTGGAGCTTGGCGAACTCCTCAACGTAGTTGTTGGGTATAACGTCGGGACGGGTTGACAGTATCTGCCCCAGCTTTATGAATGTCGGACCAAGTTCTTCCAGTGCCATGCGCATCCGCTCGGCCTGAGAGTAAGAGGATATCCTGGACTCGTCCCTGCGCAGAAGCCTTTTGCTGCGGGCTATGAATTGATAGAGGTTCAGGTTCTCCAGAAGCTGATCGAAGCCGTATTTGAAGAGAACGATGATTATGTTCCGGGAGCGCCTGAAACTGCGAACATTGCGATTGAACTGAAAGAAATTCAGCATGACTCTCCTGGGTGATCTCTCATTAAGCGTTTTTCCAGCTCTTCAACTCTCTTTTGCAGCCGGTCGAACTCTTCCCTTGGGACCAATCCAATCCTGTCAAGGACTTTTTTTACCTCTGTATCGGCGATTTCGGCGACCCGTTCCCTCCCCTCCTTGGCCATCCCCTGGACCTTATCAAGGAACGCCTTCCCTTCTTCTTCGCTCATTTTGTACTTTTCCTTCAACTCCGCAATGATCTCCTCAGCCTTTTTCTGTGTCAAGGACAGAGCGCCTAGCCCGGTCAGGACCACCTTTTCAAAAAGTTCAAACATGGCGACCTCCTTTAATAAGGGTTCAATTATCCCCATGACAATAACGTTATCAGAAAAGGGTGCAAAAACAATCGGCAGCCGATAAATAGACTGTGAGACAACGAATTTTAGGGTATTATTTTTTTAGAAGCCAGAAAATGAGAGATATTAATACCGATAGAAGAATGCAGGTCGCAAGGGGGAAGTAGAAGGTGAAATTGTCTCTCTTGATATAGATGTCACCCGGCAGTTTCCCCAGCCACGGGACCTTTCCTGCAAAGGTTAATATGACCCCCAATGCAACGATTATCATTCCGAAGATAATCAGTGTTTTTCCGAGGCCTGCCATCTATTTTCCCTGAATCCGTGAAACATTCATGCCTACACTCGCTCGGAATGCATCTGCCTTGGGTATGTTGGTCGGAATTATTTCCCCAGCGAAGTTCACCTTATAATGCAGATATGAAGCAGCGTAACCCACGATGGACCCCGGCATTTTCGCTCGTTTCGGCATTCATGCTCAAGTATTCAGGTTCCCCTTAAGATCCGCCTTGCGCAAGGTAACGCTCTTTTTCACTGTAGATGCAGCCGCAGTACTTTTGTCGGTAGAGTTCCATCTTTTTTGACAAAGTAATCCCCTCCTGCCAACCCTTCCGGAAATCGTCGTAATGGAAACGGATACCGTACTTCCCGGCGATATTTTCCCCGATCTCCCTGATCAGATCGTGTTTCTGGTATCTGCTGTAGAGGAGAGTGGTGGAGAAGGCATCGAATCCCAGATTGACCGCGGCTGCGGCTGCGATCTCCAGTCTGGATGAATAGCAGTAGAGACAACGCTTTTCCGGGGCGCTTGCCACATTGGCGAGGAACTCCTCCAGTCGGTACTCATCGCGGAAGATGACCTCCAGGTCCGCAAGTTCCGCATATTTTCGCACTGTCTCAAGCCGCCTCATATACTCCTGGAAAGGATGGATATTGTGGTTATAGAAAAAACCGGCAACGCTCATCCCTTTGCTTCTCAGTTCCTGGACTGAATAGACGGCGCAGGGTGCGCAGCATATGTGAAGGAGTATTTTCATAGGGTTAAAATTTTAAGCCTTTTCATGGAGAAAAACAAACTTTTTCCAATTGTTTTGCTGATTCCTGATTCCGTGACGCCTTTACACCTCCACTTGCGCGGAACGCCTCGGTTCTTTGCATTTGAGGTGATATGCGGCGATCCGACGAATTTCACTCGGTTAAGAAGGTATGCAGCGGGTAAAGCGACGTTGGAACCTTGGCATACCGCTCGTTCCGGTGTTCAGGCGTCACGGAATCAGATGATTATCTATTGGATGATTTCTCGGACGAGTTTCAATGAAATCTTCCGCCCCGTTGTCATTGAATGTCGATGGACATGTTCCAGGAAATTGATGAGAGACTGAAGCTCACGGCGAGTGTGGTTAATGATATAATCTATCACGTCATTGGGAAGGATGATATTCCTGTCCCCCGCCAATTTTTTCATGATCATCCTTAATGACTCGTCATCGGAGACGTCCATCCTCGCCGCCAGTCCCCACAGGAGACGTGAAGCTAGATGGTCGTCCAGATTGGGGAGTTTTCGCGGATCGCTGCTCCCGGTTATGACGATCTTCCGGCAGGTGTCGTGAAAATCGTTGAATAGCTGCCAGAATTCGCTCCTCACATGGGGATTGTCGGGCAATAGGTGGATATCGTCCACCATGAGGGCCGGTTCGTCCCTGAAACGACTTGCAAGTTTCGAAACCGCCTCGGCGAGGTATTCACCGTCATAAATATCGTCAACTTCCTTGAAGGAGATAATGGAGATGGTCGTTTTTCTCTTTTTCAAGCAAAGGTCGCCAGCCAATGCATTTAAAAGATGGGTCTTACCCGAACCGGACGGGCCGTGGATATAGAGGAGATTTTTCGTGTTATCACTTGCCACGATTCTGGCGAAACGAAGCGCCGTTTCGTTGCCGCCGCAGACCACGAAATTATCGAAAGAGAATTTGGGATTGATCGGAAAGTCGAAAACCAGTTGCATGGCGCTTAGAAGAGTTTCCCTTGGGGGGATTCGGGAAAGGGACGCCCGAAATGGAGATAAGTTAATCTGGTTGCGGTGCGGCCCCGCGGGGTACGGTTCAAAAACCCTTGCTGGATGAGAAACGGCTCGTAGACGTCCTCTATGGTGTCGCTCTCCTCGCAGATGGCGGACGCGAGGGTGTCAAGCCCCACGGGTCCGCCGCCGAACTTATCCATAATGGTCAGAAGGATCGTCCTGTCCATCTGATCCAGTCCCTTCTCGTCCACCTCCAGCATGGAGAGGGCATCATGAACAACCGTCAGGGTGATAACGCCATCGGCCTTTACCTGAGCGAAATCGCGAACCCTTCTCAAGAGTCGGTTGGCGATCCTCGGTGTCCCTCGGCTGCGTCGGGCAAGCTCTCCCGCCCCATCACGATCGATACTGATGGCGAGTATTTTTGCGGATCTGTTGACAATGGCGGTAAGCTCGTCATTGTTATAAAATTCAAGCCGGGAGATCACCCCGAATCTGTCCCTTAAAGGGGACGAGAGGAGACCGGCCCTGGTCGTGGCACCCACCAGGGTGAA
>Ga0187786_10000437_pt1 | contig 11927 bp, 12 predicted proteins | sample 0815_BV2_10_20_M_FD_132449 | JGI IMG/M metagenome (GOLD analysis project Ga0187786, IMG submission 132449) | Tropical peat soil microbial communities from peatlands in Department of Meta, Colombia - 0815_BV2_10_20_MG | ecosystem: Environmental > Terrestrial > Soil > Wetlands > Peat | place...
ATCCGGGAGCCAGAAGACCTGCCTGATGTGAAAGAAAGAAGTCAGAAGCCAGGCGTTTTGCTTCTGATCGACTCCTTCCCGCGGATGGAAGGTGGGGATGAAGAAACAGGGTGCAATCCTCAGAGCGTATTGCTCTGGGGATTTTTTATTTTAAGGAGGCGGCGATGACACAGCTTGAGAGGGCGGCAAAGGGCGAGATCACGAGTGAGATATTGCAGGTCGCGACAGATGAGATGCTTTCGTCGGAATCGATCAGGGGCCGCGTTGCATCGGGACAGATCGTGGTGCCCGCAAACCTTAACAGGAAATCAAGGATCATCGGCATCGGCAAGGGACTGAGGACAAAGGTCAATGCCTCCATCGGCACCTCAACCGACATCGTCGATATCGACATGGAGGTCGAAAAGGCCGTGACAGCCGAAAAATACGGCGCGGACACCCTCATGGACCTGAGCGTAGGTGGAGATATCGCGGCCATCAGGCGCGCCGTCATGGACAATATCACATTACCAGTCGGCACGGTGCCGCTCTACGAGGCCTTTTCGCTTGCCATCCGGAAATACGGCGCGGCCGTGAAAATGCCTGCCGAGCTGCTGTTCGAGATTACTGAAAGACAGTGCGAAGAAGGTGTCGCCTTTATGGCGATCCATTGCGGCATAAACCGGCGGACGGTCGAGATGCTCAGGAAGCAGCACTACCGCTACGGCGGACTCGTATCGAAGGGCGGTTCATATATGGTGGCGTGGATGGAGCACAACAACATGGAAAACCCTCTGTACGAGCATTTCGACAGGGTCGTCGATATCCTGAAGAAACATGATGTGGTGCTGAGTCTCGGCAACGGGTTTCGCGCGGGGGCGATACATGACGCAAACGACCGCGTGCAGATGCAGGAACTCCTGATCAACTGCGAGCTCGCCGAGACTGGCCGCGAGATGGGTTGCCAAACTATGGTTGAAGGTCCAGGTCATATCCCGATCAACGAAATCGAGGCGGTGATCACCCTTCAGAAGAAGATGAGCGGCGACGCACCCTTCTATATGCTCGGCCCGATCACCACCGATATCGCGCCGGGTTACGACCACATCACCGCTGCTGTCGGCGCTTCGCTGTCGTCCGCCTACGGGGCCGATTTCATCTGCTACGTAACTCCTTCCGAACATCTCGGGCTGCCTTTTGCCGAAGATGTGAAAGACGGGATGATAGCATCCAGGATCGCCGCCCACATCGGGGATATGATAAAACTGAAGGATACCGAGAAGGACAAGCTGATGTCGAAGGCCCGCCGCGACATGAACTGGCGCAGACAGTTCGAGCTTGCCCTGGACCCCGAAAGGGCGATGGAGATAAAGTCCAAGCGGGGCAACGGAGACGAGCATTCGTGCACAATGTGCGGGAAATTCTGCGCGAACGAAATGCTGAAGGGCATGTTTGACACGTCTATGCAAAAGACCGATAAGCTATGAGCGGCGGTAGCATCACCTTCGTTCTCGGCGGTTCGAGGAGCGGCAAAAGCAGTTTTGCGCTCTCGCGCGCGTCGAAGCTGGCCGGCAGCAAGGCTTTCATAGCCACTGCGCAGGCCTTCGACGAAGAAATGAAGGACCGGATCGAGCGCCATAAAAGCGAGCGGCCTGCCGAGTGGAAAACCTTCGAGGAACCCTTGTCTGTCCCGAAGCTGATAGCCGATGCCGGAGGGCGCTACGGTGTCGTTTTGGTCGATTGCCTTACGCTGTGGCTGTCCAACCTTCTGATGAATGGGACCGATGTCGAGGAAGAGATCGAGTCTCTGCTGCTGAGCGTTGCGCCCTGCCCCTCTTCACTCTTCATCGTTTCGAACGAGGTGGGCATGGGGATAGTTCCGGATAACGCCCTGGCAAGGCGGTTCCGCGACATGGCCGGTACCCTGAACCGCTGCATTGCGGAGGTTGCTGATGATGTCTTTCTGGTCGTTGCTGGAATACCGGTGAAGATAAAATAAAGGAGACACGCATGGACCTGCTGAATGAAACGCTTAAGAAGATCGTATCGGCAAATGACGATTATGCCATCGCCGCCCAGAGACATCTCGACAACCTCACGAAGCCGCCGGGCAGCCTCGGCAGGCTCGAAGAGTTCGCACGCAGGCTGGTTGCAATTTTCAGGAACAAGAATCCGCTCCTGGACAAAAAAGTCATCTTCACTTTTGCGGGAGATCACGGCATCACGGCCGAAGGGGTTTCCGCATATCCGAAGGAAGTTACACCCCAGATGGTCTTCAATTTTCTCCGCGGCGGGGCGGGGATCAATGTTCTTGCCAAACATGCCGGGGCAGAGGTGGTCGTCGTAGATATAGGCGTAGATTACGATTTCGGCAGGACGGACGGCCTGGTGGACATGAAAGTAATGCGGGGCACGAGGAACTTTGCACGCGAATCGGCGATGACGAAGGACGAGGCCGTCCGCTGCATTGAGGCCGGGATATCGCTGGCGGACGGTTACGCTAAGAAAGGCTACAAGATATTCGGCACCGGCGAGATGGGGATCGGCAACACGACGCCGTCGAGTGCGATTGCATCCGTCCTGACGGGACGCGCTGTTTCAGAGGTGACTGGCAAAGGCACGGGAATATCCGACGAGTCGCTGGCAAACAAGATCAGGGTGATCGAGGAAGGAATAAGGTCGAACAGGCCGGATGCTGATGACGCGCTCGACGTGCTGGCAAAAGTAGGCGGGACGGAGATCGGCGGCATAGCGGGCATCGTACTTGGCGCGGCGGCGAACAGGATCCCGGTGGTAATCGACGGTTTCATATCGACAGCCGGAGCTCTCATCGCATATTGCCTTGAGCCGAAGACCGCGGACTATATGTTCGCTGCCCACAACTCGGTTGAGATCGGGCACAAGGTCATGCTCGGCAAGATGGGGCTGAAACCGATACTCGACCTCAACCTGCGATTGGGCGAGGGCACAGGTGCGGCCCTTGCGATGCTGCTGATTGAAGCTGGGCTAAAAATATACAAGGAGATGGCGACTTTTGGCGACGCAGGTGTGTCGTCGGAGATTATAAACTAAGATGTAGTCGGCACGAGGATGACTATTTTCCAGTGTGATGAATTATTCTTTGAGAGGAAATAGGATGTCGGCAAGAGAATACGTATTTTTTCTCAGCGTAACATTTGCCCTGGCCGCTCGCGCGCCCCTGAGAACCCAGACATCGCACTGAAAACCAGTCATCCTCATGCCGAAATGAATTTATGCGATCCATATTATTGGCCATACAGTTTCTGACCATACTGCCGGTGAGAGTCGGCGGTGATATTTCTGACCGGGATATCGCCCGCTGCTCGTCGGCCTTTCCTGTTGCCGGGGCCCTGCAGGGACTTATTCTCTTTGCAACAGCCGCAGGCCTGAGCATGATATTCCCGGTTGGTATCGTCAGCGCGTTCGTTATAGCAATGTCGATCCTTATCAACGGCGGCTTTCACCTCGACGGCCTTGCAGACACCTTCGATGCGCTTGCAGTCAAGTCATCGGGTAACCTGATGGTTGACCGTGGAAAGAGGCTTGCTGTCATGAAGGACAGCACAACCGGGGCGATAGGAGTCGTAGCGATAGTGACTGTTATACTGCTCAAATTCGTATTGGTGAGCACAGTGCTTGCCCTTCCCGCCGGTGTTGCTTCGCTCGCTGTGCTTTTCCTAATGCCTGTGTTCTCGAAGTGGCTGATGGTGCCGGCCATGTATCACGGGACATCGGCGAGGGCCGATGGGCTCGGCAAGATGTTCATCGGACCGGATACCCCGGCAATGTTAATGGTTTCATCCATCCTCGCCCTGGCGATCTTCGGCGTGATTTTTGTCCTGCGCTACGCTCGCCAGTTCGGACCGGATGGATGGCTGATGCTCGGCATTTTCCCGGCTGGATATCTAATCTCTCTTGCGGCTGTACATTTCTTTTCGTTTAAGTTCGGCGGACTCACGGGCGATACCCTCGGCGCATTGAGCGAGGTCGGCGAAATATTTTATTTGACAGGTGCATGCTTGTGGTTACAACACTCTATCTGATCAGACACGGGGCAACCGTGGGCAATGAAGAAAAAAGATACAAGGGCAGTATAGATGTGCCCATGTCGGAATATGGCGTCGAACAGATAGAACGCACCGCAGATTTTATAAAGGCCACGTTGGGTAATTTATTCCTTTCGGCGGTTTATTCATCCCCGCTTTCCAGGGCCTTCAGGAGCGCCGAGATTCTGGCCGGGCCATTTGGATTGGCGCCGATTATAGTCTCGGACCTCCGGGAGCGCCATTTTGGGAAATGGGAGGGCATGACCTTCGACGAAATCAGACTGCAATATCCCAGGGAATTTGAGGCCTGGGCAAATGACCCGCTCAAACACCGCCCCATCGGAGGGGAGAGCACAGTCGCTGTCCGTGACAGGGCGGTTGCCGCGCTTGAGGCAATTTTGTCCGGTCACGGCGATGGCGAGATGATTGCGATTGCGGCACACGGGGGGGTAAACAGGGTTATTCTGTGTCACATCCTGAATATTCCGCTGGAGCACATATTCAGGATCGAGCAGGGAAACGGCTCGGTAAATATCATAAATTTTTATGACGGCTATCCTGTGGTCAAACTGCTGAACGGAGGCCCTAATGTCTAGGGCTTTAATGATACAGGGCACAGGATCGGGCGCAGGCAAGAGTTTGCTGGTGGCCGCACTCTGCCGGATTCTGAATCAAAAGGGCATCGATGTCGCACCCTTCAAATCCCAGAACATGGCCCTCAATTCATTCATCACCGCTGAGGGAGGCGAGATAGGAAGGGCGCAGGCGCTGCAGGCCGAGGCCGCCAGGCTCGAACCGACCGTGCATATGAATCCGATATTGCTGAAAGCCCAGGGCGAAAGCGGCTGCCAGGTCATCATTCACGGCAGGGTGCACAGCAGCATGAAGGCGCAGGAATATTACGCGTTCAAAGATAGTGCATGGGAGGCTGCCAGGACTTCGTTTGACGTCCTTTCTAAGCGGCACGAAATAATCGTGATCGAAGGGGCCGGAAGCCCTGCGGAGATCAACCTTATGGATGCGGACATAGTAAACATGTCCGTTGCGAAATACGCGAAAGCCCCGGTGCTTCTTGTAGGCGACATAGACAAGGGCGGTGTGTTCGCATCGTTATACGGCACGGTAAAGCTTCTGGGCCGTGACCGCCGCAGGATCAGAGGATTTATCATCAACAAATTCCGCGGAGACATGGAAATCCTCAAGCCTGGCCTCGACATGATAAGACAAAAAACCGCTACGCCTGTTGTCGGTGTCATTCCATGGTTTGACCGCGCCGGACTTCCGGAAGAAGACGGGCTTGCCCTATCCAGACATGTAGGGGCGCAGTTCACTGCACCCGCAAAAGCGATAAGAGTAGTCGTGGTCAGATTGAAGTACATCTCCAATTTCACCGACTTCGACGCGCTGATGCATGAACCAGACGTCGAGCTGATCTTCTCGGATAACCGGGCCGACATAGAGAATTGCGACATGGTCATAATACCCGGAACGAAGAACACCGTCAAAGACCTGCTATACCTGCGTGAGATGGGCCTGGACCGGAGCATCAAAAAGGCCGCTTCGAAAGGCATCGTGGTTGTCGGGATGTGCGGCGGATACCAGATGTTGGGACGCAAGATATACGACCCACATGGGATTGAGAGCATATTCGCTGAGACGGACGGCCTTGGATTGCTGGACATAGAGACCGGCTTCGAAGACGTAAAGACTACATGCCAAACAGAAGCAGTGCCGATCGGCACGCAATTCAGGAACCTGCTGAGCGTTCAATTACAGGACGGAGGGCAAAAACTGCGCGGATACGAAATCCATATGGGTACTAGCAGCGGTGACATCGGGCTTTTCCGGATAAGGCGCCTGCCGGACAACGGAGAAGAGATGCTTGACGGCTCTATGAAGGGCAACTGCTGGGGCACTTACCTGCACGGCATCTTCGACAATGACCCCTTCAGACGAGCCGTGATCAACGGCCTGAGGGCGACAAAGAATCTGCCTGGGCTCGAAAGCGGCCTCGACTACGCGATGATGAGGGACGCGGCAATCGACGGTATTGCGTCGATGGTTAAAGACAATATCGATATGGAATTTATAGACAGGCTTCTCAAGCTATGACTGATATGCTGATATTAGCCGCAGCTTTCGGACTAGACCTGATCGTCGGAGACCCTCGCTGTCTGCCTCATCCGGTGAGGATTATCGGGAAGGGCATAAACATAATGGAAAGCGTGATCCGAAGGTTTTTCAGCACGAAGCGGCTTGCGAGAACAGGAGGAATCATGCTTGCGGCTTCGGTTGTCGGAGCGGTTTTTGTTTCGTTTTCCGCTATCAATGCGCTGATTATGAAAAACTTGAACGCGGGAGGCGTATCCTCATTCATAGGAATCATCTTCGCTGTCGTGCTTACTGCTACAACTATCGCAGTTAAGGACCTTCTGTGTTCGGCCAGGGCGGTGATCGCGGCGGTAAAAGACGGTGCTGTAGCAGAGGCAAGACATAGCCTCAGCATGATAGTTGGCCGTGATACGGCAAGCCTCTCCGACAAGGACATTCTTAAGGCCACTATAGAGACGCTAGCCGAAAATCTGTCGGACGGCATCGTTGCGCCGCTGTTCTATTTTTCGCTCGGTGGATTGCCACTGGCAATGGCGTATAAAGCAATAAACACCCTGGACTCCATGGTCGGATATAAGAACGACAAGTATGTTGACATCGGCTGGGCCTCTGCAAGGCTTGACGACATTGCCAACTATCTGCCGGCACGGATCTCCGGAGGCCTGATAGTGCTGGCTGTATTGATCTTTTGTTCCTTTGCGCGGACGCATGCCTCGATAGCTACAGCGTGGAGATCGTTTGAAGTTATGATGCGCGATGGAAGAAAGCATTCCAGCCCCAACAGCGGTGTCCCTGAGGCCGCTATAGCAGGAGGCCTCGGCGTAATGCTTGGAGGGCCGTCGACCTATGGCGGAATCCTCGTCAGCAAGCCGAATATCGGTGAAGAGCCTACTGCCGACTACCTCTCTGCAGCAGAGGATGCCCTCAAAATTATTTTGATCTCTTCCCTGCTGGGGCTTGCGCTATCCATTTCCATAATGCTTGTCAAGGGCTTGATATGGTAGGGCACGGCGGGGACGTCTATGCGGCTTCAAGGGAGCTCGGTATCCCGCTTGACCGCATAATCGATTTCAGTGCCTCCATCAACCCACTTGGAACCCCGAGGAGCGTGCAGGATGAACTGCGTCGGAATCTCGGACGCCTCCGTCACTACCCAGATATTTCGTCAACGGAATTGACCGGGGAGGTCTCGAAGTCAATCGGCGTGTCACCGGAATCGATCATTTGCGGAAACGGCAGCACCGAGCTCATATATTTGGTAGTACGGGCATTGCAACCTAAACGGGTCCTTGTTACAGCCCCGGCGTTTTCAGAGTATGAAAATGCTGTCCATGTCTTGTCCGGCTCAAGGATAAGGCGCTTTACCATGCTCGAAAAAGATAACTTCAAACTCGACGTGGATGCCTTTATCAAAGCTGCTAAAGGCTGTGACATGGCCTTCATCTGCAACCCAAACAACCCGACGGGCGGGCTGGTGAGTGCATCCAATATGCTGCGAATCGCTCAGGCTGCCGAGGAATCCGGATGCTGCCTGGTAGTCGATGAGGCCTTTATTGATTTCGTCCCGGACGAGTCTGTAATCAGGAAGGTTTCTGAATATCCGTCATTGATCGTCATCAGGTCCATGACAAAGTTTTATGCGCTATCCGGATTGAGGCTCGGTTACGCAGTCATCAATCCGGCACGGCTGGATCTTGTCCGCAGTCACAAGGAACCCTGGACAGTGAACAGTCTGGCGCAGGCGGCAGGGGTGGTCGCGTTGCGGGACGACGATTACAAAAAACGGACATTTACATTTCTGGCAAAGGAAAAGGAATTTCTCGAAAAGGGCTTCAGGCGCCTGGACATTCAATATGTCCCGTCGAGGGCGAATTTCTATCTGCTCAAAGCTGCCGGCACCGCGTATAATATATCCGTAAGGCTGCGCGAAAAGGGAATATTGGTGCGTGATTGTTCTAATTTTATGGGATTAGACGGCTCCTACATCAGGGCGGCGGTCAGAACGCGAAGGGAGAATTCCAGATTGTTGAGGGAGCTCACAGTTTTATGAAAGGGCTTGTCATATCAGGCACTCACAGCGGCTGCGGTAAAACCACCGTGACGCTCGGCATCCTGGCTGCGTTGACGGGCAGGGGAACTTCGGTGCAGTCGTTCAAGGCCGGACCGGATTTCATCGACGCCGGGGTTCACCGGCTGGCTACAGGCAGACAGGCGATCAATCTCGACCTCTGGATGTGCGGGGATGACGGCGTCAGGAGCTCATTCTGTCGTTACGCCGGCTCGGCAGATATAGCGGTTGTCGAGGGTGTGATGGGGCTCTTTGACGGGGCCCAGGGCACTTCGGCGCTGGCATGCATGCTTGGGCTTCCAGTGATACTTGTGGTTGATGCATACGGCATGGCCGAAAGCGCAGGTGCGCTCGTCCATGGATACGCCGCGTGGACCGAAGCGAGCGGGGTTAAGCTTGCCGGGGTGATATTCAACAGGGTCGGTTCTGCGCGGCATTATGAACGACTCAAGAATTCAGTGCAGCGGGATGTGGAAGTCCTGGGTTATGTCCTGAGGGACGCTGATGTCGAGATGCCTTCACGCCATTTGGGACTGGCTACGGCGGACGAGATGCCGATGACCAGGATACAGGTCGAGGCGCTTGCATCGCAGGTAGAAGCCAACGTTGACATTGACCGTATTATTGAGCTGTCGGACCTGGAAAATGATGATATATGCGGCCGCTTTGTCTCAAGGCCCGGCCGCGTCGCACTCACCATGCGGATCGGCATAGCACGCGATATTGCGTTTTCTTTCTATTATGATGAGAATCTTGACTTGCTTCGGGAATCGGGTGCAGAGATCGTAACTTTCAGCCCGTTATGGGACAGCGAGCTTCCGCCCAATATCAATGCTCTATATATCGGCGGCGGCTATCCGGAGCTGCACGCGGAACAGCTGTCTGCAAACAGCTCCATGATCGAGAGCATCCGTGCCTGGGCTTCCTCCGGCAGGCCTGTCTACGCAGAGTGCGGCGGGCTGATGTACCTTTCGAAGGGCATTCGGGATTTTGGCGGACATCTTTTCGATATGACCGGGATTTTCCCTTTCGAGACCGAAATGCAGAAACGGCGAAGCGGGCTTGGCTATCGTGAGATAACATTGAAAGAGCCTTGCATCTTGGGACGTGCCGGCGCTACGCTGCGTGGTCACGAATTCCATTACTCCGCGGTGGCGTCCGGGCAGGATGTGGCGATATCGGGCCTGAAAAAGATATACGATATCGTCGATGCACAGGGGTCATCCCTTGGTTGCGAGGGATATAGTATCGGAAGCGCGCTGGCAAGCTATGTACACATTCACTTCGGCAGCAATCAGAGATCGGCCCGTCACTTTGTAAATTTCATCAAGGAAAATGCATGGGCCGAGAGACCATAAGGAAGGTGCACATTCCCAGGGCACCCGAGGAGGCGTGATAATGACGGCATTCAATGCTGCAGGGGGAAGCCCTGAGCGAATAATAATTATAGGGCATGGAAGCCCTCGCAGGGAGGCCAATACAATCGCCTCTCTTGCGGAGGCCCTTCATGTCAGCCTGCATCCGGGCTGCGAAGACAATTGCGTAAGAGGAGCATACCTGCAGTTTTCGGATCCGGATATCGAAACGGTCATAGAAGAAAGTGTCTCGGAAGGTGCGAGACGGATCATTCTTCATCCGTTCTTTTTGAATTCCGGCATGCATGTGACTAAAGACATCCCCGAGTTGATATCGGACGCAACGCGGAAATACCCGGGTGTCGAATTCATTTATACGGAACCTCTCGGAATGCATGAAAAACTGATAGAGATCGTAAGGGAGCGTATTTTTGCAAGCCGGGGATACGCGCCTTCAGAAATCGAAAGACGCAGCTTTGAAATTATAGGAGAAGAAGCCGACCTGAGCGGCTTCCCGCCGGAACAGCTGCCTATTATTAAGCGCGTTATACACGCCACAGCCGATTTTGAACTTGGCCTTTCGCTGAAATTTCATCCTGAAGCGGTACGGGGTGGTATTGAAGCGATACGATCCGGAAGAGATATTCTCACGGATGTCGAAATGGTAAAGACCGGCATAAACAAGAATCTGCTTTCAAAATGGGGCGGAAAGGTAATATGCGGATTAGACTACGCGGAATCGCATGATGAATCAGCATTGCACGGCATGGAGAAAAGTACGCGTTCAGAAAAGGGTATCGCGCGTGCCATGAAAGAGAATCAGAATGTCGGGGTAATTGCCATTGGCAATGCGCCCACGGCATTGCTGAAGCTGCTCGATATCTTGCACTCCGAAGGCAGGCCACATGGAGCCGCGCCTGCATTGATTGTGGGCGTGCCTGTCGGATTTGTGAAGGCTTACGAATCAAAAGTCAGGCTCTCCTCTCAGGATGTGCCCTTTATTACAAACCTCGGCAGGAAGGGAGGCAGCACGGTTGCCGTCGCAATTATAAACGCATTGCTCAAAATGGCCGATGAAAGATGAAACCAATTGAGTTTTTAAAGACAAGTGTTTTGCTTGCCGGCGCCGGTGTCTCAGTCGCGTCGGCAGGAGATGCCTATGCCATGCATATTTCCGAAGGCCTGCTGCCGTTTGATTGGGCAGCGTTATGGTCCGGGCTTGCGGTCCCTTTTATTGCGTTCGGTCTTTACAGATTGAGGAAGATGTCCGAGGCAGACCTTTCGTTCAAACCGCTGGTCGGCCTAATGACGGCGGTGGTATTCATAATCTCGTGCATGCCCATACCTGTGCCGACTGCGGGGACATGTTCTCATCCTTGCGGTACGGGTATTTCAGGGATACTCCTCGGCCCGTCCGTAAGCGTTTTGGTAACCGCAGCAGCCCTTCTTATCCAGGCCCTCTTTCTCGCCCATGGCGGGTTGACAACGTGGGGGGCAGACATAGTATCAATGGGAGTGATGGGATCATTTACCGGGTATCTGACCTTCAGGGCATTGCGCTCGTTAAAAGTTAATATGGCCGCCTCTGCCTTTGCAGCCGGACTGCTTGCTGATTGGGCGACTTACATTACGACATCGCTGGAACTCGCATCGGGGGTAAGGGGAGATTCCGAATTCTTGCCGCTATTCTGGCAGATAGTTGCAGCATTTGTGCCCACGCAGCTCCCGCTTGGAATACTCGAAGGCGCAATCACTGCAGGCATGGTCACTCTGCTTTACAAAAAGAGGCCCGACCTGCTTGTGAAGATGAGGGTTATCAAAGCGGAGGAAGCGCTATGAGAAAAAAGAAGTCGGAAGTCAGAATTCAGAATCCGGGAGAAATGAAACAAAGAGGCTATTCAGCAGTAGTTGTAGTCATAATCCTGATATTCAGCTTCTGTGCTTCTCTTTCCTTCGCGGAAGAAAAATGGCCTGGCGTCGATGAGTCCGTAGTAAATAAAATTGCCAAAGAGCACGGCAGGGAGGCATGGGAGCCGCTCATCAATACCGATCAGGGTGATCTGCTTCTCTTTGTTTTCCTTGTTGCAGGCACCATCGGAGGATTCGCAGCAGGCTATTACTGGCGGGTGTTGATGGAAAACAGATCGGGCGCCAATCGAAACAGGCGAGCCTAATGGAAATCTTTTCTGAATACTTCAAAAAGGAGCACTTGCTCTCGCGCATAGATGCAAGGATTAAGCTGCTTGTCGCCGTCGCAATGCTGGCGTTCGTGCTGAGCTATAAAGGATTCACCTTTCCGCTAATAGTTTTTGTACTCGGTATCGGGCTCTGTATCATGATGAAGAT
>Ga0187786_10000438_pt1 | contig 11923 bp, 9 predicted proteins | sample 0815_BV2_10_20_M_FD_132449 | JGI IMG/M metagenome (GOLD analysis project Ga0187786, IMG submission 132449) | Tropical peat soil microbial communities from peatlands in Department of Meta, Colombia - 0815_BV2_10_20_MG | ecosystem: Environmental > Terrestrial > Soil > Wetlands > Peat | place...
AGGTTGGAGGCGTCCAGCGTGCCGCCCGAGGCCGCGCCCGCGCCGATCAGGGTGTGGATCTCGTCGATGAACAGGATGGCGTTGGGGTTGTCCAGCAGCTGCTTCAGCACCGCCTTCAGGCGCTGCTCGAAGTCGCCACGATACTTGGTGCCGGCAAGCAGGGCGCCCATGTCGAGCGCGTAGACCGTCGCCTTGGCGAGAATGTCCGGCACCCGGCCCTCGATGACGCGCTGGGCCAGTCCTTCGGCAATGGCGGTCTTGCCGACACCGGCCTCGCCGACCAGCAGCGGATTGTTCTTGCGCCGACGGCAGAGCGTCTGGACGACCCGCTCCAGTTCCTTCTCGCGGCCGACCAGCGGATCGATCTTGCCGACCAGTGCCGCCTGGTTGAGATTCTGGGTGAAGTTCTCCAACGCACCGGCCTGCTGCTGGCCTTCCGCTTCCTGCTCCGTCGCATCCTCGCCCTTGTGCGTGGGTTGCGGCGCCTTGGTGATGCCGTGGGAAATGAAATTCACCACGTCGAGACGCGAGACGCCCTGCTTCTGCAGGAAGAACACGGCATGGGAATCCTTCTCGCCGAAGATGGCGACCAGGACATTGGCACCGGTAACTTCCTTCTTGCCAGAGGACTGCACATGCAGGATGGCGCGCTGGATGACACGCTGGAAGCCCAGCGTCGGCTGGGTGTCGATCTCTTCCGTGCCAGCCACGGTCGGCGTGTGCTGGTCGATGAAAGTGGTCAGTTCGCGGCGCAGCTCGTCGATATCGGCAGCGCAGGCGCGCAGCACGTCGGCGGCAGACGGGTTGTCGAGCAGCGTCAGCAGCAGGTGCTCGACAGTGATGAACTCGTGGCGCTTTTGCCGCGCCTCGACGAAGGCCATGTGGAGACTGACTTCCAGTTCCTGCGCAATCATCTAGTTTTCCTCCATCACGCACGCCAACGGATGCTGGTGCTGGCGCGCGAAAGCGGTGACCTGCTCGACCTTGGTGGCGGCAACGTCCCGCGGAAAAACACCGCATACTCCCTTGCCTTCGCGATGCACAGTGAGCATGACCACGGTCGCCTGCTCGATGCTCATCGAAAAGAACTGCTCCAGCACAACCACGACGAAATCCATCGGCGTGAAATCATCATTCAACAGCAGAACCTTATAGAGCGGCGGGGGTTTGATCCGTGCCTTCCGCGGTTCCAGAACAGCATTGCCTTCATGCAACGGCTTTGGTGTTGCCATGATTTGATTCTAATGCCAATCGTCCATGGTTCAACACCGCCGGCAAGATGGGAATAGTGGCGTTATCGCCGTTCATTTTCGATTCGTTATCGTGGCACCATCAGGTTTGTCATGTTGTTGTGCAGCAACGAATCCCCTTGACGCTATTGGCGGAATTGCGTAAAAGGCAAAACGTGTTTGGTTCAAGCCTCACTGCTGTGTTGTTTCAGGAATCGCCCCGCTGTCCTTCAGTTTTCTGAGTCACCGCTTGGCTTCCTAGGCTGTAGAGAACTTGCAACGCAAACATGTTCCGGCGTGTTTCGCGCGCCGGTGTGTTTTTCGTTTTGAGGGAAGAGATTTATGGCAACTGGTACCGTCAAGTGGTTCAACGACTCCAAGGGTTTCGGCTTCATCACTCCGGATGATGGCAGCGAAGATTTGTTCGCGCATTTTTCCGCTATCACCATGGCTGGCTTCAAGACCCTGAAGGAAGGTGAAAAAGTTTCCTTCGACGTCGTGCAGGGCCCCAAAGGCAAGCAAGCGTCGAACATTCAGAAGGCTTAACCTGTCTCCAGAATGTGAAAAGCCTGCCGGGTCACTCCGGCAGGCTTTTTTTTTGATTCCGCATGACAAATTACATGCGGTCGATCATCGCCTGACCGAATGCCGAGCACTTCACTTCGGTAGCGCCTTCCATCAGGCGGGCGAAGTCGTAGGTGACGACCTTGTCGCCGATGGCGGCTTCCATGGCCTTGATGATCAGGTCCGCGGCCTCCGGCCAGCCCATGTGACGTAGCATCATCTCGGCCGACAATATCAGCGAGCCCGGGTTCACGTAGTCCTTGCCGGCGTACTTGGGCGCGGTGCCGTGGGTGGCCTCGAACACGGCATATTGGTCCGAGATATTGGCGCCCGGCGCGATGCCGATGCCCCCCACCTGCGCTGCCAGCGCGTCCGAGATGTAGTCGCCGTTGAGGTTGAGCGTGGCGATGACGTCGTACTCGGCCGGGCGCAGCAGAATCTGCTGCAGGAAGGCGTCGGCGATGGCGTCCTTGACGACGATTTCGCGGCCGGTCTTGGGGTTCTTGAACGAGCACCACGGTCCGCCATCGATCGGCTGGGCGCCGAATTCGTTCTTCGCCAGGGCGTAGGCCCAGTCGCGAAAGCCGCCTTCGGTGAATTTCATAATGTTGCCCTTGTGCACGATCGTTACCGACTTGCGGTCGTTGGCGATGGCGTACTTGATCGCCGCGCGCACCAACCGTTCTGTTCCCTCGCGGGAGACCGGCTTGATGCCGATGCCCGAGGTGTTCGGGAAACGGATCTTCTTGACGCCCATTTCGTCCTGCAGGAACTTGATGACCTTCCTTGCGTTGTCGCTCTCGGCTGCCCACTCGATGCCGGCGTAGATGTCCTCGGTGTTTTCGCGATAGATGACCATGTCGGTCTTCGACGGATCTTTCAGCGGCGAGGGCACGCCCTTGAAGTAGCGCACCGGGCGTACGCATTGGTAGAGATCGAGCTCCTGGCGCAGGGCGACGTTGAGCGAGCGGATGCCTCCGCCGACAGGAGTCGTCATCGGGCCCTTGATCGATACCGAGTATTCCTTCAACAGCGCCAGCGTTTCTTCCGGCATCCAGACGTCGGGGCCGTAGAGACGGGTGGCTTTCTCGCCGGCGAATACTTCCATCCACGAAATCTTCCGGCGGCCGGAGTAGGCCTTGGCCACGGCGGCATCGACCACGGCCTTCATGACCGGCGTGATGTCCACGCCGATGCCGTCTCCTTCGATGTAGGGGATGATGGGGTTGTCGGGGGTGGCCTGGCCGGGGACGATCTTCTGGCCGGCGGGAATCTTGACGGGCGAGTTGCTCATTTTTTCTCCACTCCAGTGTGTTGTCAGGGCTTATGGGATTTAATTATCACCCAACCTATACTTGTCGGGCAATTTGCGCCCGATTACCGGAACCATATGCACGCCAGCGAAGACCAGGAAGCCGCCGCCCGTCGCATCGCCCGGACGATGATCGAGGGATTCGACAAACATTACCGGTTATTCCGGGAGTGTTCCGCCGGCGCCAAGCAGCGCTTCGAGGCTGCCGATTGGCGCGGCGTACAGCTGGCGGTCAGCAAGCGCATTGCCTTCTATGACGAGCGCGTTCTCGAGGCGATCGAGCGCCTGCACCGGGAGTTTGCCATCGGCGGCATCGACGATGCAGTCTGGCAGCGCGCCAAGCTCTACTACATCGGCCTGCTGACGGAGCACAAACAGCCGGAACTGGCAGAGACCTTTTTCAACTCCGTCTTCTGCCGGGTCCAGCACCGCACTTACTTCCACAACGAGTTCATTTTCTTCCGACCGGCCATTTCCACCGAGTTCATCGAGTCGGACCCGCCCACCTACCGTTGCTACTACCCGAACACCGTCGGCTTTCATGCCGCCGTGCAGCAGATGTTCACCGATTTTGGCTGGAGCCGTCCCTTCGAGGATCTCGAGCGGGATGTGGACTTCACCTTCCGCCTGGCACGGCGCCAGATCGGTGACTGGCAGGAGGCGAAGGCGAACTTGCAAATCCAGGTGCTCAACTCCGCCTTTTATCGCAACAAGGGTGCCTACGTGATCGGCAAAGTGGTGAACGGCACCGACGAGTATCCGTTCTCGGTACCGGTGCTGCACACGCCCGAAGGCCGGCTCTATCTGGATACCATCCTGCTCGATCCCTGGCGCATCGCCGCGCTGTTTTCCCTGTCACGCGCCTATTTCATGGTCGACATGCCGGTGCCGTCCGCCTACGTCCAGTTTCTCGGCTCGCTCATGCCGGGCAAGCCCCGCTCCGAGCTTTACACCATGCTCGGTCTCGGCAAGCAGGGCAAGACAATGTTCTTCCGCGATCTCTTCTATCACCTGCATCATTCCCAGGACCAGTTCATCGTCGCGCCGGGCATTCGCGGCATGGTGATGACGGTGTTCACGCTGCCGTCCTATCCCTATGTGTTCAAGGTGATCAAGGATGTCTTCGGCGCCAGCAAGGAAGTGGATCACGCCACGGTCAGGCGCAAGTACCTGCTGGTACGGCAGGTGGACCGGGTCGGTCGCATGGCCGATACCCTGGAGTTTTCCTACGCGGCATTGCCCATGGCACGGTTTTCTCCGGAACTGCTCGACGAACTCCGCCAGCAGGTGCCGTCGCAGCTTGAGGAGGATGGCGCGGATCTGGTGATCAAGCACGTCTACATCGAGCGGCGCATGGAGCCGCTGAATCTTTATCTCGACCGCGTTGAAAAGACCGGCCGCGACAACCTGATTGATGAGGCCGTACTCGAGTATGGCAACGCCATCCGCGAACTGGCTATCGCCAATATTTTTCCAGGCGACATGCTGTGGAAGAATTTCGGCGTCGCCCGCTTCGGTCGTATCGTCTTCTATGATTACGACGAGATCGAGCGCATGACCGACTGCAATTTCCGGCGCATCCCGCCGGCGCCCAGCCCCGAGGCCGAAATGTCGGGCGAGCCATGGTTTTCGGTTGGACCGAACGACATTTTTCCGGAAGAGTTCGCGAATTTTCTTCTGACTTCGCCGAGGATCCGCCAGGCATTCATGAAATACCATGCCGACCTGTTCGACGTCGCCTTCTGGCAGGAGACGCAGGAGTCGATCCGACGGGGCGAGGTCGTGGATTTCTTTCCGTACCCGGAGTCATTCCGCTTCTGCAGTGCCTTCGGCGACGGTTGCCGATGACCCGGATCATTCTGCTCAACAAACCATATGGAGTGTTGACCCAATTCACGTCCGCCGAGGGGCGGTCGACGCTCAAGGACTTCGTGCCCGTTGCCGGTGTTTATGCCGCCGGGCGCCTGGATTCAGACAGCGAGGGATTGGTGGTGCTCACCGATGACGGCGTCTTGCAGGCGCGCATCAGTCATCCCCGGCACAAGCTGGCGAAAACCTACTGGGCGCAGGTCGAAGGGATTCCAGGCCCGGAAGCGCTGGTGCGTCTTCAGCAGGGTGTCGATTTGGGTGATTTCGTCACCGGGCCCTGCCGGGCGGCACCGATTGCCGAGCCGAAGGGCCTCTGGCCGCGCGATCCGCCGATCCGTTACCGGGCCGCCATTCCGACATCATGGCTGGAGATGACGCTGACGGAAGGCAAGAACCGGCAGGTGCGGCGCATGACCGCCAAGGTAGGCCATCCCACCCTGCGCCTGATCCGGTGGGCGGTCGGACCCTGGACGCTTGAGGGTCTGGCACCGGGGCAGTGGCAGGAATCGCCATTGCGGCCGCCAGCGCGTCAACCTGGGCGCGCGAGGCGCGTTATTCGGTCTGACGCGCGGTAGTCACCGAATGTGTCAATAACGAAAAATTGCGCAAATTCATTTGAAAGGAAACAAGATGACCAAGCTTCTCGCCACCCTGGTTGCCGGCCTGTTTGCCGCTTCTGCCGCAATTGCCGCTGACGCCCCGAAGGCTGCCGCTCCCGCTGCTGCCCCGGCCATGGCCGCCCCTGCCGCTGCTGCGGCCGCTCCCGCCGCTGCCGCGGAAGCTCCTGCCGCTCCGGCGAAGGCCGCCAAGAAGCACGGCAAGAAGCACGGCAAGAAGAAGGCCGCCGCTGCTGCCAAGTAGTACGGTTTTCGGCATGGCATGACGAAAGGGCAGGGAAACCTGCCCTTCGTCGTTATTGGCCGAACGTTTTTTACCTGGCGGCGGCGTTCAGCCACCACTGACTTTCGCAGCGATGTGCGCCAGCGCTTCCTCGACCTGGTCGATCAGGATCAGGCAGAGGTCGCCTTCTGCAAGTTTCGTCAAGGCTGCGTCAATGGCGGCAAATTCCCCCTGGATTTCCTGTATCGCCGTGGTCCGTGACGCATTCGCGAGCCCCTGACGCAACAGGCCGATGACTTCGCCGTCGGCTCGGCCGCGCTGACAGGCGTCCTGATACAGGATCACCTCGTCGAAGGCATCGCCGAGAATTTCCGTCTGCTGCCGGATATCCTCGTCGCGTCGGTCGCCGGCGCCACTAATCACCACCAGGCGACGGCGAGCGGGCATGTTCTCGATCGCCTGCACCAGCGCGTGGATGGCATCGGGGTTGTGGCCGTAGTCGGCGATCAGGGTGGCGCCGCGATAGCTGAACAGATTGAAGCGTCCGGGCGCGGTCTGCGCATCATTGACAAAACTGGCCAGACCGGCGTGAATGGTTTCCCAGCCGAGCCCCAGCGCCCAGGCAGCACCCGTGGCGGCCATGGCGTTTTCCACCTGGAAGCCGATGCTGCCGTCACGGGTGACGGGAATGCTCGCCAGGGCGATGCGGTGTTCGAGCTTGCCTTCGGCCGCAACAATGGCATCGCCGTCGCGGAAGACCACACGCTTGCCTTGGGCACGGTGGGTGGCCATGATCGGATGATAGCGATCGTTGGCGAAAAAGGTGACCGCCCCCGGGCACGATCGGGCCATGCGCGCGACGATGGGATCGGCGGCGTTGAGTACGGCCACGCCAGTCGGCGCCACGTTCTCGACGATCACCCGCTTGACCACGGCCAGGTCTTCGACGGTGCTGATGTAACTCAGGCCCAGGTGATCGCCCATGCCGATGTTGGTGACCACGGCGACGTTGCAGCGGTCGAAGGCCAGGCCCTCGCGCAGCACGCCACCGCGCGCCGTTTCGAATACCGCCGCGTCGACATCGGGGTGCAGCAACACGTTGCGGGCGCTCTTTGGTCCGCTGCAATCGCCGCTGTCGATGCGCTGACCTTCGACATAGACGCCGTCGGTGGTGGTCATGCCGACACGGAGACCCCGACGGGAAAGGATGTTGGCGATCAAGCGCACCGTCGTGGTCTTGCCGTTGGTGCCAGCGACGGCGACCACCGGAATGCGGGCGTTGTCGCCCGGCTCGAACATGGTCGAAACGATGGCCTCGCCGACCGCGCGTCCCTTGCCGTAGGACGGGCTGAGGTGCATGCGCAGGCCCGGCGCCGCGTTGACCTCGACGATGCCGCCGCCCTGTTCTTCGAGAGGCTTTAAGACGCTGTCGCAAACGACGTCGATGCCGCAGACGTCCAGGCCGACCATCTGTGCCGCCGCCACGGCCGCGGCGGCCAGATCGGGATGAACATCGTCGGTGACATCGGTGGCGGTGCCGCCCGTGGATAGATTGGCGTTGTTGCGCAGAACGACACGGGCGCCCTTGGGCGGCATCGAATCGGCGTCGAAACCCTGCTGGGCGAGCGTCGCCACGGCGATATCGTCGAAGCGGATCTTGGTCAGAGACGTGGCATGTCCGGTGCCTCGGCGCGGGTCGCTATTCACGGAATCCACCAGGTGGCGAACGGTATGTTTGCCGTCGCCGAACACTTGCGGAGGATCGCGTCGTGCTGCCGCGACGAGATGGTTGCCGACCACCAGCATCCGGTAGTCGTGACCGGGCAGGTAACTCTCGACCATCACGGAGGAACTGATTTCTGCGGCAAGGACATAGGCCGCCAGCACCCGCTCGCGGGTTTCGATGTTGACCGTGATGCCTTTGCCCTGATTGCCATCCTGGGGTTTGACAACCACCGGACCACCGATTTCCAGAGCCGCCTGCCAGGCATCTTCGGCGTCGACGACCGGCCGGCCTTGCGGAACCGCGACACCGCCAGCCCGGAGCAGGCGCTTGGTGAGTTCCTTGTCCTGGGCGATCGATTCGGCGATGGCACTGCTGCGATCGGTTTCCGCCGCCTGGATGCGCCGCTGGCGGCTGCCCCAGCCGAATTGGACCAGGCTGCCTTCGGTGAGCCGCCGGTAGGGAATGCCCCGCGCCACCGCGGCCCACACGATGGCGCCGGTGCTCGGTCCGAGGCGGACATCCTCGTCGAGTTCGCGCAGTCGGGCCAACGCCCCGATAGTATCGAAGGGTTCGTCTTCGACCGCCGCCCGGCACAGTGCCTCGGCCAGTTCGAAAGCCAGGCGGCCAACCGCTTCCTCGCTGTACTCGACCACGACTTGGTATATGCCGGGCTCCAGCGTTGCCGTGGTGCGGCTGAATGTGACCGGGCAGCCGGCCTGTGCCTGCAAGCCAAGGGCGGCGAATTCCAGCGCGTGGGCCATCGAGATTTCTTCGGCATGGCTGGTTGGTGTCAGAAAGCCGATTTCGGGAAAGCGCGCCCGCAATCTGTCCTCGAAACCGGAGATGTCGCCGATCGTCTGCTCTGCCTCGGTGCAGGCAACGATCGCCTCGATGGCAGTATGCCGGCTCCAGAGGTTGGGGCCACGCAAAGCTCGGATTCTGGAAACTTCCATGAACGATTTACCTGTTACGCCCTGGCTTGCTCGGCGCCAAATTTCGAATAGGAGGTCTCGATGCCGGCGCGGATCAGGTCCGGGGCAATGCCTAGCGCCCAGGCTGCTGCCGCAGCGGCGAGAATATTTTCAACCTGCCAGGCTTCCGGCCCGGCAAGAGTGGCCTTCACTGTCGCCATTCTTGGCAACAGTGTCTCCCGATCGCCCGTCGCCAGCACGAGTCCGCTATCCCGGATGAACACCGCCCGCCGTCCCTGCGCCCGATGTTCGACAATCACCGGGGTCGCTGCGTCCGGGCCAAAGAAGATCACTTCGCCGTCGCAGAGCGGCGCCATCGGCGCGACCAGCGGATCCACGGCGTTGAGTACGGCAACGCCATCAGGCAGAACGACATCGACCGGCGTGCGCAGCACGTTGACCATGTGGTCGGGTGTTTCGATGTAGTGATCGGCGACCTGCGCAGCGGGATCAATGTTGGTGACCACCGCCACCGTGCAGCGGTCATAGGCCAGTCCCTCGGCGACGAGGCTGCGGGCACTCGTCTCGAGAATGGCGGCTTCGACAGCCCGATTGATGAGTGTCCGGTGGGCCGCCTGCCAGTTGGCGCCGTCGGTCTTGTCGACGCACCGCTGGCCGACGAAGGAGCCCTTGCTGCATGCCAGTCCAGTCTGTTTGCCGCTCAACTGGATCAATTCGGCCAACAGTCGCGCCACCACCGTCTTTCCCTTGCTGCCGGCGATGCCGACAATCGGGATGCGGCCGGATTCATTGCTCGGGAACAGATGATCGACGATGGCGGCGCCGACCGGCTGTGGTGTTCCTTCCGCCGGCTTGAGATGCATGAGCAATCCGGGGCCGGCATTGACCTCGACTATCGCGCCGCGCTGCTCGTCAAGCGGGCGCGAAATATCTTCGGCGACCAGGTCGATGCCGGCGATGTCGAGCCCAACAATGCGCGCCGCCAGCGTGGCGGCGGCGGCGGCCTGCGGATGTACATTGTCGGTGACATCATAGGCGAGATCACCCTGGCGCTTGATCAGCACCTCCGTGCCGGCCGCCGGCACCGATTGCGGTGTGAAGCCTTGCCGTTCCAGTTCCAGCAGAGCGATCGGCTCGGCCTCCAGCGCCACGGGCTCGAGCGGGAATTCCTCCTCGACACCGCAGCGCGGATCGCTGTTGATCTGGCTGTCGACAAGTTGGGCGATCGTCGAACGGCCATCGCCGACCACGGCTAGGACCTTGCCGCGAATCGCGGCGACGACGTGGTTGCCGACGACCAGCAGGCGATGGGCGTTGCCGCGCACGAAACGCTCGACCATGACGCCGCTCCCTTCGTCAACAGCAGCTTCATAGGCCTTCTCGACTTCAGCACGGGTGTTGAGATCGGTGAACACGCCGCGGCCATGGTTGGCGTCCGTGGGCTTGACCACCACGGGCAGGCCGACGTCCTCGGCGGCCTCCCAGGCGTCCTCGGCGCTGTCGACCTCGCGGCCTTCCGGAATCGGCACGCCGCAGGCGGCGAGCAGGCGCTTGGTCAGGTCCTTGTCGCTGGCGATGCCTTCGGCAATGGCGGAGGTGGCGTCCGTTTCCGCAGTCCAGATGCGCCGGCTGCGGGCACCATAGCCGAGCTGCACCAGGTTGCCATCGGTAAGCCGGATCGATGGGATATTGCGGTCGGTCGCGGCGTCGACGATGCAGGCAGTGCTGGGACCCAGGCAATGAGTGTCGGCGATCGTCCGCACGTTGGCAATCGTGCCGGCGACGTCGAAGGGCCGATCCTCGATCGCGGCCAGAATCAGCTGGCGGGCGGCTTCCAGGCAGGCGCGGGTGACCTCCTCCTGCCGGGAGCGCACCACCACTTTGTACAGACCCCGCGTGGACGTGCTGCGCGCCTTGCCGAACCCGGTGCGCTGGCCCGCGAGATTCTGCAATTCGAGGGTCACGTGTTCCAGGACATGGGCGGCCCAGGTGCCTTCGCGCAGGCGCTGGAGAAAGCCGCCTCGTTCGCCGATGCTGCACTTGTGTTCGATCAGCGACGGCAGCCAGGCGATGAGGCGATCGACGAAGCCGGGCAGCGTGTTCGACGGAAAGTCCTCGAGGGCGCCAATGTCCACCCAGGCTTCAAGCGCCGGGCGGTAGGTCCAGAAATTCGGTCCGCGCAAGGGAATGGTGCGAATGATGTCGAGCTTGTACATGTAGTTATCGCTTGTTGTGGCGCCCGGTACGGAAACGCGCTTCACCGCCGATAAACGTGAGGTGAATGAAATAGTTTACCGGACGCCCGGGTTTGGTGCGAAAAACCGTGTTGGTGAGTCCGCGGCCGACCCTTCCCCCGGTCCGGATATACTCCCGCCCCATGACACAATCGCCAACGCCTCGTTCGCCTGCGGAGCCGATTCCATTGCCGGAAGCGTGGCGTGCCGTCACGACTGACTTTCTGCAGGAGGGCGAGCAGGTCGCCGCTTGGCTTACGCCGGATCTCGACAGCAACCTCACCTTCGCCCGGGGCCTGATCCTGGTCACCGACAGGCGCCTCCTGGCGCAGGCGGCCGCTGGCGCCGGCTGGCAGGAATGGCCGTATCGCCCGGATTTGACCCTGCAAAGCCACGATCACGCCGGAGTGGCGACGCTGGAACTGCGCGATGCCACGTCGCGACTGGGCTGCTGGCGTTACACGCTGGCCGAGAACGTGCATTCGCTGCGCCTCGTTTCGGAGTTCGAGCGGCGCCTGGAAAGCCATTGCAGCGGCCGTCCCGTGCCGCCGCCGGAAGAAGCCGTCTGCCCCACCTGCAATACGCCGCTGGAGCCGAACCAGGAAGAGTGCCCGGTTTGCAGCAAGGTCATCCACACGCCGCCGTCGACCTGGACGCTCCTGCGCCTGTGGCGTTTCGCACGGCCGTACAAATGGCGCCTGCTGGCGGCTTTCCTGCTCATGCTCACCGCCACAGCGGCGACCCTGGTGCCGCCGTACCTCACCAAGCCGCTGATGGACGACATCCTGATCCCGTATCAGAACGGCAAACCGATCGACGTGCATCTGGTCGCGCTCTACCTCGGCGGCCTGCTCGGCGCCGCGCTGGTGGCCTGGAGCCTGGGCTGGATCAAGACCTACATCCTGGCGCTGGTGTCGGAACGCATCGGCCGCGATCTGCGCACGGCTACCTTCGAGCATCTGCTCAACCTCTCGCTCGAATACTTCGGCGGCAAGCGCACCGGCGACCTGATGGCGCGCATCGGTTCGGAAACGGATCGCATCAACGTCTTCCTGTCCCTGCACCTGCTCGACTTCGCCACCGACGTGCTGATGATCGGCATGACGGCGGTCATCCTGGTGTCGATCAACCCCTGGCTGGCGCTGGTGACGCTGCTGCCGCTGCCGCTGATCGCGTGGATGATCCACGTCGTGCGCGACAAGCTGCGCACCGGCTTC
>Ga0187786_10000439_pt1 | contig 11912 bp, 11 predicted proteins | sample 0815_BV2_10_20_M_FD_132449 | JGI IMG/M metagenome (GOLD analysis project Ga0187786, IMG submission 132449) | Tropical peat soil microbial communities from peatlands in Department of Meta, Colombia - 0815_BV2_10_20_MG | ecosystem: Environmental > Terrestrial > Soil > Wetlands > Peat | place...
AGCAGGCCCTTAGCATCCCTTATTTCGATCACCGCATCGCGGACCTGTTTAAGCGTAACGTCACGTCGGTCCTCAAAATGTCTCTCCAGTTCTCTGTATTCTATAGTAGGACTAGCTTTTGGCCGCAATTTAAAAGTGACTCCGGTGATGACATACTGCCCAGCACAGCTTGTATTAAAGATGCTTTTCCTATAGTCAAAACCACAGGCTTCTCTGTTCAAATATGCAGCAGCGGAGGTATTGACTTCAATAACTCTGACCCCGGCAATTGTTTCTGACACTTCTTGCCCGTACGCACCAATATTCTGGACAGGAGACGCCCCCACCGTTCCTGGAATACCGGCAAGGCATTCGACTCCCTGCCAGTCCTGTGCCACGCAATAGTCTGCAAACTGCTGCCAATCCTCTCCCGCCCCAATATACACTAAAATATTTTCATCCTCTTTCCTGCTTCTCAGGCCCATTATGCGGTTAAGGATTACCAACCCGGTAAACCCCTCATCGCTAACAAGCACATTGCTGCCGCCACCAAGAACAAATATAGGCACATCACGTTCTCTTGCCGCAGATATCGCATATTTCAGGTCGTCTTCGCTTGCAGCCTCAAGAAAGTAGCGTGCAGGGCCACCAACTCCGAAGGTTGTGAGATCACGCAGAGAGTAATTTTCTTTTAATATATTCGCGGATGGTGTCATCGGCTTAATTATTATAGCATTGGTCAGTTTTCGCCATTACCGTCGCCGTTTCCCCGCAACTTCTTGACAGCCAAAAACCAGACCAGCAGAGCAATAGCTATTATCGCAATTAGTATCATCAGCGCTTTCTGGGCTTCTGCGACGTCCTGCTTAATCAACTGAAGCGTACTGCCGCCCCAGAAACCTGCACCGACCATCAATGTCATGGTAAAAATTGAAGATACTGCATCTGCAATAACGAAGCGGCTTCGCGGCATTCTCAGAATACCGGCAACAAGGAAGATCTGAGATCGAATCCCAACTAAATGGCGGCCAAGAAAGATAACAAGCACACCCCATCTCCGAAAAGTGCTTTCCAGGCTGGCCTCTCTCCGGGCCGATATGATTTTGCGAAAGCGTTTGTGAGCGACTACTTTTCTGCCATATTTCCTGCCCACGTGATAGAGGAAATAATCGGTGATTACCATTCCAGATGCCACAATGATTAGCGCCGGGGTCGGCCTTACCACTCCATGGGCTATCATGAATCCGCACAGGATCAAAATTGCATCCTCCGGAAATGGGAACCCAATCACTCCCAGCACAAGCAGAACAAAAAGCCCGAAATACGGAAACTGCTGAATCAATGTTGCATCCATGCTAAAGGCCTGCCTCCTTGCTTCGACCAGTCTCGCAATTTTTACTAATTGCCATGCTGCCCTGCTTTCTAGTATAGTTGAAAACTGTTTTAATCCGCATACAAAAACAAAATCCCGCAGGAGGTCAGCAGATGATGGAGCTATTGAGAACACGCAGAAGCATTCGCAGATATTCGGATAATCCAATAGATAGAAAAACTGTCTCATTGCTTATCGAATCAGCACTAAGGGCGCCTTCATCGAGAGATATAAAACCATGGGAGTTTATAATCGTGGATAACGCCAAGCTGCTGTCGGAGCTTGCTGAATCAAAAGAGCACGGATCTCAGTTTCTTCGCGGAGCAACACTCGGAATAGTTGTATGCGCCGACAGCGGAAAGTCTGATGTTTGGATCGAAGATTGTTCGATCGCATCCATATTAGTACAGATGATGGCGCATTCGCTTGGGCTGGGCAGCTGCTGGATTCAGATACGAAACAGGAAACATAAGAATAACAGGACCGCCGGGCAATACGTTCAAAAGATATTGGGACTGCCAAGGCATGTTAAAGTCGAGTCTATCATCAGCATCGGCTACCCGGCTCAGAAGAAGAAACCGATAGCAAAAAGCTCTCTTAACTACGAAAAAATACATCATAATAATTACTCGATGCAATATTGCCTGAAAAGAAAGTAATCTGCATATTACAGAATTTAAAGATCTTTGAAATAACCTTGTGACAATACTAGACCCTGGATCTCAGGTCATAGCCAACTGATGCGCATATCCGGTTCACCTATGTCCGTCACAGTTAAATGTTTCAGGACAGTTCGGTATGCAATTAATACGCATGGGCAAATATTTTGATTCATACCGTTGTCATGAATATTATGGATCAAATCGGTTACACTATATTCGTTAATTTTACTAACCCAAAGGAGAACCCAGATGCCAGAAACAAAAGCAGTTATCGAAACAAAATTTGGCAATATCGAGCTGCGTTTTTTCTCTGATGTTGCGCCAGGCCATGTGAACAATTTCATTGAACTCGCCAAGAAGGGGTTTTACGATGGAACTACTTTCCATCGCGTTATCCCGGGTTTCATGATACAGGGCGGCGATCCGAACTCTAAAGATCCGGATAAGTCACGCCACGGCATGGGTGGGCCCGGTTACACAATCAAGGCTGAATTTAATGAAAAACCTCATAAGCGCGGCGCCTTGTCAATGGCTCGCTCCGCCCATCCTGACAGCGCGGGATCGCAGTTCTTCATCTGCGTAGCCGACGCTAACTTTCTTGATAGACAGTACTCAGTGTTCGGAGAAGTGGTTGCAGGCATGGAAGCAGCTGATGCAATTGTGAATCAGCCGAGAGATGCAAGGGATAATCCGACTGAAAGAATCGAAATGAAGGTTTCTGTAGTTCAAGAATAGAAGTTGATCTTATTGCTCTGAAAGCCGGGTTGCCTCTGCTGAAACATTAAGGCAATCCGGCTTTTGCATCAAAAAGAATGATCCTTATCAGGAAATGTCCCCTTTTCAACTTCTTCTTTGTATTGAATAATCGCCCGCAGTGCCTCGTCCTTCAGATTGGCATACTGCTTTGCGAATTTTGGCATAAACCTTTCGAAAAGGCCCAGGACATCGTGCATCACTAACACCTGGCCATCGCAATGCGGGCCTGCGCCAATTCCGATGGTTGGTATTGAGATCTCGGATGTTATACGTCTCGCAAGTTCCGCCGGAATTGCCTCAAGCGTTAAACAAAACGCCCCCGCATCCTCAAGTATCTTTGCATCTTCCATTAACCCCTGGGCTGCCTCTTCTGTCTTCCCCTGAACTTTATATCCTCCCATCCTATGCAAAGCTTGCGGCGTCAGTCCAATATGCGCCATTACAGGGATTTCAGCCATCGTCATAGCCCGGACCCTGTCAGCCACCTCACGGCCACCTTCAAGTTTGACAGCCTGAGCGCCGCCCTCTTTGAGAAACCTCCCGGCATTGCGCAGAGCATCCTCGACGCTGATCTGATACGACAGATAAGGCATGTCTGCAATAACCATAGCATGCGTAGCTGCCCTTGATACAATCTTAGTGTGATAGATCATTTCATCCATAGTGACTGCAATAGTATTGTCAAGTCCCTGCACAACCATAGCGAGTGAGTCGCCGACTAGTATCGCATCGACGCCTGCCTCGTCAGTGATTCTGGCGAAGGGGAAATCATATGCCGTAAGCATTACTATCTTCCGGCCATCTTTTTTCCTATCAAGCAGACTCTGTACCGTAACCCTCATAAAGGTCACCTCTCCGACATAGATTTCATTGTACGGACGGATTTCAGATAGAGCTGCAAGTTTCTGCCGCCCTCCCATTCGTTCATGACCGGCACAAAAGCAGCATCGACCAGAGCACCCGGCTCTGCCATGTCAATCATGCTTCCGAGTCCAAACCCTATACCTTCCATCCCTTTTCCGTTCTGCTTTAAATATACTTTCAGATGATTGTTGCCTACAATGCGGGACTGATAGATTTCCAGGCCTTTGGCACCGAACAGAGGCTCCTCGTTTCCGCAGCCGAAGGGCTCCAAGCGCGCCATTTCCTGAATAAAAAAAGCATTCACATCAGAAAGCATAAGTTGCGCATCAATACTGAGCGCAGGCACCATGTCTTCATGCTTCACAGTTTCGAGCACCAGCCGTGACATCTGTGTTTTGAAAATATCTATATCTGACGCAGCCAGTGTCAAACCGGCTGCCTGCTTGTGACCGCCGAATGCGTGCAGTACGCCGCTGCAGCGGCACAATCCCTCATGGATATCAAAAGGAGGAATACTCCTGGCTGAACCTTTTGCGATCCCGTCTTTGACGGATAGCACAAAGGATGGCTTGTACAGACAGTCAGTGATTCTTGCCGAAACAATGCCTAGGACTCCGCAATGCCATCCTTCTTTTGCCACAACTATTGCTCCCATTTGATCTATGTTTTGGCTGTGCAGCATCTCCATAGCCTCGCCATATACTTTATCGCCTATTTCCTGTCTGCGAGTATTCAGCCCGTCCAGCCATTCAGCAAGGCGAGTGGCTTCATCACCGGATTCGGTAAGCATGAATTTGACAACATCACCGGCATAATCTATCCGGCCTGCAGCATTAATACGGGGAACAAGCATATAGTGCAGTGAAGAAGCCCTTATTGGTCCAGACGCAATGCCTGATATCTGCTTTAATGCCCTTATCGCACGTCTATTGCCAGTCTGGATAAGTAACAGCCCCTCCTTCAGTATTATCCTGTTGTCGCCAATGACGGGCACAATATCAGCGGCCGTTCCTATTGCTGCCAGATCAATCAGATCGATGACTTTATCAAGATTATTGCCATTAAGTGCCTGCGCCAGCTTGAAGGCCACGCCAGCTCCTGACAAGTTGGAAAATGATGATTCATAAGACGTCAGCTTCGGATTAATTATGGCAATTGCATCTGGAAGTATTATGGTACGTGCCGGCCCTTCATCTCTCATTGGTTCATGGTGGTCAGTCACGATAACGTCGATGCCGTAAGACTTTGCTGCTGCTATTGCGTCAAATGATGTGATGCCGCAGTCAACGGTAATGATGAGCGACGCCCCGGCTTCTCTGGCTTTATTTATTCCTTCTGCGCCGAGACCGTACCCAAACCTTCTGTCAGGTATATAATAGAGCGGCTTTGTGCCCAGCCTGCCCAGGGCATCTACAAGAATAGCTGTTGCAGTCACCCCATCAGCATCATAATCACCATGAATGATAATAGTCTCGCCCGCATGTATGGCTTGTAATATGCGCCCAACGGCCGGCCGCATACCAGAAATATCAAACGGATCGCTCAGCATAGTTATGCGGGGATTGAGAAATGAGTCCAGCTGATCAGCTGTCTTTATGCCCCGGTTGATTAGAACCTGAGAAAGGGGAGAGGGCAGCCCTGAGAGCCTTGAAACATAGTCCACATATTCCTGGTTTGTCCTGTTAACAAACCAGCGTGACTTCGACGAGGCAAAGGACATCCTTCACTCCCTTCAGGAATTACACAACGCAGAGTTGCCTCATAAAAACATGCATCTCCAAGTCAGCTTTTCTTGGACACAAGAGGCTGCCTGTTCTTGCCCAGCAGAATTACGACCGGGCTAGCTACAAAGACAGATGAGTATGTTCCAACTGCAACACCCAGAAGCATGGCCAGTGCAAAATCATGAATAACTTCTCCGCCAAAAAGAAACAAAGCAAGCGCGCTAAAAAATACTGTCAGCGATGTAACGATTGTTCTCGAAAGGACTTCGTTGATGCTCCTGTTGACCACAGCATCAATGGGCTCCCTTAGGTACCTTTTCAGATTCTCCCTGACACGGTCAAAAACCACAACCGTATCTGTGAGAGAATAACCGGCAAGCGTCAGCAATGCAGTCACGAGTATGAGATTGATCTCCTTGTTCAACAAATAGAATACACCGAGAACCGCCAAGACGTCATGGAACGTTGCTATTGTAGCGCCTATCCCGAAGCGTATCTGGAACCTGATCGCCACGTAAATAAGGATTCCCAGAGTGGCCATACCTACAGCCCACAGAGAGTCCTGCCGAAGGCGCGAGCCTACTTTCGGGCCTATTTCCGTAGTTGAATCGACGACCGGCTTCTTGTCTGCGAACTTCGCATTAAGCACCTGATTAATCACCTCGCTCGCTCCGCCGAGTCTCTCCTCCTGTTTCTTCACTCTGATCAGAATTTTGTTTTCAGTAGGAAGATCCTGCAGATCGAAATCCTTAAGGCCGCCCGTCTCAAGTGCCTGCCTTACATCATGAAGGGCTACTGTCTGTCCGAATTTGATCTGGACAGCTGTGCCACCGGCAAAATCAACGCCAAGGTTGGCATTACCCAGAACTATCTGAACCAGTGCAAAGACACCAAGCGCCGACATGACTCCGGACAAGATAAAGGCATACATCTTCTTGCCCATGAAATCTATCTTAGTATTCTTTATGAGTTCTATCATATGCTCAACCCCTTTGCCTCGCCTCTGGATTGAATGATGTCGAAGATCGTTTTTGTGCCTATCAGCGCCGTGAAAAGATTTATCATAACGCCAAGACTAAGAGCTACCGCGAATCCCTTGATGGGTCCGGTCCCGAATTGGAAAAGGACGGCCGCGGTGATCAGCGTAGTAACATGAGAGTCGAATATGGTCCAGAAAGCTTTTTTGTATCCGCCTTCCACAGCAGCGCGCGGAGTCTTGCCGGCCCGCAGCTCTTCACGCATTCGTTCAAACATAAGCACGTTGGAGTCAACCGCCATGCCGATAGCCAATATGATGCCCGCAATGCCGGGTAATGTAAGCGTTGCATTAAGGGCGGCCATTGCTCCCAACAAGAGCACGATATTCAATATGAGAGCGAAATCGGCAATCATACCCGAAAGCTTGTAGTAGAATATCATGAAGCACACTACAAGTATTGTTGCAACAATACCAGCCATCTTTCCTGCATCGATAGAGTCGCGTCCAAGCGAAGGCCCGACAGTAAGGTTCTGCAGGGTCTTTAAAGGTGCAGGAAGAGCACCCGCCCTCAGCACGATAGCAAGGTCTTTTGCTTCATCCAGTGTGAAGTTACCGGTAATCTGAGCATCACCTCCGCCGATCCGGTCCTTTATGCGCGGAGCAGAGTATACATTGCCGTCCAGTATAATCGCCAGCATCTTCCCGATATTAGCGCCTGTGACATCTTCAAATATCTTTGCCCCGGCGGCATTGAACCTCATTGATACATAAGGCTCGTTGAACCTCTGATCAATGTTGACCTTGGCTTCTGTGAGCGTGTCGCCAGAAAGTAAAACCTCTTTTTTCAATAGGTAGGGGGTTTTTTCGATAAGCTGATGAGTCTCTTTATCCATCACATTATGGAAAAGAATCTGGTCACCATCCGGGATTCTGCCCTTGAACTTCTCAAGAAATTGCTGTTCTTCGCCAGGCAATATCCTCGACGGCAGTTCAGCGGCAACAGGTGATTCGGCATCAACCAGTTTAAACTCCAATTGCGCCGTCTTTCCTATGATATCGACAGCCCTCTTCGGATCTTTCACTCCCGGAAGTTGCACGACTATCTCATTGGCTCCCTGCCTTAGTATTGTTGGCTCTGCAACTCCGAACTGGTCTATTCGGTTTCTGATTATCTCCAGAACCTGATCAGTCGCCGCGTCCTTTATCTTCTGAGCTTCTGCGGCGGAGAACCGGTATTTCAGCGATCCTGTGCTATCTGCCAGAGAAAGAGCCGGGTACATATCCTCAACCACCTTGCGCACCGTTGAATCAGAAGGTGTTACTACAACAAAGCTTCCCTCTCTTTTTACACTTCCTTGTATATTCTTCCTCTGAAACGCACCCGCTATAGATGTAGCAGCACGGTCAGTTGCAATCTCTACCGCTTTATCGCCTTCCACCTCGAAGACGAGATGCAGCCCACCCTGCAAGTCAAGCCCCAGTACTATGCCTTTGCTCGGTAAAGTCTTTGTCCACCAGTCAGGCATGTTCTGGAATACAGGGGTATTAGGAAGAAAGAATATAACTGCAGCTAAGACTGTGGCGCCGATCAGCATTACTCTCCACAATATGCCCTTCTTCATCTATATGTGATCCTCCAGCTCGATGTTATGAAATATGATCAGACTATTCTTGATCTGAACCCGTCCGCACTGTAGTTATGGAATTCCGGCTAACCCTGATCTTGACGTTTTCAGCTATCTTGACAGTTACTGTATTTGTCTCAACGCCTTCAATGACACCATATATGCCGCCTGCTGTAACGATCTTATCGCCCTTCTTCAGGTCGTCCAGCATTTTCTTGACCTCTTTGGCCTTCTTCTGCTGCGGACGTATCAGGAGAAAATAGAATATGACAAATATCAGGACAAGTGGAGCCAAATTCATTATAAGTGCCTGCATACCACCTGCTTGTCCTGCTGCACCCTGAGGTGCAGGGCCCATCGCATATGCATCGGTTATCAGATCAAATATCATTTGAAACCTCCTCATCATAAACCACAGAAATTATGGCGATTTTTTTCGATCTATATAGTAACAATCTCTCCTTGAAAATCGCAAGCAGATACAGACTTCACAATGCAAGACACAGATTGAACATTAAACATTCATGCGAACATATACTTTTTGAAAAGATCGAGCCCCTTCTTATGCTCTTCGGTCAGTTCGTAATCAAGCATGTTCCAGTAAGCAATTATCTCGTCTCTTTGTAAAAAGTTCTTTATAGACGACTGGTCAGCGATTTTTTCCAGATTCAGAAGCGCTTGCTGTTTGGCCGCCATAAGGTCTGACACGAATTTCTCAAATATGTCATGCCGTGCGTCTGTAATATCATACACTTCCTTCCTAACGATCCACAGGGCAAAAACAAAAGGCAGACCGGTTTTTTCATACCAGACCTGGCCGAGATCGTACCTGTACATATAACCGGCAAGTTCGGCAGCGCCTTTGTTTTGCATAGACCCATACATAAGTGCTTCGTCTCCTATCAGAAGAAAAGCATCGGCGTTCGCTAAAAAAGGATTTTCTGAAACCTTCGATGAGTATTCAATGCCATAAAATCTCTTCAGCACAACGTCGAGCAGTGCAACGGATGTCGCCGACTGCGAAGTCACGCATACAATACCCCCGCCGAGCCGCTCGATCGGCTTTGTGCTGAAGAGGAAGATCGATCCGACAGGCCCCATAGAGCTAACCGAAATGCCTTCGATAAACCGGTAAAGCGAAGGATTTCTCAGATATTCGACTGACGACGAGGGGCTGAGGTCGATTGTGCCTTCTCTGAGCATGTCGTTCAAACGTGATGGCACGCCATCAATAAATTCGTACAATGAGCAGTCGAACTCTTTTTCGAGTGTTTGGAAGATCGGGAACAGGTTAGCAAAAGGAATCCTGCCGATCTTGAGTCTTTGATCGGCCATTATCCCTTCACGACCCCCATCGGCCGCAGCCGGGCGACCTTCAGTGCAATGCCGGCATTGTGGACCACGTCAACCACGTTCGTCACATCCTTGTAAGCTTCCGGCATCTCCTCGGCAAGTATCTCGCGTCCGGCGGACCTGACAAATATGCCCTTGTCCTCAAGCTCACGCCTGATGGCCCTGCCCTTCGCACGCCTGATAGCCTCGTGCCTCGACAAAATCCTGCCTGCACCGTGGCATGCGGAGCTGAATGTCTCAAGCTTGCCTTTTTCTGTTCCCACTAAAATAAAAGACGCACGCCCCATGTCACCAGGGATGATTACAGGCTGGCCGAGATTCCGGTAGATTTCAGGCAGCTCCGGATGTCCAGGTGGAAAGGCCCTTGTCGCCCCTTTGCGATGCACCACGAGCTTTCTTTTTCTTCCGTCTATTACATGCTCTTCGACTTTGGCGATATTATGCGCAACATCGTAGACAAGCCCCATGCCGAGCTGGCCCGGTGAAATCCTGAAAAAGGATATAAAGGCCTCCCGCGTCCAATGCATGAGGCATTGCCTGTTCGCCCAGGCATAATTGGCGGCTGCGCGCATGGCTGCAAGATAGGCTTGGGCTTCCTTGCTTTTGAATGGCGCACATGCTAGCTCCTTGTCCGGAAGTGCAATGTTATATTTTTTCAATGCACCAGCCATGACCTCAAGAAAATCCGTGCAGACCTGGTGGCCAAATCCACGCGAACCGGTATGTATCATAACTGTAACGTGATCCTTGAAAAGTCCGATTGCATTAGCCACCGCATCATCGTAGATTTCGTCTATGTATTGCACTTCTATGAAATGATTACCCGAGCCCAGCGTGCCCTGTTGTGCCCTTCCGCGTTCATAAGCCTTATCGCTTATGAGACTGGGATCAGCCCCTTCAATGCATCCTCCAGACTCTGTTTTATCCAGGTCAGCAGCTGTACCGTAACCTTCCTCAATAGCCCAACGTGCGCCCTTGATTAAAACCTTCTTTTCATCAGCCGGCCCAAGCCTGATCCTGCCCTTTGAGCCAACACCTGCCGGAATTGCATTATAAAGAGCATCAATCAACTCTCCGATCTTAGGCGACACCTCACTCCTTTTCAGATTGCTCCTCAGTAGCCTTACCCCGCAGTTGATATCGTAGCCCACGCCACCCGGAGAAATAATCCCCTCATCGAGATCGAAAGCAGCGACACCCCCAATCGGGAAGCCATACCCTGTATGGATATCGGGCATGGCCAGAGATGAGCCCACAATTCCAGGTAGTATTGCAACATTTGCAACCTGCTCTATGCAGCTTGGCTCAAGGCCTTTTTCCAGGACTGCATCAGCGAAAATTATGCCGTTGGTCCTCATGCCGGGCTTATAGTCGTTGGGGACTTCCAGCCTGTTGTCGTCTATCCTTCTAATTTTTTCGAGCGACATAATAATCTCCCAAAAAACGTTGCGCTGCATAGGCAACCACAGATGACTGCCCTGCAATTCATATATCAAATATCACTTCAACTACACACTGTTCAGCCATCTTCGCGATTCGGATATTGTGATATGTCGCCGCCTTTAAAAGCAATCTCTGTTCGTGCAGCGAGGGATCGAATTCCGCCCCATAAACGAAGGCCCTGAGCGAGTCTTCGGAAAATGCTACAATGTCGATTCGGTTTCCGATAAAGTTATAGGTGTCTAAATGGAAGATCAGCTCGTTCAGATATCTCACAAGCAACCCTTCCGAAGAGTCGGCCTTGATCGCTATCTCGACCAACCTGTTGTTGCCGATCTTGCTGAGATCGGTGACAAGACTGAACATCCCGATCCCGGCATTGGCCCACGCCTCTGCGCAATCGCGGCCCCAGGCCCTGATGCCGACATCTCCGGATATGTCGATCTGCTCGTAATCCATAATTACATAATATCATACGTCATTCATCCGGCCGTTAGCCGGTTCAACAGACACATCCCCTGCTCCTGATGGTTTCCTGCTAAAGTGACGCTGCTGTATAATTAGTCAGTATGAGCCTTTTCCTGCTTGCTTTCTTTTTCCTTTACGGAGGCCTGCATTTCCATGCCTTCCTCAAGGCAAGGGCTGCCTTCAATCTCGGTCCGCACTCGGCCGCAGCACTGGCCCTTTTCCTTGTAATAATGGTGCTGGCGCCAGTTATTATCCGCCAAGCCGAAAACGCGGGGTTCGATTACTTTGCCAGGGGTCTGGCATGGGTGGGCTATACCTGGCTCGGCATAATCTTTCTCTTTTTTTCCGCATCGCTGCTTGTGGATATATACCGCCTGGTTGTTTATCTTGCGGTAAGCGCATCTCATAATGACCTCTCTTATTTTGTTCTTTCCGCGAGGCAGATATTTTTCATTCCCTTTTTTGCGGCGCTCTGTATTGCAGCATATGGCTTCAGCGAGGCGCTTAACATCAGGACAGAGCATGTCGTTATTACCACCCCAAAGCTGCCTGCCGGCATCGACAGAATCAGGATCGCGCAGATTTCAGACGTCCATCTCGGTTTGATCGTAAGAACAAAGCGGCTTGTACTTATACTTGACAAGGTTAAAGAATCAAATCCTGATATCCTGGTGTCTACCGGAGACCTTG